>Ga0208884_100009_pt1 | contig 382946 bp, 333 predicted proteins | sample LakWasMet68_HOW9_2_FD_183898 | JGI IMG/M metagenome (GOLD analysis project Ga0208884, IMG submission 183898) | Freshwater sediment methanotrophic microbial communities from Lake Washington under simulated oxygen tension - Sediment Metagenome... | ecosystem: Environmental > Aquatic > Freshwater... | reverse complement strand
GTGGTGTTGACTTCTAATGCTACACCTTGTTTGACTGGTTCACCAGCAACATCCAATACAATTACGATGACTGTAAATCCGATATTAACCGCAAGTGTTAGTATCTCGGCTACGGCTACCACGATATGTGCTGGCACTAGTGTGACGTTTACCGCTACACCAACCAACGGTGGAACTACTCCAGCGTACCAATGGAAAGTGAATGGAACGAATGTTGGCACCAACAGTGCCACCTATACTTCAACTACTTTAGCCAATGGTGATTTGGTTACTGTGGTGTTGACTTCTAATGCTACACCTTGTTTGACTGGTTCTCCAGCGACATCCAATACAATTACGATGACTGTAAATCCGATATTAACCGCAAGTGTTAGTATCTCGGCTACGGCTACGACTATTTGTGCTGGTACTAGTGTGACCTTTACAGCAACGCCAACTAATGGTGGATCGACTCCTACTTACCAATGGAAAGTTAATGGAACGAATGTTGGCACCAACAGTGCAACCTATACTTCAACTACTTTAGCCAACGGCGATTTGGTTACTGTGGTGTTGACTTCTAATGCTACACCTTGTTTGACTGGTTCTCCAGCAACATCGAATACAATTACGATGACGGTTAATCCGTTACCTACGGCTAGTATCGTTTCTAATAATGGGCCAGCATTGTGTTCAGGAAGTACCGTTACTTTTACAGTGACTGGTACCTCTGGTGCTGTCATCACTTATGATTTAAATGGCGGTTCTAGTGCTACAGCGACTTTAACAGGTGGTACCGCTATTATTACTGTAGCTGGTGCTACAACAACTCAGGTGTTTCATTTACTTTCGGTTGCTAATTTTGGTTGTCCAGTAGCTATTGGTACTTCGTCAACGGTTACTATTGAATCTACTACATGGGATGGAACAGCTTGGAGCAATGGTACTCCAACCAGTACCAAAGGAGCTATTTTCACGGGCAACTATACGGTAACAGGAGCTGATTTGAATGCTTGTACTATTACAGTTACTAATAATGCTGTTGTGAGTGTTGCTTCGGGTTATAATTTGAATATTAATGGTGCTGTTACAGTTTCTTCGGGAAGTTTGACCTTGAACAATAACGCCAATTTATATCAGGCTGATGCCAGTGCTGTAAATACAGGTAATATTGTGGTGAAACGGAATACCAATCCGTTGATTCGACTGGATTACACCATGTGGTCATCTCCAGTTGCCTCTCAAGGGTTGTTGGCCTTTTCACCGTTAACGTCTGTGAGTCCGACAATACGTTTTTATACCTACAATACGAGTACGAATTTATACAATTCGGTTGCATCACCTTCTACAACTAATTTTGCTACAGGCACTGGATATTTAATTCGTTTACCGTTTAATCATCCAACTGCTCCTGCAGTTTGGACTGGAAGTTTTACAGGAGTTCCAAATAATGGTACTAAGACTATTGGAATGAGTTATATTGATGCGACGCATTCGTACAATGCTGTGGGTAATCCGTATCCGTCACCAATTAGTATTTCACAGTTTGCGACAGATAACGCCTCTAACATAGAACCTACTTTGTATTTTTGGAGAAAAACCAATAACGCAACTAATCCATCTTATTGTACTTGGAATACTGCCTCACAAACCTTTACTACCGATGGAGAAGCGTATGCTACTAGTCCGAATGGTGTAATTCAAACGGGTCAAGGTTTTATTGTACAGGCAAAATCGGGCGCTAGTTCGTTGGTGTTTAACAACAGCCAACGTATTGTGAATAATGCCAATCAGTTTTTCAAAACTACCGCTGCTGCCACGACTACCAATGAGGCACACCGTATTTGGTTGAATTTGACTGGAACAGGTGTTGAGTTTTCACAAGCTGTTGTTGGGTATTTCACCAATGCTACTTTAGGAGCGGATGATTATGATAGTGCTTACTTTAACGATGGAGCTGTTGCATTGAATACTAAATTGGGTGCTCAAGAATATGTAATTCAAGGACGTCCAGTACCTTTTGATGCTAGTGATGTGGTACCTTTGAACTTTAAAGTAACTACAGCAGGTACTTATACTTTTGCTATTGATCATGTGGATGGCTTGTTTACTGCAGGTGCACAAACGATTTATATTAAAGACAATACCGATGGAAGTTATCATGATATTACCAGCACACCGTTTGTATTTACTTCGGCGGCTGGAACGTTTGATACTCGCTTTGAGTTGGTGTACCAAAACTTGTTGAGCAACAATACCAATACCTTTAGTGCTAACAGCATCAATGTCATTCGTCAATCGAATCATGATGTGGTGGTGAATACCAGTACGGCTACCATGTCGAGTGTTAGAATTTTTGACATCAGAGGTAGATTGCTTGTGGAGAAAAAAGACATCAATGCTAACGAGACTCGAATCAATGTAGGAACGACCAACCAAGTGTTATTGGTTGAAGTGGTGACTACAGAAGGGTATAGAGCCGTTCGAAAAGTGGTGAATTAACAAATAAAATTTTACATAGTATTGAAAAAGAGGTTCTTTCTGTTGAAGGAGCCTCTTTTTTTGTTATGAGTATTTTTGTAAGTTAATAGATAGTCAATTACGAATTATTGATGAAGAAACCCTTTCGAGAGAAAGGGCTTTTTTATGAACTTTCTGATAGAATGATGTATTTTGTCGATAATAATTACTTGTTGTCGAATAGTTTGATTTGGTTACTTATGACCTTGTAAAAAAGAATACTTTTATAAGTTGAAATAAAATAATGTGCCTAATCCGTTGATTAGGAGTTTATCAGGTTAAAAAAATGTTATAAACGTTTATGCCCTATCAATACTAATGCTGAATAGAAAGAAAAGAGGTTTGAATAGATTTATTTGTATTGTTTTGTTTTTGCTTTTCGGAATGATAAGCAAGACCAACGCTCAGGTTAATGCCTACACTTTTTCACAAGTAATGTCTACTTATGTTCCGTTAACAGGGATACCATCTGTTGCTTATGCTGCACCATGGGATGATCATACTGCAGGAGCTGCTTTTCAAGCGACCCTACCTTTTTCTTTTGTCTATGATGGCATTTCCTATACGACTTGTTATATTGATCCAAATGGGTTTATCACTTTTGGTGCCACTCAACCTGTCGCTACTTTGTACAATCCGATTAGCAATGGGCTTAATTATACAGGATCGATTTCTGCTTTGGGAACTAACTTAATTTCTAATGGTTTTCCGATACAATATGATGTTGTTGGTACTGCTCCCAACAGAACTTTTGTGGTTCAATGGACTGGTGTGAATCGAAAAAGTGGTGGTGTTGCTGTGGCTGGAGATTTTAATTTTCAAATTCGTTTGAACGAGACTTTGAATACTATTGATTTATCCTACGGATTGTGTCAGCCTACTGGAACCACGATTACTGTTGAAGTAGGGTTGAGAGGACCTAACAGTAATGCTGCTCAAGGAAATATTAATAATAGATCTTTAGCGGCGTCATTAACTTGGTTTAATTTTACCAATACGTTGCTTACTGCGTCTGGAACTTTGCCAACCTCTTCATCGGCGTATCCTAATGACGGCTTAAATTTTAAATATACACCAGCAGCCGCTTGTACCACTCCAACAGCACAACCGACTAATTTGGTTGTTGGCGGTACCGTGTCACCTACACCCGATACCGTATTTAGTACTAATAGCTTTACTGCTGCAGTACCAGCACCCACTAATTATTTGGTTTTAAGAAGTACGGTAAACACACCGCCTACAGCTGCTAATGTAATCAACAGAACTTATTATCCAGTCAATACAGTAATTTCGGGTACTTATACTTCTGTTAGTATCAGTAGTGCCACTACATTTTTACAAACAGGATTAACACCTGCTACGACCTATTATTATTGGGTTATTCCTTATAATGATAAATGTGCTGGAGCACCTTATTACAATTTGTCCTCAATTTTGACTACCAGCGCTAGTACTTGCTATAAACTTACAACCGCTACTGCAGCTAGTGCTGTGGGAGGAAACGATTTTACAGCCAATTGGAATGCTGTTGCTGGAGCATCGGGTTATTATTTGGATGTTTCTACGAATAGTACTTTCACGGCTTTGTTGCCAGGATATAACAACTTGAGTGTTCCTAGTACAGCTACTTCACTTGTTATAACAGGTTTGTTGCCTGCTACTACTTATTATTATCGCTTGCGAGCGTATACAAGTGTGCCAAGTTGTTTGCAAAATAGTAACACCATTACAGTTACTACTAGTTGTGGGTATTATACCATTCCGTATTTGCAAAATTTTGATAGCTTTACCTCAGGAGTTTTGCCTACCTGTTATACTCGAGAAGATCTTAATGGAGATGGGATTAAATGGGAAACACAGAGTATTAATTTTTCTTCGGCTCCTATTTCTTTATTTATGGGTAAAAATTCTGCTCAAGCAATGAATGATTGGATTTTTACTCCGGGATTGAATTTGACAGGAGGTGTTACGTACCGATTGTTTTTTAGATATAATACAGGGAATACTTCAAGCACCACCGAGAATTTGAAAGTGCGTTTGGGAACTGCTCCGGCCTCTGCCAGCATGAATCAAACCCTTATGGATTTACCCAACATTAACAATGCTAATTTTCAGATAGGGACTGTAGATTTTGTGCCAGTTACTTCTGGGGTGTATAATATAGGATTTCAAGGGTATAGTATAGCCAATCAATCGTATATTGTATTAGATGATATCAGTGTTACGGTGTCTCCGAGTTGTTTTGAGCCAAGTGATGTTGCCGCCTCTGGTATTACTTCTTCTTCTGTTACGCTGAATTGGACTGCTGCTTCGCCAGCACCAGCTAACGGATACGAATATTATATCTCTACTTCAAGTACGCCTCCAACCAATGCCACTGTGGCCACTGGAACTGTTGGTGCAGGAGTTACTAGTGCGGTTATTAATGGATTGGCGTCTAGTACATATTACTATGTTTGGGTGCGCGGTAATTGTGGTCCAACGGATAAAAGTGTTTGGTCTTTGTTAGAAGATTTTAATACAGAATGTAATGTTCCTACTATAACGAGTTCTTCTTCGGTAACCCGATGTGGAAATGGAACCGTTACTTTAACCGCGGTTCCAAGTTCAGGTGCCGATGTTAATTGGTATGCAGATAGTACCAGTTCTACTATTTTATCTACTGGGAGTTCGTATACAACTCCTTCTATAGCTAGTTCAACCACTTATTATGCGGAAGCAAAATCATTTGGAGCTGTGGCAAAATTAGGACCGGTGAGTCCTGTGGCGCAAGGCGGTATCATTGGACTTCAAAATTTTCAATCGAGTGTTAATTTTAGTGTGCTTTCCAACACCTCATTACTGTCAGTTGATATTTTTCCGATGACTTCGGGTCAATCGGGACAGTTGATTTTGAGAAATTCTGCTAATGTATTGATTACTGCTTTTTCATTTACAACTACAGTTTCTGGAGGAAACACTGCACAAATTATCCCTATTAATTATTTGTTACAACCTGGAAATTATAGTCTTTATTTTGGTGTGATGCCCGCAGCTGGTGTTCGAATGAATACTACTGATGTGTTTTATCCTTATTCGACTTCTGTGGCAACTATTAATGGTAATACGACAGACAATAGTTACTTTTTGGGATTGTATAATTGGAAATTCACAACAGAATGTCTTTCAGGAAGAATTCCTGTTACCGCTACTATCGTGACTCCACCTCCTTTGAGTTTGAGTTCTAGTTCTAGTTCTATTTGTAATGGTTCTTCAACTTCGGTGGTTACAGTGTCAGGGTATTCCTCTTATAATACTTTAGTTTGGTCTCCTTCTACAGGAGTTTCAGGATCGTTTGCCACAGGTTTTACTTTTAGTCCTACGGCTACTACAGTATATACTTTAACAGCCAATCAAACTTCGGGTGGTTTTTGTGGTAATGTGGTTACCTATACCGTGGCCGTTACTCCAGCACCACCAGCCGTTGTTATTACCCCGGCAACAGCTACTGTCTGTCAAGGAAATATTCAACCGTTGAATGGTGGTATTGGTTCGGGTGTTACAGTGCCTATTTTTACTGAGAATTTTAATGCCGCTACCAATGGTTGGACCGTTGCTAATACCTCGGTAGGAGGTGATACTAATGCGTCTCAATGGACTTTACGTCCGAATGCCTACCATTATGTAAATAGTTTTGGTTGGGATGTAACTTTTTCCAGTAATGACGCTTCCCAATTTTACTTGGCCAATTCCGATTCGCAAAGTGGTACTCCGGGTATTTTGACTCGTACTACATTAACTTCACCTAATATAAGTTTGGTAGGTTATACCACTGCAACACTTAGTTATTACCAATATTTAAGATATGTTACTAATGATGTGGTGTTGGTAGAAGTTTCTACTGACGGTGGTACGAATTGGACCACGGTTAAAAGTTACAACACTGCCAAAGGCGCATCCAATGCTTTTGCTAACGATACTGTTTTATTGGATCCTTATTTAGGGAATGTTAATTTTAAAATTCGCTTCAATTTTAGTTCGCTTTGGGGTTATGCTTGGGCTATTGATAATGTTTCTATTTCTGGAATGTTAGCCACTGCTATGACTTGGACTCCAGCTACTGATTTATATGCCGATGCGGCTGCCACTATTCCTTACACAGGGACAGCATTGGGTGTAGTGTATTCAAAACCACAATCTAATATTACCTATACAGCTACTATAACAGGAACCAATGGATGTTCTCGTTCGGCTACGAGTGTGCTTACTGTTATTCCTAATACTATTGCAGGAGTAGTTTCTAGTGACCAGATTATTTGTAATGGAGGCGTTGCTACCGACTTGACTTTGGTAGGTAATGTGGGTACTATATTGCGATGGGAATATGCTGATGATGCTGCTTTTACCGCCGGATTGGTGACCGTAGCCAATACTACCAATACGCTTACTGCTGCTCAAATGGGAAGTATCACTACTGTGCGCTATTTTAGGGCTGTAGTAAAGAATGGTGGTTGTAATCAATTGTATACTAATGTTGTTTCTATATCGTATCCAGTAACAACTTGGAACGGTTCTGCTTGGAGTAATGGTGTTCCAGATGCCAATGTTAGGGCTATTATTGCTGGTAATTATACATCTACAGGTGATTTGTATGCTTGTTCTGTTCGCATCAATTCGGGTGTGGTTGTGTTTAATTCCAACCACTCTTTGGTGATTACCAACGATTTGTTTGTTGCTGGTGGTTCGTTAACCTTTGAAAATAATGCTAGTTTGGTTCAAGTGAATAATTCGGTTAATACGGGTAACATTGTTTACAAAAGGAATGCAACACCAATGCGAAAGTATGATTACACCTATTGGTCAACACCTGTTTTTCCTCAAACGTTTACGGCTTTTTCTCCACAAACACTGTCTGATAAATATTTAAAATTTGACCCTTCTGTTCCTAATTGGATTAGTATGGCTCCTACAGCTGTTATGGATATAGGTAAAGGATATATTATTAGAGCTCCCAATACCTACGACCCAGTGACTACTACTGTGTTTAACGGTGTCTTTACAGGATTGCCTAATAACGGTACTATTACTACACCTATAGTAGTTGCAGCTAGCACACTAAATTTGATTGGTAATCCGTATCCAAGTGCCTTGAGTGCTGATTTGTTTTTGTCTGATCCGTTGAATGCTGGAGTAGTAGATGCTACTATTTATTTGTGGACGCATAATACAGCTGTTAATGGTAATTTGTATTCTAATAATGATTATGCTGTTTATAATTATTTGGGAGGCATTGGAACTAGTGCGGCTTCCTCAACAGGAGTAAACACAGGTGTTCCTAATGGGAAAATTGCATCAGGACAATCGTTCTTCATTAAAGGACTTTCTAATGGTGTTGCTACTTTTAAAAATAATATGCGATTGGTAGGAAACAATACTCAATTCTTCAAAATGAGTTCAGTTGCCAATACGTTGACTTCTGAAAAGCACCGCATTTGGTTGGATGTTACTAATGATACCGGTGCTTATAAACAAACTTTAATTGGTTACGCTACAGGCGCTACTATGGGAATAGATCGAGGAATGGATGGGGCTTATTTTAATTCGGGTACTCCAGTGGCTTTGTATTCTTTAAGTGATGCCACTACCACATTGGCTATTCAAGGTCGTTCGTTGCCTTTTGATGTCAATGATGAAGTAGCTTTAGGTTTTTATACCCAAGCTTCGGGTATGTTTACCATTCGTTTGAGTGATTACGATGGGTTGTTTGAAAATCAAGACATCTATTTGAAAGACACCCAATTTAATTTGTATCACAATTTGAAACAATCTCCTTATGTGTTTCAATCGGCATCAGGTACGTATAACAATCGTTTTGTTTTGGTATATCAAAATAGTCTGTTGGCTACCCATATAACTGGTTTTACCGAGGATGCTATTGTTTTGTATAAACCGAATACGAACTTGCATGTTGATTCGGGTGCTGTACTGATGAAAAGTATCACCGTATACGATGTTAGAGGAAGAGTACTTTTTGAGAACACAGCAGTTAATGCCACTACCACCGAAATACCTCTAGGATCCACTAATCAAGTACTGTTGGTTGCCATTACCTCTCAAGACGGCGTTAGGGTCACTAAGAAATATGTAAATTAAGGTATTACTATAATTATACGTGAAACCTCCTATGTGTTTTTAACCGTTGGAGGTTTTTTGTTTTTTACAATCCTATACTTATTAAGGGATTCTGTCCGTTTTATTGGTTTGATTTGGTTCGATGTACAGCACGTTTTCTTTTTATTTTCCCTTTTATCAGTGCTTTATGTGGTTTGTGTTCGGATGAAATACCCTTTTTTAAGATTAAATACACGAGCCTGTTTCTTAAACGAGTATTGGTGTTATTCATCGAAAATATTTTATTTCGGCGAACTGCCACTGTAGATTTGTAACAGAAAATTAAACCACTGATATGAACCACACTGCTCAAAATACTTCAACTTCTTTCTTTTCAGAAAACAGAAAAAGCTTAGTAATTTTATTTGTTTTATTTTTACTTTCAAGTGTTGGAATGTTTGGACAAAACAAAGCGGTTGTTGTTGCTGAACCAGTAGCTCCAGTGGTTGTTGATACTGTAACTACAGCAGTAGCTTTTGATTCGGATGTTGATTTTGTAAATTGGTTTATGGGTTCTAAACAAACTCAAAATGTTCAAGAAACTAGTACTTCTACTACTACTTCATTTGCTTCTAAAAAGAAACAAATTATTTCTTCAGGAATTGCTCCTAATAAAGTGCTTTACAGAACTTTTGTAAAAAAAGTAATCAGTCAAGAAAGTGCTGTTGCCTAATAAGTTAAGTTTTTTATATATAATACGGTTAGTTAGCATATTAAAACCTCCTTCGGGAGGTTTTTTTTGTAGTTATCAAATGTGTTTGTTTATAAATAGTTATCCCAACTTTAACAGAAAAAACTATTTTTTTTACATTTGTGTATTATAGAATGGGCTGTTGTTTTTTTAGAAGTGTTATTCTTGTAAAAAATGAAGAAAAATCGTTAAAAAGTTAGGTTTTTTATCGATTAAATATACTTTTTGTCGATTTAAGCTGATGTTCAGAATTTATATTAAAATTTTACAAAAAAATAATGTAAATTTAGCCGCTAAATGCGATTCGTGTTTATGATACCCAACTATATTTAAAATGCTATGATGATACTATTACCAAAAAAATTACAGGTTTTCTTTTCTAAAAGCAAAGCAATAGCTGCACTTATGGTGTTGTCTTTTAGTTTGTTAACAGGTGTTTCGGCTAATGCTCAAGTAAGTTCTTATACTGTAACGCAGTTGCAGGCAACACCAGCTTTTGCTGTTTTGAATACTGCAACAAAAACACCATTATCTCCAACTACAGGAGCAACAATTGATGACGCGGTATACACCTATAGTTTGCCTTTTGCTTTTACCTTTAATGGTACTGCATATCCAGCAGGAACAACTGTTTATGTTTCGGTCAATGGTTTTGTTACCTTTGGATCTACTCCGACAGCCAGTAATTATTCGCCGATAACTAGTTCGGAAACTTATGCTGGAGCAATTTCGGTTTTTGGAAGAGATTTGGAGATTTTAACCCCTAATACAACAACTTCTAATATTTCTAGTTTTGTAGCTAATGCTTCGCCTAATAGGATAGCAAAGATTGAATGGGCAGTTAGACGTTCTAATTCTGGAACAATAAATTCAAGCGGAACAGGATCCTATGAAGCAGGTGTTTTTTATTTACAACTATGGTTGTATGAAACAACTAATGTTGTAGAAATGCAATATGGAACAATTAGTCCAACTTCTACAGCAACACCAGGTCAGATAGGTTTGAGAGGAACTTCTAGTTCCGATTTCAAGATGTTAAATTATATGCCTGCTACTTCAGCAGATTGGCCGGGAGTTGCACCTGCACCAGTGGGTTCTATGACTGTGGGTTCTAATCCTGCAACTGATAGTGGTTTTTTGGTTAGATTGAAGTCTACACCAGGTACAATAGTTTCAACAAGTAACAGAACATTTCGATGGACGCCAGATCCTTGTCCGAGTCCTTCGGCGGTTTCCGTTTCTAATATTGCGATTACCACAGCAGATGTGGCTTTTACGGCTCCTTCTGTGGCGCCAAGTAATGGTTATGTGTATGAAGTACGTACGAGTGGTGCTGCTGGTAGTGGTGCTTCTGGTTTAGTACAAAGTGGGGCAACACCTTCTAATCCGTTTACCTTATCTTCTTTAGTTGGAGGAACAACTTATACGGTTTATGTTCGTTCGTATTGTGGTGGAGCCACTTATGGCTCTTGGGTTTCTTCGGGTTCGTTTACTACGTTATGTGCTGGAGTTTTTCCATACTATGAAGGATTTGATCCTTTTTCGGGTGGCTTCACGGTTCCTAATTTGCCTTTGTGTACCTCAAGACAAAATGCTGGTACGGGAAATAACTGGGTTACCACCAATCCGGTTGGAGCGGGTTATTTTGACGAGCATTTGATTTATAATTTCCATCCTACTAATCCAGCTAATGCCTGGTTTTATACTTCGGGTGTGAATTTGATTGCGGGAAATGAATACCGAATTTCTTATACGTATGGAGGTTCTTCACAGTTTACGTTCATTACTAATAAAATGGAGGTTAAATATGGTACGGCACCAAATGCTACGGCAATGGTTATTCCTATAGATAATCATCCAGTAATTAAAACGTCGCCGTTTACGAATGTGGTAAACTTTACTGCACCGTCTACAGGTACTTTTTATTTTGGATTCCATGCTTATTCGGATGCTAATAACGGTGAGATTTATTTGGATGATATTGAAGTTGTGGATTCGTATTGTAAAAAACCTACTGGTTTAACTGCGCCACCAGCTTTAATTTCGTTTAACAGTGCTTTAGTCACTTGGACGGCGCCTTCACCAGCTCCGGGTTCAGGGTATACTTATTACTTGAGTACTACTAACCCAATTAAAACAGCAGGTTCGTTTGTGATTGGAAATACCTATACTATTACAACTTTAGGGACTACTAGTTATACTGCTATTGGAGCAAGTTCTAATACGGTTGGTGTTACGTTTGTAGCTACTGGAGTAGGAACAGGTACGGGTACTGCTACTGAACAATTAGCTAATAACACGGCAGGTACAGGAACGGTTGGTGCTGGATCTACTGTTTTGAATTTGAATGGACTTTCTCCATTAACCACTTATTATGTATGGGTACGAGGAAATTGTTCGGCTGGAGATTACAGTCAATGGTCTAGTTATGTGTCGTTTACTACTTTAGCTGCGCCACCAACGTATTGTTTGCCTTCAGGAGGAGGTAATTCACAAGACCCTAATGGTATTACTAATGTGACCATGGGAACTATAAATAATACAACAGGTATCGAGACTAATAATTACGGTGATTATTCTAGTTTGAGCACGAATACCCCACAAGGAGCTACCATTCCTGTGAGTATTACTTTTAGAACTGGATTTACGTATGATACTAATATTTGGGTAGATTGGAACAACGACGGTGATTTTGTGGATGCAGGAGAATCTGTTTATACGGGTACTTCAGGAAGTGCCGTTCCATCTACGTTGAATGCTAGTTTTACTGTGCCGTTAGCACAGCCGATAGGTTCACGAAGATTACGTATTGGAAGTATTGATGATCCTATTTTTACAGGAGGTGCTTTGACACCTTGTAGAGTAGGAGCGTATCAAGCTTTTGAAGATTATACTATTAACGTGGTTGTGGCACCACCAGCCTTGACTATTAGTTCTAACACTAGTACTCAATGTGCAGGAACTCCATCACCTTTAGTTACAATTACTGCTGGTGGACCACCTGTTTATGATGGCTATTCATGGTTTCCAGCAACTGGCGTTTCAGGTACACCAGCTACAGGATATACTTTTACGAATACTTCTACCACAACTTATATATTAACAGCGAATCAAACGAGTGGTTCTTACAGTACAAATTCCGTTTCGTTTACTTACGTTGCTAATGATGTGCCTACACCAATTACAATCGCTACTCCATCGGGAACCGTATCTTGTCCAAGTGGAAACGGAATTCCGTTGACTGCCTCTGGAGGTGTGGTATCCAATATCACGATCTTCAATGAAGATTTCAACTCAGGATTGGGTGCTTGGACTACGACTAATACTTCTTCTGGAGGTGCTAATACGGCAGCGCCAGCTTGGACTCCTAGACCTAATGGATCGGCTGTTTCTTTTGCTACGTTGAATAGTAATGATAACTCTCAATTTGTAGTTTCTAATTCGGATGCTCAAGGTGGTTTTCCTTCACCAAGTGTTACTAGAACAACTTTGGTATCTCCTGCTATTAGTTTGGTGGGATATCAAACTGCTTCCTTGAGTTTTTACCATTATTTTAATTGGATTGCTGCTAGTGATGTTGCGTCGGTTGACGTTTCCAATTCTGCAACTGGGCCTTGGACTACATTAACTGCTTACACATCCGATCAAGGAGCGGCTTCTGCTTTTGCTTTGGCTATTGTGAATTTGAATTCTTATGTAGGTCAAACTATATATGTTCGTTTTAACTACCAATCCAATTGGGGCTGGTGGTGGGCTCTAGACAATGTGAAAGTTGCTGGAAGCGCCTCTTCTTCTATTGTTTGGTCTCCAACTACAGGATTGTACACTGATGCTGCAGGAACTACTGCTTATACTGGTACAGGAGCTAACACGGTTTATGTGATTACACCAACTCCTCAAACCTATACAGCCTCGGCAAGTACACCAGGACCTACAGTATGTTCGGCTACACAGTCGGTTGCTATTACGGTTAATCCTATAGTAGCAGGTACAGTTTCAAGTGCTCAAACGATTTGTTATGGTGCTCCGGCTAATCTTACCTTGACCGGTACGACAGGTACCGTGACAGGATGGCAATGGGCAACTAATTTGGCATTTACTACTCCGAATGCTATCGCATCTAGTGCTTCTGCTACTTTGACTTCTGCTCAAATGGGTGTCCTTACTACAGATCGTTATTACCGTGCTGTAGTTACTAATGGTATTTGTACTGCTTATTCAAATGTGGTTAAAATTACCTATAATTCTTCTACTTGGGATGGTGCTTCATGGACTAACGGTACTCCGAGTAGTACCAAAGCTGCTATTTTTGATGCTGATTATGATTCAGGAAATGCTGTTTCTCCAGGGACTTTAAATGCATGTTCTGTATTTATATCTAGTGGCGATATTACCTTTCTTTCAGGTGATTCATTGATCTCTCAAAATGATGTTAATACTTCAGGTGGTACATTGACTTTTGAGAATAATGCTAGTTTAGTTCAGGTTAATAATAGTGCAGTAAATACAGGTAATATTACCTACAAGAGAAATACCACACCTATTACACGATTTGATTATACGTATTGGGCTTCGCCTGTGGCACCTCAGACGTTAGTGGCTTTATCGCCACTTACTTTGTCGGATAAGTATTACACATTTAGTCCAGCTTCAAATAGTTGGGTGAATGTTAATTCAAATACTCTAATGGATGCTGGTAAAGGTTATATTATTAGAGGGCCAAATAATTTTAGTCCTACTGTGCCAGCAGTATTTAGTGGACAATTTTATGGAGTGCCTAACAATGGTGTAATTTCTACTCCGATTGTTGTGGGTGCTGGAGATGTGAACATTATTGGAAACCCTTATCCAAGTGCTTTGAATATTGATTTATTCTTTGACTATAATGGCGTAGGTGGCTCAGGTACTGGTATAGTAGATAAAACTATTTATTTATGGACACACAATACCCCTGTAGCGGCAAATAATTATTCTAATAGTGATTATGCAGTTTATAATTATATGGGAGGTACAGGAACATCGGGTGCTTTAGGAACTAACAATGCGGTTCCAACGGGTAAAATTGCCTCTGGACAAAGTTTCTTTATTAAAGGGCTTGCCAATGGTAATGCTGTTTTTAACAACTCTATGCGTGTTGCTGGTAACAATAATCAGTTTTACAAAAATCAACCTTCAGCGATTACTAGTTCTGATAGAAGTAGAGTTTGGCTTGAATTGTTTAACAATCAAGGAGGTTATAAGCAAACGTTAATTGGTTATGCTGCAGGTGCTACAAATGGTTATGATAGTGGTTATGACGGCGAATTGTTTGATGGAGGAAGTTCTGTTTTATTATACTCTAAGTTGGCTCCAAAAAATTTAAGTATTCAAGGTAGGGGATTACCATTTAATGAAAATGATATTATTCCATTAGGATTTAAAGTTACTACTGCTGGTTCTTATGAGATTAAACTTTCTAATTTTGACGGATTATTTGATACTCAAAAAGTATATATCGAAGATTTGTTATTGAATGTAATTCACGATTTAAAAGATAGTAATTACGCTTTTACAAGTGCTTCTGGAGTATTTGATACTCGTTTTGTATTGCGTTTTACAAGCAGTGCTTTGTCTACAAATGCTCAACAACTTGACGGGACAACTGTGGTAGTTTACAAACAAAATGAAGCGATTCATATCAATAGTGGCATGGCTACTATGGAAGAAGTTAAAATTTATGATGTACGCGGAAGCTTGTTATATTCGAAAAATAAAGTTGATTCGAGCGATTTAGTGGTTTCTACTTTAACCTCTTCAAAACAAGTGCTGTTGATTACTATTACTTCAACTGATGGTAAATCGGTTACCAAGAAATTGATTTTCTAGCAGTTAAAAAAATAGATTATTGCAAAACCATGTGTGAATTATTTTCGTACATGGTTTTGTGGTTTTTAACATTTCGTTAAGAGTTCTGTAGTGATATGCTTTTATGTTGCATTGCCAACAAAAAACATTATTGGTAAGGAAAAATCAAGCCTTTGAAAAGTTTTCGATTTTGCTAAATGTATTTTTACTATTTATACACTGTTTCTTACATAAAATAAGGGGTAAGGTTGTGTAATTGTAATGTAATATTTAGTATTAATCATTTGCTGGTGTATTTTGTCGATTTTTTTACCCTTTATGTCGTTTTTGTGAAATTTATGTTAACGACTTATTAAAATAATTTATACTTTAACACATTAATTAACCCAATTTTTTAAATTTATGATGAATAACTACAATTCTCTGAATTATCGGAAAGATTCGAAATTCAGCTCGCGTGAGCCGGATGTGGTTGGGAATGCTCCCAATTCCGTCGGTGGAACGCGAACGTCGTGGCTTATGAGTTTTATGCTCTTTTGCACACTTCTGTTAGCTCAATTTGCTGTTGGTCAAACTTTAACCGTTAATGCTACTGGTACGACTGGTTCATTTAATACTGGTTCTGTAACCTCAGCAGGTGTAAAAAGCGATGGTAATATGGTTAATATTAACAGTAGTGGCAGTAGAGGATTTGCCAAATTTGATATTAGTTCTTTACCTGCAGGCGCTGTTATTACTGGTGTTACTTGTAATTTTACTACATTTACTTCTACATCATCAACAGCTACCAATACTATATTTGGTTTTGTAGGTGATCCTGCTTCAATTAGTGGTGCAACTTTGTATACAAATTGTGGAACAGGTACTTCTTTTAATACAACGTCTTGGACTGCAAATGCATTGAATTCTAAAGCTTTTAATGCAACTGGGATCAATTTTGTTCAAGCCAATGCTACCTCAACTCAATTGTGTATTGGATTTGTTAGAGGTTCTACAAACAATTATAATATTTCAGGTTATGGTGCTGCGGCCGCAAGTCAACCTCAGTTAGTAATCACTTACACAATTCCTACAACTCCTCCTAATTGTGCGACGGGTCTTGTACCTGCTAATTTAGCAACAGGAATAACTAGGAATCCTATTTTAACCTGGACGGCTCCAACTGGAACTGCTGCAACAAGTTATGATGTTTATTTTGGAACTACTCCTTCACCGAGTTTAACTACTAATGTTTCAACTACAAGTTATACGCCAGTTGCACCATTGTTAGCTAATACAACGTACTATTGGAAAGTTGTTCCAAGAAATGGTGTTGGTCCTGCTACTGGATGTGTAGAGCAGTCATTTACAACAGGTCCTAGTTTAACCTATTGTAGTGCTGTTCCAACTTCGGTGGATGGAAATGGAATTACCAATGTTGTTTTAGGTACGCTTTCTAACCCGAATGTTTCTGCCACAACATATCAAGATTTTACGGCTCTTACGCCAACAAGTCTAGCTCAGACCACTTCAAATGCAATTACTGTTACTTTAGGTACAGGATTTACTTATAACGTAAGAGTATTTATTGATTTTAATCAAAATGGTAGTTTTAATGATGCTGGTGAAAATACATTAATTGGATTGTCAACAAACACAAATCCAACAAGTATATCTGGTAATATTGTTGTTCCTGCTTCGGCTCTTTTGGGTAATACTAGAATGAGAATTGTAGGAACAGATAATGACACCTCTAATGATCCGTGTTGGTCTAGTTCTTTTGCAAACGTAGAAGATTATACTGTTACTATTGTAGGACCACCAGTTTTACCTCCAAATTGTGCAACTGCCTTGTTGCCAGCAGATGCTGCAATCAATATTGCGAGAAATACAACCTTATCATGGACTGCCGCTACAGGTTCTCCTACTAGTTATGATGTGTATTTAGGCACCTCTTCACCTGCTGCTTTCTTAGGAAATGTTACAAACACATCGTATACACTTCCTTCTGCTTTATTGGCAAATACTTTGTATTATTATAAAGTTGTGGCTAAAAATGCCAATGGATCTGCCACAGGTTGTATCGAGCAAACGTTCACAACAGGTACCTCATTGTTATATTGTGATCCAGTTTATACTACTGGTAAAACGTCTGGAGATTTAATTGCTAATATCGTTATTAACGGTACTACTTTATCTAACAACTCTGGTTCAGCTGCAACCAATCCAGCATATACTTATTTTACAGGTCAACCTAACTATACCACTACTTTACAAGCTGGGTCAAGTTACACGGTTACTATTACTATTGGTTCTTTTGGTTCGCAAAACGTTGCTGCTTGGATTGATTATAATGATAATGGAGTTTTTGAAACTAGTGAAAGAATTGGTACTACAGGTACTTCTACTGCTGGTATTCCTACTGGTAACGGTTCGGCTTCTTTTGGAATTTCTCTTGCATGTAATCCGCCACTTGGTACGCACAGAATGCGTGTTAGAGATGTGTGGTTAACAGCAGGTACTACTATTGACCCATGTGCCTCTTATGGATATGGAGAAACCGAAGATTATGATGTAACTATATCTGCTGCTGATCCTTGTCCTAAACCGACAACTTTGGCTGCTGCCTCTATTACTCAAACCACTGCTTCTTTGTCATGGGTATTGGGTTGTGCTGAAACTAATTGGGAAGTTAAAATTCAAGCTGCTGGTGCTGGTGTTCCAACCAGTTCTGGTGTTGCTGTAACTTCAACAACATATGCTGCTACAGGACTTACTGTAGGTACAAATTATGAGTTTTATGTTCGTTCAGCTTGTACTCCAGGTTCATTATACAGTACTTGGTCTGGTCCATTCGCGTTCTCAACTTTAGACAATGCTCCGGCTTGTGCTACTATGGTGTCGCCTGCTAATGGAGCTACTAACGTTACTGTTACTGGTGGTGCTGTGGCATTATCATGGACAGCTCCAGCAACGTCACCTACAGAAGGTACTGCAACCTCTTATGATGTATATGAAGGTACTACTAGTGGTGCGCTTACTTTAATTGGTAACGTTACTACTTTAGGTGCTAATGTTACAGGTTTAGGTTACAACCAAACTATTTACTGGAGAATTGTTCCTAAAAATAGTGGTGGTTCAGCTGTTGGACCGTGTGTTGAATGGAGTTTCACTACTCCTGGGTTACCTGCAAATGATGTGTGTACAGGTGCTACAGATTTAGCTACTTTAACATCGCCTTATACAGATTCTACCGCTGGCTTGACTAATGATTTTACACCGACGTGTAATTCAACAGGTACCGCTCCGGATCGTTTTTATAAAATTACAGTACCAAACGGTTGGACCTTAAATATTGGTCAAACGACTAATACTTATGATTCAGTTCATACTGCTTTTTATGGTACTTGTGCTGCTTACACTGAAATAGTTTGTACTGATGATCCTGATACACTAACTGATGGAGCTGGTTCTCAAGTTTCATGGCAAAATACCACAGGAGCTTCACAAACAGTATACTGGGTTCAAGATGGTTACTCTACAGGATCGGGTTCGTTTACTTTAGCATGGAGTTTAGTTCCTCCACCAGTTACTATTGCAAGTTTTACTCCAGATAATAACTGTGGACAATTGGGAGGTATTCCTGTTGTTATAACAGGTACTAACCTTACAGGTACTACTTCGGTAACGTTTAATGGTATTTCCGCTTCTTTTGTTGTAAATAGTGACACTCAAGTTACAGCTACACTTCCTGCTGGAAATACTTCTGGAAATGTTGTGGTTTATGCATCACCAAGTTCAAATGGTTCTGCCACTAGTACTGGTGTATTTACGGCAAAATCGTATCCAACGGTTAATCCAATCACAGGAGGTTCTGCATTGTGTATGCCAAATACATTAACGTTGTCATCTACTTCGCCAGGTGGAACATGGACGACTTCAGATTCTGCTATTGCTACAGTAGTAGGAGGAGTTGTTACTGGTGTTTCGGTAGGTCAAGTTACTATTTCTTATGCTGTAACTGTTGATGGCTGTACTACTACAGTTACTCAAACAGTAGACGTAAGTGAGCCAGTTGCTATTACTTCGTCACCTAGTGATGTTACAGCTATTACAGGTTCGAACGTTTCGTTTACAGTTGCTGCTACGGGTACTGGTTTAACCTACCAATGGTTTGAGTCAACTGACGGTGGAACTGTTTTTGATCCAATTACTATTGCAGCGCCTTATAGTCTTTCAAACGGTGGTGCTACTTTAAACATTGCGAATGTTCCTGGAGGACTTATTCCAGCAGGATACAATGGAAGACAATATCAATGTGTGGTTACAGGAACTGCTGCTTGTGGTTCTCAAACTTCTGGTGCTGCTTTATTATCAGTTGGTAATACAGGTATTATTAGTGGTCCAACTTCTAACAGTCCAATTTGTGAAACAGGATCGACTTCGTTCTCTGTTCAAGCTTCCGGTGACGTTACAGGATTTGACTGGTATTTGGATAGAAATGATGCTAACGGTCCAGTATTAATTACTAACGGAATGGTAGCAGATGGTATTACTTATACAATTTCTACTTTTGATCCTACACCAGCTACTTTTGCCAATTTAAATTCTACATTATCTTTATCAGGAATTGATTTTGCTAATAACGTTAATGGGTTCTTATACGGAGCTGTAGTACATGGTCCTGCAAGTGATCCAGCTACCTCTTATGCTACATTGAATGTAAGTCAAGGTGTTTCTGTAACAGCTCAACCATCAAATACTTCTGTATGTAGAGCTACAGGTTCTGCACAATTTGCAGTAGGTACTAATGGTACTGTTGGAAGTATCCAATGGCAACAATCAGCAAATGCAACTGGTCCATGGACTAATGTTACAGGAGGTACTTCTGCTACATTGACTGTTTCAATTACAGGCACTACTCCAGTTGGAGTAACTTACTATAAAGCAATTGTTAATGGAGTTGCTCCTTGTTTATCAACAGAGTCACTTCCGGCTACTTTAACTGTTACTCAGCCAACTATCGCTGTTTCTCCAGCTTCTGCCTCTTACTGTATTCCAGGTTCTGCGGTGGCTTTAACAGCAAATGGAGCATCAACGTATACATGGTCTCCAGCAACTGGATTATTTACGGATGCTGCAGGTACTGTTGCCTATGTAGCTAATACGCCTGCAACAACTGTTTATGCTGCTCCAGCATCAAACACTACTTATACTGTAACCGGTACTGATGGTTCAGGATGTGTTAATACAACTACTGTTTCAATTACAGTTGGTAATGCTGTGTCTTCATCTGCTAGTGCTAACCTTACAACAGTTTGTCCAAGTACTGCGGTTCAGTTAACAGCAAATGGCGTTCAGTCATTTACACCATCTAATATTGGTGCTTATGTTTTTAGTACTACTACGTCACCTTACCAAACTATTGTTGGAGGTGTAGGTACAACTGCAATGACTACTCTTAGTTCAATGGATGATAGTATTTCTGCATCACAAACTTTACCATTTACATTCAATTATGGTGGTACAAATTTTACCACTTATAAAATTAACTCAAATGGATGGATCAATTTAGGTGCTGCGTCTACGTCAACAACTAATTATTCTTCTTTGAGTGGAACAGATAATAATGTTATTGCAGCATTTAATAGAGATTTAAACGGTAATAATACTACTGCAACAACTTATTACGTACAGACTGTTGGAACTGCTCCAAACAGAATTACAAAAATAGAATGGGTAAATATTAAGAGTTTCTCTTCAACAATAAACCCTGAAACAGGTAATTTCCAAGTATGGTTGTATGAATCTTCTAATGCTATAGAGATTCGATATGGATCATTCACATCAGCTTCAGCTAGAACTACAACTGGAACTGTTCAAGTTGGATTAAGAGGTGCAAGTACTGCTGCTGCCAACGTTCGTTCGTTGTCAAATACAGGATCTTGGTCTACACCAACTGTAGGTACTTCAAGTGCTGCAACATGTGCTTTAGGTACATTTGCTGCTCCATTCTTACCAGATAATGGTAGAGTTTATCGTTTTGTTCCAGGAAATACACCAACTTATACGTATGCTTGGACATCTACTCCAGCTGGATTTACATCTTCGGCTCAAAATCCAACAGTAAACCCAACGGTTTCTACTACTTATAGTGTTGTGGTAACTTCTACCACAGGATGTAATTCAACTTCTTCTGTTGCTGTTGCTATAGCTGCAGATGCTGTGATTACTACTCAACCAGCTGCTCCAGCTCCAATTTGTCAAGGTGGTTCTACTACTTTGTCTGTTACTGCAACTGGTCCTGGTTTAACCTATCAATGGATGCTAGACGGTTCTAATATTTCTGGTGCTACATCAGCAAATTATACTATTACTAATGCTGCTGTTGCACAATCAGGTAGTTATACTGTTTTGGTAACTCCATCATGTGGTAATACTGCTACAAGTAATCCAGTAAGTTTATTAGTTAATCCTACGCCAACTGCAACTGCACCTGCAAATCAATCATATTGTTTTGGTTCTGCTATCAGTCCTATTGCATTGACAGGTACTCCAAGTGGTGTTGTTTTTGATATTACTGGAGGTGCTAGTGTTGGATTAGCAAATCAAACAGGTGTTACATCAATTCCTTCGTTTACAGGTATTGTTGGGACTGCTACCGTTACTATTACGCCTCGTGCTAATGGATGTACGGGTACAGCTGTTACTTATACTATAACTGTTAATGCATTACCAAATGTTCCTACATTGACAGCTACATCGCCTATTTGTCAAGGTTCTACTTTGAACTTAACTGCTTCTACTCAATTGTTGACAGGTTATGCTGTTAATAGTAATAGTGGTGTTGCTTTTATTGATATTAGTACAACAGGTACTTCTGTAGGTACTATTGCTGACGATAGTGAGCATTATATAACTTTACCTTCTGCTTTTACTTATAATACAGTACCATACACAACTGCTGCTATTGGTAACAATGGAGTATTAGTTTTAGGAGCTACTACAGGAGATATTTACTGGACAAACGCTACTTTACCACAAGCCGCTACAGCTGCTACTTCAGGTTTAGGAAATGCTGGTGCTGCTGCTATTTGTGCTTACTGGGATGATTTAACTCCAGGTACAGGTGGTTCAATAACTACACAAACAGTTGGAAATAAATATATTGTTCAATGGACTAACGAAGACAGTTTTGCTGCTACAGGAACTGGAACAATTACATTCCAAATCCAATTGGATTTAGTTACTGGTCAAATTCACTTAGTGTATCCAGATGTTGTTTTTGCAGGAGCTACTGCTAACGACAATGGAGGTTCTGCTACTGTTGGTTTGAACTTTAGTGCTACTGCTGCTCAACAGTATTCATTTAATACTGCAAGTTTAGTTAACAATCAAAGTATTACTTATACCCCTAACGCTTTGTCTTATGCATGGACAGGTCCAAATGGATTTACATCTAATGTACAAAATCCAAGTATAGCTAATGCTACGCCAGCTGCCTCTGGAGTTTATAGTGTAACTGTTACTAATACGGCTACTGGATGTTCAGTATCAGCTTCAACGAGTTCGGTAACTGTTGTTCCAACATCAGTTGGAGGTACAGCTTCTTCAGTATTACCTGCAGTTTGTTCAGGTTTTGGTACTTCATTGTCGGTAACAGGTTATACAGGAGCTATTCAATGGCAACAAGCAGCATCTGCTAGTGGTCCTTGGACTGATATTTCTGGAGCTACATCGGCTTCATTAAATACAGGAAACTTAACTGCTACTACCTATTATCAAGCTTCAGTTACTAGTGGCGTATGTTCTGCGGCAACAAGTAATGTGGTTACTGTAACGGTTAATCCTCTACCAACTGTAACGGTTAGTTTAGGAAGTGCTGTTATTTGTCCTAATACAACTACTACAATTACCGCTGTTCCAGGAACTGCAGGTTCTTACTCTTATGTGTGGACTGTTCCATCAGGAGTGACTAACCCAGGAAATGTGGCTACTTTCACATCGGGAGTTGCAGGTGTTTATAGAGTTGTAATTACTAATACTGCCACAGGGTGTGTAAGTGCGCAAGCATCATCTAGTCCAATTACAATCAGCACAACTTGTTCTACTTTAGTAGCTTGTGGTACTACATTGACTAACATTGATGATACTATCTTGAGTTCTATTGTTGCTAATGCACAAGGATACCGTTGGAGAGTTACTAAAATGATCAACGGAGTACCTAGTACTAATCCGGCTGATGTTCAATATTTAGATACACTTTTACGTGCATTGAAAATAACTCAATTAACATCTTATGCTTTTGATACTCAATATCAAGTAGAAGTTGCAGTTCGTTTAAACAATGTATGGGCAACCTATTATGGCAGCGCTTGTTCGGTAAGAACTCCAGCTACAACTACTAAAATTTCTAGCACTCAATGTGGTTCTACAGTTGCTTTAATGACAGATGTTGTTTATGCTGATATTGTTCCGTTCTCAACAGGATACCGATTTAAAGCTACCAACTTATTGAATCAAACAGATGTTCAAATCGTTGATAGACCTTTAAGAGAGTTTAGATTTAGTTTATTAAGCAATGTACAATTTAGTACTCCATATAAAATTGAAGTTGCAGTTAGAAATACTGACGGTACTTACTTACCATATGGACAACCATGTACAGTGACTACACCATTATTCCCAACTAGCCAGTTGCAAGCATCACAATGTGATTACACAGCAACTAGTGTGACGGAAGTGGTTTATGCTAACATCGTTAGTAATGCTACAGCTTATAGATTCTTAATTACTAATAGTAGTTTGAGCTATAGCTATACTTTTGATAGCACATTGCGTTCTTTCCAATTGAATACTGTTCCAGGATTAGTAGGTTCTACTACTTATACTGTTCAAGTTGCAGTTCAAATTGGAGGTACTTTTGGACCTTACGGAAAATCATGTACATTAACTACACCAGCAGCTTTAAATGCTAAAACTATAGTTGATGTTACCGCTTTACCTCAAGGAACTAAAGTATTTGAAGCAATGGCTCTTCCAAACCCATTTGCAGACAACTTCAAGTTAGATGTTAAAACTAGCAGCGAGGAAGTTCTACAAGTTAAGGTTTATGACATGTTAGGTAAATTAGTTGATACTAGAGAAGTGAGTACTACTGATGTTCAAACATTAGAAGTAGGAACGAACTATCCATCTGGAGTATACAATGTAATTGTAACTCAAGGTGAAAATACTAAAACACTACGTGTGATTAAAAGATAGTTTTAAATAAATAAGCTATAACTTAAACCCTCCTCAAATACTTGAGGAGGGTTTTTTATTTTAGTAAATAGGACTTACTTATTTATTACACCAATTTAAGTGTAGGTCTTGCTTTCTGGTTGAAATAGGTACAATGGAATTGAATAGGGTTGAATGTTTTAAAACTTTTGTTTTAGGTAGGTATATATAAAAAAAAGCCACTCATGGAGTGGCTTTTTTTTTATATATACTTTATAGCTTATGCTTTTTTAACACTGTTTTTTATTTTATAAAAGGCAAAAAATAGACCAATAACCGCTAAGATAATTAATTTGCTATTTATTGGAGCAGGAGCAGGATCTGTTCCTTCCAAACCTCCGCCACCGTTATTGTCTTGGTCACCAGGTTGAGCAAATATCATAAAGTCCGACATTAAGAAAAATGAAAACAAGGTAAATTTTAATAAATTCTTCATCATAGCAATTGAATTTCAGTCTGCAAATATAAAATCATTTTTTGAATAAAAATAATAATTTTACGATATTAAGGAAAAAATAATCTATTAATATTCCTAAAACGTGATAGTTTTCTTATAAATTAGTCAAATTCTGACGTAAAAAATAATTTAACACTTGAATACTTACTTTGTGTCATTTGAATAGTGAAATCAGAATCTGCTAAAAATACTAATTGTCCGTATTTATCGTGTGCTAAAAATTTTTGCTTTACTCGTTTGAATTCTTTAAACTCTTCACTTTTATTGTTATCGGGTTTTACCCAACACGCTTTGTGAACCGGGAAGTTTTCGTAGGTACATTTAGCGCCATATTCGTGTTCTAATCGGTATTGAATCACTTCATATTGTAACGCACCTACAGTACCAATTACTTTTCGATTGTTCATTTCTAAGGTAAACAATTGGGCTACACCTTCGTCCATAAGCTGATCGACTCCTTTTTCAAGTTGTTTCGCTTTCATTGGGTCGGCATTATTAATGTATCTGAAATGCTCTGGAGAAAAACTTGGAATTCCACGGAAATTCATGATTTCACCTTCGGTTAAAGTATCTCCAATTTTAAAGTTTCCAGTGTCGTGAAGACCCACAATATCGCCTGGATACGAAATGTCTACAATTTCTTTCTTTTCGGCAAAAAAAGCATTCGGACTTGAGAATTTCAATACTTTGTTGAGTCGAACATGAGTATACGGTTTGTTTCGTTCAAAAGTACCCGAAACAATTTTTATAAACGCCAATCGATCACGGTGTTTTGGATCCATGTTGGCATGAATTTTAAATACAAAACCAGATAGTTTTTCTTCTTCAGGGTTTACTAATCGTGTGTCTGATTCTTTTGGTTTTGGAGATGGAGCTATTTCTATAAAACAATCTAATAATTCTCTAACACCAAAATTGTTTAAAGCCGAACCAAAGAATACCGGTTGTAAGTTACCTTCTAGATATTGTTCTCTGTCAAATGCCGGGTATACTTCTTGAATCAATTCGAGTTCTTCACGAAGTTTGTCTGCTGGTTTTTGACCAATTAGTTTTTCCAAATCAGGACTCATTAGGTCGGAAATAGCAATGGTATCTTCAATGTTTTTTCTACTGTCGCCACTAAAAAGGTTGATGTTCTTCTCCCAAATGTTGTATATTCCTTGGAAATCATATCCCATTCCGATTGGAAAACTCAAAGGCGTTACTTGTAATCCTAGTTTTTGTTCTACTTCGTCCATTAGATCGAAGGCATCTTTTCCTTCACGATCTAGCTTGTTGATAAACACTATAATCGGAATTTTTCTCATTCGACACACTGATACTAATTTCTCAGTTTGTTCTTCAACTCCTTTAGCAACGTCAATTACAACAATCACACTGTCAACAGCCGTTAGGGTTCTAAAGGTGTCTTCGGCAAAATCTTTGTGTCCTGGGGTATCTAGAATATTGATTTTTTTGTCTTTATAAATGAATGCCAAAACAGAGGTTGCTACCGAAATCCCTCTTTGGCGTTCTATTTCCATAAAGTCACTCGTAGCTCCTTTTTTGATTTTATTGTTTTTAACGGCACCAGCTTCTTGAATGGCACCTCCAAAAAGCAATAGTTTTTCTGTTAAAGTGGTTTTACCAGCATCGGGATGCGATATAATTCCGAACGTTCTTCGACGTAATATTTCTTGTAAAAAGTTCATAATTTTCGTAATGGACTGCAAAAATAGTATTTATTAAATAAATAACCACCGTTAGTTTACTTTTGAGTTGGGTTCAATTCAAAATTGTGTTAATAAATTTTTGTTAATAGTATATGCGATGCTTGTTTAATATCATTGATTTGTTACTTTTGTTGATTGTTACTCACAAGTTGTATCGTTGTGAATAGCATTAAATTTGATCTAACTTATTAAGAAATAAATATGAAGTTGAAACATTTGTTTTTAGGATTGTTGCTGTGTGTTGCTCATGCCGTTATTGCGCAAAGTAGCACCAAAGAAATTTTATTTACAATAGATGGAAAGCCATATTATACGGATGAATTTATAAGAGTTTATAATAAAAATTTAGATTTAGTTAAAGACGAATCTCAAAAAGATTTGAATCAATATCTAGAATTGTTTATCGGATATAAATTAAAAGTAAATAAAGCCAACAAACTAGGGCTTCAGAATGGGGCACAATACCAAAGTGAGTTAAAAACCTATAGAACACAATTGGCCAAAAATTATACTACAGATTCTAAAGTTACTAAAGAACTAGTTGATGAAGGGTATAAACGACTTTTAAAAGAAGTTAATGCGTCTCATATTTTAGTGTTGTTGGATGAAAATGCTGCGCCAGCAGATACTTTAGCAGCTTATAAGAAAACTATGGCAATTCGTGATAGAATTGTGAAAGGAGAAGATTTTGGTACAGTGGCTCAAGAAGTTTCTCAAGACCCATCAGCTAAGGAGAACAAAGGGAATTTAGGTTATTTTACCAGTTTTAGAATGGTATATGCGTTTGAAAATGGTGCCTTCAATACTCCAGTTGGAAGTATTTCTATGCCAGTTAGAACGCGTTTTGGATATCATTTAATTAAAGTAAACGACATCAGAGACAATCGTGGTGATGTTTCTGTAGCCCATATCATGTTGTTGAAACAGAAAAATGATATGGATGTTTCCGATGTGGCTAAAGCTACTATTGAAGATGTGTACAAAAAATTACAGCAAGGCGAAAAGTTTGAAGAGTTAGCTAAACAATTTTCTGAAGACAAATCATCAGCATCCAAAGGAGGTGTTTTAAATCGTTTTGGATCGGGACAATTAAGTTCTGAAGAATTTGAAAATCAAGCTTTTTCATTAACTAAAGAAAATCCAATTTCTAAGCCATTTGAAACTCAATTTGGATGGCATATTGTTAAGTTAATAGATAAATTTCCAATAAAATCGTATGATGAAAGTAGAGTAGAGTTGGAAAACAAAATCAGTAAAGACGATCGTTCTCGATTAATTACCAATTCATTAACCGAAAAGTTACGAAAAAAATATCCTATTAAAAGAGACGCTAAATTGTTTGGAACCATTGCTAAATTGGTCACCGATAGTTTTTATGAAGGAAAATGGGAAGCGCCAGCGGATACCAAAAAATATGCAGGAACTTTGTTTACCATAGGAACTAAAGCTGTAACTGGAGATGTGTTTTTGAATTATATAGTAACCCAACAAAAATCGGGTATTGCTATTAAACCAATTGATAAATTGACTGAGAAGTTGTTTGAAAACTTTGCCGATGAGCAACGCAACCAATACAACAATGATAATTTAGAAAATGAATTTCCAGAATTTTCAGCAGTTATGGATGAATACCGTGACGGATTGTTGTTGTTTGATTTGATGGATAAAGAAATTTGGCAACGTTCTAAAACCGATACTATTGGTTTGAATGCCTTTTATGAAAGTCATAAAAACAACTACTTGTGGAAAACTAGAGTGGCTACCGAAGTGTATTCGTCAACAAAGTTGGATGTCATGAAGAAAGTATTGGCTATGGTGAAGAAAAATCAAGACGCTAAAGTCATAAAAGATAAATTCAATACCAAAGAAACACTCAATGTAATGGTGTATGAAGGTATCTATGAAGAAGGTGCAGAAACACTTCCAAAAGGCACTAAAATGGAAGTTGGCGTTTCAGAAATCACTAATAAAGGCGACTATTATTTTGTTACTAAAGTAACCAAAGTGTTTCCAGCTGGAGTTAAGAATATAGAGGAATGTAAAGGCAAATTAGTAAATGATTACCAACAATATTTGGAACAAAATTGGGTAGATGAACTTAAAAAAGAGTTTACAGTTAAGGTTAACCAAGATGTTTTCGAAAAAGTAAAAAATCAAATTAAAAAATAACAATCGAGTAATGATGAATGTATTGAACAACAAACGTGTACTGAGTATTTTCCTTTTTCTAATTGGTTTTTACGGTTTTTCACAAGAGATTATTAAGGATAAAGAGCCTGAGAAAAAAGCCGCTCAGCAATCAAAAAGACAACGCGTTGATGGTATTATTGCCACCGTTGGAGATTATATTGTACTTGATTCTGATATCGATAAAGCCTTTTTAGAAATAGAAAGTTCTGGAGCATCTACTAAAGACATTACTAGATGTCAAATGTTGGGTAAGATTTTAGAAGATAAATTGTATGCGCATCAAGCTATTCAAGATTCTATTGTGGTGAAAGATGAAGAAGTTAAGGAAAAAATGAATCAACAAATTGACTATATGGTCGAGCAGTTGAAATCAATGGATGCGGTAGTAAAGTACTTCAAGAAAAATAATGAAGACGAGTTCAAAACCGAACTTTTTGAAATCTTGAAGCAACAAAAATTGGCTTCAGAGATGCAAAAGAAAATCATCGATCCTATTGAAATTACGCCTGAAGAAACTAGAAATTTCTTTAAAAAAATACCTGAATCAGAGCGTCCATTATTAGGAGCCGAATTGGAAATTGCCCAAATTGTGATCACTCCAAAAGTTTCGGCTGCTGAAAAGCAAGCAGTAATTGACCGATTGAAAGAAATCAAAAAACAAGTTCAAGAAGGTGCTAGTTTTACTACTAAAGCCGTACTGTATACCGAAGATCCAGGGTCAAGGTCAAGTGGTGGTTTTTATAAAATAAACAAAAAAACACCTTTTGTAAAAGAATTTAAAGATGTGGCCTATTCGCTACAAGAAGGAGAAATTTCAGAGCCGTTTGAAACTGAATTCGGATTTCATATCATATACCTCGAAAAAATTAAAGGACAAGATTTAGAGTTGCGTCACATATTGATGACTCCAAAAGTGACTCCAGATGCGCTTAAAGAAGCTAAAGATAAAATTGAATTGATTAAAAAACGTATTCAAGATAAAGAAATTACTTTTGCTGAGGCAGCAAGAACCATGTCGGATGAAAAAGAAACTCGTGCCAATGGTGGAACTTTAATTAATCCTAAAACTCAAGATACGCATTTTGAATTGACTAAAATGGATCCCGAATTGTACGGACAAGTTTCTAACATGAAAAGTGGTGCGATTTCTAATGTAATTTTAGATGAAGATCCAAAGGCAGGAAAACGTTATAAAATTATCATGGTAACCAATAAAATTGAAGATCACGTAGCTGATTTCAGTAAAGATTATACTAAAATTAAAGAGTTGGCTCTTAAAGAAAAACAAATTGATGCTATTGCAAAATGGTCAGAAAAGAAGATAAAAGAGACGTATATTAAAATTAATGGCGAATATAAAGATTGTACTTTTACTAATAATTGGTTGAAAAAATAGTTTTGTAATTACGAAAATATTTAAACAAACCTTTTGTTATATCATAACAATCTATTAATCTAACAATCTAGCGAACCAAAATGTCAGACGTAACAGCTATTCAAAACCTTGTTCAAAAAAGAACCGAATTAAAGAAAGAAATCTCTAAAATAATTATTGGTCAAGATGATGTCGTAGATCAAATTTTACTTAGCATTTTTTCTGGTGGGCATGCCTTATTGGTAGGTGTTCCAGGATTGGCAAAAACGTTAATGGTGAATACCATTGCGCAAGCTTTAGGATTGAATTTTAAACGCATTCAGTTTACACCCGATTTGATGCCGTCGGATATTTTAGGAAGTGAAATCTTGGATGAAAGCCGTCAATTCAAATTTATAAAAGGACCTATATTTTCCAATATCATCCTTGCTGATGAGATTAATAGAACACCGCCAAAAACGCAAGCAGCTTTGCTTGAAGCCATGCAAGAACGTGCGGTAACTATAGCAGGTCAAAACTACAAGCTTGATTTGCCTTATTTTGTTTTAGCAACTCAAAACCCCATTGAACAAGAAGGAACGTATCCTTTACCGGAAGCACAATTGGACCGTTTTATGTTTGGTATCAAACTCGATTATCCTACTTTCGCAGAAGAAGTTGAAGTTGTTAAAAGTACCACCTCAGATGCAAAACCTACTATAAACGCTTTGTTTTCAGGTCAAGAAATTATCGATTTCCAACATTTAATTCGACGCATTCCAGTTGCAGATAATGTGATTGAATATGCCGTGACTTTGGTTGGTAAAACGCGTCCTAAAAGTACTTTGTCTACCGATTATGTGAATAATTATTTGGATTGGGGTGCAGGACCTAGAGCTTCGCAAAACTTGATTTTAGCCGCCAAAGCTAATGCTGCTTTCAATGGTAAATTCTCACCAGACATTGAAGACGTCAAAGCAGTGGCTACCGGAATTTTACGCCACAGAATCATCAAAAACTACAAAGCAGACGCTGAAGGAATTACGGAAGAAATGATTATTGACAAGTTGTTGTAACAACAAATATGATTTTTTTAAGTGGTTTTACAAATTCGGCAATTCTAGTACTAATCGGACTGTTCTTATTAGTAGTAAGTGTATTGTATGCTACTCTTATTGGCATTTTATACTTCTTAAAACAAGTTGCTTTTTATAATTCTTGGTTTAAAAAGGTGCTACTTTTTCTAGTTTGTATCTTGCTGACATACGTCTTGTTGTATTGTCACTATGCTATCACAGGAAAAGGTGTATTCTAAACACTAAATAGGAGACTTTTGGTATCAATATAGGCTACTAATTTCTTTAAATATTAACTAATATTTAATATTTCTTCTTAAAAATGTGATTTTAATAAAAATCATGTAGTGAAATTCTTGTTTTCGCAAATTATTTCTTTCAATAAAGATATTTGATTAAAAATTTTTTAATGGAACATCGATTTTGTAAATTTGCCTTGCAAACAAAAAAACCTATTTTTATTATGGCTTTCGATATTGAAATGATTAAAAAAGTGTACGGAACTATGGCAGAACGTGTAGATAAAGCACGTGAGTTTGTTGGTCGTCCTTTAACACTTTCAGAAAAGATTTTATATTCACATTTATGGGAAGGAATGCCTTCTCAAGCTTTTTCAAGAGGAAAAGATTATGTTGATTTTGCTCCAGATAGGGTGGCGTGTCAAGATGCCACCGCTCAAATGGCTTTGTTGCAATTTATGCATGCTGGAAAGAAAACCGTAGCGGTTCCAACTACCGTTCACTGTGATCACCTGATTCAAGCAAAAGTGGGTGCGACTACCGACTTAGCAGTAGCAAACTCACAATCTAAAGAAGTTTTTGATTTCCTTTCTTCTGTTTCTAACAAATACGGAATTGGATTTTGGAAACCAGGATCTGGAATTATCCACCAAATTGTATTGGAAAATTATGCCTTCCCAGGTGGAATGATGATTGGTACTGATTCTCATACTGTAAACGCAGGTGGATTAGGTATGCTAGCGATTGGAGTTGGTGGTGCAGATGCTGTTGATGTGATGTCGGGTATGTCTTGGGAATTGAAATTTCCAAAACTTATCGGTGTGAAATTGACTGGGAAATTAAACGGTTGGACAGCTCCTAAAGACGTTATTCTAAAAGTAGCTGATATTCTTACGGTAAAAGGTGGAACAGGTGCTATTGTAGAATATTTTGGCGAAGGTGCTACGAATATGTCGTGTACTGGTAAAGGAACGATTTGTAATATGGGTGCCGAAATTGGTGCGACTACTTCTACTTTTGGGTATGATGATTCAATGCGTCGTTATTTGGCTTCAACAGGTCGTCAAGACGTTGTAGATGCTGCTGATAAAGTTGCCGATTACTTAACTGGTGATGCAGCAGTGTATGCTGATCCAGAAAAATATTTTGACCAAGTTATCGAAATTAATTTGTCAGAATTAGAACCCTACATCAACGGACCTTTCACTCCAGATAGAGGTACGCCTGTTTCTAAAATGAAAGAAGAAGCTGCTAGAAATGGTTGGCCCTTGAAAGTAGAATGGGGATTAATCGGTTCTTGTACCAATTCGTCTTATGAAGATATGGCACGTGCTGCTTCTATTGTAGAACAAGCGGTGGCTCACGGAATTTCGCCAAAAGCTGAATTTGGAATCAATCCGGGTTCTGAGCAAATTCGTTATACTATTGAAAGAGATGGTATCATCGCTACGTTTGAAAAAATGGGAACTAAAGTATTTACCAATGCTTGTGGACCCTGTATCGGACAGTGGGATAGAGCAGGTGCAGACAAAGGTGAGAAAAACACTATTGTACACTCGTTCAACAGAAACTTTTCTAAACGTGCTGACGGAAATCCAAATACCCATGCTTTTGTAACATCACCAGAAATGGTTGCAGCTTTGGCGATTTCGGGAGATTTATCGTTCAATCCAATTACAGATACTTTGTTAAATGACAATGGTGAAGCGGTTAAATTGCTTCCTCCAAATGGAGATGAATTGCCTACTAGAGGTTTTGCTGTAGATGATAATGGTTTTCAAGCTCCAGCAGCTGATGGAAGCGGTGTTCAAGTTGCCGTTTCTCCAACTTCAGAGCGTTTGCAATTGTTGGCACCATTTGATGCTTGGGATGGTAAGAATATCACAGGTGCTAAATTGTTAATTAAAGCATTTGGAAAATGTACTACCGATCACATTTCTATGGCAGGTCCTTGGTTGCGTTTTCGTGGTCATTTGGATAATATTTCCAATAATATGTTGATTGGAGCAGTGAATGCTTACAATCAAGAAGCGAATAAAGTTAAAAATCAATTAACTGGAGAATATGCCGCCGTTCCTGCGGTTCAAAGAGCTTACAAAGCGGCTGGAGTTCCAAGTATAGTAGTGGGTGACCAAAACTATGGTGAAGGTTCTTCTCGTGAACATGCTGCCATGGAGCCACGTTTTTTAGGTGTTAAAGCAGTTTTAGTAAAATCGTTTGCTCGTATTCATGAAACCAATTTGAAAAAACAAGGAATGTTGGCTTTGACTTTTGCTAACGAAGCGGATTACGATAAAATTCAAGAAAACGATACAATCAATTTCTTAGATTTAACAGAATTTGCACCAGGTAAGCCATTAACACTAGAATTTGTTCATGCTGATGGTTCTAAAGATATAATTCTAGCAAATCACACTTATAACGAAAGCCAAATTGGTTGGTTTGTAGCTGGATCGGCATTAAACTTAATTGCTGCCAACGCATAAAATTGGTTAGTAATATATTTTGCAAAGAAAACGCTCCATGAAAATGGAGCGTTTTTTATTTATTGGTATTTGGTTCTATTCGTCGCTATCGGCAATAGCACTTGTTACAGGAGCCTGTGGATTTTGGTATACTTCGGTGATTCCATTATTCCACTCAACAGATTCATAAAAGAATTCGACAGATGTTAAATGGTCTTTAGTTTTAATATAGCAAGTTCCTTTAACAACTGCATCATTAGTTAAGAGTGTGATTTTATCTCCATCATTAGGATTTTTGTCCCTAAAATAGACATACATTCTTTCAGCTACTTCTTCAATTATGGTTGGCCTTGAATTGAAGGTGCTCACCACAATCATTTTGCCAGTACTACTCTTCACAATATATTCCATACCATTTTTTCCATACTGGTAAGGTTCCACTTTTTGGATACTTTGCGAATAGGAAAAATAGGAGCTTATTAGCAAAATGAAAATCATTTTTCTCATAGTCGTAGGTTAAGATTTATAGATAGATTTGGGGAAAATATCTAAATGTTAAATTACTTTATACTGCTTTTGTTTGGGATTATAAAACTAGCACTTGTCTGTTTAAACAACAAATAAAATCGATGTAATGCATTAAAAAGTTTTATAGTTATGTATAATTCTTACATTTAACAATGCTGATAAATGTAATAGTGATAGAAATAAAAAAAAGCGCTAAGAAAACCTTAGCGCTTTTGTGAAGTTGGTCGTTTAATACTAACCAATATTTTTTTTGTATAGTTCCGTAAGTCCCGAATTCCATTCTACCTTTTCATAGTAGAATTCCACGGCTATTAGTTTACCTTTTTTGGTTACCACAAATCTTCCAGTCACTTTAGCATCGTTGCCATGAATGGTAATGGTATCCCCATCTTGATAAGAATTGTCTTTATTTTGATTGTAATAATTGTAGATTTTCTCAGCAATTTCTGATTTGATGTTCAATTTAGAGTTGAACGTACTCACGATAACTGTTTCTTTTTTGGAAGTAACGATGTACTCCATTCCGTTATACCCATTTTTGTAGGTAGTCACTTTGTTATTTACAGTAGCTGAACTCGTAATCTGCGCGCTAGCAAATTGGAATGCTATTAGAAGCATTAGCGTTGTTATTTTTTTCATTTAGTAGATCGGGATTACTATTGATGGCGCTAAAATATAATTTTTTTTAAAAGAATTTACATTTTTGTAACTTATTAATCAAATCTTAACTAAAAAAGTCCGTTTTGCTCAGTATAAATGAGCAAAACGGACTTAAAATTCGAATTAATTTCTATTAATAATACGTATAACGTCTCACTTTAGCGATGTATTTAGCCAATCGAATTACCTGATGACTGTAACCGTATTCGTTATCGTACCATACATACAACACTATATTTTTTCCGTCAGCAGAAACGATAGTGGCATTACTGTCGAATATCGATGGTGCTGAAGTACCTACTATGTCTGAAGAAACCAATTCGTTGTTAAGTGAATACTTAATTTGTTCTACCAATTCTCCTTCCAAAGCATAATGTCTCATGATGTTGTTTACATCATTAATTGAAGTTTCTTTACCGACTTCTAAATTCAAAACCACTAAAGAACCATTTGGCACTGGAACCCGAATAGCATTGGAAGTTAATTTACCTGCTAAACTAGGTAATGCTTTGGCAACGGCACTTCCTGCACCTGTTTCGGTGATAACCATATTCAAGGCAGCTGCTCTACCACGACGGTATTTTTTGTGCATATTGTCTACCAAATTTTGATCGTTAGTATACGCGTGAATAGTTTCTAAATGGCCTTTTACCACACCCAAGGTGTCTTCAATAGCTTTTAAAACTGGGGTAATAGCATTGGTAGTGCAAGATGCTGCCGAAAAAATGTTTACGTCATCTGGATTGTATTCGTTGTGATTTACTCCGTATACAATATTTGGAACTCCTTTGCCAGGTGCCGTTAATAACACTTTATCCACTCCGTTAGAGGTTAAATGACGTTTTAATGCTTCCTCTGTAGTAAAAGCACCAGTATTGTCAATAACTAAGGCTTCTTCGATACCGTATTTAGTGTAATCAATTTCTTCAGGGGAATTGGCTGTAATGATATGAACGGTAGTTCCGTTAATTATTAAAGCATTGTTTTCAGGGTCGGCAGTAACAGAACCCTCAAAGTCGCCGTGAACCGAATCATAGCGCAATAATGAAGCTCTTTTTTCTAACGATTGGGCATCGTTTCTGTCGCGAGTAACAATAGCACGCAATCGAAGTTGTTGCCCTTTTCCAATTTTACTCATCATTTCACGAGCTAAAAGTCTACCAATTCTACCAAAACCATAAAGTACCACGTCTTTTGGCATAATTTCTTGAGAGTTTTTGGCGCCTCTTAATTTGTCAATTACAAATGCTTTAGCATCGTGGTATTTGTTGTCTTCTAAATGGTATTCGTAGGTTAATTTACCAATATCCAATCGCGATGGCGGTAAATCTAAATTCATAATGGCATTGGCAATTTCTACGGTATCAAAAACATTGATAGGCTTTTGTACAAATTCGCCAGCGTATTCATGTAAGTTAATAATGTCGCTTACATTTCGATCGATTAATTGATTTCTAAAGAAAATAAGTTCGATGGATTTGTCGTACCATAAATCACTGATAATTTTGATAAATTCGACAGCTGCTTTTCTGCGGTCTGCTTGAAAAGAAAGTTCTTTTTCGTATAATGCGTTGTTGTTCATTGGAAAAGAATAAGTTTGTTTTGTGTTGTTTGTGTCGCTTCTAAAAGTTGTAATTTTTAAAAGTATTTTTTAATTCGGTGCAAAAGTAATCAACTATAACGTTTTCGTAAAATAATTTCGAATTTTTTTTACAAAAAAAACCATCTTACTCGTGTAAGATGGTTCTCTAACCTTATTATAAAATTATTTAGATGATGATTCGGATGATTTGCCCCATTTTGTTAATCATTTCAATATTAACACTTTGATTTTCGTCTTTGTCGTTCGCCAATTTTGAAACCGATTCGACATCGGTTGCTTTAACACCATCTATGGTTAATATGATGTTTCCACTCAATTGGTTTTCATAGGGTTTTAATCGGTCGTTATTGACTTCTTTAATTTTTACCCCATAATCAATTTTGAATTTTTTCTTATCAGTGGCATCAATGTTTTCTAATTCTAAACCTTTAAAGTCGGTATTAATAAGGTCGTTTTTTACCAAAGTAACTGGAATTACTTGGTTTCTACCATTACGAATTACGGTCACTTGAATTTTGTCATTCGGTCGTTTCGTGCTGATATAACCATTTAATTCAGGAAAAGTGGCAATAGCTTGATTGTCTAATTTTACAATAACATCGCCTTTTCTCAAACCTGCTTTTTCGGCACCCGAATTTTTAATCACTTTAGAAATATAATACCCTTGGGTTTCTTTAATGCCTAATTCTTTAGAAGTGGGTCCGTTTAATTCGCTTCCTACTACACCCAAAACGCCGCGTTGTACATTTCCAAATTCCATGATATCTTCAATAATTTTACGAGTAATATTGGATGGAATTGCAAACGAATAACCCGTATAACTGCCCGTTGGAGAGGAAATCATCGTATTAATTCCAATTAATTCACCACGAGTGTTTACTAAGGCACCACCCGAATTCCCTGGATTTACTGCCGCATCAGTTTGAATAAAGGATTGGATGCCGTTTGTATCTAAATTTCTAGCTTTAGCCGATACAATTCCAGCGGTTACCGTTGACGTTAAATTGTACGGATTCCCAACAGCCAAAACCCATTCGCCTACTTTAACTTGATCGGAATCGGCAAAGGTAGTATACGGTAACTTCTCATCAGCTTCGATTTTAAGTAAGGCAATGTCCATTTTGGAGTCGGTTCCAATGAGTTTGGCTTTATACACTTTTTTGTTGTTTAAGGTCACTTCCAAATCTGAAGCATCTTTAATAACGTGATTATTAGTAACAATATAGCCGTCTTCAGAAATGATAACCCCAGAACCCGTTCCAATTTGTTCTTGTTGTTGTCCACCGCCACGAGAACCATAGAAAAATTCCATAATCGGATTGTAAACGGTTCTTACCGAAACATTTTTTACGTGAACTACAGTATGTACCGATTTGTCGGCAGCAGTAGTAAAATCAATATTCTCGGCACCCATACCCACAGTTTTCCCATAATAGGAAGGAGCTTCTGTTACGATGGAATTTCCTCCATTGCTTTTTTCAATAAATAATTTGTAAGCACCAAGTGTCACTGCCCCACTGAACAAAGACACCAAAAATAAACTAGATAATCGTTTCATAATTTGTATACTATTTAAATCATTTAACCTCAAAATTATAAATTTATTATTTTTTGTAAAATGGTTTAACGCTCGTTTAACACACTTTAACTTCTCATTAATATTTGTAACTTTGTACTTATATAGGTACTACAATGCAAATCAAATTTTATAAATATCAAGGAACAGGAAATGATTTTGTGATGATTGATAATCGACACGGATTTTTTCCAAAAAATAATGTTCAACTTATTGAAAAGTTGTGCGACCGCCGATTCGGAATTGGAGCGGATGGATTTATTTTGTTGGAAAATGATGCTGAAACCGATTTTAGAATGGTGTATTACAATTCGGATGGAAATGAAAGTTCAATGTGTGGTAATGGTGGTCGATGTTTGGTGGCTTTCGCCAAAAGTTTACACGTTATTGCCGATTCAGCCACGTTTATAGCTACCGATGGTTTGCATCATGCTACGGTTCTGGAAAACGGAATTGTTTCTTTGCAAATGAAAGATGTTGATGCTGTTCAAATAGAAGAAGAATATGTTTTTTTAAATACGGGTTCACCGCATCATGTGACTTTGGTTAATGACATCGATAATTATGATGTTAAAAATCAAGGTGCTGCGATTCGATATTCTGATTTGTATGGAAATGCAGGCAGCAATGTGAATTTTGTAAGTCAATTATCAGAAAATCATTTTCGCTTGCGAACCTATGAACGCGGTGTAGAAGACGAAACACTTTCGTGTGGAACTGGTGCCACCGCCACGGCAATTGCCATGAATGCCATTGGAAAAACAAAGGCTACGAGTATTGATTTAGACGTTGAAGGTGGCGCTTTGAAAGTTTCTTTTGAGAAGGCTTTTAACGGTTATAAAAATGTTTTTTTAGAAGGGCCGGCCACATTCGTATTTGAAGGGGTAATTGAAATAGCAGTTTAAAAACTTTGTGCTTGTAAAAAGATGACTTTAAAAGGAAAAAATATTTATTTGCGTGCCTTGGAACCCGAAGATTTAGAGTTTGTCTATGCTATAGAAAATGACGAAGCAATTTGGGAAGTGAGCAATACGCAAACGCCTTACAGTAAATTTCTGATTCGGCAGTATTTAGAAAATGCGCACCAAGATATTTATGAGGCCAAACAATTGCGACTGGCTATTTGTAAAAATGATTCAGATACCGCCATTGGATTGATTGATTTGTTTGACTTTGATCCAAGAAACAAGCGGGCAGGCATCGGAATTGTGATTCAAAATCAACAGGAACGAAACCAAGGATTTGGCAAGGAAGCCTTGCAGTTGTTGATTGATTTTTCATTTAATCAATTGCAAGTACACCAACTTTTTGCAAATATAGGTGTGGATAATGAGTCTAGTTTAAACCTTTTTGCTACTTTTGGATTCCAGAGAATTGGCATCAAAAAAGATTGGAATTATAGTAATAATTCTTTTCAAGATGAGGCTGTCTTTCAGTTATTAAACCCTAAGCATTAAATTATTTTATTTTGAATAAGAAATTAAAAACACTTCTTTTAGTAGGCGCTGGACTATTTTTGGTAGCCTCAATTATTGTATATGTAAAGTTTTTTACTAGTAATACCAAGTTTTCTAAAACAGAATTGTATGTTGAAATTCCGACAGGTTCCAACTATGAAGATGTTCAAAAAATAGTGTCGCCTTTTGTAGAAAATTTAAACGGATTTGATTTGATGGCAAGCCTACGTTCGTATAATAAAAACGTAAAGCCAGGTCGTTTTTTGTTAAAAAAAGGCATGGGAAATTTTGCCCTAATAGCTTCGTTACGACGCAACGTGCCGGTTAAAATTGCCTTCAACAATCAAGAACGATTGGAGAATGTAGCACAACGCATTGGTGCAGAAATAGAACCGGATTCATTGCAGTTGATTACGGCTTTTAGAGACAGTGTTTTTTTGAAGAAAAACGGATTGACCAAAGAAAGTGTGTTGTCTATTTTTATTCCGAACTCCTATGAGTTTTATTGGAATACTTCGGCCGAGAAATTCCGAGATAAAATGTTGGAAGAATATAAAAAATTCTGGAACAAAGACCGTTTGGCAAAAGCAGAAAAGCTAGGAATGACGCCAGAGCAAGTGATCACATTAGCTTCTATTGTGCATAAAGAAACGGTTAAATCGGATGAGCGCCCAAGAGTTGCTGGTGCCTATTTAAACCGATTGAAACAAGGAATGCCGTTGCAAGGTGATCCAACGGTGATTTATGCTCTTAAATTAAGAGATAACGATTTTAATCAAGTGATTAAGCGTGTTTTGTATGGCGATTTAACTATAAATTCACCTTACAATACCTATGTAAATTTAGGATTACCTCCAGGTCCGATAGCACAACCCGATATTAGTGCCATTGATGCCGTTTTGAATCCAGAGAGGCATGATTATTTATATTTCTGTGCCAGTGTAGACCGATTTGGATATCATGAATTTGCAGCTACTTATGCGCAACACCAAGTGAACGCTAAGAAATATGCTGATTGGTTGAATGGTACTGGAACGAAAAGATAAACATTGAGAAAATCAAACGTAATACTGATTTTCCTTTTGATGCTCCAATTCTATTTTGGATTTTCACAACATAATGTTGTTTTTTTTCAACCCTCGGATAGTTTACATGTATCAAGACGAAATGGGGTTGTGATTTCTGAAACTGTTTTAGCTTCTGGAGCTTTGATCGGTTTGAACCAATTGTGGTATGCCGATTATCCTCACTCAACGCTACATGCCGTAAATGACAATGATGAATGGCTTCAAATGGATAAAGCTGGACATTTATTTTCTTCCTATCATTTAGGGCGTTTTGGAGCTGAGGCATTGCAATGGAGCGGTTGTTCTAAAAAAAGTCAGTTGGTTTATGGAGCCACCATTGGTTTGGCTTTTATGACCACGGTTGAGGTTTTTGATGGATTTTCGTCGGAATGGGGATTTTCTTGGGGTGATATGGCCGCTAATGCTACCGGAACGGCTTTGTATGTTTCTCAAGAATTGTGTTGGAACGAGCAACGAATAGTTCCGAAGTTTTCGTTTCATACGACATCTTATGCTGCCGTTCGGCCTAATGTATTGGGTAGTTCTTTCGGTCAACAAGTGCTAAAAGATTACAACGGACAAACCTATTGGCTTTCGGCTAATTTATATTCGTTTTTTAAAGAATCTAAACTCCCAAAATGGCTCAATGTTGCGTTGGGTTATGGAGCTAACGGAATGATTACTGGAAGAAGTGAAACTAACGCTCTTTTTTTGTATCCAGAAACCCAAAGATCACGACAATTTTACCTGAGTTTGGATGCCGATTTGACTAAAATTAAGACAAAATCACACTTTTTGAAGACTTTTTTCTCTGTTTTTAATTCGATAAAAATTCCGGCTCCTACCTTTGAAATCAATGGTTTAGGAGGAGTAAAATTCTACTATTTGTACTTTTAAAAATCATAAGTATCTGATTTTCAATTTTATTTAAAAATAAGTTGTATATTTGCACCGTCAATATCAAGATGGTGACAGCGCTTGGAAATTACAATTTATGATAAAAAGATGGTCGTTTTACATAGGAATCGTTCTAATAGTAGGATTTATTAGCTCAGCTTTTAAACCCTTAGATACTTTAAATCAAAAATGGTTTCATGTAAGCGAAAATGAGGAGTTGTTATATCAATTTCCTTCAGAAAAACCTTCAGACTACATCAATCAATCGTTACCTTTTCTCGGAAAACATTTTGTTGGATTTAAAGAAGCTATAGCTTTTAAAGAATCTCAAGGCAAATACCATTTGGTGAACTCATTAGGATATATGGGTAAATACCAGTTTGGTACTTCGGCGTTGCGATTTATTGGAATTAAAAACAATTCAGAGTTTTTAAATAGCCCTGAGTTGCAAGAAAAAGCCTTTGTAGCTTTGATTAAAATCAATAAATCTAAATTGCAAGATGTGATTAAAGAGTATCGAGGTAAAACAATTGATGGTGTAAGGATAACTGAGTCTGGAATACTGGCTGCCGCTCATTTAGGAGGCGCTGGTTCTGTTAGAAAATATTTGGAATCTAACGGTAGAAAAAAATGTAAAGATGGTTACGGAACTACAGTGAAGAGTTATTTAAAACAATTCGGTGGTTATGAAACACACAACATTAAAGCAGATAGTACTGCTAAAGTGAAATAAGTCTAACAATGCTAAATAAAAAACCATCCAATTATGGATGGTTTTTTTGTCTAATCCAATTTATGCACAATAAATATCGTTGGACGATTGTGTAAATCTATTTTAGTCTTTTTCCAATCCGCTACTCGAAGCGTTTTGATGTATTCTGTTGGAAGGGTTATATCGGCTGCAATACACAAATGCGTGTTGGGTTGCAAGGTTTGTAATATGTCTTCTAACAATTTATTATTGCGATAAGGCGTTTCAATAAATATTTGCGATTGGTCTTTGTCGTACGATAGCTTCTCGAAATTTTTTAAAGCCGATTTTTTATCTGATTTGTCAATAGGCAAGTAGCCATTAAAAGCAAAACTTTGCCCATTCATACCCGATCCCATCATGGCAAGTAAAATGGAAGAAGGGCCTACTAATGGTATTACTTGAATACCTTTTTCATGGGCTAATTTTACAATAACGGCACCAGGATCGGCTACACCAGGACAGCCAGCTTCGCTCATCAATCCAACATTAATTCCTTGCAGACATGGTTTAATCATATCATTGTGCTCAGAAACTTCGGTGTGTTTGTTTAAGGTGCTTAGTTGTAATGTAGCCTGTACCTTTTCAGGGTAAATACTTTTGATGAATTTGCGAGCTGTTTTTTCGTTTTCAACAATATAGCAGTCTATTAATTCAATAGCTCTTTGAACCGTTTGAGGTAAAACATCATGCGGATTGCTCTCTCCAAGGGTTGTCGGGATTAAATATAATTTTCCTTTGGTGTTTTCTGATGTCATTAAGCGTGTTTCTCGATTAATTTTGCGGCTAAAATATCCGTGGCTTCGTCTAGCATTTCATATACCATATCAAATCCGTTTTGCAAACCATAATATGGGTCTGGAACATCAACATTTTCACCCGGAAAAAGCTCTTCCAGAATCATTTTTACTTTCTTTTTATGTGTTTCTGTTTTAGCTAAAAATAAAACATCATCATAATTGGAATGATCCATTACATAAATGTAATCAAAATCTTCAAAGTGTTTTGGTGTAAAAAGTTGCCCTCTTTGAGTGCTAATATCTAGTCCGTTTTTCTTTGCTGTAGCAATAGATCGTTCGTCAGGATGTTTTCCAACATGCCAATGTCCAGTTCCAGCTGAATCCACAACGAATTTATCTTTAGGAAGTTTGGATGCTAAGATACCTTCTGCCAAAGGAGATCGACAGATATTACCTAAACAAACCATTAAAATTTTAACGGGCATACTTATTCGGTTTCGTTTCTTACTTTAAAATGCAAAAGTAACAAATACCGATAATTATAATGATAATTTTTTGTGAATATCTTCAACAAATTTTTTGAATTGCTTGTCTGTTGAAACCAAGTTATCTACTGTTTTGCAAGCGTGTAAAACCGTTGCGTGGTCTCTATCTCCAATTTGAGATCCAATATTTGCTAATGATGCTTTGGTAAACTTTTTAGCAAAAAACATGGCTAATTGTCGGGCTTGCACTACGTGACGTTTTCTAGTTTTAGACTGTAGGGTGTCAATGTCTAATTGGAAATAATCGGAAACCACTTTCTGAATGTAGTCGATGGATATTTCACGTTTTACATTTTTAACAAATTTTTCTACAATGCTTTTGGCTAATTCAAGCGTTACCTCTTTTTTGTTGAAAGACGATTGTGCAATCAAAGAAATGATGGCGCCTTCTAGTTCACGAACATTTGATTTTATGTTTTGAGCCACATATTCTACAATTTCGTTAGGCATTTCAACGCCGTCACGGTATAAAATATTATTCAAAATAGAAACTCTAGTTTCGTAATCGGGTTGGTGTAATTCGGCAGATAATCCCCATTTGAAGCGCGACAATAAACGTTGTTCAATGTCTTGCATGTCAACAGGAGCTTTGTCTGAAGTAAGAATTACTTGTTTTCCGTTTTGATGTAAATAATTGAAAATATGAAAGAAAACATCTTGTGTGCCCGATTTTCCAGATAAGAATTGAACATCGTCAATAATCAATACGTCTATCAATTGATAGAAGTGAATAAAATCGTTACGATTATTTTTCTTAACGGAGTCTATATATTGTTGTGTGAACACTTCAGCAGAAATGTACAGCACGGTTTTTTCGGGATATTTATCTTTGATTTCAACACCTATAGCATGCGCTAAATGTGTTTTTCCTAATCCAACGCCACCAAAAATTAACAGTGGATTAAACGATGTGCCGCCTGGTTTGTTGGCTACAGCCATACCCGCAGAGCGTGCTAATCTGTTAGAATCACCTTCTAAGAAATTATCAAAACTATAATTCGGATTGAGTTGTGACTCAATTTTTAAGTTTCTAATGCCGGGAATCACAAACGGATTTTTAAGTTCCGGATTTAGATTTTTAAAAGGAGCGTCAACTTCTTGTGATTTTATAGGACTGCGGTGTGCACTCGGCAATTGTTCTGTAAACGGTTGTTTGTTGCCATAAGTGTTTTCCATTTTAATTTTATAGAGTAACTTTGCATTTTTTCCAAGTTCTTTGGTTAAGGCAACTTTTAGTAATTTTACATAGTGTTCCTCAAGCCATTCGTAAAAGAATTTGCTTGGAACTTGAATGTACAATGCGTTATCAGATAGTTCAACTGACTTAATTGGTTCAAACCAAGTTTTATAGGCTTGCTCTTGAATATTGTCCTTTATGAAGGACAGACAGTTTTCCCATACCGATTGCGCAGTTTTGTTCATATTCTTGTTAAAATTACTAATTAATTTAAAGGTTCTCTTACAAAAGAAAAAGGGATTTTCCTTCGTGTTTTTTGGGTTAACAAATATGTGAACAAATTTCTTTAAAAAAAAATTATAAGGTATTGATTTTTTAAAAATTTTGTTGTAATGAATAGTTTTAAATTAGATAAAAAGCAAAAAGAATAGATGAACGAACACAAAGTAGCAGTTAGAGTTAGGTATGGTGAAACCGATCAAATGGGTGTGGTTTATCACGGAAGTTATGTGCCTTATTTTGAGATAGGAAGAGTGGAATGGCTAAGAAACAAAGGGGTTTCGTATAAAGCGTTGGAAGAAAGTGGTATTGCATTGCCCATTGTATCCATGCATTTGAATTATAAAAAACCCGCTCGGTATGACGACTTATTGACGATTCATACGAAGTTGCGAAAATACAGCGGTGTGAAGATTGAATTTGATTGCGAAATTCGTAATGAAAATGAAGAGTTATTAACAACTGCTCATTTTATATTGGTTTTTGTTGATACAAAAAATGGAAAACCTATTGTGCCACCATCGTATATTTTGGAGATAATTTCTGAATAAAATTAGTGGTTTAATTGTATCTCAATTTCGTACAAAGAATTAAAAATGTCGAATACCATTTCGGCATTTTTTTTTCGTGTTGCGATTTCAATTTTGCAACTTTCGTTCATGTTTTGGGATATGATTTCGAGGTTTTTTTCTTTGATGACTCGCATTACTTTATTCATGTTTTTGTAATCAAAAGATAGTATATAATGTATGTCGATTGTTTTCTCAATAATTTCTGAAGCGTCCAAAGCCATTTGAGCCGCAGTTCGATAGGCCGAAATTAATCCGCCAACACCTAATTTCGTTCCGCCAAAAAAACGAACTACTACCACCAATATATTAGTTACGCCAAATGATTGAATTTGTCCGTAAATTGGTGCTCCGGCAGTATTGCTTGGTTCGCCATCATCATTGGCTCTAAACTGAATTTTGTCGGTTCCTATTTGAAAGGCATAGCAGAAATGGACCGCGCCATAATGCTGTTTGCGTAACGTTTCTAGATGTGATTTGATTTCCTCTTCGGTAGTTACTGGATAGGCATAGCCAAAAAACTTACTGTTCTTTTCTTTAAATAAAATTTCTTCCGAAGGAAAAGCAATGGTTTTGTAAATATCATTCAAAGTTGTAAGTACGAAGTTTGAAATACGAAGTATATGTATTAAAGTGGTAAATGTTTTTGATCGAATAAATCGACGACATCTTCTTGGCCTACTTGCAAATTCCACACATGAATTCCAATACTGGCTGCGGCATCAGTATTGATTTTTTTATCATCTACAAATAAGGTGCGTTTTGGAGATAAATCGTGTTTGTTTACAATATAACTGTAAATGCTCGGATCGGGTTTGCGCATGCCCATTTCATAAGAATAATAAACCTTTTCAAAGCATCGGTAGAAGTCGGTGTAAAATGACATTCCTACTTTATGTTCGAATCGACTGATGTGGATCTCGTCGGTATTGGTCAATAAAAATAATTTGTATCTGCTGGAAAGCATTTGTAAAAATTCCAATCGATACAAAGGAAATTCACCAATAATGGTATTCCAAGCGGTTCTAATTTCTTCGATACCGGCATTTGGAATGAATTTGTGAAAACAAGTGATGAATTCTAATTCGGATACTTTTCCTTTTTCAAACAAATCATTCATTTCAATAAGTTCTTGGTTTGGGCCAGGTAAACCTAGTTTTTTAAAAGCTTCTACTTGAGCTTCTTTTTCTAAATTAATAAAGATATCGCCAAAATCAAAAATTATAGTGTCAATCATGATTGAAAAAAATTAAAAGTTCATCCTTTAAAATAATTTGTTTATCCGTTTTTTTGCCACTAATTTTTGGAGATTTTACACCCGATTTAAAAAGATTATCTCCTTTAAATATGCGTGCTTCATCCCAAAGATTTGCTTCAATAAACGATTGCAATGTTTGACTTCCGCCTTCAATGAGCACTGATTGTACATTGTTTTTGTATAAAATAGTGCAGATTGAATAAACCAGTCGATTATCAAAGATACAATTTTCGTAGATTAAATTTTCAGTTGAGGTTAAATTTTCTTGTTCAGTTAGTACAATTGTTTTGCTTTTTTGATCTTTCACATGGTAATTGTTTGAGATTTTACCACTTTTATCTAATATGATGCGCACCGGATTTGTACCGCTCCAATCTCGGGTGTCTAATTTTGGGTTGTCGGACAAAACTGTATTGGTTCCCACTAAAATAGCCGGTTCTTCACTGCGCCATTTGTGAACCAATTGCCGAGAAAAGGGATTGGTAATCCAAACAGGTTCTTGGTTGTCTTTAGAAATAGGTGCTATAAATCCATCCTGACTTTCAGCCCATTTTAAAATAATATAAGGTCGTTTTTTATTGTGAAACGTAAAAAAGCGTTTGTTGAGTTCGTTGCATTCGTCTTCGAGAATTCCAACGGTAACATTCTTACCAGCTTCAATGAGTTTTTTGATGCCATTACCGGCTACTTTGGCAAAAGGATCAATGGTGCCAATGACGACATTCGGAATAGAATGAGCTATAATTAAATCACAACAAGGAGGCGTTTTCCCGAAATGACTACACGGTTCTAGACTCACATAAATAGTGGCTTTTGAAAGTAATGATTTGTTTTTTACAGCATGTATGGCGTTGACTTCGGCATGGGATTCGCCAGCTTTTCGGTGCCAACCTTCGCCAATAATTTCATCATTGTATACGATAACACTTCCTACAAGCGGATTAGGATAGGTAGTTCCCAATCCGTTTTTTGCTAATTCGATGCAGCGTTTAATGTATTTTTGATGTGTTTTCACGATGTAAAAGTACTATTTTTGTGAAGTTATTTTATAATTCAAAAGTATTTGATTTTTCGAATTTTGAATATCCAACATAGAATACTGAATTTTGAAATGTTTGAAATGATTATTAGACCAATCCAACTCCACGATAACGATCAAATTGCCAATGTCATTCGACAGGTTTTTGTTAATGATGGTTATCCTAAAACAGGAACCGCTTTTGCCGATCCGCAATTGGATTTTATGTTTGAAACCTATAATAAACCCAAAGCTATTTATTTTGTAGTTGAAGAAAATGGTCGCATTATTGGTGGTGCAGGAGTAAGTCAGTTGGATAATTCGGAGGATAATATATGCGAATTACAGAAAATGTATTTTTTAGAAGAAGCTCGTGGTCAAGGAATTGGATTTGAAATGATACAGAAATGTTTGCAAAAAGCCGGCGAATTTGGCTACGAAAAATGCTATTTAGAAACGCTTCCTGAGATGCTCAATGCTCAAAAACTGTATAAAAAAGTGGGATTTGAATACCTTGCTGAACCATTAGGAGGAACGGGCCATACCAGTTGTCCAGTTTGGATGATTAAAGAATTGATAATTGAAAATGAATAATTGCTAATGCTTCTTAAAACGTATAAAACCACTTTTCTACAGGAACTTTCATCTTTATATGATGAAAAGGAAATCGAGAGTTTCTTTTACATTATATTGGAGTCCTTTCATCATAAAAAGCGCATCGATTTGGCTTTGAATCCCGAAATGGAGATGGATGCTTTGCAGTTGCTGCGTTGGGAAAGTGTTTTAGCCGAACTTAAAAAGGAAAAGCCGATACAATATATATTAGGTGAAACCGAGTTTTATGGTTTGCCTTTTTTAGTGAATGAAAATACGTTAATTCCGAGACCAGAAACAGAGGAATTGGTTGAATGGATTTTGGAAAGTACAAAGTACGAAATACAAAATACGAAGTTGAAAATTTTGGATATCGGAACAGGAAGTGGTTGTATTGCGGTTGCATTGGCTAAAAATCTTTCAACTGCAAGTGTGTCGGCTATTGATGTTTCTGAAAAAGCTTTAAATACTGCAAAAAAGAATGCTGAAATCAATGCTGTAGCAGTAAATTTTATGTTTAAAAATATTCTAGAAACTCATGATTTAAATGAACAATTTGATTTTATAGTTTCCAATCCGCCGTATGTTCGAAATCTAGAAAAAGCTGAAATTAAACCGAATGTTTTAGCTTACGAACCGCATTTGGCGTTGTTTGTAGAAGACAATGATGCGTTGCTTTTTTATCGAAAAATTGCACAATTGGCCAAGAAAAATCTAACCGAAAACGGACGATTATATTTTGAAATCAATCAGTATTTAGGAAAAGAAACCGTTTTGCTACTAGAAGAACTAGGTTTCAAAGAAATTGTTTTGAAGAAAGATATTTATGGTAATGATCGTATGATTTCTTGTGAAATATAATTCACTTCTGAATTCTATGGTTTAAAAAATGTTGAATATTCTATTTTGAATAACGAATTCTTAAATCTTACTCGTAACGCAACGCTTCAATAGGGTCTAATTTAGATGCTTTAATCGCTGGATACAATCCAGAAACTAAGGCTACAATAAAGCTGGTAATTACCGCAGCCATGATGGCGCCCCACGGAATTACAAATCCAAATTCCATTAAGGAAGCCATTAGAAATCCGACTAATATTCCGAAGATAATTCCAACAAAACCACCAATTTGTCCAATTAGTAAGGTTTCCATGAAAAATTGCCACGCAATAGTGCCGCGTTTGGCTCCGAGTGATTTTCGAACACCAATTTCTCGGGTTCTTTCGGTAACAGAAACAATCATAATGTTCATCAAAGCAATCGATGAACCCAAAATTGTAATGATACCAATCACCCAAGCCGACAAACTAAGAACGCCTGTCATTTCGGCAATTCTATTGACCAAATCGTCACTTCTAGAAATCCCAAAATTGCTTTCTTCTACCGGGTTTAGCCTTCTTATTTTTCGCATGGTTAGCGTAGCATCATCAACAGCCGCTTGCAATAACTCTTTTTTGTCGACCATAGTACTAATCGTATAATTAATACTAGGTGCCGAAAATAAAGAACGCGCCACTTGAATCGGAATTAAAACACGCATGTCTTGATTGTTCCCAAACGTGGATCCTTTTTCTTTTAAAACACCTATGACTTTAAATTTGGCGCCACGGATGGAAATGATTTTATCAATTGGGTTCACATCTTTTAGAAGTCCTTTGGTGACAAAATCACTTCCCAACACACACATGTAGGCATTGTTGGAAATGTCAAAACCATTGAAATTTCGTCCTTGTACCACTTCGAAACCGCTATTGTTGGTGAAATTGTCGTCAACACCCAAAACAGCAATTTCTGGATCGGTTTTTTCGTTTTCATATTTTACTTCGGCGGTTCCGGTTGCTGTAAATGAAACGGATGTATGGGTGAATGGGTAATCGTATTTTTCTTTGTAAGCTTTGGCTTCGGGATAGGAAATAATCGGATTGATTTTTTCGATTTCGCCACCACCATCGTTTCGGGTTTTGAATTCGTATTGGTTGATGCTAAAGGTATTCGATCCCATCGAAGCAAATTTGGAATTCAAGGTATGGTCAATAGCGGCCACAACGGTAAGAATTCCTACCAAAGCAGTAATTCCGATAGCAATAATGACAATGGTCAGTATGGTTCGCAGCAATTGTGCGCGAATGGAGCCCATGGCAATCTTTATATTTTCTCTGAAAACTGCATTCATAATTGCTATTTGACACGAAATTACGGTTTTTGTTACAAGTTTGTGGTATAAGAATTATTAATTATTTTAAAAAGTATGATATTTGCCAAATGAATTTTAAATATTTGATATCAGATATTAAATATTTAAAATCTAAAATTTAAAATCTTATATTAAAAATGGCATCTAAACCCAGTATTCCCAAAGGCACACGCGATTTCTCTCCAGTTGAAGTTTCTAAACGTAACTATATTACGGCGATCATGCGAACTCATTTTGAGAACTTTGGTTACCAACCCATAGAAACCCCAAGTTTTGAAAATTCGGATACGTTAATGGGAAAATATGGCGAAGAAGGCGACCGATTGATTTTTAAGATATTGAATTCGGGTGATTATTTGGATAAGGTTTCTACGGAAGAATTGTTAGATTTGAATTATAAAAAACTAACTACTAAAATCTCTGAAAAAGCACTTCGCTACGACTTAACCGTTCCGTTTGCGAGATACGTAGTACAGCACCAAAACGAAATTGAGTTTCCGTTTAAGCGGTACCAAATTCAACCCGTTTGGCGTGCCGATCGTCCGCAAAAAGGACGTTTTAGAGAGTTTTATCAATGTGATGCCGATGTAGTGGGTTCGACTTCGTTGTGGCAAGAAGTAGAGTTGGTGCAATTGTACGACTCGATTTTTGCAGCGTTGGGCTTGAACGGCGTTACGATCAAAATCAACAATAGAAAGATATTGTCTGGAATTGCTGAAGTTATTGGTGCTTCCGATAAATTGATTGATTTTACAGTTGCCTTGGACAAACTTGATAAGATAGGTGAGGACGGCGTTAAAAAAGAAATGCTAGAGAAAGGCATTTCGGAAGAAGCCTTGGTAAAAGTGCAACCATTGTTCCATTTTACAGGAACGATTCATGAAAAAATGGAAAAGCTTTCGGCGTTGTTGTCTTCGTCGGAAGAAGGCATGAAAGGTATTGCAGAGCTGCGATTCATTTGTGACAACGTGAACAAACTTGGATTGCAAAAAGCCATTTTGGATTTGGATGTAACGTTGGCGCGTGGATTGAACTATTATACCGGAGCTATTTTTGAAGTTTCGGCACCCGAAGGAGTAGCCATGGGAAGTATTGGTGGTGGCGGACGATATGATGATTTGACTGGGATTTTCGGATTGAAAAACATGAGTGGTGTTGGAATTTCGTTTGGATTGGATCGCATTTATTTGGTTTTGGAAGAATTGAATTTGTTTCCAGAAACGGTGACAACTGCTACTAAAGTGATGTTTTTGAATTTTGGCGAAAGCCAAGCTTTTGAGGCGATGCAAGCTATTCAGCAGTTGCGAAACCAAAATATAAAAGCCGAATTGTATCCTGATGCTGCTAAAGTTGACAAGCAATTTAAACATGCGGAAAGACGAGCGATTCCCTTTGTTGTAAAAGAAATTACGAATGGAATGTATACCTTGAAAAACATTGTTTCGGGCGCACAGACTCAAGTTGATCTTTCGGAATTGATCTCACTAATAAAATAAGGTTTATTTTATAAAATTAAAAAAGCCACGCAGTTTTGCGTGGCTTTTTTGGTTGTCAAACCAATTGTTTAAACCCTAATTAAAAACAATTTTTCTTGTAGTTTCACCTTTGTCTGTTTTTACTTTTACAATGTAAGTTCCAGAACTCAAGTCTTTGATAGGCAATTGGATGTTTTGTTGGTTTTGATCTTTTACATCAAACGTTCCTACAGATTGTCCCAGCAAATTGAAAAGTGTCACTTTTTCTACCGTGGCGTCTACCACATTATTTTTTATATTTAATATATTGCTTGCGTTAGCATAAGCTATCGTTATTCCAGTATTTAAATCAACTGCATCGTTGCTCAATAAAGCATGATTGTCTTTGAAGGTTAGTGTAAAACGGTTTTCTGTTAACCCTTGAGGCAATTCAACAATGTAAGGATTATTAGTGATATCGTGGTATTGACCGTCGGTATTATCTAATATGAAAAGACGTTGATTGCTGTTCATGTTTTCGGTTGCATCGACCATAATTTTTACTTCTCCCAATACATTCGTTTTGATTCCGATAGGGTATACGTTGTTTACATCAAAATAACCTTCACCTTCAATATTTAATTTTGCACCATTATTCATAAAGTACATGTCATTTAGTTGATTGTCAATGCTTGGTGCATCGTATCCACTTTCTACAGCACTAGTCGCATACTGCTCCATAAATCCTAACAGAATTTGTCTGTGGTAATTGTCTTTTGAAGTCAATCCTAAACGAACTCTTTTAAACGTATCTGACGTAATTGGGTCTTCCGTATTGGTGTTGGCGACAATACTAGTATTTGTGTTTTTGAACATGTATGTTGAAGCTGCATTATCTTCTTTAATGAACAACCTTTGATTGTTATTGAATGTAATGTTTCCACCAGTTGCAGAACCCACCATAAAGAATCCTTGTCCTACTGGTACGTATCGTCCTGGAATTTTTGAACTTGTTCCTACACCGTTAATTCCGGCTGGAGCCGTAGGACCCGTTCCACCTACTAAGTTTCTAACAGAATATCCACCTTGGTAGTTTACTAAATTGTGCGTATTATTAGAGCTAGCATGTTCCCAGAAATATAATGTTCCTGTTGTGGTTGCAGTGTTAGCAATGATAAAGTTAGCAGAGTCTAAAGCAGAAGGATAAGGGTTTCCAGTTAAGTTTAGGTTACCGGCAGCTACTGTTGTGGTAATGGTACCATTGTTAGGTTTTCCAACAAAAGTATAATTTTGATTTGCAGCAGCAGTTCCGCTTCCTTTTAATGTAAATCCTTGTGCTACATTTAGTGTGCCATTTTGTCCAACACTAGCCCAGTTTGCATAGCTATTGCTTAAGTTTTGAAATTTAAAAATCCAATAGCTGCTTAAAGTGATAGGGCTTGTTGGACTTCCGTTTACACCACTGGTCCAAGTGATGTTTTGAGGTGTTCCAGAAGTACCATCTTTCATAACTCCAGCTACCGTAAATGAATTATTATTGGTAGTTGCGTTTATAGCTCCCACAGGAGATGCCCAATAATTATAGTTATAAATGTTTTTAGTTCCTTGTTGATCTCTTTCGATAGAACCTGCACTAGTTGCATCTAATGTGCTACTTACCGTTTGTAATAGTTGTGATTTACCTTGTAGGTCTATTTTTCCGTTCAACAATAAATACCAATCGTTTTGGATTTTAGTATCGTTGTTCATGGTAACCGTTACACCTGCATCTACAATCATTCCTAAATCTACGTTGTTAGTAGTTTCGGTAATGTCATGTTTTACTTGAACAATTGACCAATCCTGATCCATAATGTCTAAACCTCTTACTTCGTTTGTTGGACTGTTTACAGCTGTAGCAAAGTTACCAGCTCTTTCGGTTACGAAAGGCATTGGAGCTTGTTGTACATAGATGTTTTTGTTGTTGTAAATTTTCATTCCTGTTACATCAATAGCTGCAGTTGTAATGTCGTCTATAATATCATCTTTGTAACCATCCATACTGAAACATCTCAATACATTTGTAAAAGGAACACCTACATCTACAGGAACTATTTTTCCTCTAGTTTGGCTACTTACATTTTGAATTTCTTGGTATACCATTCTTTGGAAGTAAGCATCGGCAAGAGCTACGTTGAAAACTCTTAGTTCATCTAATTTTCCTTTGAAATATTTAGTATTAGTACTTGGATCTTTTCCGATGGTTAATTTAGAACCGTCAGAAATAATGTTTCCAGAAGCAGCTACACTGGCTACCATAGTACCATTCAAAAACAATTTTAAAGTACCTCCACCATAAACAGCACCTACATGATACCATTGAGAAGTATTTAAGGCTACTGTACTGTATGTAAGAGTTGTTGAGTTAACCACAGCCTCAATATTTCTAGCACTTGTAACTCTAATTTGAAATTTATTTTGACCGATAATTACACCGTCTGTTGAAAACGCACTGTTTAAATCAACCCATGCCATCAAAGAAGCACCAGATAGATTATCTAAGATTTGAACATTTTCTTGACCATAATCGTTTCTTCCATCAAAATCAAGTTCCAATTTTCTGTTCAAATTTCTAGGCGAACCAATTGCAGCAGTGTTTGTATCAAATGTATCTACAATTCCATCTCTGTCTGCATCGGTAGAGCCGTCTATTTTACCATCATTATTGGCATCTAAAGATCCGTACAAACTGGTTTGAATGTCTTTTGTTCCGTCTGAATTTGAATCTAATTGTAGGTAATCTGAAACCCCATTAGCATCTGTATCTAGGGCATTAGCTCTGTAGGTTGTTCCAAAGATAGCCGCGTTGTCGTATAGGTTTAATATACCGTCACCGTCTGCATCTGCTCCATCACCTTTTCCATCATCATTAATATCGCCATCACCATTTAATAAACCAGCTTCATCAACATCAAATAAAGAGTCATTATCACTGTCTAAATCTAAATAGTTTGCAATTCCATCACCGTCTGTGTCAGGAATAGTATAAGTACTTCCAGCTATCATTGTATCAATACTATCATTCATTCCGTTACCATTTGCATCAGCCCAAGTACCGTTGTACATGGTTGAGGTATTGTTAGCGAATCCTTTAAAATTAGCTTCTTCAATATCTGGAATTCCGTCGTTATCAGAATCTAAATCATCTACGTTAGCTACGCCATCACCATCAGTATCAATACATCCTTGGACGATTGAGATTTGAACATCATCGATAAAATTTCCAATGGTTTGGTCGCCAGTAGAAGTAAATCCTGATTGGAAAGCTAAAACGATTTGTGTTTGTCCCACTGGAATTGTATACGTTCCAGAATAGGTTCCCCATGTTGTATTTCCATCGACCATTGTTGCAATTGGAGCAGAAGCTAATGCATTGGCTAAAGTTGAACCAAATCGAACGAAAGCTTGGTCTGTTCCAGATCTTCCTCGGTGTTTAATAGACCAAGTGATGGTTCCTGACGATCCATTTAAACAAAACGACTGGTATAAAGTAGAAGCTTGGTTTGCGTTTAATTCGGCAAATTGAGTTCCTTGTGCTGCATTTCCACCATTTCCACCTGTTGGCCATAATTCAATCATTCCATCGGTTGCAGTTGTCTGCCATCCTGTGAATGAAGTTTGTGGTAATGTTGTGTTCCATCCACCATTGAATGGGATAACTGGTGATTCAAAACTACCATTTACGAATGGGTCGCTTACACAAGCAGCACATTCTATGGTATCTATAATTCCATCATTATCGTTGTCTATATCTATACTTGCATCAATTCCGTCGCTGTCAATATCAATGATACCAGTTCCAGCGATTGCATATGTATATGGATTTTCATTACTGTCATTGTTAACTATTGAAATCGTTGCTGTTCTTGTTCCTGTAGCACTTGGGTTAAACGTTACTACAAAAGTAGTTGAACTTCCGCCACTAACTGTTAAACTTGGAAAAGTAGTTACTGTAAAATCGGCGGCATTAGTTCCGGAAATAGTTGGATTTGAAAGTGTTAAATTATTTATACCAGTATTATAGATGGTAAATGTTCTAGTTAAAGTACCTATGTTAACATCGGTCCCACCAAAGTCCGTCCAATCAGATAATGAAGGGGTTACATCGCCGCTTACAATTGATATTGCATTTCCACGAACATTAATTTCAGGATTGTTTGTATAGGTTGCTACAACGGCTACTCTTGGGCTAGAAGTACAACCATTGTTAACGGTTTCTACATAATAGGTTGTTGTAGCTGAGATCACAGGAGTTGTAAATGATGTTCCTGTGGCTAAAGCAGAACCACCACTAGCTGCTGCATACCAAGAGATTGTTCCAGCAGATGCAGTTGCTCCAAGAGTTACGGTACCCGGACCATTTGTAGTTCCTGGAGTTGTTCCCGTGATTGTAGGAATTGCAATTACAGTTACTGTAAAAGGCACACTAGTGCTACTTACACATCCGCTTGCATTTCTTACGGATAAATTTCCAGTATAAGTTCCAGCCGCTGTATTAGCAGGAATATTTATAGTTATTGAACCAGCAACTAATGCAGCATTAGTAACAGTAACAAAGCTGTTAGCAGGTGAAGCATTCCATGAAATACTATAAGTGTTTGGTGAACTTGTAGTTGCACTATAAGTTAATGGTGTTGTTTGAGCTGAACTACTAAAACATACGCTTGTTGCGCTTGCTGAAGGAGTGATTGTTGGTTGAGCTATTATAGAAACGGTTATTGTATTGCTAATTTTACTGCAACCACCAGAGACAACAATTCTGCGATAATAAGTCGTTTGGCTGATTACAGGTGCGTTGTAAGTTGCAGATGTAGCACCACTAATTGTTGTAAAATTAACATTGTCTGTTGAAGATTGCCATAAATATGAATAGGTTCCATTACCTCCTGTTGGAGCGGTTACAGTAAAAGCTAAAGGGTCTCCACTAGAACCACAAAAAGATTGGTTAGAATTTATAGTCCCAGAAGTAAGATTGGAATTACTTGTTACTGTTAATGTATTAATATTACTATATCCTGTACAGCCAGCATAGGTTATTTTTAATCTTATATAGTGAACTCCAGCAGTTGATTCAATTGTAGTATACAATGGATCTAAAACAAATTGTGCTGTGGTGCTAGTTGGGCCTGCTGCATCTGTCCAAGTGATATTATCATCGCTGAATTGCCATTGATAGGTTGATCCTGCACCTGGATCTCCAGAAAAAATATCCATATCATTTTGGGTGCCTCCGCCTACAGTTCCACATCCAGAAATTGTGGCTGTATGGTCGTTTGCTCCTTGAGTAAACTCAATTGATGGGCTTATGTTTGTTACCGTAATGGTAGCTGTTGCGGTTCTTGTGATGCTAACGCAACCAGTAGATGTCACTGCCTCAGCATAATAGGTTGTAGTGGCAGAAGGAGCTACAGAGAAATCAACTCCAGAAGCCGATGTGCCAATAGCAGTACCACCGCTGGCAACAGTATACCAGTTGATATTGTTTCCTGTGGAAGTTGCATTTAATAAGACATTTGTTCCGTTACATATACTGCTATTTGTCGTTGGAGAAACAGCCGTTACAGTGGGAACTAACGTTAAATTTGATGTTAAAACAGAGCTTGTATTGTATACTCTACAAAGAGATGTTCCAGCCGTTTTAAAACTGTATATTCTATAATAAGCATTGGTACAATTGGTTCCGATATTATCACTAAAAGAAGTGCTAGTTTGGGTATTATTAATGGCTACGATGGTCCATGCTCCAATTGTTTGTCCAACTACTACAGAAGCAAAATTTGTTGGGTTTGTAACAGCAGGAGCTGCGCCTGTACTTAATGCTCTTAATACTAAATATCCGTCTGAGTAGGTTGAGGTTTGTGTGAAATTTCCAGATACGGTTGTACCAGAAATAGATAAATTTAAGTTAGTTGGTTGTGTGGTTGGAGCTACAGTTCCAGCAGATGTTGCTGGGCTATTAATGGTTCCTCCTACATTTCCTACATATAAGCCTGTACCAGTATTTCCAAAAACACCATTATTAGTAAAACTTCCTGTAGATCTAATACTATTACAATTTGTTCCAGGTCCTCCAATTACTGTTGCACCTGAATTGTTGGTTATTTGACTTGCAGTAATAACACCAGAAACAATAACACTTCCGTTATTGTTTAAAGGGCCATTAATAGTAGATGTACCGCCTAGTGTTACACTACCACCACTGTTAACTGTTACACCACTTGTTGTTAACGTTCCGTTATTAACAAAACTAACACCACTGTTTATCGTTATGGCTGGTAATGTTATACTACCTGTTGCAGCATTAGTAAAATTCACACCCGAATTAAAATTCAAGTTTGTTGTATTGGTGAAAGTACCATTATTTATGATGGTCCAGTTACCGTTGTAATTTGGAGCCACTGACGGATTGTAATTCACTCCTGTTCCAATACACAAAGTGTTTCCGTTGAAGTTGTTTAATCTTCCAGTAAATGCACCAGTACCAACGATACAAATTGTCTGTCCGGCTGTTAAGCTAAAAGTTGAACTGTTTGGCACCGTGATGGTAACATTACAACCCGTACATTGGGCTTGAAGGAAGTTTACGTTTAATATCAAAAGTAGTATTGATATTGATTTAAGTAAATTTGGTTTCATAACTATTAGGGTTTAGTTTATGATTTCGTTTTTACGAATCATCAATTTGATAATTCAGTTTTATTGATTTGACACGACAAATGTAGAAAGGCGGATTCTAATAAAAAAGTTTTTTATCGATAAAAAGCATATAAAATCGATAAAAAGCATAAAAAAACAATATAAAAAAGAAAAGTACTACAAAAAAATAATTTATTTAGTAAAATTATTTGAAACTAAAGATGGCTGATTTATATTGATTTAAGAAAAAGTAGCAGTTTTTTTAACGATACTATTTTTGCAGATTTAGTTTTAATAAAAAAGTCTCAAACGTAGCTTGCTTGAGACTTTATTTTTCTTGTAGCGAGAGGGAGATTTGAACTCCCGACCTCAGGGTTATGAATCCTGCGCTCTAACCGACTGAGCTACCTCGCCATTTTATCGGTACACATCCTTGAATGCGGGTGCAAATATAATACTAATAAAACACCTTGCAAATATAAATTTGAAAAAAAAATATTTTTTTTCTTATCCCTTTTTTTAAATAAAAATTATATATTTCGCAAAAATTAGATTATGTCTTCAAAAGTACGTTACGAAATAGAATTTCCTATTAATTCATCACCTCAGTTGTTGTATCAATACATTTCAACTCCATCAGGATTACAAGAATGGTTTGCTGATAAAGTAAATTCTAGAGGTGAATTTTTTTCTTTTGAATGGGATGATATGGAAGAAAATGCTCGTTTGGCCTCCAAGAAAACAGGAGAAAAAGTAAAATTCAAATGGGTTGATGAGGATAAAAAAGACACAGAATACTATTTTGAGTTGCGTATTCTAGAAGACGAAATCACTAAAGATGTTTCGTTAATGGTGGTTGATTTTTCTGAGGAACAAGAATTAGATGAATCTAAACAATTGTGGGAAAATCAAGTTTCTGATTTGAAACATGTGATTGGTTCTGTATAAAAATCATTTTTAAGAGTTATATTTGTCCCGACTAAATCGGGATTTTTTTATGATTAATTATAACGGAACAATACTTTCTTCAGATGCCAATTTATCTAATAGTAATCGTGCCTTTTTATATGGTGATGGTGTTTTTGAAACGCTAAAAATTGTGAACGGTAAAGTTTTATTCTTTGAAGATCATTACTTTAGGTTGATGGCGGCCATGCGAATAGTTAGAATGCAAATTCCGAATAACTTTACCTTAGAATATATTGAAGAACAAATTTTAAATACGGTTACAGCTAACAATTGCAGCAATTCGGCTAGAGTACGTTTTACTGTTTTTAGAAATGATGGAGGTTTTTATCTGCCCAATACCCGAACAGTTTCTTTTTTAATTCAGGTTTCTTCCATTGAAAATGCATCTTATGTTTTTTCAGATGCTGCTTATGAAGTTGATTTGTATAAAGATTTTTTTGTTTCCAAACAGCTACTTTCTACCATTAAAACAACCAATAAGATGCTTCATATAACAGGTAGTATTTTTGCTCAGGAGAATGAGTTGCAAAATTGCCTCTTGGTAAATAACGAAAAGAATGTTGTAGAAGCGTTGAATGGAAATATTTTTATGCTTATCGGATCTAAATTAGTAACTCCTTCCATTGACGAAGGATGTCAAAATGGAATTATGAGAAAGCAAGTACTGCGTCTCACTCAAAAAATGGAATCTCTAGAGGTTGTTGAAGCAGTAATTTCGCCATTTGATTTGCAAAAAGCAGATGAATTATTTATTACTAACATCATTGTTGGAATTCAATCGATAACAAAATATCGTAAAAAAGAATTTAAAACCGATTTGGCTAAAGAATTAATTTCGCAAATTAATACGCTAATTTAAAATTGGATTCTCAGGTGCATTAGACCAAATTAGGTATTCACCACCCAATTCAATAATTTTTTCCTTCCAAAATTGAGAAGATGATTTTCCTAAAATAGAAGATTTGTAGTTGTTCATAGCAATTATCCAAGAATTGGATTGCAATTCAATTTCTAATTGATTGGCGCTCCATCCAGTATATCCCAAGAAAAACCTGACATCTTCTTTGTTTATTTTACCTTCGTTAATAAGGCTTTTGGTCAATTCAAAGTCGCCTCCCCAAAAGATACCATTTGAAATCTCGATACTGTTTGGTATTAAATCTGGAATGGTATGAATAAAATATAGATTGTCTTGTTCAACTGGTCCTCCATTGTAGATTTTAAAAGAAGCTTCGATGTCTGGAATCAAATCGTTTATAGTGTATTCAAGTGGTTTGTTCAGAATGAATCCAACAGAACCTTCTTCGTTATGATCGGCCAACAATATAACAGATCTATTAAACGATAAGTCGCCTATTATAGAGGGTTCTGCTATTAGAAGTTGTCCTTTTTCAAGTTTTTCAGATATCATTTAGCAATCAATTTTAACTAAAAGTACAAATAAAAGTTTTAAATCCAAATTTTATAGCAAAAAAAAACCACCAGTTCAACTGATGGTTTTCTATATCAAAATAAACTAGATTAGTTTACAGAACCTTCTAATTCTGCTCCAGCTTTAAATTTTACTACATTTTTAGCAGCAATCTTGATAGTTTTTCCAGTTTGTGGATTTCTTCCGTCTCTAGCAGCTCTTTTAGAAACTGACCATGATCCGAAACCTACTAAAGAAACTCTTCCACCTTTTTTCAAAGTTGATCCTACGTTTCCTAAAAATGATTCTAAAGCTAATTTAGCAGCTGCTTTTGTAATTCCTGCGTCTGCAGCAATAGCATCGATTAATTCTGATTTGTTCATAATAATAGTTATTAATTGTTGGTTAAACATTTTTGTTAATCGTAACAAATTTAGTAGAAATATCAGATTACACAAGGGATTGACGAGTTTTTTACTAATTTTGTTAATAACTCGGGTTGTTTGTTAATAAAAGCAGTGTTTTGGTGGTCTGTGTTGTCTTTTTTTCAATGATTTCAATGCCTTACAAGGCTTTTGCATTCATAGAAAATGCCATTCCGTTTAACAATTCTGAAGTTGCCATTCTTTTTTTTCCTGGGAATTGCAAACTAATCAATTCCAAGAAGCCATTGTTTACCGCAATTTTCATTTCTTTTTTTGTAGCCAACAGTGTTCCAACAGGATGAGTATGTGATTCTGAAGTTAATTTTACTTCATATATTTTTACATTCCATTCTTGATCTCCGTCTTTAATGAAACACCAAGCACTTGGGTAGGGTGATAATCCTCGTATTAAATTATAAATTTCTAATCCCGATTTTGAAAAATCGATTTTACAATTCTCTTTATTGAGTTTGTAGGCTGTTTTAATATCGTCAGAATCTTCTTGAATGGTAGTCGAGACAGTATTATTGGCAATCAAATGCAACGTTTCAACAACGGCTTCACTACCAATTAACATCAATCTGTCATGCAGCTCCCCAGCGCTTTCATTAGATGCAATGGGTGTTTCCTTACTCAAAATCATTGCGCCAGTATCAATTTTATCGTCTATGAAAAATGTAGTCACGCCTGTTTTCGTTTCACCATTAATGATAGCCCAGTTGATTGGTGCTGCGCCACGGTAATTTGGCAAGAGCGAAGCGTGCAAATTAAAAGTACCCAGTTTAGGCATTTTCCAAACTACTTCAGGTAACATTCTGAAAGCAACAACAACCTGTAAATTGGCATCTAAGCTTTGTAATTCGGCTAAAAAAGTTTCATCTTTTAAATTGGTGGGTTGCAACAAGTGTAAATTGTTTGCCAAAGCATATTCTTTTACTGCTGAATATTTTAATTTTTGTCCGCGACCGGCTGGTTTGTCTGCAGCAGTAATGACGCCTACAACTTCATAGTTATTTTTGATTATGGTATCCAAAATACCTACTGCAAATTCGGGCGTTCCCATAAATACGATTCTTAATTTTTCCATAGTCATTGCGAGGCACGAAGCAATCTAATTAATGTAATGTTAGTTTTTTAGCGAATATAAATTGTTTGGTTTTACGATTATGGTATCGTTTTCCAATAAATTTTGAAGTGCAAAGATAACATCGTCTTTTGGATATTTGGTCAACTTTTGAATATCTCTCGAGTTTAATTCCTGAATTTTCAACAAACCAATTATGGTATCGTTCAACGATGTAGTATCAATTTTTGTCCTGTTTTTGGTAATGCAGTAGGAGCAAATGCCACATTCGGTTGTTTTGGTCTCGCCAAAATACTGTAAAAGCAATTGACTCTTACATTTTGTGTCGTCTTTTATATACTGTAAAACCGATTGCAATTGTTGGGTTTTGAGTTGGTTTTGAGCTTCCAAATATTTAGCGACCCGGCTGATAGTTCTTTCATCTTCGCGAACTTCATTAAAGGTAATAGAAGCATCGTTGTTTTTTGCATGTAATTGGATAATTCCTTTTTCATGAAGTTTGTGGAGCATGGCCAACACTTGATTTTCACTAGTATTCGATTTTTTAGCAATCAACGCACTATTGATGGTTGATTGTGTTTCATAAACTCCAGGATTGGTGCGGAGAATAGTTAGTATTACTTCTTCGTCTTGCGGATTCAAACTCATATACCGAATCACTTCTTTGGATGGAATTAAGAATTGAAGCGTAATTTTTTCGGTGAATTCTTGTGATAAACTAACAATACCTTGGTTGTCTAAAAATTGCAAAGCATTGTACACTTTTAAAACGGAAAAACCGTATTTCGTACAAAACTGATTGATGTTGAAACTAAATTTCTCGTTAATTCCTTCACCATAAGCAATTTGGAAATAATTGCACAATTTGACGAAAACTAAATTCAAAAAGACTTTATCAGGTAAAATGTTTAAAAATTGTGCTTCTACGTGAATCACACCGACGGATTGGTGAGTAAAACAGCAAATGCTTTCGCTCCATTTCGACCGGCGCGACCGGCTTCTTGATAATAGTTTTCAAGATTGGGCGGAATGTGCAAATGAATTACTGTTTTGACATTGGCTTTGTCAATTCCCATTCCGAAGGCATTGGTGGCAACTATCGTTTGCACTTGTTCTTCCATCCACAATTTCATGTGTTTTTCTTTTTCTTTGGAAGATAAACCACCGTGATAAAATGTTGCTGAAAATCCTAAAGCTTCTATTTGTTTAACGGTTTCAGAACACGCTTTTCGGTTGGTTACATATATAATAGAAGGTTCCAGATTCTTTTTCAGAATTTGTTCTATCATATGTAATTTATCTTCAACATTAAAAACCATGTACGCCAAATTATCTCTGGCAAACGATTTGGTAAATACTGCTGGATTTTCGAGTTGTAATTGTACGATGATATCGTCTTGCACTCGTTTTGTAGCCGAAGCGGTTAATGCCAAAAAAGCTACTTTAGGAAAGAATTCTTTGAGTTTGGATATCTTTAAATAGGAGGGTCTAAAATCGTGGCCCCATTGCGATACACAATGCGCTTCGTCGATAGCAATTAAATTGATGGGAAGATTCTTGATGCGTTCTAAAACCCAATCGTTTTGCAATCGTTCGGGCGAAAGGTATAAAAATTTGTAGTTTCCATATTGGCAGTTGTCTAGCAAGTCAATCATCTCATCGGATGAAATACCACCAGTTAGTGCAATGGCTTTGATGCCTTTGTTTTGCAAGTTTTGTACTTGGTCTTTCATTAAAGCGACAAGTGGAGAAATAACCAAGCAGATTCCTTCCAGCATCATGGCTGGAACTTGAAAGGTAATCGATTTTCCGCCACCAGTAGGCATCAATCCGAACGTGTCTTTTCCGGCTAAAACGGACGCAATAATTTCTTCTTGCGGTGTTCTAAACGCATCGTGGTTCCAGTATTTTTGAAGTATTTCTAGTGGCGTAGACATTAGTTAACCATTACGAATTAGGAGTTGCAAATTACCAATATTTCGTAAAAGTACTAAAAACAATAAATTATAATTGGTTTAAGATAAAAAGTATTCGTTCTTCAACGGTTCCTTTCGGGACTTCTATTAGATTATAGCCGTATTTTTGATAGGTTTCAGTAAGATGACTGTAAATAAGTTTGGCTTGTTCGTAGTTTTCGTAACGTTCGTCATCGCTCACATAAATTTCTTCCCAAGGCGGAAGAATGAAAATTTTGGTATAGATGTGGTCGCGACACGCTTGGTCGAAAAAAGCAGGGTAACTATCACCAATATAATGCATGTAAGCCAAAACATCGGGAATGCCGCGATCTAAGAAAACAACTTCGTGAGGTTCTGTCAAGGCATTGTGGAATTGTTTTTTTCTGCCTTCGAGTAGTAATTCGCTAAACAGTAATGGTTTTTCAAGGAAAAGTTGTTCGATGCCTTGTTTTTTGGCTTCCATGGTAACTTCACGTGAAATCTCGGGATAACAACAATATCCTTTAGCGGTTAATCCGTCTATGATGGTTGTTTTTCCGGTACCTGGTCCGCCGATAATGACTACAATTTCTTTTTCCAAGATTTTTGAAATAAGGCGCAAATTTATTGAATTGTTTTAGATAAACGAATGGGTTTTGGAATTTTATTTTTGTTCCAATAGTTTGCCAACTAACCCTGATGGAAGCGGCATCCCGATACTTCGGGATACAGTGGACAGCAGGAACACGGAAACCCAGAGTTCCCGAGCCATTCGTTGCTAATTTATCGTTTGGTTTGAATGATTTCTGCCAATAATTTTTTGGCGCGCAACAGCTTGATTTTAACGTTACTCAAAGGTTCTTCGAGTTGTTCGGCGATTTCTTGGTAACTCATTTCTTGAAAATAGCGCAACTGAATGACTTCTTGGTAATGCGGTTTCAATTCTTTGATGAATTGGAGTAATTGCGATAAATTTTGTTCCGTGATGAGTTCGTCTTCAGCAGACGGTGAGGTATCGGCAATATTGTAGGCTTGCTGGTCTTCTTCGTCGGTGATTTCTACAAAAAGTGTCGATTTTTTCTTTCGAAGCAAATCGATGTGCACGTTTTTGGCGATGGCAATGAGCCACGTATTGAATTGAAATTCGGGGTTGTAAGTCGCTAATTTATCGAAGGCTTTTGAGAAGGTTTCGATGGTGATGTCTTCGGCATCGGTTTCGTTTTCGGTACGTTTGAGCATAAAGCCATACACTTCGTTCCAGTAATGGTCGAGTAGGTAGGTAAACGCGATTTGGTCGCCTTTTTTAGCTTTTTCTATATGAGAATTTATTTCCAATGTACCGGTTTTGAGAATGTGTTGGTGATGAAAACATTCAACTGTGTGAAGATAAGGATTATTTCGATGAACGGAAACCAATACATCACGTCTTTTTCTTTTAATTTTCCGGCTGCAAATCCGAGTGATAACCAAGCTATTAAGTAGCGAAATCCGATTAAACTGACTACCGCAATCCATTGAAATTGAAAAGCCAACAGGATTATAGGTAAGATAAAAAATAACAATTGCGTGCCGTAGAAAAGTGCCAATTGGCTACGATCAAACGATTTGTAGTGTTTTGCCGTAGCAACGTGTCTTCTTTTTTGGGCAAACCATTCTTTGAAAGACGTTTTTGGCTTCGAATACGTAAAACTTTCTGGGCTGTAACAAATGGTGGTATTTTTCGCATTAGCCGCTTGGTTGATGAACAAATCATCGTCGCCAGAACGTATTTTCATGTGTTCGATAAAACCGTTTGTTTTGAAAAACTCTTCACGTTTGTAGGCCATATTGCGACCTACACCCATATAGGGTTTTCCTAATTTGGCCCAGGAAAAATATTGTGTTGCGGTAAGTAAGGTTTCAAAACGAATGATTTTATTGAGAAACGACCCTTTGATTCTTTCGTAAGCGCCATACCCTAAAACGATGGTTTTTTCTTTGGTGAATTGGGCACTCATTTCTTTAATCCATTCGGTTGTTTTAGGATAGCAATCGGCATCAGTAAATAACAAGTATTCGTTTCTGGCGGCTTTGATTCCTAAGGTTAGCGCAAATTTTTTGTTACCCCAAAAGGCTTCAATATTCTCTACTTTGACTAATTTAACGTTGGAGTATTGTTTTTCAAAGGCTTCAAAAACTTCCAAGGTTTCGTCGCTAGAAGCATCGTCAATTAAGACAATTTCGTAATCGGGATAATTTTGTTCGGCTAATAAGGGCACAAAGTTTTTGACGTTTTCTTCTTCGTTTTTAGCACAAACAATCACAGAAATAGGAACTCTTTTAGGTGTGGATACTTGTGGTTTTGCAAACGAGAATTTTCCAAAAAACACTATATAATAGAGGAATTGGACCACAACAACAGCAATAAACAAACAAAAAATGATTAGTAACATAATGGCTTTTGTGTCTTTTTATAAAACGAGTGCAAAAGTACGGAATTCCATTTTAAAATTTGAATTTTAAAATTTGAATTCTTACTAGAAATTTATTTGACATTAAATCACATTCACTTCTGCTTCAATCGCAATGCCGTATTTATCAAAAACCGTTTTTTGAACGTAACGTGATAACGCCAAAATCTCTTGACCCGTAGCATTACCATAATTCACTAACACTAGGGCTTGGTTTTTATGTACACCAGCATCGTCTTTGCGATAGCCTTTCAATCCGGCATGTTCGATGAGCCAACCTGCAGGAACTTTAACTTCGGTTGGCGATACTTCAAAGAATTTTACTTCTGGGAAATTTTGTTGTACTTTCTCAAATTGGGTTTTAGAAATCACTGGATTTTTAAAGAAACTTCCGCTGTTTCCGAGTTCTTTAGGATCGGGTAATTTACTTTGACGAATGGCAATCACGGCACTAGAAACGTCTTTTAAAGTTGGTATACTCACATTTTGTTTCTCCAATTCTTTAGTAATGTCTCCATACGAAGTGTTTATTTTGTGGTTGCGTTTGGTCAATTTAAAAACCACCGATGTAATGATATATTGGTCTTTGGCTTCGTGTTTAAAAACACTTTCTCGATAGCCAAAATTACACTCTTCTTTAGAAAAGGTTTTCATTTCTTGCGTTTGAATGTTCATCGCTTCGCACGAAACAAAAGTGTCTTTGATTTCAGTTCCGTAGGCACCAATATTTTGCACCGGAGTGGTGCCCACATTACCCGGAATGAGTGACATGTTTTCTAATCCGCCAAAATTTTGATCGATGGTCCACAACACGAATTCGTGCCACACTTCACCAGCCTGACTTTCAACCCAAACAAAATCTTCATCTTCTTTAAGGATGGTTTTTCCTTTCAAATCGACATGAATAACTAGTGCGTCGATGTCTTGTGTTAACAGCATATTGCTTCCGCCACCTAAGATGAATTTTGGCTCGTTTTGGTGTTGTTCTAAAACCGATTTTAATTCGGAAATTGAGTTAACAGCCACGAATTGTTTGGCTTTGGCTTCAATACCAAAGGTGTTGTATTTTTTTAGTGAAAAATTAGATTGAATTTGCATTTTTGTTTGTTTAACGGCAAAGTCGCAAAGTTATTCGCAAAGTTCGCTAGGATTTTTATTCTTAATTCGTAATTTTTAATTCGTAATTGTACTATTCTTCGGTTTCTAATGCACGACTCAAAAAGTCATTCAGTGGTTTTAAGGCAATTAATTGTTGCGCTATTTTTTTACTGAAATCTTCTTTACTAAAATCTTTTTCATCAATTTTATGAGAAGCGGTAAAGCTTTTTAATTTTAAAAATTCGATGGCAGGATGATTGGGATCAAAATCTTTAGGTGCTTTTTTCAAGACGTTTCCTTCTTCACGAGACAATTCGTGAAACTCTTTTTTGAAGTTTTTGTCGGTAACAATTGCCTCTAAATCGTCGTAGAAAAATTCAATTTCTTTTCGAATTTTTTTCAATTCAGCAGGTTCTGGACACCAAACGCCACCAGCAATGAAGCAGTTTCCTTTTTCAAAATGAATGTAATATCCAGGAGCATTTTTACGGTTTTTGTCTTGCGACATCCAAACACCCATATTGGTTTTATAGGGCGATTTGTCTTTAGAAAAACGTATATCACGATTGATTCGGAAGGTACAATTTTTAACTTCCAAAGGTTCTAACGATCGGTCTAGTGGTTTCATTTCTGCCAACAGAGAAGCAATAAAATTATGATAGTCTTTTTTGTAGTTGTCATACCTTTTTTTATTAGCATGCATCCATTCGGTAGTGTTGTTGGCAATTAAATCTTCTAAAAATTGTAACGCTTCTTTTGTAATCATTTCAAATTCGTTTTATAATTTTTTTCTTAAATCTTCTTCAGATAAAAATCCTTCGTTTTTCCACACACTTTTTTGTTTGTCATACAATAGTAGGGTAGGCAATCCGTCAATTTTTAAGGCGTCTGCAAGTGCTTCGTTTTCGTCTACATCAATCGAAATGACAGTAACTTTGTCTTTAAATTCCTCTTTCATTTTTTCGATAAAAGGAGCCATTCGTTGGCATGGGCCACACCATTGGGCATTAAAATCGACTAAAACCTTTTTGTCAGTTTGCAATAATTTTTGAAATTCTACCATTGTCATTCCGCCTTGAGCTACTTTCTTTCCGCCCAAGCCTAAGGCATTCCATTTCATCATACCGCCTTCTAAATTGTACAATTCGGTGAATCCCATTTCTTGCATTTTAGCTACAGCCGAACTGCTTCTGCCGCCACTCAAACAGTACACGAAAGTAGGTTTGTTTTTGTCTAATTTGGCAATTTCAGTGTCAAAATCCGAACCATTGTAGTCAATATTTTGTGCATTATCAAGGTGTTTCGAATTGAATTCTTCTGGTGTTCTAACATCGATTAATTGGGCTTCAGAGGTTGCCTTGAGTTTTTCTGAAAAAGCATTCGGAGCTAAACTTTCGGATGTTGATTTAGCGTTTTCAGCATTAGTTCCTGTTTTGTCTTTGCAATTCATCAATAAGAATGCAGTAAAAAGTAAAAAGACAATTTTCGATTTCATGATTTATTCGATTTTAAATTTCATCAAAAATAAAAGAGTAAATGTAGTGATAGTATAACAATTGTTACAAACTAAAAATTTTATAACTCTGATGTGTCGTTTTTACAATATTTTCGGTGCGTTCTGGATGGGTGTCTGAGATGAATAATTGTCCGAATTCCTCTTGATTGACCATTTCTACTATTTTGCTCACACGACTTTCATCGAGTTTGTCAAAAATGTCATCAAAAAGGAGAATGGGCTTTTCGCCCGATTGTTTTTTTACAAATTCAAATTGGGCTAATTTCAAGGCGATTAAAAACGATTTTTGTTGCCCTTGCGAACCAAACTTCTTAATAGGATAATGGTCAATTTGGAATGATAAATCGTCTTTGTGAATTCCGACCGAAGTGTATTGTAAAGCGCGATCTTTCGCTAAATTTTGTTCCAATAAAGTGATGGTGTCGTTTTCGAACAAATGACTTTCGTATACCAATTGTACTGCTTCAGCCGAGCCTGTAATGGCTTGATGGTGTTTGTTGAAAATTGGGAGAAAGGCATCGATAAATTGCTTTCTTTTTTCAAAAATACGTTGTCCTAAACCGTTCAATTGTTCGTTGTAAATGGCTAAGGTATCGGTTTCAAAAACATGATTTAAGGCAAAATATTTTAGTAGCGCATTGCGTTGGCTGATGATTTTTTGATACTGAATTAATTCTTGTAAATAGGCCGAATCCAATTGTGAAATTACACTATCGATGAATTTTCTTCGCGTTTCACTGCCTTCAATAATCAAGTCGTTGTCTGCCGGAGAAATAATGACTAAAGGGATAAATCCGATGTGGTCAGAAAATTTTTCATACGGTTTGCCATTGCGTTTCAAGATTTTCTTTTGGCCTTTTTTGAAACTGCTTACAATTTGTTCGTTTCTGTTGGCTTTTTCAAATTCACCATCAATTACAAAAAACTCTTCACCGTGTTTAATATTTTGAACGGCAAGCGGATTGAAATAACTTTTTCCGTAGGCTAAATGATAGATAGCATCAAGCACATTGGTTTTTCCAATCCCGTTTTTTCCAACAAAACAATTGATTTTGGCATCAAAATCGTAATTGGCTTCCGAAATATTTTTATAATTGAATAAAGAAATTTTTTTTAAAAACATTTGTAATGGCTTGCTGATAGTACAAAAAGAGCGAATTTCAATCGGCTTTTTTTAAGAGGGTGCAAATTATTGAAAAATATCGATAAAAATCGCTTTTAAATATGAATAAAAATTTTATTTTTGCGCACACTAAATTAAATTTAAATGGCAACTTATAATAAAAGAGGTTACAAAGCTCCAAAAGAAAAAGAAGAAAAAGTAGATACTAATTTCATCGAAGATACTCCAGATGTTGATGCAAAAGATAGCGCAACAGCAAAAGCATTTGATGCTTTAGACGAAACGGCTTCTAAAACGGAAGAATGGGTAGCTAGAAATCAAAAATATATTTTAGGTGTTATTGCTGCTGCTGCTTTAGTGACTATCGGATATTTGGCGTACCAAAAATTTATCGTTGAACCTAAAGAAGAAGATGCTACAACGGATTTGTTTGTAACTCAAAATAACTTTCAGTTAGCAACTGATGCCACCGATGCTAAAAAACAAGATTCTTTGTATACTTTAGTATTGAAAGGTGCTGAAGGAAAACAAGGTGCTCCAGAAATTGCTAGCCAATATTCAGGAACAGATTCTGGAAATATTGCTAACTACTATGCGGGAATTGCTTCTTTGAATTTGAAAAAATACGATGATGCTATTAAATATTTAGAGCAATTTTCTTCTAAAGATGCTTTTTTGGGTGCGATTGCTACAGGTGCCATTGGAGATGCTTATTCACAAAAGAATGATGCTAAAAAAGCATTAGAAATGTATGAAAAAGCAGCGCATCAATCTACTAATGAGTTTACGTCGCCAAGATACTTATTCAAAGCAGGTCAAACGGCTTTAGCTTTAGGTAACAAAGCAGATGCTTTAAAATATTTTACGGAGATTAAAGATAAATACGATGCCACTCCAGAAGCTCAAAATATTGATGCTTTGATTGGATTAGCACAATAAATCAATTACGAATTTCAAATTATGAATTACGACTGAGTATCATAATTCGTAATTCACGATTCTTAATTAATTATGGCTACAGCTAATAAAAATTTATCCAATTACGATAAAAACACAATCCCAAACGCGAAGAACTTTCGGTTTGGGATTGTTGTTTCAGAATGGAACGATCACATCACAGAGGGTTTATACAAAGGTACTCTTGAGGCACTTTTAGATTGTGGTGCCGTTCAAGAAAATATTATTCGCTGGAATGTTCCCGGCAGTTTCGAATTGGTTTATGGCGCACAACGCATGATTGTTACCCAGCAAGTGGATGTAGTGATCACCATTGGTTGTGTCATTAAAGGAGAAACCATGCACTTCGAATTTGTTTGCGAAGGCGTAACACAAGGAATAAAAGACTTGAACGTACAAACCGATGTTCCTGTAATTTTTTGTTTGTTAACGGATAATAACGAACAACAGTCGATTGACAGAAGTGGTGGTGTCCACGGAAATAAAGGAACTGAAGCGGCTATTGCAGCTATTAAAATGGCTGAATTAAGAAGACTATCTGAAAGTAAATAATAGTTTAAAACTTCAAAATACAGAGCCTATTCGTCATCGAATAGGTTTTCTTTTTTTAGTATCTTGTTAACTATAATAAGCCGTAGTTTTTCCTTAATTTTGCTAACTTTGGTTTTTATGCGAAGGCGTGAAAGACTATAGATAGAACATCGAACACAAAAACAATAATGTCAAGTATAATTCAATTACTTCCCGATCACGTAGCCAATCAAATAGCCGCTGGAGAAGTCGTGCAACGACCAGCTTCGGTGGTGAAAGAACTTCTAGAAAATGCCGTTGATGCGAAAGCAACCGATATCAAATTAATTGTTAAAGATGCCGGAAAAGCGTTGGTTCAAGTAATTGATAATGGCGTTGGGATGAGTGTGACCGATGCGCGTTTGTGTTTTGAACGACATGCGACTTCTAAAATTCGTCAGGCTGAAGATTTATTTTCATTGCATACCAAAGGGTTTCGTGGTGAAGCCTTAGCTTCTATTGCTGCTATTGCGCATGTAGAAATGAAAACCAAGCAAGATCAAGACGAATTAGGAAATCATATTGTTATTGAAGGCAGTAAGTTTGTTACGCAAGAGCCAGCTGTGTTGCCCAAAGGAACTTCCTTTGCGGTGAAAAACTTGTTTTATAACATTCCAGCACGTCGTAATTTCTTGAAATCGGAAACGGTAGAATTGCGTCATGTAATTGATGAATTTCAACGTGTGGCTTTGGCGCATCCTAATATTTATTTTACGATGTACCACAACGGAAGCGAAATGTTTAATTTGCCGAATTCCAATTTCAGACAACGTATCGTCAATGTTTTTTCGGGAAAAACCAATGAAAAGTTAGTTCCCGTTCAAGAAGAAACCGATATTTTGAGTATTCAAGGATTTGTAGGGAAACCAGAGTTTGCCAAGAAAAATCGTGGTGAGCAGTTTTTCTTTGTGAACGATCGATATATTAAAAGTGGCTATTTGCATCATGCCGTAATGAACGCTTATGATGGCTTGTTGCCCAATGGTGCCCAACCGAGTTATTTCATCTATCTACAAGTACCACCGAATACCATAGATATCAATATTCATCCTACGAAAACCGAAATTAAATTTGACGATGAGCATGCCTTATATGCTATTTTACGTTCGGCTATCAAGCACAGTTTAGGGCAGTTTAATGTGGCTCCAGCTTTAGATTTTGATAGAGATCCCAATTTGGATACGCCTTATGAATATCAAAATAAATCGGCAGAATATCCAACCGTTCAAGTCGATAGAACCTACAACCCATTTGCGGAAGAAAAACCGGTAAAATCTTATTCAGGCGGAACTTCGTCTTACAGGAAAACCGAAACGCCTCAGAGTTGGGAAAGTTTGTATGTTGGATTGAAGCAAGATACGGTTGAAGTGGAGGCATTTGCTTTTGAAAATGAAGAAGTAACGGCTTCGTTATTTGATGAAAAGGAGGAAGAGCAAACCATTAATCGCACCTATCAGATTCATAAAAAATATATAGTGAGTCCGATAAAATCGGGTATGGTCATTATTGATCAGAGCAGAGCGCACCAACGTGTTTTATACGAACAATTTTTAACCAATATGACGGTGCATCAGGCGTCGAGTCAGCAATTACTTTTTCCGTTGCAATTGCATTTTTCGAACAATGAAATGAAATTGATAGCCGAATTGCAACCTTCGTTAGAAAATACCGGTTTTGTTTTTGAGGCTTTTGAATCGGATGCGGTGCATATTTCTGGAATCCCAGTCAATACCTCAGAAAGTGAAGTTTCTATTGTTTTGGAGCAATTGATTAGTGATTTAGAAGACGGAATTCCCGACAGCAGTTTCAGTCAGAATGACACCATTGCCAAGTCGATGGCTAAAAGTTTGGCTGTAAAAACCGGAATGTATTTAACCGAAAAAGAACAAGAAAACTTGGTGAACAACTTGTTTGCTTGCAAAGAGCCTACAGTCTCACCTTTCCAAAAACCAACGTTTATCACCATGCGCGTGGATGATATAGATAAAAAATTTGCCCTATGATGCGAATCACACCAGTTGTTAAGCAACTTATAATAATTAATGCTATCTTTTTTATTGGATCGCAGATACTACATAATGGTTTGGCCTACGAATTATTTTCACTTCATTATCCAGAATCAGATAAATTTAAATTTTGGCAACCCATTACGCATATGTTCATGCATGCTCCATTGCCAAATTTCACACATATTTTATTTAATATGTATGGTTTGTATGTTTTTGGAAGCCCATTAGAACATTTTTGGGGACCAAAACGGTTTTTGTTGTTTTATTTTTTATCAGGTATTGGAGCTGCTGCTTTACAGATAGCAATTAATTATTATCAAATACATGAGGCTTTGAATTTAGTGTCTAATATGAATTTATCATCTACAGATTTACATCAGATTTTAAATATTGAAATGATACATGATAATTATTTTAGCCCTGAGTTATTCGAAAACGGTATACGACCTATTTTGCAAAAATCAAATAAGGAAGTTTTATTAAATAAAGAAAGCTTTAATACTTTATTTCAAACAGCCATTCAGGTTAATTCAACAATGGTTGGAGCCTCTGGCGCTATTTATGGATTGTTGACAGCTTTTGCATTCATGTTGCCAAATGCAGAATTGATGCTGTTTCTTATTCCATTTCCAATTAAAGCTAAATATTTTGTTCCTGCTTTAGTAGCTATGGATTTTTTCTCTGGTGTTACTGGTTTTTCCATATTTGGAGGTGGAGTTGCTCATTTTGCTCATGTTGGAGGTGCTTTGACAGGATTTGTTTTAATGATTATTTGGCGAAATAGAAAATTTAAACACAACCGTTGGAATTAAAATGACCGTATTTGAAGATTTAAAATTACAGTATAAAATAGGCGGAATAGCTATCCGTCTTATCTTTTGGAATTTACTTTTGTTTGTGGTTCCAGAAGTGGTTTTTGCATTTTTAAAGCTATTTTCGGTTCAAATTGATTATTTGGATTATGTTGGCTTATCTTCTAATGGGGTGGATTTGTTTTGGAAACCTTGGTCGGTAATAACCTATGCTTTTTTTCACAGCGGAATCATTCATGTGGTTATGAATATGTTGATGTTGTATTATGTAGGTGGGCTGTTTACTACCTTTTTTACACAAAAGCAGTTGCTGGGTTCTTATATTTTAGGAGGAATTTTTTCGGGTGTCGTGTATCTTGTTGGGTATACTTTTTTACCGTCTTTAGTTGACGTCAATGCTAATTTGGTAGGTGCTTCAGGTGCTATAATGACCATCTTGATAGCTACAGTTACCTATCAGCCTTTTATGGAGGTGCGCCTTTTTGGGGTTTGGAAATTGCCCCTATGGCAAGTTGCATTTTTCTTGTTGTTTGTTGATTTGATTCAGTTGCCAATGAACAATACAGGTGGTCACATTGCGCATTTAGCAGGCGCTTTATTCGGATTTATTTACATTAAATTGTTAGTCAATGGAACCGATTTAAGTAATGCAATAACCACAATATTGGATTTTTTTGTTAATTTGTTTCAACCTAAAAAAGCAACACCTTTTAAAAAAGTGCATGTTAACCCAAAGAAACCAGTGGTTAAAAGTCAGAGTAAAATTGTTGTAAAAGATAAATCGCAACAACAAATCGATGAAATTTTAGATAAAATCAGTCAGTCAGGTTATGATAGTTTGACTGCTGAAGAAAAAGAGTTTCTGTTTAAAGCAGGAAAATAGTCAGTAAAGAAGAGAAAAGATAATAGAGAAAAGAATAAAGAAAAATACCTTAATGATTTGGTGTGTCTTAGTGGCAAAAAGAAAATGAAAAAACTATCATGGTTCAATAAAGTAATGTTTTTTTTCAATATAGTACTTACTGTATTGACTTTTCTTGCGTATGTTTTACCATTTCTTGCCCCGAATTTCTTTCCTTTTTTATCGGTGTTGACATTAATATTACCTTTATTTTTAATTTTAAACGGATTGTTTTTTCTGTATTGGATGTTCCAATTGAAACGTCAAATGATATTGTCGGGTATAGTTTTGATTTTAGGGATTACCTTCATCAATAAATTTTACAAATTTTCATCCAACGAACAATCTCTAGAAGAAAAAGATTTTATTGTAATGAGTTACAACGTTCGTTTGTTTAATCTATTCCAATGGATTCCACGTGAAAATGTTGGAGACGACATCAAAGAGTTCATAAACGAGCAAAATCCAGATATTTTGTGTATTCAAGAATATTCGGAAACAGCCAAAGTAGATTTGCGTGTTTACAAACACAAATTTATCTTTATGCAAGGGAAAAATATTAAAACGGGTCAAGCCATTTTTTCTAAATATCCCATTGTTGATCAAGGAAATATCGAGTTTCCAGAATCAGATAATTTGATTGTCTATGCCGATATTCGTAAGGGAAAAGATACCATTCGAGTATATAATATGCACTTACAGTCGATTAAAATTTCACCTGATGTCAATGAAATGCAAGACAATGTTGACTCAATTAGCAAGCAAAAATCGCAATTGGTGGTCAAACGCATTAGTACGGCTTTTAAACAACAACAAAAGCAAGCTGAAATATTGATGAAACACAAAAAAGAGTGTCGTTATCCGATGATTATTTGTGGCGACATGAATAACAGTGCCTTTTCATACGTATACCGAAGTATTAAAGGAAACTTGAACGATTGTTTTGAAGAAGCTGGAAAAGGCTTTGGACAAACTTACAACTTTAAGTATTATCCTGCTCGCATTGACTATATTTTTGCCGATAAAAAGATGAAAGTTAAAAGTTTTCAGAACTTCCCACAATTTAAAAATTCCGATCATTATCCCATCTTAACTCGATTGATGATTGAATAGTTATAACGATTGTTTTTTCAAGTAATCTAAGGCGTATCGGCCTTCATTAAAAAGTAAATCGAGCGTACTTAGGTTGTTTAAAAACCCATATTTTTCTTCAAAAACTTGTGTGTAAGGGGCAATGATTGTAGAATCTTTTTTTCCATTGGCCAAATTTCTGAAATCATTAAAATCGGCTACAACATGAAAGTATTCGGTTGTTTCTTTAAATTCTAAAGGCATTCTCAAACACTTGCTTACTAGATTCATAGTATCCAAATTCAAATCCATTAAGAATTCATATTTCTTTTCGAAGATGGGCATGATGTCGTCTTCAAAATATTCGAAGAAAGGTGAACTTCTATAGGCTGCATCCAATGATTTGAAGTGTTGTTTTTGCCACCCAAAATCATTTTCAATTTTAACATCTTTCGTCTTTTGGTGAATTTTATTGCTGTGCTTTACTGGTACATTGAGCAATTGAATCCCATTCGGACTGTAGATGTACATTCGGTTGCGATTGGTTTGTTTTTGGAAATTATCTTCTACTTCCAAGGTAATTGTTTCCGCCTGAGCCATAGCAATATAATGGCTTATCGAAGGAAAATAAGTAGGGTATAAAAGTAAATTCATTTAAGATAAGCTATTCTTTAGTCGTTTTGCATTTTTTCCATAAGTAATCCCCAACAAAATAAATTGCTAATAAAAACAAGAAGTATTTAAAGTACGATTGTGGTTGCCCTTCACCACTAACGGTTGTAAACAAACGTTCCCAACGAATTTTATTCATAATGCCTTTACCGTTTGAGTCCCAACTCATCCATATGAAAATAGGTTTACCAACAATATGGTCTTCTGGAGTGTATCCAAAGTAACGTGCATCTAATGAGTTGTGACGGTTGTCTCCCATCATCCAATAGTAGTTTTGTTTGAAGGTATAAGAAGTCGCTTTTTTATTATTAATAAAGATGTCATCTCCAACTACTTTAAGATCATTGCCTTCATATTCGTTGATGATTGATTTGTATAAAGGAAGCGTTTTTTTATCTATAGCAACCGTTTTTCCAGCTTGCGGAATGTAAATTGGGCCAAAGTTATCACAGCTCCAATTGTTCGTAGTTGATGGTTTTCCGTCTTGAAAATCTGGAAAAACACCGTCTTCAGGGCCCTTTCTAATTACTCTTTCAATACTTTTAATTCCAGATATAGTTTTTAATCGTGCAACATTTTCACTGGTTAATGATTGAACGAAAAGAGTATCGCGATTTTCAGTTTTAAACCCAGCTCCATCTGTTACATGCATATCTTGAAACAGAGAGGCAAAATCAATGTCGGCTTTAGCATCAACGGCTATGTTATAAGAATACTGAGGTTTCGCTCTTTCAGGCAAGATTAATTTTTTTCCGTTTATAAAAACAATACCGTTTTTAATTTGCAAGCTATCACCAGGAATACCTACACAACGTTTTACATAGTTGGTTTTTTTGTCGATAGGCTTGTCGTAGCGTTTATCGGCAGGTTTGTACATATTGTACAACGTGTCTTTAGGCCAATTGAATACTACAATGTCATTGTTTTTTATTTTTTCAAATCCAGGAAATCTAAAGTAAGGTAATTGTGGCCATGGTAAATACGATTTGGTTTTTATAATTGGTAAGGTATCGTGAACCATTGGTGCTGCTACGGTTGTCATCGGAACTCGTGCACCATAATTGTATTTGCTCACAAATAAGAAATCACCAATTAACAACGATTTTTCTAACGACGACGTCGGAATCGTAAAAGGCTGAATAAAGTATGTATGCACAAATGTGGCTACAATTATGGCAAACAATAGCGAACTTACGGTATCGCCAGTTTTGGTAGCTGCAGTCGTGCTTCTATCAGTAATATAAGTAACGCTTTGTGTGTAATTGATGTAATAAATATACAATCCACAAGTTACTATGCCCAGAAAAGTATCTAAACTTGAATTTTTGCCAAAACTACGCAACGTTTCTACCCAAATTACTGGAAACATAATTAGGTTGATGATGGGAATGAACAACAAAATCGTCCACCAAGTTGGTCGGTTGATGATTTTCATCAAAACAATAGCATTGTAGATTGGGATTCCAGCTTCCCAAGATTTTCTACCTGCTTTTTCGTATAGTTTCCACGTTCCTAAAAAATGAATAATTTGAACTCCGAGAAAAAAGATAAACCATTGATATAGTGTCATAATTTTTTATTTTAAATTTAATACATCACGCATCGTGAAAACGCCTTTTTTTCCTACCAACCATTCGGCGGCTATTATCGAACCTAAGGCAAAGCCATCGCGATTGTGTGCAGTATGTTTTATTTCTATTGTATCTACTTCAGAAGTGTAAAAAACACTGTGTGTGCCAGGAACGTTTTCTATTCGTTGGGCATCGATATGAATGTCATTTTCATTCGGATTTTCTAAAGTCCAATGGGTGTATTTAGAATTTTCTATAATGCCTTTGGCTAATGAAATTGCCGTTCCGCTGGGAGCATCAAGTTTTTGGGTATGGTGAATTTCTTCCATTGAAACGGAATACTGATTAAATTTCGACATTATTTTTGCCAAATAATCATTCAGTTCGAAAAATAAATTCACACCCAAGCTGAAATTAGAACCATAAATAAAGGCACCGTTTTTTGCTTGACAAAGTGCTACCATTTCATCATAATTATCCAGCCAGCCGGTAGTTCCTGAAACAACTGGAATTCCGGTATTTAAACATTCTGAAATATTAGCTATTGCTGACGAAGGAACACTAAAGTCAATAGCGACATCGGCATTTTGCAAACCATCAAAGGTGTTTGAACTTGATTTTTTTAGCACAATTTCATGACCACGTTCCAAAGCAATTCGTTCGATTACTTTTCCCATTTTTCCGTATCCTAAAAGTGCTATTTTCATATTGGATTAGTTTGCAGTAATTGGTATTTGTTACAAATTTTATGAAAACTTTAAAATTTCAATGTGACACAAAGTCCAATGTCTTGTTTGGCAGTGAAATCATTTCTATAAAAATCGGGTTTCACGGTGAGTTTATCATTGACATTAAATTGCATTAAATGAGCATCAACATTAGCATCAACAATATTTAATACATAAAATAAACCTGTTAAAAGGGCAGATAAATCTCTATTTTTTTGATAAAACTTTTGAGCCGAAATCAAACGTGAATTGTCAAGATAGGTATAATTGTCGTCTGTAAAACCTTCCAATCGACGTTTATAAGCATCTCGATATTGGTGGTATTTTTTATTGTTACTGATGTAAAAATAAATAGTAGTTCCTAAGGCACCATATACAAGCGGTAATTTCCAGTATTTTTTATTGTAAACTTGTCCCATTCCTGGGAAGACAGCCGAATAAAAAGCCGCTTTTGCTGGAGCTAGAGGATTAATTTCAGATTTTTTTATAGTATCCGAAACAATTAACCCTTCCTCAATTTGAGTTTGAGCAAACGCAGAAGCATTTCCTAAAAGGAAAACAAAAAAAAGTATGTAGAATGACCTAATCACTAACCGTTGATAAGTTTGATGATGCGATTAAAATCTTCTTCAGAATGAAAAGGAATGGATATTTTTCCTTTGCCATTTCCGGCAACACTCACATCTACCTTGGCTCCAAAGAAATTGGTAAACGCTTTCTTTTGGTCGTCTGCAATTGAAAAAGAATTTCCTTTTTTTGCTTTTGCAGCAGTTGGTTTCAAACCATCTTGGTGCTTTTTAACCAAAGCTTCAGTGTCGCGAACAGATAGATTCTGACTTACAATTTTTTGATAAATATCGGTTTGAACGTCCTGATCTTCAATGTTAATCATAGCACGACCATGTCCCATACTGATAAATCCATCTCGAATTCCAGTTTGAATAATTGGGTCTAATTTTAAAAGACGCAAGTAGTTCGTTATGGTAGAACGTTTTTTTCCAACACGTTCACTCATTTGTTCTTGTGTCAACTGAATTTCTTCAATCAAACGTTGGTATGATAACGCAATTTCAATTGGGTCTAAATCGTGGCGTTGTATGTTTTCTACTAATGCCATTACCAACGATTCGTTGTCGTTAGCAATACGAATGTAAGCAGGAATAGTAGCCATTCCAACCAATTTGGAAGCACGCAAACGGCGTTCACCCGAAATTAATTGGTATTTATTAAAATCTAATTTTCTAACAGTAATGGGTTGGATAACGCCAAGTTCTTTAATAGATGATGCCAATTCTTGAAGGGCTTCTTCATTAAAATTAGTTCTTGGTTGAAACGGATTGATTTCAATTGCTTCAATATCAACTTCCAATATATTACCAACTACTTTATCAGCATTTTTATCATCCACCGATTGAATGTCGTTTTCTGGATCTTTTAAAAGTGCAGATAAACCGCGTCCTAAAGCCTGTTTTTTTACTGCTTTTGTCATAAATTAATTACTGTTTTTTCTGATAACTTCTTCTGCTAAACTCAAGTAATTGGTAGCACCTTTACTCGTAGCATCAAAGGCAATAATACTTTCACCAAAACTTGGTGCTTCACTTAATTTTACATTTCGTTGGATGATAGTTTTGAATACCATATCATTAAAATGTTTTTGAACTTCTTCTACCACTTGATTTGACAGGCGCAAGCGCGAATCGTACATGGTTAAAAGTAATCCCTCAATATCTAAACTTGGATTGTGAATTTTTTGAACACTTTTGATGGTATTTAACAATTTACCCAAACCTTCTAAAGCAAAATATTCACATTGAATAGGGATAATGACACTATCGGCTGCTGTTAAAGCATTCAGTGTTAATAATCCTAGTGATGGTGCACAATCGATTAAAATGTAATCGTATTGGTCTTTTATTTTTTCTAATGCTTGTTTGAGCATGTATTCTCTATTTTCCTTGTCTACCAATTCTATTTCAATGGCCACAAGGTCGATATGAGCTGGAATTACATCTACATTAGGAGAAGTTGATTTTACGGTAGCTTCTTCGGGTGTATTGCTGTGTTCTAATACTTGATACGAACCAATTTCAACACTCTCTACGTCAATACCCAAACCCGAACTCGCATTAGCTTGCGGATCGGCATCAATTAATAAAACTTTTTTCTCTAAAACACCCAATGATGCGGCTAAATTTACAGAAGTAGTTGTTTTTCCGACACCACCTTTTTGGTTGGCAATTGCAATGATTTTACCCATTTATTCTAATCAAATTTTGAGTGGTAAAAATACGATTTATTATGGTTTATAAAAGTGTTATTTGTTAACAATGTTGTAAAGTTTTTAGTAAACAATAGATTTTCAATTGGTTGAAATAAAAAAGTCAGAAAGAATAATTTCAATCTGACTTAAATTATTTTTACAAGGTGTTTGATGAAATACTATTTACTACCTTTATTTTTTATCATTGTTTCTAACATGTCCCACATTTCTTGCGGAATTTTCTCTAAAATATTGAATTGTCCAGCACCTTGAAGCCACTCACCACCATCAATTGTTACTACTTCACCATTAATATAAGCAGAGAAGTCAGAGACCAAATAGGCGGCTAAATTGGCTAATTCTTGATGATCACCTACGCGACGTAATGGTACTTTTTTGGCCATATCAAATTTTTCGGCTAGGTCACCCGGCAACAAACGATCCCAAGCACCTTTGGTTGGAAATGGACCCGGTGCTATGGCGTTCATTCGGATACCATATTTTGCCCATTCGACCGCTAAACTTCTCGTCATCGCCAATACGCCTGCTTTGGCTGTAGCACTCGGCACCACATATCCCGAACCAGTCCAAGCATAGGTAGTGACAATATTCAAAACGTTGCAGTTGGTTTGTTTTTGATCAATCCAATGTTTTCCAAAAGCCAAAGTGCAATTTTTTGAGCCTTTTAGTACAATGTCTATGATAGTGTCAAAAGCATTCGCAGATAAGCGTTCGGTTGGTGAAATGAAATTTCCAGCAGCATTGTTCAACAAAACATCTACTTTTCCAAAAGCCGTTAATACCTCTGCAAGCATAGCTTCAACTTGGTCGTAATGACGCACATCGCATTGGATAGGCAAACATTTTCCGCCAGTGGCAGTTTCTAATTCGGATGCTGTTGTTTTTAATTTTTCTAAATCTCTGGAAGTGATGGCTACATTAGCACCCAATTCTAAAAAATATTTGGTCATGGCTTTGCCTAAACCGCTTCCGCCACCAGTTACTACAATTGTTTTGCCTTTCAACGCGTCGTCGCGAAGCATTTTTGCTGAAAAATCCATATTGGTTTGTTTTGTTTTTCAAATGTACTAAATTAATTAGTATGCATGCATAACAATTAACATTGAATTTAAGAAAATAAATGCAAAACCTCAGTGAGTTATTCTTTTTGAGGAGTTGCTACAAAAAAATCGTTGGGGTATATTTTTTTGACTAATTGCAAAAAGAGAATTTTGTTAGTCGGGATGACTGGATTCGAACCAGCGACCCCTAGCACCCCATGCTAGTACGCTACCAGGCTGCGCTACATCCCGAATTGGTGTTGCAAATATATCTTTTTAAACTAATTTTACCAATCTTTCGACTGCTTTTTCAAGTGTTTTTTCATCTTTAGCAAAACAAAAGCGGATGCATTGAGTTTGCTTTCCGTCGATATAAAATGGAGAAAGCGGAATGGTTGCTACGCCATATTCGGTCACCAATCGTTGGGTAAAATCCAAATCATTTTCGTTAGAAATAGCTGCATAAGAAGCAATTTGAAAATAAGAGCCTTCGCAAGGAAGGAGTTCAAATTTAGTATGTTGCAACAGATTCCTAAAATAATCTCTTTTTTGCTGATAGAACGCACCAAGTTCAGAAACAGTTACTAAATCCATGTAATCGTTTAGGGCATATTGCGCCACACTATTTACACTAAATACTAAAAACTGATGCACTTTTTTGATTTCCTTCATCAACGATTCGTGTGCGATTAAGTAGCCAATTTTCCAGCCGGTAATGTGAAATGATTTACCAAACGAAGAAACAATGACACTTTTAGTACTTAATTTTTCTCTTTGATGGATGGAAAGATGTTTGTTTTCGAAAGTAATGTACTCGTATACTTCGTCTGAAAGTACGATAACATTCGGAAATAAATCCAATAATTTTTCCAATTGCATAAAGTCATTTTCATTCCAAATTCTACCCGAAGGATTGTGCGGATTATTGATGATAATCATTCGTGTTTTAGCATTCATGGTATGTCCAATCAGCTCCCAATTTGGTGTGAAATCATCGTTTAAATGGATGCGTTTCGGAATGGCATTGCACAACAAAATGGGTGTTTCGTAGCAATCATAACTTGGGTCTAAAATTAGGACTTCATCATTGGGATGGACTAAGGCTTGAATGGTGGCAAAAATGCCTTCGGTAGCTCCAGCAGTGATTAAGATATCGGTTGTCGGATGCACTTTTTTGCCATAAGAATTTTGAGTAAGCACCGCTATTTTTTCTAACAAAGGCGGAAAACCAGCCATGGGTAAGTATTGATGAATTTCTTCTTTTGCCCATTTGGCAACTAAATTTTTTAAGCGTTCATCCACAGGAAAATTGGGAAATCCTTGCGAAAGATTTACGGCCTTGTGTTCGTAAGCCATTTGCGACATTACGCTAAAAATACTAGTCGATATATGAGGTAATTTAGACATCAGAATCATTTTTGGTAAAAATAGAAAATCAAATGGATTATTTTAGAAAACTCTTTTTCATATTTTTAATACGTAGTATTAATATGTACAATCATATTCTTAAATGTTAAAGTTTGAAAATTTATTTGGTCAAGTCAAAAATAGTTTAGAAGTTTGCTACATCAAAAAAGAAATAAAGATGAATTTATCTATGCATATTATGTGTTGTATGATGTGGAAATCTCCGCAGAGGAACACTATTGCATAATTTTAAATTTTTAAAATATATTCAATTAAACCTCTGCCATAGCAGAGGTTTTTTTATTTAAATCAATTGGTAATCCATAAATAATTCAGAAAAAAGTAAAATGAACGTAATAGCAAAAAATATGATGATGTCTTGTATGATGATGCACGTAATGTGTTGCATCGCTCTATGCTATTACCAAAAGCGGAAGACTTAATTGTAGTTCATATCTATATTCTTAAAGTCCTTTTGGTAAGCCATCCAAAAGGACTTTTTTTTATCCAAAAATCAAATAATTTAAATATCTAATAATCTAAAATTAAAAATCATGAGTACACAAAAATTTGCCACCAACGCTTTACATGCAGGACACGACGTAACTAAAAATGCAGGAACTAGAGCGGTTCCAATTTATCAAACCTCTTCGTATGTTTTCAATGATTCACAACATGCTGCCAACTTGTTTGGATTGGCAGAAGCCGGATTCATTTACACCCGATTGAACAACCCAACCAACGACATTTTGGAACAGCGATTAGCCAAACTCGAAGGCGGTATTGGTGCCGTAGTAACTGCCTCTGGAACATCTGCCATTGCCACAGCATTATTGGTTTTACTAAAAGCAGGCGATCACATTGTTGCTTCCAACAGTTTGTATGGAGGCACTTATAATTTATTGAATGTTACCTTACCAAGATTGGGCATCACTACTACTTTTGTCGATCCATCGAATCCTGAAAACTTCACCAATGCTGCACAAGAAAATACGAGAACTTTTTTCGTAGAAAGTTTAGGAAATCCAAAGCTAGATGTTCTTGATTTAGAAGCAATTTCTAAAGAAGCTAAAGCCTTCAAAGTGCCTTTTATTGTTGACAATACCGTTGCTACACCTTTTTTGCTTAACCCAATTCAATACGGAGCGGATATCGTAATTCACTCATTAACCAAATACATTACAGGTAACGGAACTTCACTTGGCGGTGTAATCATCGATGCTGGAAACTTTGATTGGGGCAACGGAAAATTTCCTGAATTTACGGAACCTTCGGCAGGATATCACGGATTAAAATACTACGAAGCTTTAGGTGCAGCCTCTTTTATTGCAAAAGTGCGCATTGAAGGATTACGCGATTTTGGTGCGGCATTGAGTCCGTTTAATGCTTTTCAAACCATTCAAGGATTGGAAACGTTGGAAATCAGAATTAAAAAACACAGCGAAAATGCATTAGCATTAGCCCAATGGTTGGAAGCTCAAGAAGAAGTGGCTTGGGTGAATTATCCGGGATTAGCCTCTTCAAAATATAAAACTTTAGCCGATAAATACTTGCCAGAAGGGAAAAGCGGTATTGTAACTTTCGGATTGAAAGGTGGTTTTGAAGCCGCCAAAAAAGTAGCGGATGAAACCAAATTATTTTCGCTTTTAGCCAACATTGGCGATACTAAATCATTAATTATTCATCCGGCTAGTACTACCCATCAACAACTTTCTGATGCACAACAAGAAGCTACTGGTGTGACCAAAGATTTAATCCGTCTTTCAGTTGGTTTAGAGGCTATTGAAGATTTAAAAGCCGATTTGAAAGCCGTTTTTGAAACCATTAAATCACCTCAATTAGTATAAAAATGAGTCAGAAAATTGTAAACGTGCTTGGGTACGCTCGTGAAAATAATCAGTTTGTAGTGAAAGCGCAGAACTTTGATGTACGTATTAGTAAAAATGAAGAGTTTCCAGAATTGGAAGGGCCAAGTCCGTTAGAATATATTTTAGCAGGTTATGCCGGATGCATTAATGCCGTGGGAAAATTAGTTGCTAAAGAACAAGGAATTGTGTTAAAATCACTTCAAGTAGAATTGTCGGCTACTCTAAGTTTGGATAAATATCAGGGAAAAGTGAGCAATGAACGCGCTGGTTTTAATTCGATAGAAGTAGTTGTTAAACCCACTTCAAACGCGACTTTGGAACAATTGAAAGCATGGTTGATTGCGGTAGAAAATCGTTGTCCCGTTCAAGATAATTTGGTCAATCATACACCAGTTTCAGTGGTTTTATTCAAAGAATATCAGTCGACTGAAGCGGCATAATAAAAATAAGTTTAGGTTTTTGTTTGTTTTGAAACTGCTTCCGATTTCGCGGTTGGAGGCAGTTTTTTTTAAAAAGATGCTATGAAAAATTTAGAAAAAATAGACGTGTTTAATTTTGATTTAGAAAATGGAAAACAGAAGCCATACCTTCCGTTGTTTTATCAAACTTTTGGGCAGCCCATCGGTGAAGCGCCCATTGTAGTGGTCAATCATGCTTTGACCGGCAACTCTAATGTTTCGGGAGAACATGGTTGGTGGAATGATTTGATTGGAGAAGGGAAAACTATCGATACAAACCATTTTACAGTCATTGCATTCAACATTCCTGGAAATGGATTTGACAACAACTTCGGAAATTTAATTTCGAGTTACCACGATTTTACCATTCGGGATATGGCACGAATTTTTTGGGAAGGATTATTTCATCTTCAAATTGACACTTTGTTTGCCGTAATTGGAGGTAGCCTTGGTGGAGGAGTTGCCTGGGAGATGGCAGCATTATATCCCAAACGAATTCAAAATTTGATACCCATTGCGACCGACTGGAAAGCGACCGATTGGGTAATTGCCAACGTATTGATTCAAGATCAAATATTAAACAATTCAGACGATCCTATTGTCGATGCTCGCTTGCACGCCATGTTGTTGTATCGAACACCGCAATCGATCAATCAACGATTTCAACGTGGTGTTTTTCAAAATTCGTCTGTATTTCAAATTGAAAATTGGTTGGTTAATCATGGCTTCAAATTGAAAAACCGCTTTCGATTATCAGCTTACAAGTTGATGAATCATTTGCTAAAAACCAATGATATTACTCGAAACAGAAAAGACTTTTTGTCTATCGGTAAAGCAATCATAGCCAACATTCATATTGTTTCTGTTGATACCGATTATTTTTTTATTGCTGATGAAAATCGAGAAAGTTACCATCAATTGAGAACGGTTAAAGAAAATGTGTTTTATCATGAAATTCATTCCATTCACGGTCATGATGCTTTTCTGATCGAATTCGAGCAATTGTCCCAAATTTTAGATCCTATTTTTAACAAACAAAAACAACATAATTATGTCAACGCTTAGAGTAAATGTTATCCTTTTTGGCATTGGAAATGTCGGAAGCACTTTATTAAACCAAGTTATTGAAAGTCAGCAATTCTTTTTAGAAAAGCGAAATATTGATTTGCGATTTCCCATCATAACTAATTCTACCTTAGCTTTTTTTGAAAAAGAAGGTGCCAAGAATCAGTGGGAAGCCAATTTTGCACAATCGGCCATTCCTTTTAGAGTAGAAGATATTATTGAATATGTTCAAGAACAACAATTAGAAAACCTTATTGCAGTAGATGCCACGGCTAGTTCCGAAATAATTACCAGTTATATTCCGTTAATCCAAAACGGATTTAATATAGTAGCAGCCAATAAAAAAGCCAATACATTACATTTCGATTTTTATAAAGAATTACGCCGAACGTTGAAAAGTTTCGACAAGACTTTTTTGTATGAAACCAATGTAGGCGCAGGATTACCTGTGGTGCAAACCATCAATGATTTGTACTTTTCAGGAGAAAAAATTACTAAAATTAGAGGTGTTTTCTCGGGCTCGTTGAGTTATATATTTAATAGATTTTCTTCAGAAGAAGTTCTGTTTTCTAAAATTTTGGCCGATGCAGAGAAAAACGGATATACCGAACCCGATTCTAGAGATGATTTATCGGGACAAGATGTCGCTCGGAAATTACTGATTTTAGCTCGTGAAATGGACTACGAATTTGAACTATCGGATGTTAAAGTTGCATCGTTATTGTTGCCCGAATTGAATGAAACCCATTCTAAATCGCAATACCAATCCAATAAAAAATTATTTGACAAACCGTTTCAAATTGCTAAAATCACACAGGCAGATAATCATGTACTAAGATATGTAGGTGAATTTGATGTTGTCAAAAAACTACTCGAAGTGAAATTGATTTCGGTACCCAAAAGTTCGCCTTTAGGACAATTAAAGGGTGCTGATAATTTAATTGAAATTTATACTCAATCGTATGGCGAAATTCCCATTGTAATTCAGGGTGCAGGTGCTGGAAAAGCGGTTACTGCGCGAGGTGTATTGGCTGATATTCTGAAATTGTCAGAGAAAATAAAAGAAGCCATTTGGTTGTAACGAAAAAGAGTGATTGCGGTCACTCTTTTTTTATTCAAATTAACGCAACCAATTGTAATAATTTGCATCTTTACATTAAATACGATGTTATGATTGATCTTTATTTGAAGCCATTAAGACTTTTCTTTTTCCTTTTTTTTAGTCAGATAACCTTTGGACAATTGTCTAATTTTACATTAAATGTAACGGTAACAAATGAAACCTGTACTGCTAATGGGGCTTTAGGTTTTAATGTTACTGGTACTACGGCAGGATCAACGATTGTTTATGAAATTTATCATTTACCCAATCTTACTACACCAATTGCAGTATTGAATACAAATACCTTTACCGGACTTGTAGCTGGAAATTATCGAGTTGTGGCAATTCAATCTTTGGGAAGTTTAACTAATAATCGTTTTCAAGATGTGGTTATAGCAAATCATGTAGTGTTGTTAACCTATCAATTAACCGGTGAAGATGAAATTTGTGGGCATGACGGCAAAATTACTGTAAATGTTACCACAGGAAATGCAGTTCAATACGAACTGTTTCAAGGCCCCATTATAAGACCTCTTCAAACCTCAAATGTTTTTACTGGATTGGTTGCAGGCCAATACCAAGTTCGGGTTTTTGATAATTGTGGTGAAGGAGTGGTGCAAACGTTTACGGTACAACATTCGCAAGCCAATTTACAGATTCTGGTATCGGCTGGTGAGATTCTGGATTGTAATTCATTTATAATAAATACATTAATAGGAAGTGCGCCAAATTCAGTGATTGCATATCCGGTTAGCTTTACAATCGTTGTTCATCCTCCTGGTGGAGCAGCTGCAATCACGGTAAGTCAGACCATAACATCTGCCAATGGAAATAATATTTCACAAGTTATTCCCCTTTATGCTAATCAGAGCTATACCTATGATGTTCAGGCAGTCGATAATTGTGGTAATATTTACCATAATAATGGGTTTAATGTGTATTCTTCTACTATCCCTATAGTTGCTCAACAAGATTTAGGATGTAATCATTTTAATATTATTATTTTTTATGCTCAAAGTGCCACTTTAATAAATGCTCCAATTGGCACATCATATACTTTGCCTTATGTTTTAACGGCCGATTCATCTGGAAATTTTAATTTATTGAATGTTACTCCAGGTACTTATGATTTTACTACGGTTGATTTTTGTGGAATTTCACGAACGCAAACGATAACAATTTATCCAAATTCAGGTTTTTTATATGCTAATGCAGAAGTAGGTTGTGACATAGGAACTGCAAATATATTTGGAGGTTTAAATTTAAGCTCTGTCGTATTAGTTCAAGCGCCATCCTCTTATTCAAATAGTTTGCCACAAGATTTATCCAACACTATTTCTAGTGGTTTTTTTCATCTTAATAATGTTCCGTTAGGATCTTATACATTTAATTTGATAGACAATTGTGGAAATACTTCATCGGTTACTACTATTGCTGTTGTAGGTTATTCAGAAACTACTAATATTAACGTTATACCGAATTGTGGTTCCTTTAATATTGATTTACATCATTCATCTAATAGCAATAATGGTTACACAAAGTATTATTGGCTTCAAAAATATAACCCAGTAACCAATCAATGGTTTAACCCTAGTACTGGAGGCTATTATAATGGAGGGCAGCTTAACACTGCTAATGCTATTCCTTTAATTAATAATGCCATTAATTATAATTTTGCTTTTACGGGTCATTTTAGGGTGCTTTGTGATTTTTTTTCTTTAGATACTTGCATTAAAACATTGTATGAATTTGATTTTACAGGGCAACCCAAAATAAATGATGTTTATTCTTTTTCCTGCAATAATGGAACCTACGACGCGCTTGTTGACGCCATAGGAACACCGCCATTAATTTACAGAATTACTCAAAAAAATGGACTGCCATTTATTGTTAATAATGGGAATTCTTATGTTTTTTTGGGATTGCAACCTGCCACTTATAATTTTCAAGTTGAAGATGCCTGCGGGAATATTTTAAATAGTCTCTTTGAAGTCCCAAGACCGTTTAATTTTGCAATTACACCACAAGGACTTTGTAATGGAAGTCCAGGCTCATTAGTGGTGCCTTATTTCTCAATTTTACAATACCAATGGTGGAATGATAGCAATCCATCAGTAATATTAAGTACTACAAACACGTTGCAGTTTCCTAACTTTAATCCAGTTACCGCTGCTGGGATTTATCATGTTAGAGTACGCTACACAGGAAATCCAAACAGTTGTATCGATTTTACTTTAGATTATACAATTTCATCGTCTTCAACTACACCAAATGCAGGTCAAAATAATGCAGTTACCTATTGTGGGAATCCAACTACTATAGATTTATTTTCTTTGATATTAGGCAGTTACGATACAGGAGGTACTTGGCAAGAACTCACAACTAGTGGAATGCTTACCAATAATATTTGGAATGCAACCAATGTGCCTTCAGGGATTTATAATTTTAAATATAAAGTTGTTGGACAATGTAATGCATTTGACGAAGCTACTATTACAATCACTATAAAATCAATACCTCCTTTACCAATAGCTTCTGCAGATCCTATTGTTTGTGATACTAATGCTTTAAATTTATACGCTACTTTTATTCCAAATAGTATTTACAATTGGACGGGTCCAAACGGATTTTCGTCAACGGATCAAAATCCAATCATTGCTTCCATTTCAAATTCAATGAGTGGAACATATACTGTTAGCGTAGTTCAGGATGGTTGTGTTTCTGGTTCATCATCTGTAACTGTTTTGGTAAATCCATTGCCAAATTTTGTCATTGAATCGGCTTGTTTGAATTTGAATTTTGTGTTGACTGCAACGGCTGTTCAGAATTCATTTAATGCTACTACCGTTTCTTATAATTGGACCGGTCCTAATGGATTCTCTGCTACTGGAAATCCGATTCAAATTACTGGCGGAGCAAAAGGAATGTATTATGCTACCATTACAGATGCAAATGGATGTTCTGCAACTCAATCTATTGATGTTCAAACCACTTTGTGTGGCATTCCAAATGTTATTTCGCCTAATAATGATGGCTATAATGATGCTCTTGATTTGATTGGTTTTGAGGTAGTTAATTTGCAAATATTTAATCGATGGGGTAGGTTAGTTTATGAAAAAAATAATTACCTGCAGGAATGGCATGGTCAAAATAAGGAAGGAAATGATTTGCCAACAGGAACCTATTTTTATTTTGTGACATTAAATACTGGAGAAGAAATGAGAGGATGGATAGAAGTACTCCGATAGATTGTTTTTTAGTTTAAATGATAAGAGTGATTGTAGTCACTCTTTTTTATTTAAAATAGCAAGTTGTTTAGATTCGAGATTTTACAAAAGACAAAACCAATCTAGCCCTGATAGGAGCAAGCTACCTTGTAGCGCGGATAGCAGGAATTGCGTTTGTAGAAATGCCCAAACCATTCGCTACTAAAAAATCTAATATTGAATATCCAATATCTGACATCAAAACCGTATATTTGCGTTTATTTTAATTGAAGAATGGATAAAAAGACCGAAGAATTTTACATTCGCCTGAAAGAAGAATTGAGTAATACTTCAACTTGGCCCTCAGAATACCTTTATAAATTTATTGTACCTACCGATGCTAAAAAAATCGAAGAAGTTGAAAATGCTTTCGATAACATGGGTGCAGTGATTAAAACACAACAATCAAAAGCAGGAAAATACACTTCAGTATCAGTGAATGTTACTATGGAAAGTCCTGATGATGTGGTTGAAAAATACTTAGAAGTGTCCTCAATTGAAGGCATAATTTCATTTTAATATGGTACCAAAATATATCAAAGAGAATGCGAATGATGTGGTGTATAATTTAGAATACAACGCCGAACGTTCGCATTTAATCATTCCTGAATACGGTCGTCATTTGCAAAAGCTGATTGATTTAGCCGTTGCAATTGCCGATAAAGACGAGCGCAACAAAGCGGCAAAATACATCATTCAGGTGATGGGAAGTTTGAATCCGCATTTGCGTGATGTACCCGATTTTCAGCACAAGTTGTGGGATCAGATTTTTATCATGTCCGATTTTAAATTGGATGTTGATTCGCCATATCCCATTCCGACTCGTGAAGTGATTAATTTGAAACCCGAGCGATTGGCGTATCCGCAGAAAAATCCGAAATACCGTTTTTATGGCAACAACATCAAATACATGATTGAAGTAGCCAATAAATGGGACGAAGGCGAAATGAAGAGTGCTTTGGTAAAAGTGATTGCCAACCACATGAAAAAATCGTATTTGAGTTGGAATAAAGACACCGTTACCGATGCGGTTATTTTTGAGCATTTATTCGAATTGTCTGAAGGAAGAATCAATTTGACTGGAAGCGAAGAAGAACTTTCTACTACAACTGATTTGATTCGTACCAACAAGAAAGTATCTAACAAAACGTTGATGCCGCAAAAAAATATGAAAATTCAAGGCTATAAAAAACCACAAAACGGAAAGAAGCCCTTTGTAAAAAACAATAATAATAACAATCCAAAATAAATATAGGTTCTGAGGTTTTAAGGTACTAAGTAGATAAGCTTAGAACCATAGAACCTTAGAGCCTCAGAACCTTAAAAAACTATATGGGAACTTTTAAAATTGAAGGAGGCATTCGACTAAAAGGTGATGTTACACCACAAGGAGCCAAAAATGAAGCATTGCAAGTGTTATGTCCTGCTTTGTTAACATCAGAAAAAGTTAGAGTTACTAATATTCCAGATATTATAGATGTCAACAAATTAATTACACTATTAGGAAATTTAGGCGTTAAAATCCAAAAAAATGGTCCAGGCGATTATACTTTTCAAGCCGACGAAGTAAATGTTGATTACTTAAAAACAGAAGCATTTAAGAAAGAAGGCGGCAGTTTACGTGGTTCCATTATGATTGTTGGTCCGTTATTAGCACGTTTTGGTTGTGGTTATATTCCGAAACCTGGAGGTGACAAAATTGGAAGAAGACGTTTGGATACGCATTTTGAAGGTTTTATTAATTTAGGAGCTAAATTCCGTTACGAAAAAGAAGACCATTTTTATGGCGTTGAAAATGAAGGAAAACTAAAAGGCGCTTATATGTTGCTTGACGAAGCATCGGTAACTGGAACGGCTAATATTGTGATGGCTGCTGTATTAGCAGAAGGAACAACAACCATTTACAACGCTGCTTGTGAGCCTTATTTGCAACAACTGTGTAAGATGTTGAATGCTATGGGAGCTAAAATTAGCGGTGTAGGGTCTAACTTGCTGACTATTGAAGGTGTGGATTCTCTTGGTGGTTGTGAGCACCGAATTCTTCCTGATATGGTTGAAATTGGTTCTTGGATTGGTCTTGCTGCGATGACTAGAAGTGAAATTACCATCAAAAATGTGTCTTGGGATAACCTTGGTGTGATTCCGAGTGTCTTTAGAAAACTAGGAATTAATTTAGAACGAAGAGACGATGACATTTATATTCCAACGCACGAAGAGGGTTATGAAATTAAAACCGACATTGATGGTTCTATTTTAACTATTGCCGATGCACCTTGGCCAGGATTTACACCAGATTTATTAAGTATTGTATTGGTCGTAGCTACCCAAGCCAATGGCGATGTATTGATTCACCAAAAAATGTTTGAGAGTCGTTTGTTCTTCGTCGATAAGTTGATTGATATGGGTGCTAAAATTATGTTATGTGACCCACACAGAGCGGTGGTTATGGGGCATAATTTTAAATCGCAATTGAAAGCAACCACAATGTCATCACCCGATATTAGAGCTGGAATTTCGTTGTTAATTGCGGCACTTTCTGCTAAAGGAACTTCTACGATTCAAAATATTGAGCAAATTGATAGAGGTTACGAACGAATTGACGAACGATTGAGAGCTTTAGGTGCTAATATTGTTCGTGTTTAATTAATTTTGACATTAGATTATCTCTATAAAAATCCCAATGCTGTAACAGTTTTGGGATTTTATTTTTTTATATGGAAACCTACATACTAATTTTATTGTGTATTGCTTCGTTCTTTGCAGGATTTGTAGATGCTATCGTGGGTGGTGGCGGATTGATACAAACTCCAGTAGCTTTGATTTTGCTTCCCAATTTAGCCGTTTCGTCTATTATCGGTTCGTTGAAAATTCCCGGTTTTAGCGGTACTTCTTTTGCGGCACGTCAGTATCTCAAGAAAGTAGATATGAATTGGAAGTTGCTTTTCATTATGTCTGTTTTTGCTTTTGGTTCGGCTTTTATAGGCTCCAATTTGTTAACGAAAGTGAGTAACGATTTTATGAAACCTTTTTTATTGGTGATTTTAACGCTGATCGCAATCTATACTTTTGCCAAAAAAGATTTTGGAAGCCATCAAGAAAAGCACTTATCACCACAACGACAAGTGTTTTTGGCTGTGATAATGAGTGTTGTTATTGGTTTTTACGACGGATTTATCGGTCCGGGTACGGGCAGTTTTTTAGTACTTGGTTTTGTAACGGTATTGGGTTTCGATTTTCTTCATGCCTCTGCCAATGCTAAAATGGTAAACTTAGCCACCAACTTTGGCTCGATTTGTCTGTTTGTTTTAAAAGGGAAAATAGTTTGGGCTTTTGCTTTACCAATGGCTGTTTGTAATGCATTAGGCGGATTCATCGGTGCTAAATTGGCCATCAAAAAAGGAAATGGCTTTATTAGAATTTTCTTTTTAATTGTAGTTATTGGTACATTGATTCGGTTTGGATACGATGTATTTATTAAATAAAAATCCCAAATTCTATAGTAAGAACTTGGGATTTTCTTCATTGAAATTTATTTTTTTATTCTATTACATTTAAGAATTTCAATCCGAAAATAATAGCATCGCCTTGGTAACCATTTTGATAGGAACGAACATAATCAATTCTAAACAATCGTGCTTTTCCAATTCCTAAATTATCTAAACCAACAGTAAACTCTTGATACGGATTTCTTCCTGGAACAGCCAAATCGTGAAATCCTAAAACCAATTGCGATTTCAGTTTGTTCAATAGCGGAATCTTATTCATCAGATACCCTTTGTCGTTGTGCTCGATGTGAAATTCAAAATAGCTATCGTTAGTACTTGCCGAATAATAGGGTAGGTTGTTGAACACATTGGTATACCCATCGCCGCCACTAACGTGGGTTTGATTTCCGTTAAAATGCTTGTAATCAACAAAAGCAATGTTATCCGCATTGAAGAATTTCCCTGCTTTCAGGTTGATTTTCATATCGCCTTTATTGCCGATAGAAAAATCTTGAGTGATTCGTGCCGATAGTAAATCGTATTCGTATTTCTTATCGGTTGCTGAAAAAGTTTTTTCATAGCCAATAGCAATAGTAGGGTAATTGTCGTTTCCGATGTTGTATTTTCCATCTGGACGCGTCCAATAATGTTGTCCGAATTTGATGCGAGCCAAAAGATTTCCTTTCACTAGATTGTGCTTTTCAAAAGCTGGAGTGATTTCGTCAAAAGGTAACAACGGATTGTTAGACGAATACACATCGTTGCTTTTGATGGTGCTTTGGTCGGTGGTATTCCATAAAGGTTTGCGTTCGGCGTATTCCAAATTCAGATTCATGTTCAATCCATTAACCACTTCACGCCCAAAATTGGCAGCGACAAAGTTTTTCTCATACAATTTCATGAAATTATTTTTGAAGAATAAACTACTAAAACTATTGACTACTGTTGAAATAGGATTGCTTGAATTAAATTGATTAACGGTGCTACCGCCATTTACAGAGAGCATGGCATTGTTGAGATTGTTGAACTTGTGCGAATAATAAACTAACGGACGCAATTGTTTTTCAGAAAAGCCATAGTCGAAACGAGTGCCCATTTGGGTGTACGTTCTTTTTTCATCATCACGTTTGAAATACGAAAAACCAACTTGTGTTTTCCAACCTTGAACCGTATTGAATGAGGTTGACATCATTGGACCATCATAATTTAAGGACCATTTTTTATAGGAATTCGAATAGCGGTAACCCGAAATGATGTCCATAAATTTGAATTTATTTCTTTTGTTATCGATAGAATCTAAATATTGCTTTGATTTCTTTTTAGTTTGTAAAGCATCTTTTTTAAGATAATCGGTGCTTTCTTCTAATGTTAATGGAACAGGTCGAATGGTATTCCAAAATGAATCTTCTTTTTTATTGGCATTTTCTTCAAATTTCAATACTTCATTGGTGAAGGTTTTCTTTTCAAATTTTTCTGGAAATTCAAAATTAGAAAACACGTAAGTGAATTTTCCATTAATGTTGATGCCAAACATTCCGGCTTCAAAATCGATGGTTTGGGTATTTTTAGACCAAATTTTATTCTTACTATTGTAACTGAAACTTTGTTTTAAGGTTAGTGTATTGAGTGCTGGATTTTGCATCTGATTTCCTTTGATAGACAAATCAACGGCATAAATTTCCCAAGAATCGTCTACAATATAGATATAACCTTCCATGGCTGGTTCGGTGATTCGTTTGGGAGTTACTTTAATTTTATTGATAATTTTATTGTTTTCATCGGCAAAAGAGCCGTCAAATTTGTATTTGTAATAATTGAACGCATTGTCAGCTATGGGTGAAATTACCTTTACATCAAAATCTAGATAGTTTTCATAAAAATCAAAATTGACATCGGCGGCATTGTTAAAACTAAAGCCATTATCATTCCCACTGACCTTTGAAGCTACAATCACTTCTTTCATTTTATCAGGTTTTTGAAAGGATATTTTTGATACGGTTTCTGATAAATAAAGGATGCCGCTTCGCGTAGAATCGATTACTTCATCAAAGAAATCTAGTTTTTGACCCATGATGGTTTTCGGTAAATTCTTGACTCTAAAAATACCTCGAGAATAAAAATCGGCATTGTATTTAGCCGTTTTTAACGCATTGTCTTTTCGGTTGGCAATCGCATTTTTAATAATTTCAATGGCAGGATTTACCTTTTTGTCAATTACTACTTCGTTTAGTTGAATTTCTTCTTCAATCAAAATTACATCTACATTTTGAGCTACTTTAGAGACTTCGATTACTTTTTTATCGGTTTTATACCCTAAATATTGGTAAAGCACTACATAAGTTCCCGAAGTTTTAAGGTTTAACTCATACTTACCTTGGTCGTTGGATGTTGTACTGATGTAAGTGTCTTTTACATAAATATTCACAAATGGCATAGGCTTACCTTTAGTGTCGGTAATCGTTCCTTTAATTTGAGCAAAAGTTGGAACCGAAAGAAGTAATAATAGGAGTAGCGTAATTTTTTTCATTGGTATGGAGTCTAATTAAGAAAGGGGTTTATATAAAAAGAGGATAGTAGTTTACAAAAACGAGTGAAGCGCTAATTCGTAACTTTTTAATCCGAAGCCAATGATGACACCTTTGGCATTGGGAGAAATATACGATTGGTGTCTAAAATCTTCACGTGAAAACGTGTTGGAAATGTGTACTTCGATAACTGGAGTGGTTATTGCTTTAATAGCATCGCCAATTCCAATAGAAGTGTGTGTGTAGGCAGCAGCATTTAAAACAATTCCATCGTAGGTAAAACCCACTTCTTGAATTTTACTAATCAATTCGCCTTCAATATTACTCTGATAATACTCTAAATTTAATGACGAAAAGTGTTGTTTTAGCTCTTGAAAATAGTCTTCAAAGGTTTTGGATCCGTATATTTCGGGTTCACGTTTCCCTAAAAGATTGAGGTTAGGTCCGTTGATGATGATAATTTTCATAAATATTGCTTTTGGTAAAAATAGGAAAACTACACATAATGATGAAATAGTTTGACAAAACTTTATTGATTTGATGAAAAAAACAAATTATTTAATGATTTAATAGCTTTTAAAGGGTTTTTTCTTAGGATGTATCGCTTTCATTAGGTGGTAAAAGTAACCATTTACCTATTAATTCAATGGTTTTTGGTGTTTTTAGCGTCAATTTTGTAACCTTTGAAAAATTGTTTTTTTTGCATTGTTGATAAGAATCGATTTAACTGATTGTTTTTCAGTATTTTCAGCACCTTACGATGTTAATAACTCTGTTAATAACTGAAATACACCCTTTAAATGAATAAAAACATAATAGGTTTAACTTTGTCACATTAATTTTAAACAAAATAAAACAATGAAAAAAATTATTTTAACCGTAGCAGCAGTATTCGCATTCGGATTTGCTAACGCTCAAGACAAAAAAGAATCTAAAGGTTTTGGATTTTCAGAAGGTGACGTATTTGTAGAAGGTAACTTAGCTACATCTAGTTCAAACGACAAAAACACTGAAACTAAAATCAATTCATTCGAATTCAATCCAAAAGCTGGTTACTTTTTATCAGATAAATTTGCTGTTGGAGTAGAGTTAGGAATTGGTTCAGGAAAAACTACTGTTGCTGGAACTAATACTTCTAAATCAAGCAACTTCAACGTAGGTGCATTTGGAAGATACTACTTCTTAGAAGTTGGTGAGAGATTCAAAACTTACACTGAATTTGGATTTAACGTTGGAACAGAAAAAACTGGAGTTAGTACTACAGTTAAAAACAACACTTTCAACATTGGTGCTGGTTTAGGTATGAACTATTTCTTAACTCCAAAAGTTGCTATTTCTTTCGGTTTAGGAAATGTTATCAATTTTGGTACTGCTAAAACTGACCAATCTGGAGACAAAGGTTCATCAAGTATGGATGTTAACTTAAATGTTTTCAACAATTTCTTTAATACTCCAACTTTCGGAGCATTATACAAATTCTAATCTAATTTAGATTTCAATACCAAAACCGTCTGAGTAATCAGGCGGTTTTTTTTATCCATAATAGCTTTTTAACTGATTTTTCTTATATTTGAGAATTAATCAATATAATATTATATGAAAAAATTATTTTTATCTGCCGCTTTATTACTTGCTCTTTTTTCAAATGCTCAATCCAGAGAAAAAGGAGCTATTGAACTTGCACCTCAAGTAGGTTATTCATCTTCTAATTATTATGGTAATAATGTTAACAATAATTCATCACTTTCTAAAGGCACCTTTGGTGTAGGAGGAGATTACTTTTTTTCTAATCGATGGAGTCTCCGTTCTGGATTGCACTTGCAAACAATGGGCAGTCAATTTTATGGTGTCGAGGAAAAATTGAATTATTTAACCATCCCAGTAAATGCTAATTGGCATTTTGGGAGCACCCGAAAATGGAATTTAAATTTTGGACCAAGTATTGGATTTCTTTTGTCTGCCAAAGATAATAGTACAGATATTAAATATTTGGCAAATACTACTCAAATTGGATTAAATGTTGGAATTGGTTATAAAATCGAAGTTTCTAAACAAACTAGTATTTTAATTGATTACCAAAGTATTACTGGTTTATCTGATGTTTCAAAAACAACTGCATCAACTATTAAAAATGCCTATAGCGCTTTTAATGTTGGGGTTGTATTTAAATTGTAATAAAACTATAAAAAGTTATATATTTAAGCCGTCTGAGTAATCAGGCGGTTTTTTTTATTCAGTTCTTTCTCGTTTCTTTGTTGTGATGAATTGGACAACTTATATAAAAAGCTTTCAGTCGTATTTAAAAATTGAACGAGGCTTATCCAAAAATACCATAGATAATTACTCATTTGATATTGAACGTTTGTGTCTTTTTTTGGATGAAAATGCTATTGCTGTTTCTCCCATTACCATTTCGGAAGAGCAAATTCAACAATTTATTTATGCAGTATCCAAAGAAGTTAATGCGCGTTCACAAGCTCGAATTATATCGGGATTAAAAAGTTTTTTTTCCTATTTGATTTTTGAGGATTATCGTATTGATTCCCCAATGGAATTGATAGAAGCACCGCGTTTAGGACGTAAATTACCCGATACCTTATCAGTTCAAGATATTGATACATTAATTGAAGCAATTGATTTGTCAAAACCTGAAGGCGAACGCAACAGAGCGATGCTGGAAACTTTATACGGTTGTGGGTTACGGGTGTCCGAATTGATTTCTCTAAAAATATCTGATTTATTTTTTGATGAAGGGTTTATTAAGATTACCGGAAAAGGAAATAAACAACGTTTTGTACCGATTAGTCCAGTTACTCAAAAATACATTTCCTTGTACAAAGATTCGATTCGAGTTCATTTGAACATTCAAAAAGGATATGAAGATACTTTGTTTTTAAACCGAAGAGGTCGTCAATTGACACGAGCCATGATATTTACGATAATAAAAGAATTGGCTGTAATTATTAATTTGAAAAAAGCCATTAGTCCGCATACTTTTAGACATTCTTTCGCTACTCATTTGCTCGAAAATGGTGCCGATTTAAGAGCTATTCAACTTATGTTGGGGCATGAATCGATTACTACCACCGAAATTTATGTTCATTTAGATCGCAAACATTTAACACAAATAATCAATAATTATCATCCAAGGAAGTGATTTTTTTGAGGTTGTTCATTTTGTTAGAAACATTAAGATTTTATTAATTTTATGCATTTAATCGTGTAAAATGCGTTGTTTGTCGGTTTTATTTATATATTTGTTTTATTGTCATAGTAAATTTTGTAGAAAAATAACGTCAATAGCCCCAAAACTATTATAGATTATGAAAACAAGTTTAACCTCTAACAATTATTTGTTGGAAGAAAAAGTTAGCTTTTATAAGAAAATTTTGAATCAAGTACCCGATTTGATTTTTCAGCTAACAATTTCACCAGAAAATAATTTTTATTTCTCTTATATAAATAAGAATGTCATTTCTTTTTTTGAAGTTAATGAGTTTGAATTGCACAGTAATCCCATAGATATCATAAACAGTCGATTGCATCCAGAGGATAAAAATCTATTTTTTGATTCATTGCAATCCTCTAAAAAAAAACTACAGCCTTGGGATTGTGAATTTAGGGTTGTACTAAAAAACAAAGGAATTCATTGGTTTAAAGTTGTTGGGAGTGTCGAACTTGATGCAGATAAAAACACTGTTTTTTATTGTAATTTGAGCAATATTTCTAGTGTTAAAAATCGAGAATTAAAAGTTCAAGAATCTGAAACCCGATACCAATTTGCGCTTGAAGCCTCTAAAAAAGGAATATGGGATTATAATGTTAAAACGGGTAAAGTCTATTTTTCAAAAGAATCATTAGATATTCTTCAATTGGATGAAATGGATAATATTACTAGTAATACGCAATGGGACGAACGAATTCATCCAGATGATTTAGAAGATTATTTATTAAATATTCAGGCTCACATTGATAATAAAACGCTTTTTTTTGAAAATACTAAAAGAGTTTTGGCTAAAGACGGCACTTACCGCTGGGTATTGAGTAGAGGCAAGATAATAGAAAGGGACGCAAAAGGCAATCCATTGCGAATTATTGGTACGCATAGCGATGTAACTTCTAATAAGGAAAAAGAGCAAGAATTACTTCATAATCTAGACATTATCATCGAGCAAAATAATAGATTGCTCAATTTTGCTCATATCGTTTCTCATAATTTACGATCACATACAGGCAATTTTAAGATGCTTTTAAACATGATGGATGAACCCGATGATGAATTAAATCAAGAGGAATGTCTTGGATACTTGAAAACAACTTCAAATGCCTTATCTGACACAATCGATCATCTGAAAGAATTAGTAGATATCCATACGACTATTATTCATAAAAAAGAGGATCTTAACTTAGGATTATTTCTGAATCATACGCTTGAAGTGTTGAGTAAAGAGATTAGAGATAACAAAGTGACCATTGTTAATAAGATTGGGGAAAAAGATACCATTAAGTTTAATCCTGCATATTTAGAAAGTTTATTTTTAAATTTTACAACAAATGCTATAAAATACTCTCATCCCGAACGTATTCCTGAGATAAGTTACTCATCTAGAAGAGAAAACGGAAAAGTAATTCTTATGATACAAGACAACGGATTAGGTATAAATCTAGAAAAACACGGTGAAAAATTGTTCGGAATGTATAAAACATTTCATAAAAATGATGATGCGCGAGGTATTGGGCTTTTTATCACTAAAAATCAGATTGAGTCGATGGGAGGAAGCATTCAAGTAGAAAGTAAAGTTAATGTCGGAACCACTTTTAAAATAAATTTTAATGAAGAAGTTTAATACTATTTTTGTTGTTGATGATGATTTAGTTTATCATTTTATTATAAAAAAGTTATTTTCAAAATGCAATATTGACGTCAGAACCAAATATTTTTTTAATGGTTTAGAAGCCATTGATGAATTAAAAGATAAAGTACAAACAGATAACGTACCCGATTTAATCCTTTTGGATATCAATATGCCTGTATACGATGGTTGGCAATTTTTAGAAGAATTTAAAAAATTAAAAAAAACTATATCCAAAGAGATTACGGTATATTTAGTAAGCTCTTCTAATGATATATCCGACCTGAATAAGTCGAAAGAATATCAAGATGAAGTTAAGAAGTACTACTATAAACCCATGACTCAAGAGGATTTTGAAACTATTTTTGTATAGAATACAGTATAAAAAAAGGTACGCATTGCGTACCTTTTTTTATTTTGTTGCTAAAATTATTTAGCAATATTAACCGCACGAGTTTCTCGAATTACCGTAATTTTTACTTGACCAGGATACGTCATTTCCGTTTGAATTTTTTGAGATATTTCAAACGAAAGGTTAGAGGCCATATCATCACTTACTTTTTCGCTTTCTACAATGACACGCAATTCACGTCCTGCTTGAATAGCATAGGCATTCTTAACGCCATTAAAACCGAAGGCAATTTCTTCTAAATCTTTTAAACGTTGAATGTACGAATCTAATACTTGGCGACGAGCACCTGGTCTAGCTCCAGAAATAGCATCACAAACTTGAATAATTGGTGAGATTAACGATTTCATTTCTATCTCGTCATGGTGTGCACCAATGGCGTTGCAAACTTCCTCTTTTTCACCATATTTCTCTGCCCATTGCATTCCTAATAGCGCGTGAGGTAAATCACTTTCAGCATCGGGTACTTTACCAATATCGTGAAGTAAACCTGCACGTTTGGCTAGTTTTACATTCAATCCCAATTCGGCAGCCATAATACCACAAAGTTTGGCCACTTCGCGCGAGTGTTGCAATAAATTTTGACCATAAGACGAGCGGTATTTCATTCTACCTACAATCTTAATCAATTCTGGATGTAATCCGTGAATTCCTAAATCAATTACGGTACGTTTTCCTACCTCTATAATTTCATCGTCAATTTGTTTGGCTGTTTTGGCAACCACTTCTTCAATACGAGCTGGGTGAATACGTCCGTCAGTTACCAATTTGTGTAATGATAAACGAGCGATTTCTCTTCTAACAGGGTCAAAACAAGATAAAATAATGGCTTCTGGAGTGTCGTCCACAATAATTTCAACACCAGTTGCAGCTTCAAGGGCACGGATATTTCTACCTTCACGACCAATAATTCTACCTTTAACATCATCCGATTCAATATTGAAAACCGAAACGCAATTTTCTACCGCTTCTTCAGTTCCAACACGTTGAATGGTGTTAATAATTACTTTTTTAGCTTCTTGTGCCGCTGTAAGTTTGGCTTCTTCAATAGTTTCTTGAATGTGAGCCATCGCTTTAGTTTTAGCTTCTGCTTTCAAGCTTTCTACTAATTGCTCTTTGGCGTCTTCAGCAGATAAACCAGAAATTACTTCTAATTGTTCTACTTGACTTTTGTGCATTTTTTCTATCTCTTGATGCTTTTTGTCAAGCATTTCGATTTTAGAGTTATATTCATTAGTTTTGGCTTCATAATCATCGTTCACTTTCTTAGCTTTTGCTAATTCACTTGATACTTGTGATTCTTTATCTCTAATTCTTTTTTCAACTTCAGCCATTTTTTTATCTTTCGATAAAATTTCTTTTTCATGTTCCGATTTCAATTCAAGAAACTTCTCTTTGGCTTGAAGTAGCTTGTCTTTTTTGATATTTTCGGCTTCTAAATTGGCGTCTTTTAAAATTGATCCAGCTTCTTTTTTGGCGTTTTTAATCAGGTTGGATACATTGCTTTTCTCGAGCATTTTGGCTATTGCAAAACCTCCGGCAAGTCCACCTATAAGGGCGATAATAAGTACTACTATGTTCATGTTTGTTAAAATTTATATATAAAAAAAACCTACATTAATTGCTTGTATAAACTCGTAAGGACAAGTTTTGAGCTAACGCGCTGTTCAAGTTTCCCAACTGAATGGGCTTACTATAGTGGCGACGATTTACTCATTTTAATTTGTTAGTGTTGAGTTTACCAAAAATGAACTAATGTAGGCAGTATTTTTAGTCTATTTGTAAGAACGTTTTTTCTTTTGTTTATTATTTGTTGAGATAGTCATCCAATAAACTATTAATTTTTGTCAATCGTTCTATTGATTCGGTTCCGTCAATAGCATTTTCAACATTTTTTTGTTCCAATTGAGAAGCAAATTGTAATGCGCACATGGCCAATACATCTTGTTTATCTCGAACTGCATAATTTTCTTCAAATTGCTTAATCATTACATCAATTTTTTTGGAAGCACTTCGCATTGCTTCTTCTTGCGACATGTTTACCGTTAATGGATACACTCGGTCTGCAATTGATATCTTAATTTTAAGCTTTTCATCCATAATTTAATCTGCAAGTTGTGCTATGCAGTAATCAATTTCACGAATTAATGAATTTATTTTAAGCTTGGTATCTCTTTTATATTCTTCACTGCCCAATAACGAATTGGTCATTTTTAATGTGTCAAAATCTTTTTTTAACGTGTCAATAGTTACCGTCTGATTTTGCAAAGTGCTCGCAGAAATTTTCAATTCTTGTTGTAACGCTTGATTTTTTTGTTCTAAACGGTCTATTTTATTAAACAGTTTTTGAATCTTAGTTTCAAGAGTATCAATTATTTCTGCAATTTCACTCATCTATGACAATTTCATTACTTAATCTTACAAATTTATAATTCCTATTCTATTAAAGCAATATTTTTAGTTAAAAATTGTATATATTTTTTTATTTAAATCTAATATTTTGTTTAATAGAGAGTTATCATTGGTGTTAACCGTAATTTTATATTTATAAAGTTTTTTATATCTTAGCAAAAAACCTTACATAATGAATTTTTTACGAATCCTATTATTATCCGCCACGTTTGTTTCTGCACAAAATCAATATCCCAAAGATTTTTTTAGACCGCCTCTAGACATCCCTATGCAGTTGTCTGGAAATTTTGGGGAATTACGTCCTAACCACTTTCATGCTGGTTTCGATTTCAAGACCAATCAGAAAGAAGGTCTCAATGTTTATGCTGCTGCCGATGGCTATGTTTCCCGAATTAAAGTGTCAACTGCTGGATATGGGAAAGCTATTTACATCACCCATCCTAACGGATTTACAACCGTTTACGGACATCTTCAAAAAGCTACAGGCACCATTCAAGATAAAATAATCGAATTGCAATACGCTGCCAAAAGCTATGAAATTGAAGCCTATTTTAAACCCAATGAATTGCCTGTTAAGAAAGGAGAAGTTATTGCTATATCGGGAAACACTGGTGGTTCTGAAGGGCCTCATCTTCATTTTGAATTCCGAGATAACAAAACCGAACAAATTATCAACCCGTTGTTTTTCGGAATAGAGTTGAAAGATACTCGAAATCCAACGGTTTCCAATTTGTTGGTGTATCCTGTAGATGAGAGTTCGGTGGTAAATGAATCGAAACGTCCGGTTTTGCTGAGTTTGTCGCTTCAAAAAGATGGAACTTATTTGTCTGAAAAAGTTCTGGCAATGGGTAAAATCGGCTTCGGGATCAATGCATCCGACACCGATGACGTTTCATACAACACGAATGGTGTTTATAAAACACAACTTTTTTCTAATGGTAAACCAGTTTTTGGCTACGAATTTGACCAAATGATTTTCGATGAAGCACGATATGTCAACGCTTTTATAGATTATCCTAGGTATAAAAAAACGCATCAAAGGGTTCAGAAATTATTTATGAAACAACCTTATGCTTGGAGTAACATTCATCAAAATGTGGAAAATGGTATTTTAAATGTAACCCCTAATTTTTTGGCAACCGAGCGTATTGTGGTTTCTGATTATTTTCAAAACAAAGTAGTGATTGATATACCAATTGAGTACACTTCTAAAAAAGCTATAATTAACGAAGAAATCAAGCCTACAAAGTACCTCGTAAAATATAAAAATGACACTAATTTTGAGAAAGACAACGTGACTGTTTTTTTTCCTGCCGGAACTTTTTATGATGATTTTTATATGAATTTCGATGTGAAAAACAACATCCTTTTTTTACATGAAGATGTGGTTTCAGCACATACTAATTTTACGATTTCATTTGAAGATACCAAATCGACAGAAGAAGACAAAAAAAGGATGTTTATTGCGGCTATAAATGGAAATAAATTAAGTTACCTCACAACAAAACTAGTAGGGAATACGTTTACTTGTAGAACAAAAACATTGGGGCAGTTCACTTTGGCAAAAGATACAATAGCTCCCAAAATAAGCATTGCTAAAAGTATTGAAGGCAAGTGGATTACTGATAAAAAAAGCATTCAATTGACTATTTCTGATGATTTTTCAGGAATTAAAACCTACAATGGGTATTTGAATGATCAATGGGTTTTGTTTGAATACGAATCAAAAACAAAGAAATTAACACATGCTTTTGAAGATAGATTGCTCTTGGAAGGGCAAAATAAATTGAAGGTTGTAGTAACCGATAATGTTGGAAATTCTACTATCTTTGAAACTCAATTTTTTAGAAGTCAAAAAAAATAATATCCTTTGAAAACAAATCATACATTTTTTCAAGTACTTTTTTTATTGTTTACGCTTATGTCATTTTCACAAAATGCTAAAGTAACGGGCTTGGTGTTAGATGAAAACAAGAACCCTGTGGAAGGTGTTAACGTAAGTTATCAAAGTAAATCGGTTATAACAGATACCAACGGATTTTATGCAATTGAAATTCCAGCCAATAAGAAAGTCGTTTTGATTTACACACACGTTGCTTTAAAAAGTATTACGCAAACGTTTCTTTTAAAACCTAATGAAGCAGTAGAGTTTAATCCGGTGATTAATAATAAAGCCGATCAGTTGAGTGAAGTTATTATCACAAACAAGAGAAAAAGAATTACTGGAATTATAAATATTGAACCCGAAGTAGTTCGCAATATTCCTAAATTATCAGGTGGTGTAGAAGATCTTATAAAAACCTTGATTGGTGGTGCTAATGAAGGAAGTGAATATTCGGCACGAGGTGGAAACTACGACGAAAATCTGGTGTATGTCAATGAAATCGAAATTTACCGTCCGTTTTTAGTTCGCTCAGGGCAACAAGAAGGGTTGAGTTTTACCAATACCGATATGATTCAGAATATCGATTTTTCGGCTGGTGGATTTCAAGCTAAATACGGAGATAAAATGTCGTCAGTTTTAGATATTACCTATAGGAAGCCTAAAGATTTTAGAGCGTCACTAGAAGCCAGTTTGCTTGGTGGAAGTGTAACCGCAGAAGGTGTTTCTAAAAACAAAAAATGGAGTGCCATAACTGGAGTTCGGTACCGCAACAATTCTCTTTTGGTTAATAGTCAAGAAACCCAATCCAATTACAAACCATCGTTTGCCGATATTCAATCCAACATCAATTTTAATGCTTCCAAAAAATGGCAGTTTAGTTTTTTAGGAAATATTTCACAAAATAAATACAGCTACCAACCGTTAACGCGTCAAACCAATTTCGGAACTTTGAGTGAACCTATTGCACTTCAAATATTTTACGAAGGTCAAGAAAAAGACCAGTATCAAACGTATTTTGGGGCTTTTAAAACCAATTATATTGCTAACGAAACCAGTACGTATAAGTTAATCACATCAGCATACCACACGCAAGAAGAAGAACATTTTGATATTGATGCAGCCTATTATTTGGGTGAAGTGGATTCTAATATTGGCTCAGAGACTTTCGGTGGCGTTACTTATAATCGAGCTATTGGTTCGCAATTGAATCATGCTCGTAACGATTTAGATGCGGTCATTTTCAATGCTGAAGTAAAAGGAAATCATAATTTTAAGAATAAATTTCAAATTGATTGGGGATTAAAATATACCCACGAAAGTATTCGCGATCGAATAGTAGAATGGGAAGTCATAGATTCAGCTGGGTTTTCAATCAACCCACCAAGAGTTGATTTACCTCATAACGATCAACCTTATAATCCTTATGTTGGGCCTTTAGTGCCGTATCAAAATGTGAGAGCAACTAATTTTGTTGACATCAACCGAATTTCTGGTTTTGCCCAATGGAATACCAAAACGAATTTAGGAAGTAGCCAATTGTGGTTGAATGCCGGAGTTCGAGCTCAAAACTGGTTGGTTTCTGGAATCGGAATTTCAGATGCAAAAAGTCAAACTATTTTTAGTCCGAGAGCACAAATAGCACTCAAACCCGATTGGGATAAGGACATGATTTTTAGATTTTCTACCGGATTTTATTACCAACCGCCATTTTACAGAGAATTGCGCGATCAATATGGAGTCGTAAATCCAAATGTGAAAGCACAGAAATCGGTACATTTTGTATTGAGCAACGATTATAATTTTAAGATGTGGAACCGACCGTTTAAGCTGGTTTCGGAAGCCTATTATAAAAGTATGACCGATGTAAATACGTATACCTTGGATAATGTTCGAATTCGGTACCGCGCCAACAACGATGCTGTAGCGTATGCCTACGGATTTGATTGTCGATTGAATGGTGAATTTGTTCCAGGAACCGAATCGTGGTTTAGTTTTGGATATATGAAAACAGAAGAAAATCAAGATGATCGTGGTTATATTGCGCGTCCTACCGATCAGCGATTGAGGTTCGGAATCTTATTTCAAGATTACATGCCAAACATTCCGAACGTAAAATTGTACCTGAATTTGACCTATAATACTGGTTTGCCAGGAGGTTCGCCTTCTTATGCTGATGCCTATTTGTACCAAAGTCGTTTGCGCGATTATCGCCGTGCCGATGTGGGTTTCTCCTATTTATTTACAGAGAAAAATAACGAACGTCCAGAAGGGCATTGGTTGAAAAAATTCAAAGATTTGTCATTAGGTTTGGAAATTTATAATTTGTTTAATAACCAAAATGCTATTACCAATACTTGGGTTCGTGATGCCTATACTAAAAGTCAATATGGAATTCCAAATTACATGACCACTCGTGTTTTTAATATAAAATTGACAGCTAGATTGTAGAATTTTCAGTAAATTTGATTTTCTAATTTGATAAAGATGAAAAATTTTTCCAACTATATTTTCCTTTCTTTAATAGTGCTTTTAGTAGCTTGTAAGCAAGAAAAAGAAACGCCCAAAGTGACTTACGGCACTACAACCAAAGAAAAACCTGAACCTAAAGCTGATCCTTCGCAAATTAAAGTGGCTGATTTGCCTATTCATTTTGCTGGAACTACTATTTTAATTCATCCTGTTGGTGATTTAAATATTGGAAGTAGAGATAATGCGGTGGCTTATGAATCGTCTCGTGGTGAATCGCAACAGAGTTTTACGGTTTCTAATAACAACGATTATGAAATCACAGGCTATTTGCAAAATATAAAATTCCAAGAAATAGGAAAGGATACCATAACGACCTTAACAGATAAACCTATTTTAATTGAAACCGCTACCTATTTAAAAACCATTGCCGATAAAACCAAAAAACATTTTATGGTTTATACATTGGCAGATTCTGATACAAATAAAGATGGAAAAGTAGATAGTAGTGATATAAAATCGCTTTATATGAGTGATATAAACGGTGCTAACTTTGTGAAATTATCGCAAGAGTTACATGAATTAATCGATTGGAAAATTATTGAAGCCCAAAATAGATTGTATTTTAGAACCATTGAAGACATCAATAAAAATGGCGCTTTTGATAAAGACGATAAAGTGCATTATCAATACTTAGACTTACTTTCTAAAGACTTGAAAATAATAGAGTATAAACCAGTTTAAAAGGTTATATTTTAAAACAAACAAAATACATCATTGATGATTTTAGAATTGCTTTAACATATCACTTAAGATTTAAAATAAAATCTTGATTAATGTGGTAGCTACTAATACTACAATGTTTACAATTAGATTTACCATTTTATAGAAATTAAATAAAATTGATTACTTTGGTAAAGTTACTTAATAAAGTATTAACTAAATGTTAAAACTTACTGAATTGCAATTATTTAGATTAAGATATCGCTTTCTAAATCTGATTTTTCAATTTCAAAATCAAATCCGAGTTTGGATACCAATTCGATGACCAGCTTTTTATACCAGTTTTCCGATTTGGGATGAATGTAAATTTTTTCGATCAATTGATTAATGTCTACATCAATTTTCAATCCGTCGTTAATTTTGATTTCGTGTTCGGATAAGTCGGCTAAAATTCGAACTTCGCGTTCATACTGAAAGCTTTTTCGTTTGAATAAAAATGGGAAAAACATATCGTCAAACGGAATGTATTCTTTTTTATAATCGATGTAGTTCACCTCACCGATGTATTGTTTAAACTCTTTTTCCACTTCCAACGCTTTTTGCAAACGTCCGATGGTTGATTGAATGGCCAATCCCTCACTGTTTTGTGTGAAAATTTGCCACATGGCAAACGATTCGTATTCGTTAATGTGCCAACTGCTTACTACTACTTTTTCACGATGTGATTTGTAGAAGGCTAAGAATTCGGGATTATTGACCGATAATTTTTTGATTTCTTCATAAGTAGGTTCACTAAACGTGCCTTCGTATTGATCTTCAAATTTATCAGAACGCGACAGGAAGAGTTTTCTCGAAATCAGTAAATCCAAAAATTTCGACAAGTCCAAATACTTCCAAACAATCGTATCTGAATTTTCGGGAAGCGTGATATTGGAATTGTGAATATACATTTATTCGAAACTTTGCATCATCACCAATTTAGAATAATTGCCGTTCAAAGCCAAAAGTTCGTCGTGTGTGCCTTGTTCTACAATTTGACCTTTGTTCATTACCACAATTTTATCTGCTTTTTGGATGGTAGAAAGACGGTGTGCAATTACAATAGAAGTTCTATTTTGCATCATGTTTTCTAAAGCAACCTGTACAAATTTTTCACTTTCGGTATCCAGAGCAGACGTCGCTTCGTCCAAAATCATGATGGGTGGATTTTTCAAAACCGCTCTGGCAATGTTCAATCGTTGTTTTTGACCGCCCGAAAGTTTGTTTCCAGCATCACCAATATTGGTGTTAATTCCGTTTGGTAGATCTTTTACAAATTCGTAAGCATTGGCTACTTTTAGGGCTTCGATGATTTCTTCATCGCTTGCAGTAGGTTTACCAATTAAGATATTGTTTTTGATGGTGTCGTTAAAAAGAATAGAATCTTGAGTGACCAAACCAAGCAGATGGCGTAAGGAAGTCATGGTCATGTCTTTGATGTTGACTCCATCTATGTTGATGCTGCCTTCGTGAACATCGTAAAAACGCGTCAATAAATTAGCAATCGTACTTTTTCCACTACCTGATTGACCCACCAAAGCCACCGTTTTACCTTTAGGGACATCCAAAGAAAAATTCTTTAAAACATATTCGTCTTCATATTTGAAATTGATGTTTTCAATACTGATTTTTTGATCAAATGACGTTTTAACAATAGCATCTGGCTTGTCTGTTATTGCATTTTCTACTTCTAATACTTCAAAAACACGTTGCGCTGCGGCCATACCGCTTTTTACACCATATGTTGCTTTCGAAATGGATTTTGCTGGCGTTAAAATGTTATAGGCTAATCCCATATAAGCAAGAAATTGTGAACCTTCCAAAATGGCTTTTCCATTTGGGAGTTTGTCAACCAAAACCATATTTCCACCATACCAAAGTAATACAGCAATGACAATAATTCCCATAAACTCGCTCATCGGTGAGGCTAAATTGTTTTTTCGTCCAATACTGTTAGAAAGGTTTAATAATCTTAAAACTGAATCGCCAAATTTCTTTTTGAAACTGTCTTCGGCGTTATAGCTTTTTACGACTTTTAGTCCGGATAACGTTTCTTCTACAACCGAAATAAGATAACCACCTTCGTATTGAATTCGTTCTGATTTTGACTTTAACGATTTTCCAATTTTAGAAATGATATAACCCGAAATTGGAATGAATATAAAAACGAATATGGTTAGTTTCACACTTATGTAAAACATCATAATTATCGTGAAAAGTATCGTCATTGGTTCTTTTACAATTAATTCTAAAATAGAAAAAAAGGAATTTTGAATTTCACCAACATCTCCTAGCATTCTGGCCATGATGTCGCCTTTTCTTTTTTCAGAATAATAGGAAATTGGCAATCCGATGATTTTGTTGAACATGGTGTTTCTCAAATCTTTGAGTACTCCATTTTTCAAAATCATTAAGTGGTTTTGCGCCAGATAATTAAAAATATTTTTGAAAAGAAACGTTACAATTACCAATCCTACTACTAAAATTAGAGCATATTGTGGCGTGTTGTTTTTAGACAATTCAGAAATATAATAATAAAGATATTCTTTTCCGAATTTAGCAATGTCCATGATGCCAGTATACTCAGGTATTTCGGTCACTTTTTTTGCCGTATCAAAAAGCACATCCATCATTGGAATTAAAGCCACGAATGACAGCGTGCTAAAAAGAGCATACAGAATATTGTAAAAGATATTCCATGCCACGTTTGATTTATATGGTTTTACAAACGGCAGTATTTTTTTGATATTATCGTCCATTAGTTCAACTGCATTGCAGTAATAATATTTTTAATTTTTTGATCTAGTTGTTTTTCAACCGCTGTAGCGTTTTCCGCTTTATCTAAAGGAGCATTAACACTGAAGTAGAATTTAATTTTTGGTTCGGTGCCACTTGGTCGTGCACAAATTTTAGAACCATCTTCTAAATAATAAATCAATACGTTTGATTTCGGTATTGAAATGGATTCAATTTCTCCAGTAAACATATTTTTTGAAGTGGAATTATCATAATCTTCTATACAAACCACACGTTGACCATCAATTTCTGAAACCGGATTATCACGCAAATCAATCATCATTTGATTGATTTCTTGCAAACCAGAAATTCCTTTCTTGGTTAACGAAATTAAATGTTCTTTATAAAAACCAAAATCAACGTATAAATTTAACAGTTCTTTATATAATGAACTGCCAGCAGCTTTGGCTTGAGCAGCAATTTCACATACTAATAGGCAAGCTCCAACGGCATCTTTATCACGAACGGCATCGCCAACCATAAATCCGAAACTTTCTTCACCACCACCGATGAATTTCAATTCTGGAAAATCTTTGATGAATTTGGCAATCCATTTGAAACCCGTCAAGCCCACTTTGCATTCAACATTATAGCCAGAAGCTAGCTCCAACATCATTGGTGTAGACACTATAGTCGAACCAATAAACTCTTTACCTGTAATTTTTCCTTCACGTTTCCATTGTTCTAATAAGAAAGCTGTCATGATAACCATGGTTTGATTGCCATTAAGCAACATCATTTTGCCATCGGTATTGCGAACGGCAACACCCAGTCGATCCGAATCTGGGTCGGTTCCAATAACAATATCACCACCAATTTTATCTGCCAATTCCAACGCCATAGTTAAAGCTTCGGGTTCTTCAGGGTTTGGAGATTTTACCGTTGGGAAATCACCATTGGGAACTTCTTGCTCTGGAACGATATTTACATCGGTATAACCTGCTTTTGCTAAAACACCCGGAATAGCTTTGATGGAAGTTCCGTGCAAAGAGGTGTATACGATTTTTAAATTTTCTTTTGCCGCAATAGGCGTATTAAAACTACAATTTTCAACTGTTGATTTTGCAAAAGCTTCATCAATAGCAGTGTCAATATATTCGATTAAATTTTCGTTAGCTTCAAATTTGATGGCACTATAATTCAAGGCCTCAATTAACTCGATAATCTCGCCATCTTGAGGAGGCACTAATTGCCCACCATCTTGCCAATATACTTTGTAACCGTTGTATTCTGGTGGATTGTGCGAAGCTGTTAACACAATTCCGGCATGGCAATTCAAATATTTTAAAGCAAAAGATAATTCGGGAGTTGGGCGCATATCTGAAAACAAATACACGTGAATTCCATTAGCAGAAAATACATCAGCAACAACTTTTGCCAAGGTGTTACTGTTGTGACGGCAATCGTAGGCGATGGCTACTTTAAGCTGCTCACCAGGAAACGATTTCTTCATATAATCTGACAAACCTTGTGTGTTTTTTCCAAGTGTATACTTGTTGATTCTATTGGTGCCAACACCCATAACACCGCGCATTCCGCCAGTTCCGAATTCTAAATTTTTATAAAAACTTTCTTCCAGTTCTTTAACTGAAGAAGTCATTAATTTTTTGATAGCTTCTTGTGTATCGTTGTCAAACGTAGGCGTTAACCATTCGTTTACTTTGTCTAAAATGTTTTGTTCGATATGCATTGTACTTGTATTTTGATTTGCAAAATAGTGCAGAATAGGCTCTTATAAATTTACTTCAGTCGCAATTTTATACCGTTCTTCATTGTTTTTGGTGCGAAGAATAATTTCGCCTAAAAACCCGGCAAGAAACAATTGTGAACCAATAATCATCGAAGTTAAGGCGATATAAAATAATGGATTTTGGGCTACTAAAATGGTTGGTTCGTGTAAGGCAAACAATTTGAATAATTTAATTCCAATAATAAAAAAAGTAGAAATAAAACCAATTAAAAACATGATTACGCCTAACAAACCAAAAAGATGCATCGGACGTTTGCCGTATCGCGACAAAAACCAAATGGTGATCAAATCAAGGAATCCATTGATGAAACGGTTCATTCCAAATTTAGATTCACCATATTTTCGTGCCTGGTGTTGTACTACTTTTTCACCAATTTTACTGAAGCCAGCATTTTTTGCTAAAACTGGAATATAACGGTGCATTTCACCTGATACTTCAATGTTTTTAATCACTACTTTTTTGTAAGCTTTCAATCCACAATTAAAATCATTCAGGTAAACGCCAGATGTTTTTCGGGCCGCCCAATTGAATAATTTGGAAGGAAGGTTTTTAGTCACAACATGGTCATAACGCTTCTTTTTCCAACCCGAAACCAAATCAAAACCGCCAGTAGTAACCATGGTATATAACTCTGGAATTTCATCTGGACTGTCTTGTAAGTCAGCATCCATAGTGATAATTACATCACCTTGAGCCTTAGCAAAACCGGCATGTAGTGCTTGCGATTTACCAAAATTTCTTAAAAATTTAATACCTTTTACATTGGTGTCTTTTACAGAAAGATCTTCAATCGTTTGCCACGAGTTGTCGGTACTTCCATCATCAATAAAGATAACTTCATACGAATAATTGTTAGCGTTCATTACTTTTTGAATCCAAGCATGCAATTCAGGTAACGATTCTTGTTCGTTTAATAATGGGATAATTATGGATAAATTCATTAAGATTAAAAGCTTTGATTAGGATCTTTTTTTACAATGGCACCTACAATTAAAGAATGGATTAATCCAATAAAGGCAAACATAACCAATGTAATAGGGATTGCAAAAGCAGGGCTTGAGAATTTTTTCATCATGTCAATTCCCATTTTAGCTTGTTCGGCAGTGACTTCAGGATTAGTCTGACTCATCATTATTTCAACTTTTCTGTAAATTCCTTCCATATATTCTGGGAGAATCATGTTAAAAGCTGCCGAAAATAAGGCGAAAGATAATCCAGCAATTATGCAAATGGAAACACCTATTTTTAGGCAATTCCCAAATGAAATGAAGCCAGAGTTTATTTTCATTTTATAATTAGTGCATCCAAGAAAGATAAACGCAAAGGGCAAAATAAGATAATTTAATACATTTATTGCTATACCATATCCTTTATTTGTTGTAGGATCAATATCCATTACATAGCCTAAAACAAACTCTAGTATCATGATTGCGCCAAAAAGGATTCCATAAAGTAAACCAGATTTAGCTGGAGATGTAGTATTTTCCATACTTATTACACGTTAAAATTAATCCACAAATATAGTAATTCCATTATTACGGAAGAATATATAATTCAATTAAAAAAAGTTCATTAAAGGTTTGATAATTAAAAAATAGTTGTATTTTTGCACACTCAAATTAAAAACAATAATTAAAAGTTGTAATGAGTTGATACCTTTTATATTAAAAGCTTCGCAACAAATTACTTCATAACAAATAAAAGATTTACACAATGAAACAAGGAATTCACCCAGAAAATTACAGATTAGTTGCTTTTAAAGACATGTCAAATGAAGATGTTTTTATCACTAAATCTACAGTAGAAACTAAAGAAACTATTACTCACGAAGGAGTTGAATATCCAGTTTTCAAAATGGAGATTTCTAGAACATCTCACCCATTTTACACAGGTAAATCTAAACTTATCGATACTGCAGGACGTATTGATAAATTCAAAACTAAATACGCTAAACACGGAAAATAATAGTTTTAAGTGTTCAAATTTTATTAAGACCTTCCAATTTTTTGGGAGGTTTTTTTATGAACTAAACTTTTGTAACTTTGATGCCTTAGTGCTAAAATGCTTTTAACTTAGAATCTTTTACAATGAACTATATACTTTTTGACGGAACTGTCCGTAATGCACTTTTGCCTTTTACTTTTACAAGACCTGTCGCTGAAATCCGTGTCGGAATTTTAACCATTCGTGAAAAATGGGAAAAATATTTAGGATATACCACTACTACCTTGACGGAAGAATATCTTTCTGAAAAGTACCCAATGGTCGAGTTGGAAGCTAATATTTTAATTAATGCTTCTTTTTTGCCTAATGACGTTTTGTCTGAAATGGTGAAAAATCTTGAAAAAAACCAAGCTATTTTCAAAGGTGATGAAGTGATTGCTTTTTATACCAACGATACCCAAGACGAAGTGGATTTTGATTCTTACGAAATTATAGAATACAGTCAAGATTGCCTAACTGTTGAACATACTTGGGATATTTTTGCCAAAAATGACGCCGCTTTACGAGAAGATTTCGAATTGATTACGGAAGGTAGGACTTCAGAAGCTATCCCGAAATCAGTCAACGTGATGGCACCCGAAAATATATTTATTGAAGAAGGAGCAAGGCTCGAATTTGTAACGTTAAACGCTTCAACTGGACCCATTTACATCGGTAAAAATGCCGAAATAATGGAAGGTTCGGTCATTCGCGGACCATTTGCTTTGTGCGAATCAGGTCGCGTGAAGTTGGCTTCCAAAGTCTATGGTGCCACGACCGTTGGACCACATTCTGTTATTGGTGGTGAAGTGAGTAACTCGGTTTTGTTTGGCTATTCTAACAAAGGGCATGACGGATTTTTAGGAAATTCAGTCCTTGGTGAATGGTGTAATATTGGAGCAGATAGCAACAATTCCAATTTGAAAAACAACTACGAAGAAGTGAAGTTATGGAGCTATGAAACCGAGAATTTCGCCAAAACAGGGTTGCAATTCTGCGGATTAATGATGGGCGATCATAGTAAGTGTGGCATCAATACTATGTTTAATACAGGTACTGTTGTGGGTGTTTCAGCCAATATTTTCGGTGCTGGTTTTCCGCGCAATTTTGTACCCAGTTTTTCATGGGGTGGTGCTTCCGGATTTACAACGTATATGACTAATAAAGCTTTTCAAACGGCTAAAATTGTGATGGCACGCCGTAATGTTGCATTTACGGAAGAAGATGCTAAAATTTTAGAACACGTATTTGAAGATACTAAAAAGTTTAGAAAAGAATAGTTTTGATTTGAAAATGTAACAATTTGAGAATTAGTTTGTAAGATAGTACATTTTCAAATTGTTACATTTTCAAATTTTCCTATCTTTGCACACTCAATTTTTTGACAACGATTTCATTGATTGAGGTTATTTATGGAAAACAAAAAGAAAGTGGCGTTCTATACGCTCGGATGTAAACTAAACTTCTCAGAAACATCCACTATTGCTAGAGATTTTCAAAACGAAGGCTTTGATCGCGTAGATTTTGAAGAAATCGCTGATATTTATGTCATTAACACGTGTTCGGTTACTGATAATGCCGATAAGCAATTCAAGCAAATTGTTAAAAAAGCAATGAAACTCAACGACAAAGCTTTTGTTGCTGCAGTTGGTTGTTATGCACAATTAAAACCCGAAGAATTAGCGGCTGTTGATGGCGTTGATTTGGTTTTGGGCGCTACCGAGAAATTTAAAATCACCGATTATATTAATGATTTGTCCAAAAACGATATGGGCGAAGTGCATTCGTGCGAAATTGAAGAAGCCGATTTCTATGTAGGAAGTTATTCTATAGGCGATAGAACTCGTGCGTTCCTCAAAGTGCAAGACGGTTGCGATTATAAATGTACGTATTGTACCATTCCATTAGCGCGTGGTATCTCAAGAAGTGATGCGTTGGAAAATGTATTGAAAAATGCGTACGAAATCTCCAAACAAGGCATCAAAGAAATTGTGCTAACAGGTGTTAATATTGGGGATTACGGCAAAGGCGAATTCGGAAATAAAAAACATGAAAATACCTTTCTCGATTTGGTAAAAGCTTTGGATGAAGTGGAAGGCATCGAACGTTTGCGAATTTCGTCTATCGAACCAAATCTTTTGAAAAATGAAACAATAGAATTTGTTGCTCAAAGTCGCACTTTTGTACCGCATTTTCATATTCCATTACAATCGGGAAGCAACGAGATTCTGGGTAAAATGAAACGCCGTTACCAACGTGAAGTTTACACTGATCGAGTGGCAAATATTCGCAAAGTAATGCCGCATGCTTGTATTGGTGTGGATGTGATTGTGGGATTTCCGAGTGAAACGGATGAGCATTTTCTAGAGACCTATAATTTCTTAAACGAATTGGATATTTCCTATTTACATGTTTTTACGTATTCTGAAAGAGACAATACTGAGGCGGCCGCAATGGCTGATGTCGTTCCAATGAATGTGCGTTCTAAAAGAAGTAAAATGCTACGCGGATTATCGGTTAAAAAGCGTCGTGCCTTCTATGAAAGTCAAATTGGAAGTAATAGAACGGTACTTTTTGAAAGCGAAAATAAAGAAGGTTACATTCACGGATTTACAGAAAATTATGTCAAAGTAAAAACACCTTGGAATCCAGAATTGGTCAATACATTACACGAAATCAATTTGACTCGCATCGATGAAGATGGTAGTGTTCGAATGGAATTTGCTTCGCCAGTTCGCTCTGCAGGCTCGGGTGTAAATGTGGAAGCCTAGTAAATAGAGTGAAATTCGATTTTGGTGATTCTAAAAACAGATTCACTGTATTGTTCGACGAATTCAAATTTATGGCGTCCGGGTTGTTTGAAATCGATTATGCGTTCGCCTGAAATTTCGTAGTACATGGTTTGTCCTTCAAACATAAAGCGACCGCCATTAGTTCTGTAGGCTGATCGAATTAAATCAAATTGGGATAAATTCCAGGTGGTTAAATTGGCATCCAAATCACCATAATCGGCAAACAATCCTTCTGTAATTTCGGTTTTACAGCCGTAATATTTTTCGATAGTTTCAAAAAAGGCAACGATATTTTGGTTTAGTTCTTCAATATTCATTGCATAAAAATAAATAAAAAATCCCAAATTCCTAATTAAAAAAGAATTTGGGATTTTTTATTTGTTTCAGTTTTAGATCTTTATTCCAGGAGGTAATAGATCTCTATACGTTGTGTTTTTTCTGAAGAATAAAGCAATTTTTGGTAAAATCGGAACGACTTTTAATTTGCGCTCGTAAGCGATTTCCATAATGTTTTTCAACAAATCATTTATAAATTCTTCATCGTTAAAGCCATCTGGAACGTTGATTCGGGTTAGAAAAATTTTCTTTTCTTGGAAAGAATATTCTAGAGAAACTAACTTTCCATCAACTAAAGTCTCAAATTGTCTAGCAAATGTATTGTCTTTAATCTCCATTTTTTCTAAAATTAACGCTGGGTTCATAATCAAGTGGAATAAATAAATTAATTTTATGCAAATTTCGGAATAAATAATGGATAATGCCATCGAAATACGTTAAAATTATGAGTAAGATTTCAGTTTATTTTATGCCAGGATTGGCCGCTAGTGCTTCTATTTTTGAACGAATTGACCTGCCAAAAGAGACGTTTGAAATCCATCTTTTAGAATGGTTTATGCCCGAAAAACAAGAATCGCTGCAAAGTTATGCCCAACGAATGGCTCAAAAAGTGACACACGATAATGCCGTTTTAGTAGGCGTTTCTTTTGGTGGCATCTTGGTTCAGGAAATGGCGCAATTTTTAAACTTGAGAAAATTAATCATTGTTTCTAGCGTTAAGTCGAATAAAGAATTACCACGAAGAATGAAGATTGCCAAGACAACAAAAGCGTATAAATTAGTGCCAACAGGGTTGCTTCAAGATGTTGAAAAGCTAGTAAAATATGCTTTTGGCGACGTAATGAAGCAAAGATTAAAGTTGTATGAGCAATTTTTACACATGCGTAATAAAGAGTATTTAGACTGGGCAATCGAGCAAGTAATTTGTTGGGAAAGAGTCCAGATTGATCCCAACGTTATTCATATTCATGGCGATGCTGATGAAGTTTTTCCAGTCAAATACATTAAAGAGTTTGTCAATGTTAAAGGGGGTACACACATGATGATTTTGAATCGTTTTCGTTGGTTCAATCAACATTTGCCAAAAATCATTTTAGAAGATAAACCATAGTTTTTCGGCGCGATTTTTGTAGTTTTGTAGCATAATAAAAAGTATTGAAAATGAAAAAGATTCAAGTTTTCGGAGTAATCTCGATTGTTGTTTTTGCAAGTGGCTTATTTATGTTTGCGCTATCAGGTGATGCTAAGAAAAAACTTCTGCACGAAGGAACAGCTCAATATTTTCCTTCAGTAGTTGATTTTGCAGGTGAAAAAGCGCCTTTAAATATCGCTGATGTAAGAGAGCGTTTTGATAGAGAATTATTGGTCAATGCCAATTTGCACTCGTCTACAATTTTAATCATGAAGCGTGCTAATAGAGCATTTCCAATTATAGAGCCAATCCTAAAGCAATACGGCGTGCCAGATGATTTTAAATATTTAGCAGTGATAGAGAGCGCTTTGTTAAATGCAGTTTCGGCGTCAGGAGCTAAAGGAGTATGGCAATTTATGCCCGATACTGCGAAAGAAAAAGGGATGGAAGTTAATGACATTGTCGACGAGCGGTATCACCTTCAAAAATCTACCGAAGCGGCTTGTAAATACTTAGTAGCCGCCAAGCAAAAATTTGGAAACTGGACCTTAGCAGCAGCCTCTTACAACGGCGGAATGAATGGTGTTAATACCAAAATCACCGAACAAAAAGTAAATGATTACTACGATTTAGCCTTAACCGACGAAACTTCGCGTTATGTTTTTAGAATTTTAGCCTTGAAAGAAATCATGCAACACCCAAATTTGTATGGGTTTGATGTTTCGAAAGAGGAGTTGTATGAAAATATTCCCACTAAAACTATAGAAGTAGATAGCACCATTACCGATTTAGCTAGTTTTGCCAAAGCGCAAGGGATTAATTATAAGATATTAAAAATTCACAATCCGTGGTTGAGGGATAAAAAATTGGTCAACACCACTAAAAAGAAATATTTGATTGAAATTCCAACGTCAGGATATTAAATGAAAAAGGCTTTAGATAATCTCTAAAGCCTTTTTTTATATTTTGTACTTTTAAGTTCGTACTTCTAACTTTCTTAGATTTTCTTCATTTGCTCTTTCATCATTTTTATCTGATCGGCAAGCATTCCTTGTTTGTCTAACTTTTTAACTTCAGCAATCAAGTTGGTAGCTTCTAGTTTTCTTCTGCGTGATAAAGCAACACCAGCAAGATTTAATTTGGCAACCGCCAAATCCATATCCATATTCAATCCCAATTCGATTGCTTTTTTAAAATATTTTTCTGCTTGAATCAAATTAGTTTGCGAAAGCATAATCCCGTTTAAGTAGTTGTAATATCCTTGTTGTTTTTGAACTAAAGCCGTTTCTGGATTTTTGATTTTATCCAGCCAAGCTTTTGCTCCAGGGAAATTTTGCTTACGCAATTGTAAAAAAGCTAACAATATAAATTCATTTCTAAAATATAAGAAAATTGGAATTAATGTCAAAAGAATCAGGAAAATCCCATTTCCTATATTACTTTCGGTAAATTGCCATACGGCTGTAGCCAAGATTAATGCTGCAATGACAAGCTTGATATTTCTGTGAAACATAATAATAAAAATTTAGGTTGCAAAGGTAATAAAAGGTTTTTAAAATATTTTTAAAAAACTACTTGCAAGTAATAAAAACCTTTGTATATTTGCACTCGGTTTTAAAAAGACCTACAAAACGATTATTATACGATTTAAAGATAAAAAGCAATGAGCAAAAGAACGTTTCAACCATCGAAAAGAAAAAGAAGAAATAAACACGGATTTATGGACAGAATGGCTTCTGCAAATGGAAGAAAAGTCCTTGCGCGTCGTAGAGCTAAAGGAAGACATAAATTGACTGTTTCTTGCGAACCAAGACACAAAAAATAATGATTAGATTCTAATCAATATCAAGCCGTTACTTTTATTAGTAGCGGCTTTTTTTTAAACCTGTTTATAAAATTTGATAAGTTTTAGAAGCTATTTCCTGCTTTCCGTTACAATCTTTTTAATTTTAAAGAAAAATTAAAAAGGATTTTCACTACAATCAGGGCTAGGTCTGAACTTCAAAAATTCAACATTCGTTAATCGTTATTCAATCTTTAAATTGAATGTTGAACAGAAGAACAAGGAATTAAGAAATTGAAAATATATTGGGAAGAACTTCAAAATTCAATATTCGTTATTCAATCTTTAAAATGAATGTTGAACAGATGAACAACGAATTTTGAATATTGAACTGAAAGAAACAACACACAACTAATAATACACAACTTACACACTAACTACAATGCCAAAAGACAACTCCATTAAATCGGTTTTAATTATAGGCTCAGGTCCAATTGTAATCGGGCAAGCCTGTGAATTTGATTATGCTGGTTCACAATCAGCACGATCCATTCGTGAAGAAGGAATTGAAGTCATCTTAATTAATTCCAATCCAGCAACCATCATGACCGATCCATCTATGGCGGATCACGTTTATTTATTGCCATTAACGACCAAATCCATCATTCAAATTCTAAAAGAACATCCACAAATTGATGCTGTGTTGCCAACTATGGGCGGACAAACGGCTTTAAATTTGTGTTTAGAAGCCGACGAAAAAGGCATTTGGGAAGATTTTAATGTGCGTATGATTGGTGTCGATGTTAATGCCATTAACATTACCGAAGACCGGGAACAATTCAAACAATTATTAGAAAAAATAGGGGTTCCTGCAGCACCAGCCAAAACGGCAACTTCGTTCTTAAAAGGAAAAGAAATTGCTCAAGAATTTGGTTTTCCATTAGTGATTCGTCCTTCGTTTACGTTGGGCGGAACCGGAGCTGCTTTTGTACACAGCAAAGAAGAATTTGACGAAAAACTAACCTATGGTTTAGAAATGTCACCCATTCATGAAGTCTTAATTGATAAAGCTTTATTGGGTTGGAAAGAATACGAATTGGAACTTTTACGTGATAAAAACGACAACGTAGTTATCATCTGTTCTATCGAAAATATGGATCCAATGGGAATTCATACCGGAGATTCCATCACAGTGGCTCCAGCGATGACCTTATCGGATACGACTTTCCAAAAAATGCGTGATATGGCCATTTTAATGATGCGCTCTATCGGTAATTTTGCAGGTGGTTGTAACGTGCAATTTGCCGTTTCACCCGATGAAAAAGAAGATATAGTAGCGATTGAAATTAATCCGAGAGTTTCTCGTTCCTCGGCGTTAGCTTCAAAAGCAACGGGTTATCCGATTGCAAAAATTGCGTCAAAACTTGCTTTAGGGTATCACTTAGATGAACTGCAAAACCAAATTACCAAATCGACTTCGGCGTTATTCGAACCAACTTTGGATTATGTAATCGTAAAAATACCACGTTGGAATTTCGATAAATTTGAAGGTGCCGATAGAACCTTAGGACTTCAAATGAAATCGGTTGGTGAAGTGATGGGAATTGGCCGTTCGTTTCAAGAAGCGCTTCACAAAGCTACTCAATCGCTTGAAATTAAACGTAATGGGCTAGGAGCAGACGGAAAAGGCTATAAAAACTACGAACAAATTATTGAAAAACTAACATATGCCAGTTGGGATCGCGTTTTTGTAATATACGATGCTATTGCGATGGGAATTCCGTTAAGCAGAATTCACGAAATTACCAAAATTGACATGTGGTTTTTGAAGCAATACGAGGAATTGTATTCGTTAGAAAAAGAAATTTCAACCTATAAGTTAGATAATTTACCAAAAGAATTGTTGTTGGAAGCCAAGCAAAAAGGCTATGGCGACCGACAAATTGCGCACATGTTGGGTTGTTTAGAAAGTCAGGTGTATAAATTGCGTGACGACATGAACATCAAGCGTGTTTATAAATTGGTGGATACGTGTGCCGCCGAATTTAAAGCGCAAACGCCTTATTATTACTCGACATTCGAAGCAGAAATCCAAACAGCTACTGGGGAACGCTACGTACACAATGAAAGTGTGGTAACAGAAAGGAAGAAAGTAGTGGTTTTGGGTTCAGGACCCAATAGAATCGGTCAAGGAATTGAGTTTGATTATTCGTGTGTTCACGGAGTTTTAGCAGCCAAAGAATCCGGTTATGAAACCATCATGATCAACTGTAATCCAGAAACGGTTTCTACTGATTTTGATACCGCTGATAAATTGTATTTTGAGCCTGTTTTTTGGGAACATATTTACGATATCATTCGTCATGAGAAACCCGAAGGTGTCATTGTACAATTGGGTGGACAAACCGCTTTGAAATTAGCCGAAAAATTATCTAAATACGGAATCAAAATATTAGGAACTTCATTTGATGCTTTGGATTTAGCGGAAGATAGAGGTCGTTTCTCCGAATTATTAACCGATTTAAAAATTCCATTTCCGAAGTTCGGAATTGCTGAAAGCGCCGATGAAGCGAGTGCTTTAGCAGATGTTTTAGATTTCCCATTATTGGTGCGTCCTTCTTATGTTTTGGGCGGACAAGGAATGAAAATTGTCATCAACAAACAAGAACTGGAAGAACATGTTATTGATTTATTGAAATCGATTCCAGGAAATAAATTACTATTGGATCATTATTTGGATGGCGCTATTGAAGCTGAAGCCGATGCCATTTGTGATGGTGAAAACGTGTACATCATCGGAATTATGGAGCATATAGAACCGTGTGGAATTCATTCAGGTGATTCTAATGCTACTTTGCCGCCATTTAATTTGGGTGAATTTGTAATGCAACAAATTAAAGATCATACCAAAAAAATAGCTCTTGCTTTGCAAACCGTTGGTTTAATCAACATTCAATTTGCGATTAAAGACGATATTGTTTACATCATTGAAGCCAATCCACGTGCTTCTAGAACGGTTCCGTTTATAGCTAAAGCTTATGGCGAACCGTATGTGAATTATGCGACTAAAGTGATGTTGGGTAAAAACAAAGTAACCGATTTTACTTTCAATCCGCAATTGAGAGGCTATGCTATAAAACAACCGGTTTTCTCTTTCAGCAAATTTAAAGATGTAAACAAAGCACTCGGACCCGAAATGAAGTCAACAGGTGAAAGTATATTGTTTATAGACGATTTGAAAGACGATCAGTTTTATGAACTGTATTCCAGACGAAAAATGTACTTAAGTAAATAAAGAAAAATCCCGATGCAAGTCGGGATTTTTTTATGTTATCGTTTTCTGAAATCTTTTCTAAAAGTAGGCGCTATTTTGGGTGTTACTTTAGGTAAACTCGCTTCCTCAGTTTTGCTCGAAGGCTCAATCAGCTGGTTGAGTTGGTTGATTTCGGCATCGGTCAATTCGCGGTAGCGTCCCAATGGAACATCAAGTGAAATGTTGATGATTCGGGTTCTTTTTAAGGCGGTTACTTCAAAATCTAAGTATTCACACATTCTACGGATTTGTCGGTTTAATCCCTGTGTTAAAATGATTCTAAACACATATTTACTGACTTGTTCAACTTTGCATTTTCGTGTAACGGTTTCTAAGATGGGAATTCCGTTGGCCATACGCTCAATAAAACGGTCGGTGATTGGTCGGTTTACGGTTACAATATATTCTTTTTCGTGATTATTTCGCGCACGAAGAATTTTGTTTACAATATCACCATCGTTGGTCATAAAGATGAGTCCTTCACTGGCTTTATCAAGCCGGCCTATTGGAAAAATACGTTCGGGATAATTGATGTAATCTACAATATTATCACGCACCTCAAGATTGGTGGTACATTCAATTCCGGGTGGTTTGTTAAAGGCCAGATACACTCGTTTTTTAGTGCTTTCGCGTACAATTTTGCCATCAACCCGCACTTCATCATTGGGTGCAATTTTGGTACCCATTTCAGGAACGACACCGTTGATGGTTACTCGACCTTGTTCGATGAGTTTATCCGCTTCACGACGAGAGCAGAATCCGGTTTCGGATAAAAATTTGTTGATGCGCGTTAGGTTTTCTTCCATAGCGCAAAAATACTAATTTTGAATTACGAATAAGCTACTATTATATATAAATAGAGAAAGTAGATTTGATTAGTTCAAAATTCAAAATTAGATATTGAATGTTGAATGTTCAACATGGAATTTTGAATTTTGAATTTTCTTAGGAATTTTATTTTGTATTCAAGACCATTACTATCTAGCCCTGACAGCAGCGGTATCCCAATTTATTGGGATTTAGCGGATGGCAGGAATAGGGTTTGTAGATTAGTCCCGAGCGATTACGCTTCTATAAAACTCGCAATACTTTGGTATAAATATTCGCCGTGCATGCTATGTCCGAGACCTTTTGTGGTAATAAACTCGGCTGTTTTCCAGGAATTAGCAATTTTGGTTCCTTCTTCATAAAGTACCACATCGTCTTCAATATCGTGAGCAATAATGCCTTCAATGGTGGTGTTTTTTAGGAATTTGGAAGCCGAAAAATCTTGAATGGTTATGTTAAATCGGGCTTTGGTATACTCGATTAAGGATTCGTGCACTCGCTGGTTTAGACTTAAAATTTTGACAAAATTATGTAGAATTACGTCAAAATCGGATGGTGCACCTATGAGTATCATTTTCTCAAAACTATGACTGTAATGCGCCTGGAAATAGGCTAGAGCATTACCGCCAATGGAATGTCCGATTACAATTTTTGGATTGAATTTTTGAACGGCTTGGTCAATGAATTCCGCATAGGTTGGAACATTAAATTCCTTACCACTACTTAATCCGTGTGCTGGACCGTCGATTGCAATGATGGTTTTGCCTGTTTTTTTTAATCGGTTGACTAGTTTTTTCCAACGTGCTGCATTGCTTTCCCAACCGTGAACCAATAAAATAATTTCGTCATTTCCTTTCCAAGTATAGGTGTGAAACGTGTGTTCGTTGAACGAATGTTTTTTTTGTTCGGCTTTGAGTAAGATCTTAGGCAACTCGTTTGGGTTGAGTTTTCCTTTTCGCGGATTACTAAAAAAGGTGTACGCTAAAGCATAGGCTTTTTGAGGATATACATAACTTAAAGTGTTGATGTATAATCCGATAATTTTGGCTAGTAGAGTTTGAATTATTTTTTGCATAAAAAAAATCCCGACATAATCGGGATTCAGAGTATTACATTTTTGCGAATAATTTTTCCATTTTTTCTCTTTCTTCTTCAGCAAGAGAAGCATCCACTAAAATTCTTCCTGAATGTTCATCGGTGATGATTTTTTTTCTAGAAGCGATTTCAACTTGTGTTTGAGGCGGAATTGTAAAGAATGAACCAGCAGAAGCACCACGTTCGATAGATACAACAGCCAAACCATTTCTTACGCTAGAACGAATTCTTTTGTATGCGGCTAACAATCGATCTTCGATTTGTCCTTCATACTCGGCAGATTTCTCAATTAAGAAACTTTCTTCTTTTTGAGTTTCAGCCATGATGTCGTTCAATTCGGCTTTTTTATGTTTTAAGTGTGTCGTTTTTTGTTCTAAACGCTCTTTAGAATTAGAGATTACTTCTTTTTTGTGTTCAATAGAAGCTTTCATTTCTTTAATTTGCTTTTCAGCCAATTGAATTTCCAATTCTTGGAATTCTACTTCTTTAGTTAACGCATTGAATTCTCTATTGTTACGAACGTCTTTTTGTTGTTCGGTATATTTTTTAATCGCAGAGGAATGATCTTCAATAGCTACTTTTTTAGCTTTGATGCTGTCTTCAATTAGTACTAAATCGGATTGTAATTTTTCCAAACGAGTAGTCAAACCAGCTACTTCATCTTCAAGATCTTCCACTTCTAAAGGCAATTCGCCTCTTACATTTCTAATTTCGTCAATTCTGGTGTCGATAATCTGTAAATCGTAAAGCGCTCTTAATTTTTCTTCAACGCTCAATTCTTTTGTAGTAGCCATATTTTATAAGTACTTAACTGGATTTGTATTTTCTTCTGATAAAACAATTCTGTCTTGCGACAAATTAGGTGCAAAATTAGTAATTTTTTCTTTAAGAAAATCAACAATATAATTTTTTGTATATCTTTCACTTTCAAAGTGTCCGATATCAGCTAAAACTAACTGATTTTCAGCCTCATAAAAGTTGTGGTATTTCAAATCGGCGGTTAAAAAAACATCTGCTCCAGCTTGAATCGCATTTTTAATTGCAAAACTACCTGAACCGCCCAATACGGCAACTTTGTGTATCTTTTTTCCTGTGAATGTAGAGTGCCGAATACCACCACATTGCATTTTGTCTTTAACAAAAGCCATAAATTCGCTTTCTGGCATTGGGTTTTCGAGTTCGCCAATCATTCCCAAACCGATGTTTTGATGGGTGTTTTGTAAATCGTAAATTTCGTAGGCAATTTCCTCGTAAACATGATTAGTAAACAACGCTTTTAGGATTTTACTTTGTAAATGTTTTTCAAATGTTACTTCTATTTTAATTTCGGGTGCTTCAACAAATTCAAATCGTTCGCCAATTTCGGGATTGCTATTTTCATTTCCCATATAGGTTCCCATGCCTTGTGAATTAAAACTACAATCTTCATAATTACCAATTTTACCAGCACCAGCATCAAACAGTGCCTTACGAACTTGCTCTACATTTTCAGGTATCGTGTACGTCACTAATTTTTGAATGAAGTTGGTCTTGGGAATTAGAACTTTGGTTTTAACCAATCCCAATGCATCACAGAAAATTTTGTTGACTCCATTTTTATGATTGTCTAAAGCAGTATGAACGGCATAAATAGCGATGTCGCTTTTAATGGCTTTTAAAACAGAACGTTCTACATAATTTTTACCAGTAATTTTTTTCAATCCAGAGAAAAGAATAGGATGAAAGCATACTACTAAATTGCAATTTTTGGCAATGGCTTCATCAATTACATTTTCTAGAGCATCGTGGCATACCAAAACGCCTGTGGTTTCATTATCTGGATTGCCCACTAATAGTCCCACATTATCAAAATCTTCGGCATAGGCCAAAGGTGCCATTTCTTCTAGAATTGAAAGTATTTCTTTTATTTTCATGTGATTTTATTCTATAAAAATTAGGTGGTCCATTCGTTCAACGTTTCTTTGACGATCCATTCACCGTTTATATTTTCAAACAAAAAATAACTGCCTGAGTTGTGTTCGATATTTCGATAAAAAGCCACCTTTACTAAGCAATATTTTTGGCCAAAATACATGGGTTTGCTCACAATCATTAGTCGTTGGTTGTTGTCATTAAACCGTTTAGATACTTTATGAAACTCATCTAGTGATAGACAGGCATTGACTTTGCTTTTTAAATACTGATTTTGATTGTTAAAAATAGCGTTGTATTCTTTCGACCAATCTTCGTTGGATGGGTTGTTGATTTGTTTTTTGATTTCGGTTGCATTTTGTTGTAACAACGGACTTTTATTGATAACCTCTAAAGTTTCTTCATTATTAGGGGCTTTGTTACAATAAAGGCTCAAGAATTGCAATCGATTTTTGACGATTACTTTTTCATTTTGATAGTATTTACTCAATAAAAATTTGAGTATTGCAGCATCTTTATTTTCTTGAGCATGAGCCATAGAAAAGCAGCACAGAAAAGCAATTAAGAGTTGTACACTAAATTTCATTTTTCAAATTTATTTCCATCCAAAGATAAAAAAATGTTACTTTCGTACTATGATTATTTTAAGGTATTTACTTTTTCCTTTTTCCATTTTATATGGATGGATAACTTCTATTAGAAATTTCTTGTATGATAATGGAATTTTAAAATCGTATTCTTTTGACGTTCCAGTTATTGCTGTCGGAAATTTGAGTGTTGGCGGAACCGGAAAGACACCACAAATAGAATATTTAATTCGGTTGCTTTCGCCAAATTATAAAATTGCTACTTTGAGTAGAGGTTACAAACGAAAATCGAAGGGGTTTGTTTTGGCCGATGCAACTTCAAATGCTGATGTTCTGGGAGATGAACCGTTTCAAATGCATCAAAAATTTCCAACGATTCAAGTGGCTGTTGATGCCCATCGGAAAAACGGTATTGAACGATTGTTGTCTTTACCTATTCAACCTGAGGTTATTTTATTAGACGATGCATTTCAACACCGAAAAGTAAAAGCAGGTTTTTACATTTTGCTTTCGGCTTATGATGATTTGTTTTGTACTGATTTGTTGCTTCCTACGGGCACTCTTCGCGAAAGTAGCAATGGTGCCAAAAGAGCCGATGTGATAATTATCACAAAATGTCCGAAAGATTTATCGGAAATTGCACAGCAAAATGTCAAAAAGAGCCTTGGTTTAGAAACGCCTATTTATTTTAGTTGTATTGATTATGATGATAAGGTGTATACTCAAAATGATAGTAAATCGGTTGTAGAAATTAGTACTCTTGATAAATTACTTTTGGCTGGAATAGCAAAACCCGAACCCTTTTTTGCATATTTGCAGGCTGAAAAAAATGAAAAAATGGTTTATCCTGATCATCATCATTTTACAGAAAACGATATCAAACAAATAAAAAACAAAGCAAACAAAAAGTTAATTATCACTACCGAAAAGGATTATGTGCGGTTGAAAGATCAAGATTTGGACTCACTTTATTATTTACCCATAAAAAGTAAGTTCCTTTCTAATGGAGATAATTTTGACAAAACAATTTTAAATTATGTGGGAACAAGTACAAGAAACGGTTAATTACATCAAAGAAAAAACGGGATTTACGCCAGAATATGGGGTGATTTTAGGGTCAGGTTTAGGAAGTTTTACACAGGATATTCAAGTTGAATTTACGTTGCCTTACAATGAAATTCCAAATTTTCCAGTTTCTACCGTTCAAGGACATAAAGGAGCATTGGTTTTTGGAACTGTTGGTAGTAAAAAAGTGGTAGCTATGCAAGGACGTTTCCATTTTTATGAAGGATATGATATGAAGCAAGTAACTTTTCCTGTACGTGTAATGAAATATCTTGGAGTTACTAAATTGGTTGTGTCTAATGCCTCTGGTGGTGTAAATCCAAATTATAAAGTAGGGTCTATAGTTTTAATTACCGATCATATCAACATGATGCCCGAACATCCACTTCGTGGAAAAAATGACGAGCGTTTTGGACCGCGTTTTGTTAACATGAGTGAGCCATACAGCCGTACGATGATTGCAAAGGCAAAAGAAATAGCTTTGGAAAATGGAATTACCGTTCAAGATGGGATTTATATGGGATTACAAGGACCAACTTTTGAGACGTTGTCAGAATACAGAATGGTGAAAAATATTGGAGCTGATTGTGTGGGTATGTCAACGGTGCCAGAAGTTATTGTAGCACGCCACATGGAATTGGAAACGTTTGGATTGTCGGTAATTACCGATATGGGTGATGAAGAAAACATTGAAGAAGTGAACCATGCCGAGGTTTTAAAAGCCGCAGAAAAAGCAGAACCATTTGTGAGATTGCTAATCAAAGAGCTTATCAAACAATACTAAATAAGAAAGACGCTAGAAGTAGCGTCTTTTTTTATAACAAGTTTTGTGCAATTATTTTATAGAAATTCTCGGGTTCAAAGGGTTTGGTTAATACGTCGGTCATGCCATACGAAAGCAACATTTCCCGATTTTCGTTTAACGAAATTGCCGTTAATGCAATAATTGGAATTTGAGTATTGAAATCGCGAATTTGTTGAGTCGCTATCGTTCCGTTTATTCCCGGAAGGTGAACATCCATTAATATCAAATCAAAACGTTCTTTGTTTTGTTTCATAACGGTAACACAATCTTCCCCATTATCAAGTATTTTACATGAAATCCCTCTGTTTTCAAGCATCTTCTTGGTAATCATTTGATTGATTTTATTGTCTTCAACCAACAGTATTTTTTTATTTTGAATATCAATATTTTCAAAGTTTTCATTTTTTTGTTTCACTATTTCAGAAGAACCCACTTCAAAAGGTAGCGTAAAATAAAAAGTAGTTCCGAGACCAACTTTACTGTTCAATTGAATGGTGCCTCCAAGAAGTTCGGTAAGTTTTTTTACAATAGCTAATCCCAGTCCAGTGCCGCCGTATTTTCGATTTATTTCAATAGAACCTTGAGAGAAACTGTCAAAAATTTCGGCTTGTTTATCGTCGGGAATACCAATTCCGTTGTCGGAAACTTCAAATAATATCTCAATTTTATGGTCTTCAATAGACTCTAATTTGGCAATTAATTTTACATGTCCTTTTTTGGTGAACTTCAAAGAATTGTTGACCAAGTTGATGAATATTTGAGACAATTTAGTAGGGTCACAAATGATATTTTCTGGAATGGTATTGTCTACTTCAATAATGAAAGTATTTTTGTTTTCTTGAGCAATTTCTTTAAATGATGTTTGAATATTGGCAAGATGTTCTCTTATGTTGCAGTTGATGCTTTCAACTGGGATGTTTTCAGATTCAATGCGGTTAATTTCAAGAATATCATTGATAAAAGTGAGTAGGTAGTTTCCAGAAAATTTCAATGAATTTAGGTAGTTCAGCTGACTTTGTTTTGGATTTTCTTCTAAAAGTAAATGGGTTATTCCGTTAATGGCATTGAGCGGCGTTCGCAATTCGTGGCTCACGGTTGAAAGGAATTCTGATCTGGCTTTTGTGGCTTTTTCAGCATTTTCTTTAGCCACTTGCAATTCGTTATTTTTCTCTTTTAATAAGGTATTGGATTGGGTTCGGAGGATGTTATTTTTGTATAATGACAAACTCAAAAGCGATAAAATAGAAATCAAAGCTATGGCAAGTATGCTGATAAGTTTGGCAAAATTATTGGCTTTTTGCTGGGTTTTATTTTCTTTATCAATTTGTTCGATAGTTTTTAATCGTTCCGAATTTTTAAAAGAGGTAAAGTCTTCTATTCCAATTCTTTGATTGGTAATTTTAGTCAAACTGTCTTTTAGTTTTACATATTCTTTTAAATAATTATGTGCTTTCTCCATATTCATGGATTTTTCAAATGAATCACTTAAAGCAAGTGTAATTTTGGAGCGCTGTTCTAGATTATTTGTGTTTTCATTTAACGCTCTTAACAAATAATTGGTGGCTAAGTTGTACCGTTTTTTTTTAATTTCGATTTTTCCAACTTGATACAGTGCTTCTGCTTTTGTTTTATAAATGTCTGAGCTGTCTTGTTTTGCAATAATTTTTTCTAAAATTGCCATTCCTAAATCCAAACGACCTTTCTCAATATAAACAATACCTTTTTGTAGGTTAATCATTTCAATTGCTTTTGGCGATTTTAAGCGGTCATAAATAATTCCGGCCTTATTGAAGTTTTGTTCAGCCATTGTGAAATTATTTTTTTCCATATAGCAAATTCCCAAGCTATAATGGGCAAAAGCTTGTTCTGAAGAAGAAGGTAAAGTGGTATAAATTGCAATACTATGTATTAAAACATCAATAGCATCATTGAATTTTTTTAATTCAAGATACACAGTTCCTAAGTTGGAATAACTATCGGCAATTGATTTTTGATTGTTTGTTTTGTGGGCATAATCCAATGCCATTTGAGAATAGTGAAGACAGTTTTTATAATTATTAAGTCCTTTATTAAATTTCACTAATTCTATGTAATAATTAGTGCTATCAATTTTCTCAGTTGTTGATTTTTGAGAAAAAAGTAGTATTGGAACTAAAAAAAATAAAACAAAATAGTACCTCATATTCATTGTTGAATGAAAAAATGTAGGTCTAAAATAACAAAATTATTTTTGAAAATGAAGTATTAAGTCAATTATTCTCGATGAATAACCTATTTCATTGTCGTACCAACCTACAACCTTAACCATTTTGTCAATAACAGAAGTTAGTTGGGCATCAAAAAGACAGGAGTTTGTATTGCCAATAATGTCTACAGAAACAATTGGATCTTCGGTATAATCTAAAATTCCTTTTAAGTGGGTTTGAGAGGCTTTTTTGAAAGCGGCATTAATTTCATCAATAGAAACTTCTCTACTCACATTAAAGGTAATGTCTGTTAATGAACCATCAGGAACTGGAACACGAATGCCACATCCACCAATTTTTCCTTCCATTTCTGGAAAAATTTTGGTCAATGCTTTAGCAGCTCCAGTGGTTGTTGGCACAATAGATTGACTGGCACCACGAGCTCTTCGCAAATCTTTGTGCGGTTGATCGTGTAAACTTTGGTCGGTAGTATAGGAGTGAACCGTGGTGATGTAAGCCTGTTCGATACCACACAAATCGTTAATTACTTTCATCATTGGCGCGGCATTGTTGGTGGTACAACTCGCGTTAGAAACTATATTTTCAGTACCGTCAAGAATGTGTTCGTTAACTCCTAAAACAACCGTTTGTATTTCTGGAACTTCCGATGGTGCCGACAGAATTACTTTTTTAGCACCAGCTATAATATGTTTGTTGATGTCTTCAAAAGACTTGTATTTTCCAGTAGATTCTACTACAATATCAATTTCAGACCAATCTAAATTTGAGATTTCTTTTTCATGAAAAAAAGCATACGATTTACCTTCAATACTAATGGATTTTTCATCAAAAGTAACGGCATAGGGTAACACGCCATGAATGCTATCGTATTTTATGAGATGTGCCATGGTTCGATTGTCGGCAATATCGTTTATTGCAACAACTTCAATAGAAGGATGTTTGAGGAGTAATCTAAAAAGATTGCGTCCAATGCGACCAAAACCGTTAATGGCAATTTTTGTTTTCAATTAATTTAAAATAATCTTCGGGTTATAAAATATGTTTTTGTGCATGATAGGATGAACGTACCAAAGCGCCACTTTCTACATGTCGGAATCCCATTTCTTTACCAATTTTTTCGTATTTTTCAAATTGTTCCGGTGTAATGTATTCTTTAACAGGCAAGTGTTTTTTACTAGGTTGTAAATATTGGCCAATGGTTACAATATCAACATTGTTATCACGTAAATCTTGCATGGTTTGGATCACTTCTTCTTCGGTTTCTCCAAGTCCGAGCATGATTCCCGATTTAGTTCGGCGGATGCCTTTTTCTTTTAAGTATTTTAAAACGGCTAAACTTCGATCGTATTTGGCCTGTATACGTACTTCACGAGTCAATCGGCGAACGGTTTCCATATTGTGAGAAACCACTTCTGGATTGGCTTCCACAATACGGTCTATAATGCGTTCCACTCCCTGAAAATCGGGAATTAGAGTTTCTAAAGTGGTTTCTGGATTCATACGTCGAATGGCTTCTACGGTTTCCAACCAAATGATCGATCCCATATCTTTTAAATCATCTCGATCCACACTGGTAATTACGGCATGTTTGATGTTCATTATTTTTATAGAACGCGCTACTTTTTCAGGTTCATCCCAATCTACATTTTCTGGACGACCCGTTTTTACACCACAAAAACCGCAAGAACGCGTACACGTATTTCCTAAAATCATAAATGTAGCAGTTCCTTCTCCCCAGCATTCACCCATATTAGGACAACTGCCCGAAGTACAAATGGTGTTTAATTTGTATTTGTCTACCAAACCGCGAAGTTCAGTGTACTTTTGACCAATGGGTAATTTTACTTTGAGCCATTTTGGCTTTCCAATGGGAAGAGTATTTTCATTAATCGATTCCATGCTCATACATAATTTTAGAACCGCAAAGATACGAATGTTGATTTTAGATTTCCGACTTTAGATTTTAGTTTTTTAGAGCATTAAGAAATATTTATCATTTGTTTTAAATGAAAAAACCTGCTACAAATAGTAACAGGTTTCCAAAGTCTACGGTTTTAATTATAAATAGATTATTCGCCTTGAACAGTGATAGGAAGTGTATAGCGAGTTCGAACGGCTTCACCATCTTTAAATCCTGGAGCCCATTTGATTTTTAATGATTTTAATACGCGTATTGCTTCTTTATCAACAGTAGGATTTGTTTTTTCTACAACATCGATATCAGTCATCGTACCATTTCTTTCGATTACAAAAGACACCATTACTTTAACCGTTTCACCTTCTTCAATTTGCTGTCTTTCAAAATTGTCTCCCACATATTGATAGAAATTTTTAATACCGCCAGGAAACATAGGTTGTCTGTCTAGTTCTTTTGAATTTACTGGGTTGTTTGAAGGTCGGTTTTCCGTTGAAGTTCCACCGCCACCGGTATTAATTGGCGTTGTACCTGGTGTGCCTATACCCGGTGCGCCTAGGGTAACTGGAGTTCTTGGTTGTTCAGCATTGGTTGGCACTTCTGCTTGTGCCTGTGGTGTTGGAGCTACTTCTAGTGGCGCATTTGGTTTGACTTCAGGTGCCGCATGATTTTCGGTTTTCGGTCTTTCGATTTTTGGTTCATCCGTTTTATTAATGGGCGGATTTACAGTATTAACCCGAATAATGTCACCATCAAATGGATCTTTTATATCAGCAATTGGTTTTACATTAAAAGAACTCAACAGAAATATTCCGCCCAACAAAAATGTACTTCCAAAAAGTAAGGCAAATAGGGTTGTTTTAGCGCTTTCACGACGCAATTGGTAGGCGCCATACTTTTGGTTTTTGCCTTCAAATACAAGGTCTAACCACTTTTTTTCAAAGATACTAACGTTTGACATAATTTATAGTTTTTAATTGTTAAGTATCGATGTTACATAAGCGAAGTGTTTTTGTTTTAATAACGCAAGAATTATTTTAATATTGTGCGATTATTGTAAGAAAAAGCATTTTTAATTGTTGAATTCGGTATGTTGTCGATTTTTTATTGGATATTTTAAAATGTGTTTCCAATAATAGATTCCTTTTTTAATTCATCAATTTTCATACCTTTGCTTGATTAAAAAAAGATTATTATGTTTTTTATTGTTTTGCTATTAGGCATTGTTGCGTTTGTTTTTTTTGTGAGTTACAACTCCATTGTGATAAAAAGAAATGCGGTTGAAAATGCGTATTCTGGTTTGGATGCCGTTTTGAAAAAGCGCTATGATATTCTTCCCAATGTTGTGGCATCGGTGCAACAATCGATGCAGTTTGAGGGCAACACTTTAGAAAAAATAGTGAGTTTAAGAAATCAAACGAGTACTTCTAATTTGCAATCGGAAGAACGCATTCAGAAAGAGAATGAATTGAGTTCTTTGCTTTCTAAAGTTTTGGTGACGGTAGAGAGTTATCCCGAACTTAAATCTAATAAAAGTTTGATGCATTTGCAACGCACCATTTTGGATGTTGAAGAGGATATTGCTTTTGCAAGAAAAACATTTAATGCTTCGGTTTTGGCTTACAACAATCAGATAGAAACGATTCCTTCAGTTTGGGTTGCTAAAGAAATGGGAGCGACTCGAAAAAGTTACTTTGAAGCCGTTGCTACCGAAAGAGACAACGTTTCGGTTAAGGATTTGTTTAAGGAATAATCGTTACAAACGTTCTATTCTTTTTTGAATTTCAGATAAAATTTCAGAATCCAAGTTTGGTTTTATCGGATGATTTTCAAACCAACGCAATACTTCTTGGGCTTTAATTGTATCGTTTCTCATTTCACAGAAATCGAGTAATAGCGCTGTTTTTTTTAGTTGATCTTTAGTCATTAATGCCTCGAAAACACTATTCCAATTCGAAAAATTTTCGATATAGGGTAGGGCTACTTTTATAATTTTTTCTATAATGTCAGAACTGATTTTCAAATTATCGTCAACAGCTAAATCATACCAATAATCTTCCATTTTGGTATCCGTCCAATTGGGAATGTAGTTAAAGTTTGAACTAAAAGTAATCGAATTACTAGAATAAGTGTTACTCAGTTTTTCTCCGAATGTTTCCTTATACCATATTTCATAGTTTTTGCAACAAACCGAAAAACTAAAACTGAAACGAACCATTTGATTGGTGTTGTTGTTTCTGCTTTTCTGAAATTGAATGGATTGCTCAAAATCACCTACTTTTCTTTTTAGTTCCAAATCTGTTTTGGACAAATTAAAACCCAATTCAATAAGTGGTGGCGCAATGTGATCTCTAACAATTTTTTCAATTCGTTTTCCTGGAGGTAGATCAGTGTACAATTGGTTCTTATTTCTTTTGAAAAATGAAAACATACAATTTTTTTAGTAGTACAAAGTTGAGAAATAATTGTTTTGAAATTCAAATTTTAACTTGAAAATACAAATTGTTGGTATTTATTGTTGAGTGAGTTGTAAAAAGCTACAATACAAACCGTTAAAGCTAGAGCAAAATCTATCAAAAATGGGGCATTACTAATTGTATTCATCACAAGGAAGATAACTACAAGTCTTATGAACTCCAAGTGAAAAATCCATTTTTTTTGTTCTAACATAGCTCCTGTAATAATGACGCTAAGAATGATGAAAGTTGTAATCAAATACAAGCTAATTGGAGGTAAAAAATGGGAAAACAATATTGTTAAAAACAATACTATTGTTGTTGTGATTGTTTTTATTAAAATGGCCTTCTTTAACTTTTCAGAAAGAGTTATATTGGTCACTTTCTGAGATAATTTTCGTTCCAAATATGGTCTTATTCTTGGATCATGGTCGTTTGGACTACCCAACAATACTACAATTTTTTGTTTGATAGTTTTGGACATTTTGACTGCAATAAACAATTCTAAGAAATAATGAAAATGTTGCCAAAGAAAGCTATGACTTTCAAGTGATTTGGTCAAACCATAGGAAGGTTTTACAGTTTCTGCAGCATAAGTCCCAAATATTTTATCCCAAATAATAAGCATATCACCATAGTTTTTGTCTAAATATTCGGTATTGCTGCTGTGATGAACTCCATGGTGCGTTGGAGTAACAATAATATATTCTAACCATCCAAGCTTCCCAATAAGTTGGGTATGTGTAAAAAACGGATATGTTCCGTGAATCAATAGTAATATAACAATCATGTGAGGAGGAAATCCAACTAGGGGCAAAATACTCCAAAAGACACCTCTAGCTATGGCTTGTATAACCGTTATACGTGCAGCAGCGGTATAGTTAAAATCTTCGCTTTGGTGGTGCACAATATGAGCTGCCCAAAGAATGTTAACTTCATGGCCTAAACGATGGTACCAATACCAAACAAAATCGGTGGCTAAGAATAAGGCTATCCAAGTTACCCAATTGCTTTCGATGGTAAAAAGGGCATAGTTTTTATTAATCCAAGTAAAAATAAAAAAGAAAGAACCTGTAGTTAGTAAGTCGCAAATTCGTTCAAATATTCCAACATTTATATTGGCGATACTTTCATTAAATTGGTGCGTTTTCTTGTTTTTTTTGATACTGATGTAGTATTCTAAGATCATGAACGATACAAAAAACGGAACGGCTAGTGCGATAAAATCTAATTTCATTTTTTTTCTTTTTAAGTATTATTTGCCTTTAACATAAATTATTAACTCGAATTTTTTTCGTCATAGTTTTCCACAAAAAAAAAGCCCCTGCAATTGCAGAGGCTTTACTTGTTGTTATTTTTAAAGAAATTTAAAAATCAGCAATAGTTATACCCTGCGGAAGTCTCCACATCATACAACACATATTGCAAATCATTAATTTCATTTTGTTTATTTTCTTTGATACAAACTTGATAACTTTTTTTTAGAACAACAAGTTAAATTTGAATTTTAACATTTGGTTAATAGTTTGACAATTCTTTTTTTGAGTGTATTTGGAGTTGAACGAATTATTTTACTCATTACTCCTCCATCAAAACCTCCAAAATACTAATCGCGGCATCACTAATTTTAGTGCCTGGGCCGAAAACCGCTACGGCACCGGCATCGAACAAGAATTGGTAATCTTGTGCAGGGATGACCCCACCTACAATGACCATAATATCTTCGCGTCCGTATTTTTTTAGTTCTTCAATAACTTGTGGTACTAAAGTTTTGTGTCCGGCAGCTAGTGAGGAAACACCCAAAATATGCACGTCATTTTCTACCGCTTGTTTGGCGGCTTCGGCAGGCGTTTGGAACAACGGACCAATGTCTACGTCAAACCCTACGTCGGCATACCCTGTGGCGACTACTTTGGCACCACGGTCGTGACCGTCTTGTCCCATTTTGGCAATCATGATTCGTGGTCGACGGCCTTCTTTTTTAGCGAAGGTATCGGCTAATTGTTTGGCTTTTTCAAAGCTCTCGTCGTTTTTAATTTCTTTACTATACACGCCGCTGAAGGATCTGATTTGTGCTTTATATCTTCCGAAAACTGCTTCTAGAGCATCACTAATTTCTCCTAATGTAGCTCTGTTTCTGGCTGCTTCTACGGCTAAAGATAGTAAATTATCATTAGCTTTTTTAGCTGCATCGGTCAATTTTGCCAAACTCGCTTTTACTTTTTCGGTGTCACGAGTGGCTTTGATGTGTTGTAATTGCTCAATCTGTTGCTTGCGTACCATTTGGTTATCTACATCCAAAATGTGTAAGGGATCTTCTTTTTCCAAACGGTATTTGTTTACGCCCACAATGATATCTTGACTGCTGTCGATACGCGCTTGTTTACGCGCTGAAGCTTCTTCGATACGCAATTTCGGGATTCCCGATTCGATAGCTTTGGTCATGCCACCCAACGATTCGACTTCTTCAATCAACGCCCAAGCTTTTTCGGCGATTTCTTTGGTTAAGGTTTCTACATAATAGCTACCTGCCCACGGGTCGACGGTTTTGCAGATTTTGGTTTCTTCTTGTAAAAAGATTTGAGTGTTTCTGGCAATACGCGCCGAGAAGTCGGTGGGTAACGCAATGGCTTCGTCTAAGGCATTGGTGTGTAACGATTGGGTTCCGCCAAAGGCAGCCGCGGCAGCTTCTACACAAGTGCGTGCCACATTATTAAACGGATCTTGCTCGGTTAAACTCCAACCTGAGGTTTGACAATGCGTACGCAAGGCTAACGATTTTTCATCTTTAGGGTTGAATTGTTTGAGTAATTTGGCCCACAGCATTCGTCCTGCACGCATTTTGGCAATTTCCATAAAATGGTTCATACCAATGGCCCAAAAGAACGATAGTCGAGGCGCAAACTCATCGATTTTCATTCCGGTTGCCAAACCCGTACGGATGTATTCTAAACCGTCGGCTAAGGTATAAGCCAATTCGATATCGGCAGTGGCACCTGCTTCTTGCATGTGGTAGCCTGAAATTGAAATGGAGTTAAATTTAGGCATGTATTTGCTGGTATATTCAAATATATCGGCAATGATTTTCATCGAAGGCGTTGGTGGGTAGATGTAGGTGTTGCGTACCATAAACTCCTTCAAAATATCGTTTTGGATGGTTCCAGAAAGTAATTCGGGAGCTACACCTTGTTCTTCGGCAGCTACGATGTAGAATGCCATAATAGGCAATACTGCACCGTTCATGGTCATGGAAACCGACATTTCTCCGAGTGGAATTTGGTCGAATAAGACTTTCATGTCTTCTACCGAGTCGATGGCAACACCAGCTTTACCAACGTCGCCTACCACACGTTCGTGATCGGAATCGTAGCCTCTGTGTGTCGCTAAATCGAATGCCACGGATAGCCCTTTTTGTCCGGCTGCTAGGTTTCTTCTGTAAAAAGCATTACTTTCTTCGGCCGTTGAAAATCCGGCATATTGGCGAATGGTCCACGGACGGCGCACATACATTGTGGCATAAGGACCGCGAAGGTTGGGTGCAAAACCCGCTCCGAAATCTAAATGCTCCATTCCTTGAATGTCATCTTTGGAATAAATTGGCTTTAGTTCAATGTTTTCAGCGGTGTGAAAGGTGTCGGTTGTCGGTTGTTTGTTGTCTGTTTTTAGACTTTCCACTAATTGTATATGTTGAATGTTTTTTCTCATTTTTATAAAGAGGCTAAGATCCTTAGAAACTAAGGTCTGAGGTTTTTATTCTTGAGCTAGGCGTTCTTGTTCTAATTTTTCAGCCAATCGTTTTTCAATAATTGGGGTAATCAAGGTTTTGCGCGGATTTTGTTTCACGAACGGATACAATTCCAAATCGTTTTTCATACGGTCGTTTTTGTTTGGATATTTATTGGTTCCGAGTAAAATTTCTTTTCCGTTATCGAACAACTCTTGTTCTTTTTTAGCGCTTTCGCTTATTTTTCTTTGAATGGTTCCTTCAATTAATTGGGTGATTAATCCGCCATTTGCCTCAATATCTTTGAATAACAACAGTGCTTTTTCGGCCAATTGTTCGGTTAAGGATTCGATGTAGTAGGCACCATCGGCTGGGTTGTTAACCTTGTCAAAATAACTTTCGTGTTTTAAAACTAACAACTGGTTTCGGGCAATTCGGTCTCCAAATTCGTTGTCTTTATGGTACAACGCATCATACGGCAAATTGGCAACGGCATTAGCGCCACCCAAAATAGCACTCATGCATTCGGTGGTGGTGCGCAACATGTTTACGTTATAATCGTAGATGGTTTTGTTTCTTCGAGTAGGTGTTGCAATGATGTTGCAATCGAAGTTGTGGTTGTATTCTTTAGCCAAAGTGTGGAACAAAATGCGCAGGGCACGCAGTTTGGCCATTTCAAAGAAATAGTTGGTTCCAACGGCAACTTCAATAGTAATTGGGTGTTTTACAGCTGGAATTCGGTTGAAATATTCGTTTACATGCGCTAACGTATAGGCTAATTGTTGCACGATGTTAGCGCCAGCATTTTGGTAAATTCCACTAGAAATATTGAGAAAATTTATAGCCGATGCTGTGGCTATGGTATTTAGTTTTTCAATATCTTTTTCTAAGCTTTCAAACCAATTACCCTCTTTAGTTAATTGTCCGATTGGGTCAATAAGCAAGATGAATTTGGCTTTATGTTTGGCAGCAAAGGCACTTATTTTAGTAGCGCAATCGATTGAGAGGAATGGCAAATGAAAATAATACGTCGTCTCTTTCAACGGAAGATTTTGCATTAAATCGTCTATCGAAATGCTATCCTTTTCTAGGGTAAATCGGATGCTTTCGGCACCACGATTAAGGGAATCTAAAGCACGTTCGTTCGATTTTTTTATGTCGTGAACAAAAATGTTTTGCAAAATAGAAAACGCGTTTTTGGATGCATTGCTGTTTAGAGCTGCATTATTGGAAGTTTCGTCGCTGTGGTAAAATGGCTTTACTTTAATGCCTTCGGGACTTTCCCAAACCAAGGTTTCGTTATAGTCGGCGCCTTTAAGTTCGTATTGAATTTGTTGTTTCCATTGTTTGGAACTCACGGCTTCAAAATCTGAAAATAGGGTGTTATTTGTACTCACAATTCTAATGCTTTTTAGTAGTTCAAAGTTAGTCTAAAAAAATAGTTTAAACGAAAAATAGGCTGATTTTTTGCAAATTAGCTATATATAAAATGAGATTTCTGAGACAGTTGTTATTCTTCAGGAAAAGTTTCTTTTGGATTGCTTTATTCTAGTTTAGCGTTAGCTTAATAGCCCTGATAGAAGCGACTACCGTGTAGTGCGGATAGCAGGAATTGCGTAACTTTTGAAGCCTACTGTTTCGCTGCTGCTAAACTGTCTTTAATCCGATCTTCTTCAATATCAATGATGTAAATATCCTCGCTGTCTTTTTTCATGTAATACTTTTCGCGAGCATATCGTTCGGTTTGTCCCGGATTTTTCAGGTTTTTGATGCTTTGTTCGTCTTTGGCAATTTCTTCTTGATAATAGGCTTTGTTGTCTTCCAATTCGTCAATTTGCTTGTTTAACGAGCGTTGATCCCACAAGGATTGATTGTCTAAGAAAAGCATCCACACTACAAAAAATATCAAAACCAAGGTGTATCGATTTCCTAAAAATTTAAGAAATGGATAGTTGTTTGTAAGGTTTTGATACCATTTTTTCATAGACTTGAATTAAGCGATACGTTGGTTGATTACGGCACGAACTACATCGATGGCTACGGTGTTGTATTTATCGTTTGGAATGATGATGTCGGCAAATGCTTTGGTAGGTTCGATGAACTGTTGGTGCATTGGTTTAAGGGTATTTTGGTAGCGGTTTAACACTTCTTCCATGTCACGACCACGTTCGGCGATGTCACGTTTTAAACGTCGAATCAAGCGTTCGTCGGAGTCGGCGTGAACGAAAACTTTTACATCAAACATCTCGCGAAGTTCGGGATTGGTTAGAATTAAAATCCCTTCTACAATCATTACTTTTCTTGGATGGGTAGAAATGGTATCATCGGTTCTGTTGTGTGTTACGAAAGAATATACTGGTTGGTTGATGGTTTTGCCGTCTTTCAACTCTTTCAGATGTTGCACTAAAAGTTCGAAGTCAATGGCACGTGGATGATCAAAATTGATGTTACTTCTCTCTTCATAACTCATTCCTACATTTTGTTTGTAGTAAGAATCTTGCGAGATAATTCCAACCTCTGTTTCGGGAAGTTCGTTCATAATTTGGTGAACCACAGTAGTTTTTCCTGAGCCAGTTCCACCAGCAATTCCAATGATAAGCATGTGTATTTTGTTGTGTTATGATTTGGACAAAAATAGCATAAAAAATCAATATCAATTGCAATTTCAAAAATCAATTTCAAAAATCAATTTCAAAAATCAATTTCAAAAATCAATTTCAAAAATCAATTTCAAAAATCAAATTTAATAGAAATAAAACGTTGTGCCTTTGTGGTTATTTTTAAAACTTTTCAAAAACGCCTAAACCGAATAGGGCAAAATCATATTTCACAGGATCGTTTGGATCGAGATTTCTGAGGTTGGAATCGAGTTCGAATAAGGCTTTGGCATCGTTTTGTTTTCGCGTGAGCAAATTTAATTTACGCGCTACATTTCCCGAATGCACGTCAAGCGGACATGAAAGTGCCGCCATAGGAATGCTTTTCCAAAGGCCAAAATCAACTCCTTTGTTGTCGTTGCGCACCATCCAACGGAGAAACATGTTGATGCGTTTGGCAGCCGAATTGTTTACTGGATCGGAAATGTGTTTTTGAGTTCGGTTTTGATGGTCAATTTCGAAGAATATTTTTTTGAATTCGGAGATGCTTTTCTGCATGGAGTTTTCTTCGATGTTTTTGGAAAATACCGATTCTAATCCGTTGTGATTGGCGTAAATGTTTTGTAATCCTTTTATAAAAGTGGTAAAATCTTGACTGTTGAAGGTTCGATGGACAAAATTTTCTAACTTTTCTAAATGATATTCTTGATGATTCATGACAAAATCGTAAGGTGAATTTCCCATCAAGACCATCATTTTTTGAGCGTTGTTGATGATCATTTTGCGGTTTCCCCAAGCAATGGTGGCCGCTAGGAATCCAGCAATTTCTATATCTTCTTTATCTGAAAATTGATGCGGAATTTGGATGGGATCACTGTCGATGAAATTCGGATTGTTGTACAAATCTACTTTTTCATCTAAGAACGATTTTAGTTCGGAATTAGTCATTTGGGGTAAGCTTTTTAGAATAAAATCCGTCTTTAATGTTGTGGGTTCGCAGTTGCGGAACGTAGTAAAAATACGTTTTGAAATACTCAATTTGTTGTGCGTTTACACATGGTAACTTGCCATCGCCATTGGTCCAAAAATAGGCATTTTCATCGGGCGAATAGTATTCTAAATTTCCAATTTTCATTTTGTAAAAATTGGTTTTTAATTTCGAATTTTGGTAAGGAAATACGATTTCATTGGCTGTAAAACGGCTGTTATTCATAATAAGTTTGTTGTGCGTAAGCATGGAAAATTTTATAGGAAAAAACAACAACACAATCACCAATGAGGAACTTCCAAAAAGTAAAATAGTTAATAAGCGTTTGTTTTTTATAATACACGCCATTATAAAAAATCCGAAGAATAATATGAAGTGAATAAAAAAACGAAATTGTGGCGACGTGATCAATAAGATAAACAATTGAAAAACCATGATACCATACAAATACCAAAAGGCTTTTTTAGGATAGTATTTGCGAATAAAAAATGGGCATACTACAACGAGTAGCACACTGACGATGTTGAAAAGCGAATTTATTTTATTGATAGTTAGCCATTTTACCAGTATTTGAAAATAGGATAACGAATGAAATTCGGCTTTGGTTAGAAAAAAACCGTACAATTTGGTTTCGTCAAAAAAGAAAGTCACAAGTTCTTTGGGTACGGCAAAATCATACGGTCTAAAACTCAAAAATTGAGTAGGATAGAAGGGATAGCCAGAAATTATTAAGTTTTTGGTGATGAATAAGGCTAAAATTAGTAGACAAAAAACAAAACTTGGAAATAGTTTTGGTTTTAAGGTTTTGAAATTTTGAATCAGAAATACCACCGGCACGATCAATAAAGCAATGGCTGTTGGCTTGATGTATAAGATGAAAAGTGATAGTATGACAATGGTGTTGAACTTTTCCGATGGTGCCTCTTTAAAGTGTTCTAAAAAATAGAAAAACACTATAAACGACATAACATACACGGGTAAATCGGGTGATGGTGCACTGATGAATTGAAATAGAAGTACACTGGATAGCGGCAACATACCAACCATTAAATAGGATTTGTTTTCGTTATCAAAATAGGAATTGAGTTTGAAAATGGAGAAAATTGTAGCGAGTAACAAGCAAAATCCGCTTAAGTCATTAAAGTTTTTGTAGAGGAATGAAAAGCTAAAAACACTTTGTGCAATGTGCCAACCGCTGGTTTGTCCGAAGAAAATGTGTAAATTGGCCAAGCCTTTCACAAAGCCGTATTCGTTAATCCATTTGATGGTTTGAATGTAATAGCTTTCGTTGTCAATGACATAAGGAACCGCGGCACATTGGGCAATAATTAAAATTGTAATCAGATACAAATACAACTGTAAACCCACCGATAATTGCTTGAATTGCTTAAAAAAAGATTGGTATATTTCAAGAATTTCCGACTTAAATTTAAAAAAAAATATTCCATTTAGGAGTAAAAGTACAAGATGAAATTCGATATTAATTCTCCCAAAAATAGCCCAAATACTGCCCAATACCGTTGCAGAAAAGAGTCCTAGAATTGAGGTAATGGCGAAGTTTTTGTTGTGCAAACGAATCATTTTATCTAGACCAAAACCAAGATTTATTGTGGTAAAAAGAATGTACATCCAGGATAAAATAATCAGTAGCATATGGAATTATTTAGAAATCAATCCGTCAACCATAATTAATTTGCGATCGGCCATGTTGGCCAATTCTTCATTGTGCGTGACAATTACAAAAGTTTGTCCAAATTCTGCTCGAAGTTGAAAGAATAATTTGTGCAAGTTATCTGCAGAAGCCGTATCTAAATTTCCCGAAGGTTCATCGGCAAATAGTACAGCCGGCTTGTTGATTAAGGCACGTGCTACCGCTACACGTTGCTGTTCACCGCCTGAAAGTTCGTTGGGTTTGTGGTCAATTCGGTGTGATAATCCTAGATAATCTAATAATTTTTTGGCTTCTACTTCGGTTGCTGCTTTTTCTTTTCCTGCGATGAAAGCCGGAATACAAACGTTTTCTAGAGCAGTAAATTCGGGTAATAATTGATGAAATTGAAAAATAAATCCGAGGTGTAAGTTTCTAAATCGAGATAAATTTTTGTCGTTCATTTTTAAAATATCTTCCCCATTAATATAGAGTGACGAAGCTGCAGATTGCGACGGTTGATCTAACGTTCCTAATATCTGTAATAATGTTGTTTTTCCGGCACCTGAAGCCCCAACAATAGCCACAATTTCGCCTTTTTCTATATGTAAATCAACACCCTTTAATACGTGAAGTTGGTCGTAATATTTATGAATGTCTTTAGCTCGAATCATAGTAAACGTTTTTACAAAGAAACAAAGAAATCATCGATTAAAAAATGAACTATAGCTTTTATTTATTCGTAAGTAAATTATAAATATACGTTAAAATAGTATTTTTGTTTAATTAATAATTACTTTTGTTAAACAAAATAATTAAAAAAAACAGCCATGAACACCACAGTAGAAAAAGAGATTTACGAATTGATTGGCGATAATCATCAAATGACCTCTGCCGAAACCCCTTTGAGACCCGACGCTTTTGATAAATCGGATGCGGAAAAAATGGCGAACATTGAAAAACATTTTCATAGTATTATGGAAGAAATGGGTATGGACATGGCCGATGATAGTTTGCAAGGAACACCACACCGCGTGGCAAAAATGTTTATTCAAGAAATATTTTCGGGATTAAATCCTGCAAATAAGCCTAAAATATCAGTTTTTGACAACAGTTACAACTACGACAAAATGTTGGTTGAAGCCAATATTAGTTTCAACTCAACCTGTGAACATCATTTTTTGCCCATTGTTGGAAAAGCCCATATTGGTTATGTTTCCAGTGGAAAAGTGATTGGGTTGTCTAAATTGAATCGAATTGTGGATTATTATTCACGTCGTCCGCAAGTGCAAGAGCGTTTGATTATGCAAATTTTCAACGAATTGAAAACTGTTTTAGACACTGATAATGTGATTGTTGTGATGGAAGCGACCCATTTGTGTGTATCAAGTCGAGGTATTAAAGACGAATCGAGTTATACTTCAACCATTCAATATGGTGGTGTATTTAATGAAAAAGAAAATCGAAATGATTTCTTCAATTTGATCAATCAGCCTAAATAAAGGATACTTTTTGTCGGATAAAATTAAAGGAGCAGTATTTGTTCCTTTTTTATTTTTCAAAAAAATCAGCAATGAAGCCTAGTTTTAGGGCACGAAGCATTTTTTTTTCAAATTTCCAAAAGAATTTGAATTGGCCAAAAAGGAAGCCAAATCCCACCAAAAGAATTTGATAGATTGGAAAGATTATTAAAATATATAATAATACATATAATGCTATGTGGTGGGTTTCTTTGGAGATTCCTAAAGCGTGCAATATGGGTTTAGAAATCATGGCTGCCGTAGAACCTGTAATGGCAAATACCAAAATAATGACAAAAACCTGCCAATTTGAAGTAATGTTCCAACGCTCTTTAAAATTTTCCATGATTACAAAAGTGGTACAAATTTACTCAAATTAAGGTCTGGGAACAAATCCGGAGAGTTGTTGTTTGTGGGCCATTTGAAAATACATGAAATAATTGTAAATGAGGTAATTCACTTCATATCCGTAGTGAATGTTATAATTGTAATTGATTTGCATTTCATATAGATTCGGATTGAATCGCTGTGGTTGCATGGCGCGATTATTCCATTCGGCCACATAAATTCGATTGCGGCCTTCAAGATAATCTTCCGTGTAAAATCCTCTAGGTTTGGCTTGAGCGTTCAGCCATGTATTGAAACCGGCATCAATGATAATGACTTCATATTCTAGAGAATCATTGGCAATTCTAATGGTATCCGATGGTTTAGCGGCACTTGTATTATTCGCTAAAGAACCAGATTTAGGTGCCTTACAACCCATCAATACTACCAAAAATAATGTGATGAAAAGTAAATTTTTCATGATCTTATGATTTGGACATAAAGTTACTAAAAATGAATTGTTTATGGGTAGTGTTTAACAAAAATTACTTTCCAAATAATTTTCCGAAAATTCCGCTTAAGAAACCACCACCTTTACTAGAAACTGCAGCAACAGCATCACTTACATCAACTTTGCCATCTTGATTTTGATCGAGACCCAATTGACCGCCATATTTTGATAACATATCCATAATACCACCTCCAGTTCCGTTAGAATTAGATCCATTGAGAAGTGATCCCAATACATTCGGAATTAATCCACTTGCGACACTTGATGCGGCATCAGCACTTAATCCGAATTTTTCACCTAAACTACCCGTTAATTGATTGGTAATTTGTTGTACAGCAGGATTGGAACTGTCGATACTTCCGTTTCCTTGCAACATGTTTGTTAATTGACTCATGCCACCTTCTTGTGAAGCAATGTTTTTCAAGCTGTCTAAAATAGAACCACTTGCGTGCTCCATAACAGCATCGTTATGTTCGTTAGGTACTGCTGGATTGTTAATTACAGCATCGCCACCAAATTGGTTTATTAATTGTGTAAGTTGTTCAAACATAGTTTTTTAGTTTTAGTTTTATCAAAGATAGGAAAGTTTGAATAGTTTCTAATCAAATGTCATAGTAATTCTACAAAAGAGAAAGTCCAAACCTAAACACGTTAGATTTGGACTTTTTTTTATAAAAATGGAGATTTTATTTTTTCAAAATTCCGATAATCTGTTCGGCAAGTTCGGTTCCAATTCGGTCTTGAGCTTCCAAAGTTGCTGCACCAATATGTGGTGTTAACGAAATTTTTGGGTGCATCAAAATTTGAATTTCAGGAGTGGGTTCGTTTTCAAAAACATCTAAACCAGCAAACAATACTTTGTCATTATCCAAAGCTTCAATTAGGGCAACTTCATCGATTACGCCACCACGAGCACAGTTTACAATTCCAACACCGTCTTTCAGTTGAGCAAATTCTTCTCTACCGATTACGTAACCATTTTGAGCAGGAACGTGAAGTGTAATAAAATCGGAATGTTTGAATACATCTTCCAATGATTCGGTAACGATGTCAACATTGATGAATTGTCCGTTGTAAAAATCCACTCTTACTTCTGCATTATTGACAAATTTATCGGCAGCAATGACTTTCATTCCAAGTCCAAGTGCCATTTTAGCGACTGCTTGACCAATTCTACCAAAACCGATAATTCCGATGGTTTTACCACGAAGTTCGATACCATTAGCGTAGGCTTTTTTCAAACCTTCAAAATTAGTATCGCCTTCAAGCGGCATATTTCTATTGGAATCGTGTAAAAATCGAACGCCTGTAAATAGGTGTGCAAAAACCAATTCGGCCACACTTTCTGAAGAAGATGCCGGTGTATTGATAACGTGTTTTCCATTGGCACGCGCATATTCCACATCGATATTGTCCATTCCAACACCGCCACGACCAATTACTTTGAGTCCGGGACACGCATCGATAATGTCTTTTCTAACTTTAGTGGCACTTCGTACTAAAAGTACCGAAACATCATTAGAATTTATAAAATTGGCAACTTGTTCTTGAGCAACTTTTGTTGTGATTACTTCAAAACCACCTTTTTCTAAAGCTTTAATACCGCTTTTAGAGATACCGTCGTTGGCTAATACTTTCATTTTTTAATTATATTTTATTTAAACAGTGGCTACTTTTTGGGAGCTTACTACTTCTTCCAATTTTTTCATGACCTCTACTAACACTTGAACACTTTCTAATGGAAGGGCGTTGTACATAGACGCACGGTAACCACCTACAGAACGATGACCAGGTAATCCAGAAATTCCAGCCTCTTTCCACATTTTATCAAAAATAGGAGCATGGCTTTCGTCGTTTAGTAAGAATGTTGCATTCATTGTACTTCTATCTTCAACCGCTGCAGTTCCTTTGAATAATGGATTTCTGTCAATTTCGTTGTAAAGTAAAGTAGCTTTGGCTTCGTTGATTTTTTCAATTGCTGCAATTCCACCCAAATTTTTCAACCATTGTAAAGTTAAAAGAGAGGCGTAAATGGGAAAAACCGGCGGTGTATTGTACATACTTTCTGCCTTGATGTGTTTTTCATAATCCAACATACTCGGAATCGATCGGCCCGATTTTCCTAAAATTTCTTCTTTAACTACCACTAAAGTAGTACCGGCCGGACCCATATTTTTTTGAGCGCCAGCGTAGATTAAATCAAATTTTGAAAAATCTAATGTTCTGGAAAAGATATCGGAACTCATGTCGCAAACCACAGGAATATTAGTGTTTGGAAATGATTTCATTTGCGTTCCAAAAATAGTATTGTTGCTGGTGCAATGAAAATAAGAGGCTTCAGATGGAATAGTATAATCTTTCGGAATGTGATTGTAATTTTGCTCTTTTGAAGAAGCGACAACAGTAGTTTCACCGAATGATTTGGCTTCTTTAATGGCATTATTAGCCCAAGTTCCAGTGTCAAGATAGGCAGCTTTACCGTCAACTTTCATTAAATTATAAGGCACCATTAGAAATTCTAAACTCGCACCACCAGCCAAAAATAATGCCTGATACCCTTTTCCCTCTAAGCCTAAAAGTTCTAAAACCAAAGCTCGAGCTTCGTCCATAACGGCAACGAAATCTTTACTTCTGTGAGAAATTTCTAAAATCGATAAATCGGAATTATTAAAATTTAAAATAGCTTGTGCTGATTTTTCGAATACTTCTTGCGGTAAGATGCAAGGACCTGCGCTGTAGTTGTGTTTTTTCATGGTTAATTTCCAAAAATTAAAGATGCAAATTTCGGAAATAGCTATTGAAAAAGTGATTATAATATGGCAATAATAAGGCTATGTTATTAACGAAAACGTAATAGTTTATAATAATTTTAGAGAATAATTCAATCAAATTGACAATAAAAATTCTAAAGTATCAACGTTATCGGCATAATCCCAAAGTTCGGGTTGTTGTGTTTTTCCAAACGGAATACTGTGTTCCACTAAATTTTTAGAAACCACACATTGAATTTGTTCGGCATCGTTTTCTAACTGTTTTTTAAGATCCTCCAGATGATCGTAATATTCGTAAAAAACTGAAGAAATAGGAGAGGCATAGCTTGCATCTTCTTTTAAAGTTAAGAATTCGTTGTCTAACAATTTAAAATTGCTCATTAGGAAAACGGCCTTATTGTAATCGTAATTGTTGGAATATTTTTCGTAGAAAATAACGTCTTTATATTCGTAAATGGCTTTAAAAAAAGGTTGAAAATCGTAGTCTTTTGGAACAAAAAATTTAGAGACATTGCGACAACCCAATCCGAAATACCTGAAAATATCTTCTCCTAATAACACCAGGTCTTCGTGGGTTTCGGAACCATCTAAAACAGCAACTGAGTTTCTGTTTTTACGAATGATGCTGGGTTTGTCCTTGAAATAGTATTCAAAATAGCGAGACGTATTGTTGCTTCCAGTGGCAATTACGGCGTCAAAATTTTCTAATTTTCCATCGGTAAAAGAAATATAATTTTTAATTTTTGGATCAATGGAAATCAAATAATTGGCTAAAAATTTGATTAAATGTTGGTCGTTTGAAGACGTTTTAACCAGTGCCTTATGACCCGAAATTAATACCGATAAAAAATCGTGAAACCCTACAAGTGGGATGTTTCCTGCTAAAATTAAACCAACGGTTTTGGAATGTACTTTTGAAAAATCATACTTAGAAAGCCAATGATTTAAATTTTCTTCGGTTAGGGCTTTGGCCCACGATTGAATGGAATGATATACTTGTTCGGGTGTAAACCAACCGTTGTGTGATTGTGACAATTCGATCAAGCGAATAAAATCATCGTAGTACAAATCGTTGTTTAAAACGGCATCATTCCGAACCGATTTTTCTGAAGAAAATTGGTTCAAAAAACGACCTAATTCAATAAAACACTTTTTTTTCTCGATTTGTAACATTGGTAGCTTGTTTATGAATAGTTTTGATTGTAATTTTGCACAAAAATAAGATAATAGAAAATAGAATAAAGAGAAAAGATAGAATTTTAATCAGAAGAAAACTTTTCTTTTTTATTTTTAATAAAATACGATACAATGGCAATTATAATCACCGACGAATGTATTAATTGTGGCGCATGTGAACCAGAATGTCCGAACACTGCAATTTATGAAGGAGCTGACGATTGGAGGTACAAAGACGGAACGAAACTCAAAGGTAAAATAATTTTACCTGACGGAACCGAAATTGATGCTGAGGCAGCGCAAACTCCTATTTCAGACGATGTGTACTACATAGTTCCCGGAAAATGTACGGAATGTAAAGGGTTTCACGAAGAACCACAATGTGCTGCGGTATGTCCTGTAGATTGTTGTATTCCGGATGATAACCACGTAGAAAGTGAAGAAACACTTTTAAATAGACAATCATTTTTACATAATGAATAAAAAAAATCCCGAGTTAGTAGCTCGGGATTTTTAATTAAAATATATTAGGGCTTCACCAAATTATATTTTTCAAGAATAACTTGGTCTGTTTTTTCATCATACGTCTCTAAAATGAGATTCCCATTCGCATCAAAATAGCCGACAGCGGTTTTATTCTTAGTTTTATAAATATAATTATTGTTGGAAGTTCGTTTTAAGTACGCTACATCTTTACTTTTGGGGTTGCTGATGGTATATCCGGTTTTGCCTAATGCAACTTTGTATTCTTTTCCTTCTAAGGTATAAATAGCAGAACGGTCTACATCTATAGATTGAACAACGCCATCAACACTTACTTTGGTTTTGGTTTCTACGGTTACAGGACTATCCACAGGTGGAATGTTCAATGTGTTGGCTTTTTCTTCGCCTAACGCTACTTTTTGAACCTCTTTTGTTTCTACGGTTTTTACAATTTTCTTTTCTCCTTCAGAATCTTTAATGGTCGTAGTTTTAACTTCTACAGTCTTCAATACATTTTCATTTTGCGAAAGCATTATAAAAGGTATTGTAAATAATGCTATAGTCATTGGAATTGCTTTCATAATTTTTAGATTTAAATTTATATAAGTCAAAATTACAATAACAATAAGGTGTGTGTGTTATATAATAAAGGGTATGATTTACATAATTCTAACAAAAAATCCTGAACAATTACGTTCAGGATTTTAAGAAAGGAATGTTTTTTATTTAGAATTTGAATCCTAATCGGGTGTAGTAATAAGCACCGCTGAATCCCATTTGAACAGAGTCCCAATAACCACCAGCCTCAGTATTACCCGATTCGTCTTGTTTGGTTGGATATATGTTAAACAAATTGTTGCTTCCGATACTCAATTTGAATTGTTTGGATAATTTGAATCCAAGGGTTAAATCAGTTACAACTTTTGCGTTGTATACGTTGTCCATTCCTGCATAGTCTACTAAAACTACTTTGCTAAATCGGGTAAAAGCCATTCCAGCATCAAAAAAGCTTCTAGAGTAATTCAGGTTTAAACCAAATTTACTATTCGGCGCCGATGCTCTTAAAAAGGCAATTTCACGAGCTCCGAAGAAGGTTTCTTGGTCTAGATTACCATTTTTAACTTTAGTAACTTTCATGTGATTGGTATTTCCTACTAAAGTAGCTCCGAATTTGTTATCGCCAAATGATTTTTTCCAAGCCAAAACAAAATCAAGTCCCATAGTTTTGGTGTTTACGCCATTTACGAAGAATTGCGCCGCATCAACATTTAGATTCAAAGCCGTGGCGTCAAAATAACCAGTAAGTACGATACGGTCTTTTACGTTAATTAAGTATCCATCAATAGTAGCCGTGAAGTTTTTGAAATTTCCAGTGATACCCACCGAACCATTGTTAGATTTTTCTTCTTTCAATTTGTCGATTCCAAATCCTTTGGTAACCGGACTGTCATTTGCAGAAAGCAAGACTTCGGTAGCCCCACTTGAATTGAAGTTCGTGAAATTGGTATTGAAATAAATTTGTGCCAATGAAGGCGCTCTAAATCCGGTACTCATCGAACCTCTCAAACTTATTTGATTGGTAAGTTTCAAACGATACGCGTATTTTAGATTTAACGTATTTCCAAAATCACTGTAATTCTCATAGCGAAGTGCCGCACTCATTAAAAATTCTTTAGATACATCCAGTTCGGTATCTACATATAAGGATTTACTCGATCTACCTTCGTTAACCACATTTTTAGGACTAAAACCCGGAAATCCCTGAGAACCACCTGGTCTTGGGTTGCCAGAAATAGGGTCGATAGGAGCCGATTGTGTTGTTGGATCTGTAATAGGAACACCATTAGTATCATAGGTAGCATACGAACCAACTTCTCCAGCACCAATTTTGTATTTCTCCATACGATATTCAGCACCAAAAGCTAAGTTAAATCCATTTAAAACCGATTTGAAATTTTTTGAAAAATCAAGATTGGTTGTATTCTGACTCAAACTGAAACCACCAGCATTAAATTCTCTTGGTGATGCACCTTCCAAACTGGCGTTTAACGTTCCTTTAATACGGTAATCAAAATTGTTTATTCCGTAAGCGTTACTCAAATCGATTTTCCAACCGCTGTCTGTTTTTGTTCTAAAGCCTCCAGCAATCGAATTGTCTGTGATTTTAGAAGTGATTCGAGGCGTATATCCGCCTGGATATATAGATTCAACTACTCGTTCACCATCATTTCTAGTGAAGGCATAAGCATCGGTATTGCGATCGTTTCGACCTCCAAAAGCATAAAATTCGATATTTTTAGTCACAGGAACCATCATATTAGCCATCACATTCATGCTTTTAATTTCAGCTTCTCCAAAACCTTTACGAAAATCAAAACCTGGACGTAACGTTTTATCTTTTGAAAAATATTCGGTGGTTACATTAATGAATCCGCCTTCTTTTCCAAGTTTTACGCCATAATTTGCTGCTACTTTCAATGAATTTCCATCAAATCGTTTGTCTTTTCCATAACTATTTCCATTGCCATTTTGATCCAATCTGAAGCCAGGTGTGTTCGGAGTTCCTGGTAAAAAATCACCCTTAGCATGCGTATCATAAGCTCCATAACTCACGGCGCCTGTTAGCTCATTTACATTGTCATTTAGAACAATATTGATAACGCCAGCAATCGCATCAGAACCATATTGTGCTGCAGCACCGTCTCTTAAAATTTCAATTCTTTTGATGGATGAAGCTGGAATTGCATTCAAATCGGTACCTGTATTTCCTCTTCCTCTAGTTCCAAAAAGGTTAATTAAAGACGATTGATGTCTTCTTTTTCCGTTGATTAAAACCAGTGTTTGATCGGGTCCCATTCCTCTTAATGAAGCTGGGTCTATGTGATCGGCACCATCAGAACCTGATTGTTTGTTCGCATTAAACGACGGTGCTACATACTGCAACAGTTCATTAATTTCAACTTTTCCACTTTGAGTTGTGACGTCCTTCACATTAATCACATCAATAGGAACAGTAGAATTGATAACGGTTCGTTTGGAACTTCTAGAGCCTACAACAACTTGAACTTCATCTAATAATTGCGCATCCGAAAGTGTTACATCAACCGTAGCGTTATCGGTGCTTTTTTCGACCGATTGGTAGCCAACATAAGTAAAAACTAATGTAGCACCTTGTTTTACTTTGATTTTGAAACTTCCGTCTGCATCTGTCGAAACGCCATTGTTGGTGCCTTTTTCAACAATATTAACCCCAATTAAAGGAGCGCCAGTATTGTCTTTTACTTTACCAGAAATTTGCTTTTGAGCAAATGCCGTTGTAATCGAAATTAAAAATAATAATAGTGTAATTTTTTTCATAATTTGGTATTGGTTTCGTTAGTTTAACAAATATATGATTTATTTTTTTCTTATAAAGTAGATTAAAATGTAGTTATTTAACAATTTTTTAATATTTTTGTTAAAAACCTGAATTGGTATGAAAAAAGTCCTTGCCCTACTTTTTTTGATTTTACTTTCAAATGGTTATGCTCAAAATACCGAGATTTCTATTGTTTTAAAAGATGCAGAAACCAATCTTCCTATCGAAGATGCTACTGTTTTTATCCTTAAATCAAAGCAATCATTTTTGAGTAATGCTCAAGGTGTTGTGACTTTTGTTTTGAGTGGTACTTCCAATATTCAGATTACGCATACTTCCTACACAACCGTTACTATTAGATCCACAACGCTCAAAGATAAAGTGACTGTGGTGGTTTTGAAAAGCAATGTTCAGAATCTCGATGAAATTATCATCACCAAACAGCATCCACAAAAAATTTTGAAAAGTATTGTAGAAAATTCTATTAAGAAACTTTCTACACCAGCTCGATTAAAAATCTATGCTCGTGAATTTTTTAAACTCAACGGAAACTATTCTTATTATAATGACGGATTGATTAATTTTCAGATTTCGGGAAAAGAGAAAAATTTTAAAACAGATATTCTTGTGGAACAAAATCGTTCTTATGGTTTGTTAGATACCGATGTGAGTAATGATTTATTAGGGTATAATTTGAACGATATTATGGAGAATTATTATAATTTTAAATACTTAAATCCAATTCTGGAATCTCGGGCAAAAAAAGATTATGATTTTGTGGTTAAATCGTATTCTGCTAACAATGACTATTATATTATGTTTGTAACACCGTTAGATAAGGCCAAAGGGTTATTGGATGATTATACAATACTATACGATAAAAAAAAGAAAATAATTATTGAAGCAAGTTCGTCGGTTTCACCTTCTAAAGTGGCTAATGCAAAAGACAAAACGACTGTAGGGTCAAAGAATATCTATAAATCATTATTTAAAAACATCTACCGAAACGATGGGTCAAGTTATTATTTAATGAGTTCCAAAGAAGAAATCGGTTTTGAAAAAATCAATAAAAAAGGAACGAGTACTATTGAAGTTCGAAATTATTTTGTAACCACTAATTTTAGTGAACAAAAGTATAGTTTTAGTGAAAGTGATGTTTTTAAAGACAAAACACTTTTCAATAAAAAAAATGTCATACTTTCAGATTATTGGAATATTTCAGGTTTAACTGCCACCGACGAAGAGCAAGGAATTATCAATGCTATTGAAGAAGAGCATTAAAAGGTTTCTCATACATTAATGCCTTTGTAACTTGATTTTATTAGACTATATTTGCACACTTTTAAAAAATATAACGTATAATGAAACGCTTTTTGCGTTACATATCACAAAATAAAAAAAATATCAAATAGATATGAAAGCAGGAATTGTAGGATTACCAAACGTAGGAAAATCGACTTTATTTAATTGTTTATCCAATGCTAAAGCGCAAAGTGCTAACTTTCCGTTTTGTACTATTGAGCCTAATATTGGTGTAGTTAATGTGCCTGATCCACGAATTGTTCGTCTAGAAGAATTGGTGAAGCCAGAGCGTGTGCAAATGGCAACCGTTGATATTGTTGATATTGCAGGTTTGGTGAAAGGTGCCAGTAAAGGTGAAGGTTTAGGGAATCAATTCTTAGCTAACATCAGAGAATGTAATGCTATTATTCATGTATTGCGTTGTTTTGATAACGATAATATTGTACACGTTGATGGCAATGTAAATCCGATTCGTGATAAAGAAACGATTGATATCGAATTGCAATTAAAAGATTTAGAAACCGTTGAAAAACGCCTAGAAAAAGTAAATCGTGCTGCCAAAACCGGGAATAAAGAAGCTCAAGTTGAAAAAGCACTTTTAGATAGAATTCGCGAAACGTTGTTGCAAGCCAAATCAGCTAGAACGGTTGAACCACAAAATCAAGACGAAGTTGAATTGTTAGAAGATTTTCAATTAATTACCAACAAACCAGTTTTGTATGTGTGTAATGTAGACGAAAGTTCGGCAGTAAACGGAAACAAATATGTGGATCAAGTACGCGAATTAGTAAAAGATGAAGATGCTGAAGTAATCATACTTTCGGTAGGAGCAGAGGCTGATATCACCGAATTAGAAAGTTACGAAGAACGTCAAGTTTTTCTAGAAGATATGGGGTTGACTGAGCCAGGTTCGGCAGTCTTGATTCGTGCCGCCTACAAATTATTGAAATTGCAAACCTATTTCACAGCTGGTGTAAAAGAAGTACGTGCTTGGACCATTAACGTTGGCGATACGGCTCCTAAAGCAGCTGGCGTAATCCACACCGATTTTGAAAAAGGTTTTATCCGTGCTGAGGTTATCGCATTTGAGGATTATTCTTCTTTTGGTTCAGAAGCTAAATGTAAAGAAGCTGGAAAACTGCGTGTAGAAGGAAAAGAATATATCGTGAAAGATGGAGATGTAATGCATTTCCGTTTTAATGTGTAGTTTTCAGAAAATAGAGAAAAGAATATAGAATATAGATCAGCCGCAAAAGAGATTTTGCGGTTTTTTTTGGCACAACATTTGGATTGTTCCAAAAAAAATCTTCCCATGAAAAAAGTAATCTTCGTTTTTGTTACTGCTGTTTTGTTGGTTTCTTGTAAACAATCCGTTTTGTCCGACAGTTTTATTCAATTTGACCAACCGCAACCGTTAAATGTTACATCCATTAATTCATTTCCAAATAAGTACCTAGGAACATTTGCAATGGATGAATCTCATCAAATTACCATCAATCCTAAATCAATCTATTTGAATCAAATTGATACGATGGAAGTGGCTCAAAAAGATTTGGATTCAATTCCAGAAATTTCATTTAAAAACAACCAAGTTGTTGATAAACAAACAGGTAAAACATCAAAAGCTTGGGTGAAAAAAGATACCATTTATTGGCAAGTTAAAAGTCAAGATACGCTTTTTTCTTTTGCAGAAAATGAGGTTGCCAAAGAGTTTAAATCAAGTCTAATTCTCAATAGAAAAGAATCCAATTCGTATAAAGTAAGTTGTCTTACATTCCATAATTCAGGGGTTAATTTGGTTCAATTGGGCACAAAAAGGGATGCGGTTTTAATTCAAAATAAACTAAAAATTCATCGTGATGTTGTGATTCAAGATGGCGATACCACACATATAATCTTATCACCAATACGTGCCGATTTTAGAAAATTACTTCGTTTAGAAGGTATGGAGTATCAAGCAGCGTATCCGATAAAAAAATAGTGAACAATAAATGAAAATTCTCAAAAAATCTCTCAGAATCATCAAAAAACTAGTTTTAGGTATTTTGTCATTTCTAATAGTTTATGTTGTATCTGCTTTTTTGTTGTCAAGAATAACGGTAAATGAAGCTGCTGAAAATCAGACTGAAGATGTTGTCATTTACATAAAAACCAATGGGGTGCATACGGATATTGTGGTGCCATATAAAAACGAAATCAAAGATTGGAGTGCTCAAATCAAAATTGAACACACGCAAGCTAAAGATACCACCGCAAAATTTGTCGCTTTGGGTTGGGGCGACAAAGGCTTTTATCTCGACACGCCCGAATGGTCTGATTTGAAAGCTAGTACCGCTTTTAATGCCGCATTTGCCTTAGGAAGTACAGCCATTCATACTACATTTTATACTGTTATTACAGAAAATAAGAATTGTGTTAAAATCGCCATTTCTAAAGAAAATTATCAAAAGTTGATCACTTATATTGAAGATAGTTTTCAGTATGATGGTAATGATAATCCAATGTTTATTCCAGCAACAACTTACGGTAAAAATGATAGTTTTTACGAAGCTAAAGGCAAATACAGTTTGTTTCACACCTGCAATTCTTGGGCAAACGAAGCGCTAAAAAAAGCCAATCAAAAAGCTGCTTTTTGGACGGTTACTGATTCAGGAATTTTTTGTCATTATCAGTAGATTTTAAAGTCTTTTTTTTAGTTTCTATGCTCTATTTTCTTGATTAAAATTGTCAAAAACATTCTTAATAACTTTGATAAATATCATTTTTAAAATGCCTCTAAATGCACTATATTAGCGCAAATTCGATACATTTTAAAATGGCTCAAGAAACACAATATAACGAAGATAATATTCGCTCGCTCGATTGGAAAGAACATATCCGTATGCGTCCCGGTATGTACATCGGGAAACTTGGTGACGGTTCTTCTCCAGATGATGGAATTTACATTCTTCTCAAAGAGGTAATCGATAACTGTATCGACGAATTTGTAATGGGTGCTGGAAAAGTAATCGAAGTAACCATTAAAGACAAACTCGTTACTGTTCGCGATTATGGTCGTGGTATTCCACTAGGGAAAGTTGTAGATGTAGTTTCCAAAATGAATACGGGTGGAAAATACGATTCCAAAGCATTCAAAAAATCGGTGGGTTTGAACGGAGTGGGTACCAAAGCGGTGAATGCGTTGTCGAACTATTTTCGTGTGGAATCGGTTCGTGATAACCAACAAAAAGCTGCCGAATTCTCGGAAGGAAACTTGAAAATCGAAGAAGAAGTTCAAGAAACTACTAAGCGTAAAGGTACCAAAGTGGCTTTTATTGCAGATGAAGCCATTTTTAAAAATTACAAATACCGAAACGAGTACATCATCAAGATGCTCAAAAACTATTGTTATTTGAATCGTGGCTTAACGATTTATTACAATGGGGAAAAATACTTGTCGGAGCACGGATTAAAAGATTTGCTCGAAGAAACCATTTCGGAGGAAGATATGCAGTATCCGATCATTCATCTAGAAGGTGATGATATTGAAATTGCGTTAACGCACAGTAAATCGCAATATTCCGAAGAATACCATTCGTTTGTAAATGGACAAAATACGACACAAGGAGGAACGCACTTAAATGCCTTTCGTGAAGCCGTTGTAAAAACCATTCGTGAATATTACAACAAAGGATTTGAAGCATCCGATATTCGTAAATCGATTGTTTCTGCGGTTTCGATTAAGGTGGAAGAACCCGTTTTCGAATCGCAAACCAAAACCAAATTAGGTTCTAATGATGTGGGTCCGAATGGTCCAACCGTGCGTACATTCATTCATGATTTTATTACAACCAAGTTAGATAATTTTCTACATAAAAATCCAGAAGTGGCTGATTTGCTTTTGCGCAAGATTTTGCAAGCCGAACGCGAACGTAAAGAACTTTCAGGAATTCGTAAACTAGCTAAAGATCGCGCTAAGAAATCAAGTTTGCACAATAAAAAACTACGCGATTGTCGTGTGCATTTAACAGATGCTAAAAATCCACGAAGTTTAGAGAGTACGCTTTTTATAACCGAGGGTGATTCGGCTTCAGGATCCATTACCAAAAGTCGTGATGTGAATACACAAGCGGTTTTTAGTTTGCGTGGTAAACCGTTGAATTCGTATGGCATGACCAAAAAGATTGTGTATGAAAATGAAGAATTCAATTTGCTTCAAGCGGCATTAGATATTGAAGAAAGCATCGAAGATTTGCGTTATAACAACATTGTAATTGCTACCGATGCCGATGTCGATGGAATGCACATTCGTTTGTTGTTAATCACGTTTTTCCTTCAATTTTTTCCAGAAATGATTAAAGAAGGACATTTATATATTTTACAAACGCCTTTGTTCCGGGTACGAAATAAAAAGGAAACCATTTATTGCTACAGCGATGAAGAACGCATCAATGCCATCGAAAAATTAAAACCAAAACCAGAAATTACCCGATTTAAAGGTTTGGGAGAAATTTCACCTGATGAGTTTAAAAACTTTATTGGAGAAAGCATTCGATTGGATCCCGTAATGTTAGATAAAGCGACATCAATTGAAACGTTATTGGAGTTTTATATGGGTAAAAATACACCCGACAGACAAACGTTCATCATCAACAATTTGAAAGTAGAATTGGATAAAGAATTAGTAGAAAAATAGCACAAACTACTAGTATTTATTGAGCAAAAAGAATAATAATAAATAGTCAATATTAAAGTCTTTTGACTTTCGACTTTTGACTTTTGACTTTTAATATGAAAGACGAAGAAGATAATATTAACGAAGAAGAAACGAACGATGCGTTAGACAATTCCGTCAATGATGAAAATGTAGATGAAGGTTTTGAAGACATCGTTTCTACTGGGAATCATTTCTACGAAAACGACGAGAATCCAGAAGATACCATCACCAAAGTTACAGGAATGTACAAAGATTGGTTTTTGGATTATGCTTCCTACGTAATTCTCGAGCGTGCCGTGCCTGCGATTGAAGATGGTTTCAAACCCGTGCAACGTCGTATCATGCACTCATTAAAAGAGTTGGATGATGGTCGTTACAATAAAGTGGCCAATGTCGTTGGACACACCATGCAGTATCATCCACATGGAGATGCGAGTATTGGTGATGCCATGGTGCAAATTGGTCAGAAAGAATTGTTGATTGACTGCCAAGGAAACTGGGGAAATATCCTAACAGGTGATAGTGCTGCGGCTTCGAGATATATTGAAGCACGTTTGTCCAAATTTGCTTTGGAAGTGTTGTATTCGCCAAAAATCACCGATTGGGGAATGTCGTATGACGGTCGTCGTGCCGAGCCAAACAATCTTCCTGTAAAGTTTCCATTGCTTTTGGCCCAAGGTGCTGAAGGAATTGCCGTTGGATTATCAACCAAAGTGTTGCCTCACAATTTCAATGAGCTTATTGATGCTTCGATTAAAATTTTAAAAGGAAAACCGTTTACATTATATCCCGATTTTCAAACAGCAGGAATTGCAGATGTTTCCAATTATAACGATGGTTTGCGTGGCGGACGTGTTCGTGTTCGTGCCAAAATATCACAATTGGATAAACAAACTTTGGTGATTACTCAAATTCCGTTTTCAACGAATACTTCGACTTTGATTGATAGTATTTTGAAAGCCAACGAAAAAGGAAAAATCAAAATCAAAAAAATTGAGGACAATACTGCGGCAGAAGTTGAAATTTTAATTCACTTATTTCCAGGAGTTTCACCCGATAAAACCATTGATGCTTTGTATGCTTTCACGGCTTGTGAAACGTCTGTGGCACCTTTAGGTTGTGTGATTGAAGATAATAAACCACTGTTCATCGGTGTTTCTGATATGTTGAAAATTTCAACCAATAGAACCGTTGATTTGCTGCGTCAAGAGCTTGAAATTCAGTTAGAAGAATTAAAAAATAAATGGCATTTCTCTACATTAGAAAAGATTTTCATTCGTGAAGAAATGTATATTGACTTCAAATTGTATTCGGATAGAGAATCGCTTTACGAATATATGTACAAACGATTTGAGCCATTCAAAAAATCATTTGTTCGTGATATTGAAGACGACGATTTGCAAAAATTAACGCAAATTCCGATGATTCGTATCACACGTTTCGACTCCGATAAAGCAGATGATTTTATTGCCAAATTGGAAGACGAAATGAAAGAAGTGCAACATCATTTAGACAACCTGATTGATTTTGCCATTGATTATTTTGCCAAATTAAAAGAAAAATACGGAAAAGGTCGCGAGCGTCAAACGGAATTGAGAAGTTTTGAAAACATTGAAGCTACCAAAGTAGTTTTAAGAAATACAAAATTATACGTAAACAAAGAAGAAGGTTTCTTTGGAACGGGTTTGAAAAAAGACGAATACGTTGCCGATTGTTCTGATATTGATGATGTAATTGTCTTCCTTCGCGATGGAAAAATGATGATTTCCAAAGTCGATGACAAGAAATTCGTAGGCAAAGACATCATTCACATTGCGGTTTTTGATAAAAATGACAAGCGTACCATTTACAATATGATGTATCGTGATGGTAAAAATGGTTCCACTTTCATCAAACGTTTCAATGTTTCGGGTGTGACACGTGATAAATTTTACGATTTAACTCAAGAAAAACCAGGATCTCAAGTCTCTTATTTTTCGGCGAATCCCAATGGAGAAGCCGAAGTAGTGACCATTTTGTTGCGACAAGTGGGCAGTGTAAAAAAACTAAAATGGGATGTTGATTTTTCAGATATTGCTATTAAAGGTCGTGCGTCTCGTGGCAATACAGTGACCAAATATCCGATTAAGAAAATCGAATTGAAAGAGAAAGGAATTTCAACGTTGCGCCCAAGAAAAGTTTGGTTTGATGATACGGTTCAGCGTTTGAATGTAGATGGAAGAGGTGAGTTGCTCGGAGAATTCCGTCCAAATGACCGTTTACTAATCATCAATCAAGCTGGGAAATTGAAAACGATTATTCCCGAATTGACGACGCATTTTGACGAAGACATGATTGTGTTAGAAAAATGGAATCCGAAGAAACCTATTTCTTGTATTTATTATGATGGTGAAAAAGAACGCTATTTTATCAAACGTTTTTTAGTTGAAAACGAAAATAAAGAAGAAGTTTTCATCACCGAACACGATAAATCGCAATTGGAAATTGTTTCTACCGATTGGCGTCCTGTGGCAGAAATTGTTTTTGCCAAAGTGAAAGGCGTTCAAAAAGACAGTCAAACCATTGATATGGAGCAATTCATAACCATAAAAGGAATTAAAGCCCTTGGAAATCAATTGACAACCGATAAATTGAAACAAGTTAATCTTCTAGAGCCGTTGCCTTTTGAAGAACCTGAAGAAGAAGCTCCAGAAGAAATGGAGGTTTCAGCTGATGATAATGTCACGGATAGCATTCAAACAGAATTAGATGACGACGGACAAATTACCTTGTCATTAGAATAAATTTTTCAACCTACAAGGTTTTATAATCTTGTAGGTTTTTTTTATTTGATTTTCAAACAACGCAACTCATTTTACTTCAAATTATACTAAAATACTAATGTCAACATTTCCATCCGATATTGAAATTGCTCAAAGCGCAACCTTACAACACATTCGTAAAATAGCCAAAAAAATAAACATTCCAGAAGACGATTTAGAATACTACGGAAAATATAAAGCCAAATTGCCACTTTCGTTACAATCTGAAAACCCAAAAGGGAAACTCATTTTGGTTTCGGCCATGTCGCCTACCAAATATGGTGAAGGTAAAACTACCATGTCAATTGGCTTAACCGATGGACTGAATTACATTGGTAAAAAAGCGATTGGCGTGTTACGCGAACCGTCACTCGGACCTGTTTTTGGGTTGAAAGGTGGTGCTGCCGGCGGTGGCTATGCACAAGTAGTTCCGATGGAAGATATAAACTTGCATTTTACTGGTGATTTTTCGGCAATTGAAAAAGCGAATAACTTACTTTCTGCGGTGATTGATAACAATCTTCAAAATCCGAAATACTCGTTGAATTTAGATCCAAAATCTATCGCATGGAAACGTGTGATGGACATGAACGACCGTTCGTTACGTCATATCATCATTGGAGTAGGCGCTAAGTCTAATGGAACAATGAGAGAAGACGGATTTAATATTACGCCAGCTTCCGAAGTGATGGCAATATTGTGTTTGTCGAAAGATTTAGAAGATTTGAAATTCCGTTTAGGCAATATTTATATTGGAAAAACGTTGGACGGTAAAGCCATTTTTGCACGCGATTTGAAAGTTGTAGGTGCGATGGCTGTTTTACTAAAAGACGCTTTAAAACCCAATTTAGTCCAAACGTTAGAAGGAAATCCAGCAATTTTACACGGCGGTCCGTTTGCGAGTATTGCACAAGGTACGAATACCGTAATTGCCACCAAAATGGGACTTTCACTTGGTGATTATGTAGTTACTGAAGCAGGATTTGGTGCCGATTTGGGAGCTGAAAAATTCTTCCATATCAAATGTGGACAATCTGGGTTAAAGCCTGACGCTGTAGTTTTAGTTGCAACAATTCGTGCTATCAAACATCATGCTGGTTTGGGTCCAGAAGATTTTAAAACCGAAAATGTTACTGCCATTGAAAAAGGATTTTGCAACTTAGAAAAGCACATTGAAAACATCCAGAAATTTGGGATCAATCCGGTAGTGAGTATCAATGCTTTTCCGGATGATACTCAAGCAGAATATGATACACTAAAAGCCTTGTGTTTGGCAAAAGGTGTTACCGCAATTGTGAGTACGGCTTTTGTAGAAGGCGGAAAAGGTTCGGCGGAATTAGCCGAAAAAGTAGTTGCTGAAATCAATAAAGGTGAAGCAAATTATAAACCTTTGTATAAAAAGGAAGATTCGATTGAACAGAAAATAAATACTATTGCCAAAGAAATTTATGGTGCCCATTCCGTGGAGTTTTCTCCCAAATCGAAGTCGCAGTTGAAAATGATTAACGAGTTAAGGTTTCATGAATTTCAGATTTGTATGGCCAAAACTCCAGCCAGTTTTTCGGATAATGAAAAGATAATTGGAAGACCTACGAATTTTAATATTACCGTTCGGGAATTTGAAATTGCTAGTGGTGCAGGATTTATCGTTCCGTTACTAGGTGATGTGATGCGAATGCCAGGTTTACCTGCTGTTCCAAATGCCGAGCGCATTGATATTGATAACGATGGTAAGATAATAGGATTATCATAGCAATAAACGATATTCAATACCTTTACTATCTAGCCCTGATGGGAGCGAAAATAAAAAATGCCTCGTTGTTTGAGGCATTTTTTATTGTAACGTACAGCAGGAATTAGCTACTCTCCGTTCGCCCAAAGGGCTCGGGTACCTTCACTGATAGATCCCAAGCCGTTCGCTTCTAATTGGTAATGTCGTCGTCTTTTAATTTTTTGTCGATTATTTCGTTGTTATGAAGTTTGACGGCTTTGTTGTTTTTGCGCATTTTGATGTTTAAAAACTCCACAAATAGCGAAAAGAAAATGGAGAAATACAAGTAACCTTTTGGGATGCTGGTTACTTCTACATCGTTGCCAAAACGGAAGTGCGCCAAGTGCGAACCTTCGGCAATTAACATCACGCCAATTAAAATTAAGAACGACAATCCTAATATTTGGATGGTTGGGTGATCGTTAACGAATTTGGAAACGGGTCCGGCAAAAATCATCATGATTCCGATAGAAATTACGATGGATAAAATCATGATAGCGATGGCACCATCGGGACCAAAACCACCTTCGGCTGGACTTTTCATGCTGATCATTCCAATGGCAGTTAAAATACTATCAAACGAAAAGACGATGTTCAATAAGGCAATTTGGATTACAGCTGCAGACAATCCAGAAGCCGATTTTCCTTTGGTTCCTTCTTCTTCGCCTTCCATTTTGTGGTGAATTTCGGAAACGGATTTGTACAACAAAAACAAACCACCACCAAAAATAATCAAACTTTGACCGGTAATATGTGCTTCAAAAAATCCCCAATCGACACTCACTAATGTTTCTTGCAAGCTCAATACCCAAGTGATTCCGAAAAGTAAGATGATTCGGAACACCATTGCAAGGGTTAACCCGATGCGCCGTGCTTTGGGTTGTTCGGCTGCTGGAAGTTTTCCCGAAACAATTGATAAGAAAACGATGTTGTCGATTCCTAAAATAATTTCTAAAAACGTCAGTGTTAAAAGGGCTATCCAAGCATTTGGATTGGTGATTAATTCCATCATGGTTTGTATGAATTTATAATTGGTAAAGTTGTTTTACGAGATTATTTGATTTTTGTTACAGTTCCGATTTGTTTTTTGGAGTCGCCTACTATCGAATATTCGAACGTGTAGGTTTTATCTTTAGTGGAAATGATACGCATCGAAATGGCTTTTTCTTCGGCCATATTTCTGGGATGTAATTTTTGCAGAATGAATTCGTAATCGTTAACCCAACGCACCGAAGCGGTATCAGTTCTACCTTGATAGGTTTCGATTTGCAATTTATCGGTACGAATGAATGTGGTCGTTTGTTTTTTGCCTTTAATTTCTTTTACAAATTCAAAGGTTCCGGTTTTAAACTCTTTCGGATGGCATTCTACTTGTTTTTGGCAAGAGGAAAGTATTATAAATATTGAGAATAATGACAGAAATTTATAGTTTGACATTGAATTTGATATTGATTTTTGAGCTTGATTTTTGAGCTTGATTTTTGTTACTGCAATTTATTTAATTCGTCATCCGTAAAATTTTTGATGCTTTTTTCTTTAGCAAATTTATCGGCGTTATACGAATTGGATTTGTTTTTAGGAATAGACAAACTGTTCCATTCACTTTTTTTGAGCATTTTGGCATAAAAAACTATTTGCCCAATATGATAAGGATAATGTGCCAATTGGCGGTTGATGGCTTCTACCACCGTATGGCCTTCGTTTCTAATGTAGATAATAGTGGTGAGTTGGTCGGGTGTTAATGAGTTTAAGGCATTAAAAAAGCAATCCCAACCTTTGCTCCAACTTTCAAGAACTTCTTCTTTAGTTTGGATAGTGGTTTCGAATTCGCCATCGCGGTTGCGCCATTCTTTTTCGCCATCGGAAGTTAGAAAATCAGTCCAACGCGACAACATGTTGCCCGAAATGTGTTGGATAATGGTAGCAATCGAATTGGTGTCTTCATTAACAGCTATAAATAACTGTTCGGGTTCCAATTGATCGATGGCTTTTTCTCCAAGTGTTTTATAATAGAGAAATTGCTTTTTTACACTTTCTAAATAAGAATTATTTATCTCCATCAAACAATGCTTTTACCATTAAATTCAACCCTATAAAGGCTAGAATAACCGAAGCGATACAAATAAGACAGGCAATCACCAAAACAAGATAATGCCAATCGGTATGCTTGTTCATTAACGAATTGTAAAAAATCACTGGACCAATAAACATCATTGGAAGTGCACCAAACAAATATTTTACACCTTTTGCTAAAACTTCTTTATTCGTTGCCATATTAAAAACGTATTTGGATGCCGTAGCCTCTTTGGTTGGCAATAAAATTGACTTCAAAATCGGAGTCGTTTGTTCCCACATTTTTCAATCCGTTGTTGTATAAATCAATTCCTTCTTTAATTTTTTTATTTTTTCCAGACATAATAGGAATGGCTGCAATTAAAGAACCAACACCCACATAAGTGGCTACTGTAGGATAATGCACATCAGAAACTAAACCCACCACCAAATCGGTTATTACCAAGGCACCACCAAACCCAATTAAAAACCCACCAGTCGATTCTTTACTCAATCCCGATTGGAATGTGCGCAAGGCTTTGTAATTGGTTTCCAATAATTTTTTGGTTTCTCTAGTCGAAATCTGGCTTCCGTTTACATAATATTTTCCGCGTTCTAAGGTGATTTCTTGTGCCGTTGCTGCTATTGAAAACAACAGAATGAAAGGTAAAAGTAGTTTTTTCATAGTATTTTTATTTGTGTTATTTCCAATTATCCACAGCTTTTCGAACACTGCCAAATTCTTTTAATAAAGCGCTTGCGGTTTCATAGTCTACTGGAATTTCTCCCATAATCATTTTTACACCACGATCTACCAATTTGTCGTTGCTCAATTGCATGTCCACCATTTTGTTGCCTTTCACTTTTCCAAGTTGAATCATGGTTGCCGTAGAAATCATATTCAAAACCAATTTCTGTGCGGTACCGGCTTTCATTCTTGAGCTTCCAGTTACAAATTCGGGTCCAACGACGACGACTACTGGATAATCGGCTGTTAAGGCTAACGGACTTCCATCATTACAAGTAATGCAACCAGTAACAATATTATTTTCTTTACATCGTTCCAATCCCGAAATGACATATGGAGTCGTTCCTGAAGCTGCAATTCCAATTACCACATCATTTGCTTCAATGTTTTGCTCTTGCAAATCCATCCACGCTTGAGTGGTATTGTCTTCGGCATTTTCAACGGCTCTACGAATGGCTTTGTCACCACCGGCAATAATTCCGTTGACCAAATCGAACGGCACACCAAAAGTTGGCGGACATTCCGATGCATCTACAATTCCCAAACGTCCCGAAGTACCAGCGCCAATATAAAAAAGGCGTCCGCCCAGTTTCATTTTTTCAACCACTTTAGAAACTAGAGCTTCAATTTGTGGTACTGCTTTTTCCACCGCTAGCGGAACGGTTTTGTCTTCTTTATTAATGTTGAATAACAAATCGGCAACCGACATTTGTTCTAAATGTTCGTATTTGGACGACTGTTCGGTGGTTTTGGTGAAGTTCATTTTTAGGTGCTAAAATTCTGAGGCACTAAGGTACAAAGTTTTTTGTTTACAGCTGAATGTTTCAGACAAAACAAGCCAATACAATTCCTAAAATAATCACAGAAATTTTAGCGATATTGAACTTATGACCTTCGCTGCTTTCAAAGATAATAGTAGAGGAAATGTGGAATAAAATACCAATTACCACGGCGGTAATTTCGGTGTAATAGTCGTTTAATAGTGGAAAATTATCCGAGACCAATGTGCCTAACGGCGTCATTACTGCAAACGTGAGCATGAATAAAAATAACGCTGTTTTATTCAATTCGGCATGAAGGAAAAAAGTAGTTAAAATAATGGCGATAGGCAAGTGGTGAATGGCAATTCCGAGGGCTAAATCGTGGTGATGTCCAACAGGAAAACCTTCTAATAATGCATGAACACACAAACTGATGAACAACAACCATGGCATTTGTGTCATTTTATCGTGACCGTGCACATGACCGTGTTCGGCGCCTTTAGAGAAAAATTCCAAGATAATTTGAAACAAAATCCCAACCATGATAAAAATCCCAACTTTGGCATTGCCACTTTCATAAACGTCGGGTAGCAAATGCATCACAGTTAGCGACAGCAAAAACGAACCGCTAAACGCCAATAATAACTTTAAATTCTTCTTGTCTTTTGGTTTAAAAAAAAGAGCAATTGAAAATCCAAGTAATACTGATACTAAAGGTAATATGTAGTTCATTTAATTGGGTATTTGGTTATTTGGTTATTTGTAAAATGGTTGAATAACCAAATTAACGCATAACCAAATCCATTTTATTTAAAAATCATAATCAAGCGTTCACTGGTATTTTTGTGAAACTTTTTCAATTTATAATCGCCAAAAGTATCCAGTAAATAAATACCAGCTTCTTCCATCATGCTTTGAAAATCTTCCAAAGTAAGCGCTTGCACTTTTTCAGTAAAATGAAAATGTTCGTCTTGATCGTCAAAATCAATTTCTTTGATGATATGATTGTCGGCAACATAACGCTTAATATGAAAATCAATGCCGTCAACCGACTTGGTTTCTTCAGGCACTAAATTCGGAATCACGTGATGCACATTCATAAAATCAATCACGGCAAATCCGTAATCCGAAAGGCTTTCTTTAATGGCAATTAACGTTTTCAAATTGTCTTCATCATTTTCAAAATACCCAAAACTGGTAAACAAATTAAAAATAGCATCAAATTTCTCTTCAAACGAATCGCGCATGTCGTGCACTTGAAAATGCAAGGTGTCATTCGCATTTTTAGAAGCAATTTCAATACTGTTTTCCGATAAATCGGCACCAATCACATCAAATCCCAATTGGTTCAAATAAATCGAATGACGGCCTTTGCCACAAGCCAAATCCAATACTTTTGCTTTTTCAGGCAAGTTCAAATAATGCGTCAGATTATCCATAAAAATCTGGGCTTCACGATAGTTTCGGTCTTTGTATAAAATGTGATAATAAGGCGTATCAAACCAAGAGGCAAACCAGTTTTCGGTTTTTGAATTTTCAATTTTTGACATTTATCTTTTCAAATGAATTCGTAACGTGCAAATTTAGTGTATTTTTGCACGATAAAACCAATGTTTCTCAAAATTAGAAGCGAATGGCTCGGGCTTTTTCAGTAATGCCTATTCCCGCTTTTCGCTCTATTTGCATACCTAACAGGTTTTTGAAACCTGTCAGGCATACAAGATGCCGCTTCAATCGGGGCTAATGAGTAAGCTGGTTTTATATAATTTAAAAGGTAACAAGACGGAATTGTTACGATAGAAAGTAAAAAATGGAAAATTTTAAAATGATTGCCAAAACCTTTTTTGGTTTTGAAGAAATACTAGCCAAAGAACTCCAACAATTAGGCGCTCAAGAGGTTGAAATAGGTACTAGAGCCGTAAGTTTTAAAGGTGATAAAGGATTTATGTACAAAGCCAATTTGTCGTTGCGAACGGCTTTAAAAATTTTAAAACCCATTTACTATTTCCGAGCCAAAACCGACGCTTTACTCTACAAAGGCATTCAAGGAATCGATTGGAGTACGTATTTAAATGCCAATCAAACTTTTGTTATTGATACCACTATTCATTCCGAAAACTTCAAGCATTCCCAATTTGTATCGCAAAAAGCCAAAGATGCCATTGTAGATCAATTTCGCGAAAAAACAGGCGTTCGTCCAAGCATAGATAAAGAATTTCCCGATTTACGCATCAACATTCATATTGACCGCGACCAAGTTTCGGTGGCATTAGATACTTCGGGTGCTTCGTTGCACCAAAGAGGGTATCGTACCGCAACCAATATTGCTCCCATTAATGAAGTATTGGCTGCAGGAATGTTGCTGCTTGCCGGTTGGGAAGGAAAATCAGATTTTCTAGACCCAATGTGTGGTTCGGGAACCTTATTGATTGAAGCCGCTATGATTGCGTGCAATATTCCAGCCAACATCAACCGAAAAGAATTTGCTTTCGAAAAATGGAATGACTGGGACAACGATTTGTTTGATCAAATTATTGATGCCTTATTAAAGCGAACTCGCGAATTTCATTATACCATAAAAGGCTATGATAAAGCGCCAAGTGCTGTGAGTAAAGCCAAAGACAATGCAAAGAATGCCAATGTTGACGAATACATTACCATAACGCAACAAAATTTCTTCGATACCAAAAAAGAAACCGACGGACCTTTGCAAATGGTATTCAATCCGCCTTATGGCGAACGTTTGGATATTGACTTGGAACGTTTTTACAGAGAAATGGGCGATACCATGAAACAAAATTACCCCGGAACTCATGCGTGGTTTATTACCGCCAATTTGGAAGCTTTAAAGTTTGTGGGACTAAAACCTTCTCGAAAAATTAAATTATTTAATGGAAGTTTGGAGGCGCGTTTGGTCAAATACGAAATGTATGAAGGCAGTAAGCGCACTAAATTTCAAGTCGATAGAGAAGAGTAGTTTTCAGTCGCAGTCACAGTTTTATTTTTAATACAATTAATTATGTCAATTAAAACAAAATCATTCGTTTATAACTTATTAAGTTTTGCTGCTTTCTTTTTACCTCTTCAAGTAGCAGTGTCTTATTTTACCAATTTGCAAGGCATTTGGATTCCGATGACGGCTTTTGTAGTGGGAACTATTTTAGCACCAAAATTTCAGGCTGTTAGAACCAGAGAGGGCGAAAAACTGTTTATGAAATGGCTTTTTGTAAAAGGCGTAAAAGAAGTGAAGTAATTGAGAATTAACAATTACGAATTGATAATTATGAATGATAAACTATGAATTTTTGGAACGTAAGGTTTTTTGAATGGAACCAATAATTTTTAATAATTCGTCTACATCATTTATAAGACTTTTGTTTTCTTCTTTGGATAAGTAATTGGTATCGGTTAAAAGTCTAATCCAATAATGAGTTTCTCTGGCTTCTTTGTATGCTATGGTAAGTTTAGCATAAAAATCTTTTTCAGATTGGCCACCTATAGCTTCTTCAATATTAGCTCCTATTGATGTTCCTGAACGGAGTAACTGTTTGCTTAAAACATACTCTTTTTTTTCATCACACAAATTCTGATAAACTTTTACAATTCTAACTGCAAAAGCATAACTCTTAATTTGTATGATATTTTCTTTCATTTTTTAAAATAATTCGTAATTCTCAATTTGTAATTCCTAATTCTTTTTCTTCTCTTTCGGTTTGATAGTCGATTTATATAAAGGCAAGAAATACGATATCGTATAATTAAATCCAGCGCCTACATTGCCGCCATAGGTTCTTCCAAATCCCGGAATGTAGAGGTTGTCAAAGTTATCTGGGACTTTGTTAGAAATTATATTGTTAATTCGGAAGCTAAATCCCACATACAAATTATTAAGCACTTCGGCTTTGATTCCGGCTACAACCTCAATCCATTGTGCTGATAAGCCTTCATATTTAGTGCCTTCGGGTGTTACGGCTGCTTCTCCAAAATACGGATGTGCATTGTAAACGGTGTAGCTGTTCAAGGTCTGACTGAATGAACTAATACCATAACGCATACCAACATACAGCATGTTGTGCATCCCCAACCAATTTTCATACATATTGTAATCAAAACCTGCTTTTAAATAGGTTCCCTTAGTAGTAAAGTTTAAATGGTCGTCTTGAACCGTTTTGTTTTCGTTACCAAGTTCGGCTGCTATGTAGTGTTTTCGAGTAAGTTTGAAATCACCCACTAATTCCAGTCCACGATACTCTTTTTCAAAGAATGTACGACTCAATTTAAAGGCATCAATTCCCAATCGCAATCCATAACGTTCTGTTTTAGGCTTTACACTGTCTTTTTTTACAGTACTTGCCGTGGCTACTGCAGTGCCAATAGAATCTTTTGATTTGGTAGTTTGAGCGTGTCCTAAAAACGAACCCAAGACCAATAATAGACTAAAAGCGTATTTGTACATGGACTTCATTTTCAGATTCTAAATTAGGTTTTATAACAGTAATGTTTTGTATCCAAGCGCCATCTGGAGTTGCTGGCTCCGTTTGAACGATAGGAGTGGTAGGATCTAAGTCAAATAAGGTTTTGAAACCACAAGCACGCGATACATAAACTTCGTGATGCGCGTAATTGATGGTTATGATGTCGGTGTTTTCACTTCCAGCTACACCCGAATTTAAAGTTAAAGCATATTGTGTGGTTGTAGCATCGGTGCGCAACGGTAAATACAACTTACTTCCAGTATATAAATAACGTGAAGGATCGGTAATGGGTAGTGAAGGATTAAAAGCAACCGCCTCTGTACCCATTCCAGTAGCAATCGCTTTTAACGAGGTTAGGTTTTTCAAGGTAAGCGTTGCATTGGCATTGTCATAACATTCAATAACCAATCGTGGCGTAGTAGGTGTACTGGCATCACAAATATCATCTTTCTCACAACCTGAGAATGAGAAGGCAAGCACCAATAATAAAAGTATTTTTTTCATAATTCCCAATTATCTCAATTCCAAAAGTACTACATTTTCAACATGATGCGTTTGCGGAAACATATCTACTGGTCGCACACGAGTCACTTTGTATTTTTCGTCCATTAAAGCTAAATCACGTGCTTGTGTAGCCGAGTTACAACTTACGTACACAATTTTTGGAGCACCAGTTTTTAATAACATTTCCACCACATCTTTGTGCATGCCGTCGCGTGGTGGATCGGTGATAATGACATTAGGTTTGCCGTGTTGGTTGATGAATTCGTCGTTGAACACGTTTTTCATATCACCAACATAAAACTCACAATTGGTAACTTCATTGCGTTTGGCGTTTTCTTTCGCATCGGCAATCGCTTCCGGAACGGCTTCTACACCTATGACTTTTTTAGCTTTTTTAGAAACGAATTGGGCAATAGTTCCGGTGCCAGTATACAAATCATACACTACTTCGTTACCTGTTAATCCAGCAAAATCACGAGTAATTTTGTACAATTCATACGCTTGATCGGAATTGGTTTGGTAAAACGATTTGGCATTGATGCTAAAATGCAAGCCTTCCATTTCTTCCAAAATGTAATCACGTCCTTTGTATAATTTAATGTCTTGGTCGTATAAGGTGTCGTTGGCTTTGCTGTTGATGACATATTGCAACGAGGTGATTTGTGGAAATTTTTCGTAAATATAATCCAACAACAATTCGCGGTTGGCTTTATCGTTTTCAAAGAATTGAATCAACACCATAATTTCACCAGTCGATGCGGTACGAATCATTAACGTGCGTAACAACCCTCCGTGATTTCGGGCATTGAAGAAGGTCATTCCTTTTTCGGTAGCGAATTCTTTGATGCTATTTCTAATAGCGTTAGAAGGATCTTCTTGCAAATGACATTTTTCAATGTCTAGAATTTTATCCCACATTCTCGGAATATGAAATCCAAGTGCCGGTTTTTTGCTTAAAGTTTGATCGTCCGATCGGATTTGAGTATCGGTTAACCAACGCGTGTCGGAAAACCCAAATTCCATTTTGTTGCGGTAAAAGAATTGTTTCTCTGAACCTAAGATGGGTTCAAACTCGGGTAATTCGATTTTACCAATGCGTTTTAGGTTATTTAAAACTTCATTATTTTTATAAAACAACTGTTGTTCGTACTTCATGTTTTGCCATTTGCACCCACCACAAGCACCAAAATGTTCACACACTGGCGTTGTTCTGTTTTCAGAATAAGAGTGAAATGTAATGGCTTTTCCTTCGTAATAGGATTTGCGCTTTTTTAACGTTTGCACATCTACCACATCACCCGGAACCACATTGGGGATGAATATTACTTGGCCTTCGGGTGCTTTAGCCACCGAAACGCCTTTAGCACCAGCATCAAGCACGGTCACGTTTTCAAAAATAACTTTGTCTGTCTTCTTTTTTCCCATGGGGCAAAAATAAACTATTGAATTGTTTTTTGGATTGGGTTTAGGAAAAATTTATTGATTTTGTGTTTTCAATCTATTGATCGGGTAAATGTTTTTATAAGAGTGATTCTTCGACCGTTCGAGTGATTTTCGATGGATAATAGTATCGAGAACCGAAAAAGTCGCTTTAGAAACGGTTCTCGATACATTTTTTATTCCGTTGCACTACATAAAAAACACTCGAACAGACGTAACCAAACAACTTATTTGTCCGAAAGTTAATTGAAATGATGAACTAGTTAATTGAAATGATGAACTGGTTAAGTGATTTGATATACTACTTTATTAATTTGACGAACTAGTTAATTGAAAAGATAAACTAGTTAAGCGATTTGGTAAACTACATTATTAATATGATGAACTAGTTAAGCGATTTGATAAACTAGTTTATTGAAAAGGTCAACTAGTTAACTAAAAAGTTGAACTGGTTTATTACTTAGTAGAACTAATGATGAAGTACATAGACCTGTATGGTTTTTAAAATCTTACAGGTCTGTTATAAATTAGTATATTTGAAGAAATTATTTGTATGAAATACCTAGCCCTTCTCCGCGGCATCAACGTCTCGGGACACAACATGATTAAAATGGAAGCGCTCAAAACTACATTGGAAGCCATAGGGTTTACTAATGTGGTAACGTATATCCAAAGTGGTAATGTGTTTGTGGAAACTGAAGAAGAAAGCGGTTTTAGTGTGGGTTTCAAAATCAAACAGGAGATTTATAAGACGTTCGGACATGAAGTGCCTGTGATTGTGATTACCAAACGCGATTTGGAGTTGTGTTTGCAGAACAATCCGTTTTTAAAGGATAAAGAAGTTGATACAAAGAAATTGTATGTAGCTTTCATTTCTAAAGAATTACAAAGCACTGCGATAAATGATTTGAAAATTAGTCAATTCAAACCAGACGAAGCGGTGATTGATGGCAACAGAATTTTTATTAAATATGATATTGGTGCCGGCAAAACGCGTTTGGATCAAAAATATATTGAAAAAAAGTTAAACGTTACAGCAACGATGCGCAATTGGAATACGGTGAATAAGTTGTTGGAAATGTTTGAGTGATTTTGAGAAAAAGAGAAAAGGAAAAAGATAAAAGAAGCGTATTTTAACTGTATAACGATTGAAATTTAATTGTAACTTAGTCTGAAATATACAAAAGTGAAAAAGCCAAACAAACTAGTGCGTTTTTGGAAAATACTCGGTCCCGGATTGATAACTGGTGCTAGTGACGATGATCCTTCGGGAATTGCAACTTATTCTCAAGCAGGTGCTGCTTTTGGATTATCGACATTGTGGACTTCAATTGTGGCGTTTCCTTTAATGGCTGTTATTCAACAAATGTGTGCTAAAATTGGCTTGGTGACTTCGCAAGGGTTAACAGGTGCGTTAAAAAAACATTATCCAAAACCGGTTTTGTATCTAATGTTGTTGTTTAGTTTTCCAGCTATCGTTATGAATATTGGTGCCGATATTGCGGGTATGGGCGCTGTGGGTAATTTGCTTTTTCCTAAAATTGAAGCGACTTATTTTAGTGTTGTGTTTACAATTGTATTATTATTTCTAATTGTTTATTTGCCGTATCAAAAGATTGCAGCAACTTTAAAATACCTATGCATCGTGCTTTTGGTGTATCTTATTGTGCCTTTTTTGTACCATCAAGATTGGTTGGATATTGCTAAAAACACGGTGGTTCCAACCATTGAATTCAATAAAAGCTTTATCAGTGTACTGGTTGGAATTTTAGGAACTACCATTTCGCCTTATTTGTTTTTTTGGCAAGCTTCGATGGAAGTGGAAGAAATGAGTCATAAGAAAAAACACCTGATAGTGAACAAGAAAATCATTCACGATATGAAACAAGATGTTGATTTTGGAATGTCTTTTTCGGGTGTGGTGATGTTTTTCATCATTTTAACAACTGGAACAGTTTTGTACAAAAGTGGTATCCATCAAATTGATACTGTCGAACAAGCCGCCGCCGCTTTAAAACCCTTAGCTGGAAATTTTGCTTATTTGTTGTTTGCTATTGGCGTGATTGGTACGGGTTTGTTAGCGATTCCAGTTTTGAGTGGTTCATTGTCTTACATCATCACCGAAACTTTTGGTTGGGAACAAGGTTTGGATAAGAAATTTCATGAAGCCAAAGCGTTTTATATCGTGATGGCCATCTCATTAATTTTAGGATTGTCGTTAAACTACATCGGAATTTCACCGGTTAAAGCGCTGATTTACACGGCTATTTTATACGGAATGACAGCACCAGTTTTGATTGCAATTATTCTCCATATTTCTAACAATAAGAGTGTAATGGGCGAGTTTACCAACAGTAAAACTTCTAATGTATTGGGGTTTGCCGCTTTGGTCATCATGACAATTGCCGCAGCCGTGTTGTTGTATTTTCAATTATCGGGCAATTAATATAATTATCTAAAAAGCATAACATTTAAACTAAAATTTTACATTTGTAAAAATAATGGATGATTTCTCTCCACAAGAAGGAATTGATATTTTAGAATGGCCCATAACGAGTTTGGGTAAAAAAGAAAAATTATGTCAGTTTTAGAAAAATTGTCCCGAAGCGTCGGGACCGCTGAAGCAATCGCTTTAGAAGATAAATATGGAGCTCACAATTATCATCCGCTACCGGTAGTGTTGAGTAGAGGAGAAGGGGTTTATGTTTGGGATGTTGAAGGTAAGAAATACTACGATTTTCTTTCGGCATATTCGGCAGTAAATCAAGGGCATTGTCATCCGAAAATTGTAGGTGCCATGATCGAACAAGCCCAAACACTTACGTTAACGTCACGTGCTTTTTACAATGACAAATTGGGTGTTTATGAAGAGTATGTAACGAACTATTTTGGTTTTGATAAGGTATTGCCTATGAACACAGGTGCTGAAGCAGTAGAAACGGCTTTGAAATTGTGTAGAAAATGGGCTTACGAGAAAAAAGGAATTCACGAAAATGAAGCACAGATTATTGTATGTGATGGAAATTTTCATGGTAGAACCACTACTATCATTTCGTTTTCTAACGATGAAAACGCTAGAAAGAATTTCGGACCATATACTGAAGGATTTATCAAAATTCCTTACAACGACATCGAAGCTTTAGAAAACGCACTTAAATCGTCTAATAACATTGCAGGTTTTCTTGTAGAACCTATTCAGGGTGAAGCAGGAGTATTTGTTCCAGCAGAAGATTATTTAGCGAAAGCGAAAGCGCTTTGCGCAGCCAATAACGTATTGTTTATTGCCGATGAGGTGCAAACGGGTATTGCAAGAACGGGTTCTATTTTAGCAGTTTGTGGTAATTGTACCTGTGAAAAAGCCTGTGAAAAACAAGCGTCTTATGTGACTCCAGATATTTTAATTTTAGGGAAAGCCTTGTCTGGTGGTGCTTATCCAGTATCGGCAGTTTTGGCAAACGATCATATTATGAATGTGATTAAGCCAGGACAACATGGTTCTACTTTTGGTGGAAACCCTATTGCTGGTGCGGTAGCTATTGCGGCCTTAGATGTGGTTAATGAAGAAAGTTTATCTCAAAATGCACGTCGTTTGGGTAACATTTTCAGAGAAAAAATCGGTGAGTATATTAAAACTTCTAGTATTGCTACTTTAGTTCGCGGAAAAGGGCTGTTAAACGCCATTGTAATCAATGATACTGAAGAAAGTGATACCGCTTGGAACATCTGTATGGCTTTGCGAGATAATGGCTTGTTGGCTAAACCGACTCATGGTAATATCATTCGTTTTGCACCGCCTTTGGTGATGAACGAAGAGCAGTTGCTGGATTGTGTTTCGATAATCATAACCACTTTAAAACAATTTGAAAAGTAATTTTCAAGAATTATAACTAATAAAAAAAACCGTCTTAATGTACTTTAAGACGGTTTTTTAAATTTATTGCACTTGATTATTGACCGAAATAGTCTTGCATACGTTCTCTAGCAAGGTCTTCGTTTCCAAGAGCATCCATGCCTACAATGCTTACGACCCAAACTATCATTACAATCATTAAGATACTTAAAACAAGTCCGATGATGGCTAAAATCCTGCCAACATTAAGACTTTGATAATTGGTGAAATTTTCGGGTGTTAAACGATATATTTTTACATCCTTTGCCGCTAATACCAGTGCAATTATACCAAATATTAATCCGCCTCCATAGCAGATACAAGTTAAGATTGATAAAATTCCGAGTACCAATACGGCTGTTGCATTAGGTAATTTTTGATTTTCCATTTGTTGTTTTTTAGGGTTAAAAAATAAATCGCATTTTATAAGTATATGAAACCAGCATAATTGTTACATTAATCAAAGCTAAAACAATTACTAATTTGTGATGGCTTCGTTTTTTGTCAAAGATAAAAAGCGCTAAAGACACTGCAAAAAGAATAGAAGTATATATGGCTGGAAACATGTGAAAGGCTTTCGCGAATTCGCCGTGAAGTATGAAATTGAAAGAGCGTTGCATGCCGCATCCAACGCAATCAATTCCGAACATTTTTTTGAACATACAAGGCAACATGTAGTCTTCCATTTCCTTTGCATTTTGAACTACAATTTTACAAATAAAAAATTAAAATCCGTTTAACTAATTTAAGTTTTCTATTTTTGATTTTTAAAATATCACCAATGAAGAAGTTTATAATTCCAATAATGATTATCGCCATTTTTGTAGCTTTTTATCAGCAAAAATTGCCGCAACAAAATGTATATGTTACCGTAATTTGTGTCGTGATTTTTATGTTAGGCATGATGAAATTATCGGCAAAAATTCCACCAAAAGACGACCAAGATGACAACGAAAAAATTTGAAATAGGGGATAAGGTATCGGTGCTTGATGAAGCGGTTGATGGTGTAGTGCTTTCGATTAAAAATAATGAAATTACTATCGAAACAACCGATAAATTTGTGATGACATATTTTGTCAACGAATTGATTAAGATGAACAATACCAATGATTTAAAGTCAATTATAAAAAGTGAAACTTTACTTCATAAAAGTATTGATATTCAACCTCAGAAAAAACAGAATATTCCGAAATTTAAGTCGGATAAAGTTGAAAAAGGCATTCCAGAATTTGATTTGCACATTGAAAAATTAGTCAAAAATTGGCGTGGCATGAACAATTTTGACATCCTCACGATTCAAACAGAAACGGCCAAAAGGCACATCGAATTTGCCATCAGAAATCGCATTCCGAAAATTGTTTTTATACATGGTGTTGGTGAAGGTGTTTTGAAAGCGGAACTGGATTTTATGTTGAAACGGTATGAGAACATTTCGTTCCAAGATGCCAATTATCAAAAATATGGTTTGGGTGCTACCGAAGTTTATTTTAAACAAAATGTAAAATAATATTTCAGTATTTTTGCACCACAATTCTATAACTACTAATTTTAGAATTCAGCATTAAAAACAGCTGAAACAAGTTCCAATTACATGAAAAAAATATACCTCGATAACGCAGCTACTACTCCTCTTCGCCAAGAAGTAATTGCAGAAATGATGCACGTACTTCAGAACGATTTTGGTAATCCATCTTCAACGCATAGTTTTGGCAGAAGTTCAAAAACCATTTTAGAAACTTCTCGAAAAATGATTGCCAAGTTATTGGGCTGTGCTGCGCAAGAACTTATTTTTACATCAAATGCCACTGAAGCGACCAATTGGATTCTTAAAAGTGCTGTAACCGACTTACAAGTGCAACGCATTATTACAAGCAAAGTAGAGCATCATGCGACTTTATATACCGTAAAACATTTACAAAAGCAATTCGGGATTGAAGTTGATTTTGTGAATATCCTTCCTTCGGGCGCTGTAGACTTAACCCATTTAGTAGATTTACTTTCTAAAGAAAGCAAAACTTTAGTGACATTAATGCATGTTAATAACGAAATAGGGACCGTTTTGGATATTGAAAAAACAGGTAGAATTTGCCACCAACACCATGCTTTGTTTCATTGTGATACGGTGCAATCTATTGGTAAAACTCAATTTAATTTGCATGAGCTACCCGTTGATTTTGTGGTAGCCAGTGCGCACAAGTTTCACGGTCCGAAAGGCGTTGGTTTCGCTTATGTCAAAAAAGGAATCGTATTGCAGCCATTTGTTTTTGGAGGTGAACAAGAAAAAGGACTTCGTGCAGGTACCGAAGCGGTACATCAAGTAGCCGGAATGGCTAAGGCATTGGAACTATCGTATGAGCATTTGGATGCTGAGAAAAACGAGATTTCGGCATTAAAAGAATATTGCGATGCAGAACTCAAAAAGCAGTTCCCAGAAATAAAAGTCAATGGTGCTGATACTTTTTACAACATATTGAATGTATTATTGCCTTTTTCAGAAGAAAAAACGGCGATGATTTTGTTCAATTTGGATATGAAAGGCATAGCCGTTTCTCGCGGAAGCGCTTGCCAAAGCGGCAGTGTAAAACCTTCGCATGTATTAGCAGAAATTCTAGCAGATGAAGATTTGAAAAAGCCAAGTCTAAGAATTTCATTCAGCCATTACAACACCAAAGAAGATATTGATGCTTTAATTGATGGGCTGAAAGGGATTTAAATTAGGATTTATTTGCGTATTTATTCTTGTTTTCTTCTACTCTGAATAGTACTATTCTTTTTATCAACTCTATGGGTAATGGTTCATTTACAGGAAATTGTACCGAACCTTTTCCTTGTTTGTATTGAGAAAGTTCGGTGCTAAACGCATCATGTCCCGAAGGTGTAGCGTAAAATCCTATATGATTCTCGTAAGCTGCAAAATACACTAAAGGTTTTTTATACAACTTGTAAGCAGGCATTCCATAACTGATGCTTTCTTCAGCTTCCAGAGCATTTTCTAGTATTGTTTTACGAATTTGTTCCACTAACAATTGCACTTCTTTGGGTACGTTTGCAATATATTCATTTACATTGGTTGGTTTGTTCATTTCTATTTTAATTATATCGATACAAGCAAATATAAAAAAAATCCCCAATCGGTTTTGATTGAGGAAGTTGCAATTAATCGATTTTTGTGTTCATAGAGACGTTTGCGGTGTAATTGAGCAGTTGACCACTAGCAGAAACGCCTTCGCCTCCCATGCTTTTATTGAAGGTTTGTAGGTTGCCAGAATTGACCGACATATTAATGGCATTTACCGGACTGTTGGTCGATTTTAAATAGGTTATTTTCCCTAATTTTAAGTGAGCAGCTTTGGCCAAACGATCGGTGGTTTGAATAGCATCGGCTACAGCCAATTCTTGCGCTTCTTTCATAAAATTAGCTGCATCAGTATGGAAGTAAGAAACTTTTTCTATTTCATAAATTTTAGTTTTCAGAATTTCTTCTGTAAAATCTTGCATTCTTTTGATGTCTTTGAGCGTGAAAATAATTTTTTGATTGGATTCAAAACCAACAAATACCTCTTTCTTTTGACTATTGTCGTATTTGAATTCTTTGTCGGTGTAGATTAAACTCACTTTAATATCGGTAGTATCTGCCACATATTTTTTTATTATAGTCAATACTTCTTTGGATGTTTTTTGGGTTTCGTTCATAGCATCTCTTAGAGCTGGTTTAACAAAACGAACTGAAATTGTGATGTGCGCAGCATTTGGAAAAGTAGATTTTGTTCCAACGCCAATCACACTAATGGTATTGTCATCAATAATTGAGGTATTGGTGTTGTTCTGTGCGAAAAGAATGTTTCCGACGAAACAGCAAAGTAAAAATAAGTAGTTTTTCATTGGTTTTAGTTTTTGATCTCATAACTAACGGGTTTTTCAAATAGTTAGTATAAAAATGGCAATTGCAATCCATTTTGAATTGCTTAATCTAAACCAAATGTTACTTTTTAGAGGCTTTAGTTTTTTTCTTTACTTGTTTTTTTTTAAATAATTGTTTATTAGTATAAATGAATTGAAAGATAGCTAGTAGAGCATTAATTTTTTAATTATGTTTGGAAACTAGAAATCTTATTCATTACGCGCAATGTTTATTGAAGTTTTTAAGTGAAACTTAAAATGCTAGTATAGTAAATAATACAATATTGAATTAATCTTAAATTAGATGAAAAAAAAAATAAAACATATTCTTTCTAAAAATAAATTTTTTTATAAGCTGATTATGGGCTTAAATAATTACATAAAAGGAATATACTATTGGGATTTTGATATATTAGACAATTATGTTACTTATAAAAATGACATAAAATTTGTTCAAATAGGAGCTAACGACGGTATCAGCGGTGATCCAATTCATAATTACATTAAAAAACACAGATGGCATGGCGTTTTAGTGGAGCCTGTTCCTTATATTTTTGATGCATTGGAAGCTAACTATAAAGAGTTTAAAGACAATTTGTTTTTTGAAAATAGTGCTATAGCTACTGAAAATGGGAAGCTTACATTCTACAGACTTCAAAAAAGTGATTTGCCTGATCTTCCTGTTTGGTACGATCAACTAGGTTCTTTTAATAAAGAAGTAGTTATGAAGCATCAACATAGTCTACCTCATTTTAATGATTTATTTATAGAGGATACAGTTAACGCCATTACTTTTTATGATCTTATCCAAAAATATGCTATTCAAGATTTAAACGTGGTTCATATTGATACAGAAGGGTATGATTATGAAATTCTTAAAATGATACCTTTTGCCGATTTTAATATCGAATTTTTAATGTTTGAGCACAAACATTTATCGCGTGCCGACTATAAAGAAGCCAAAGAGATGCTTCAAAAATTTGGATATAAATGTGGATTAAAAGGAGCTGATACCATTGCCATTAAAAAACATCTGGTGCCTATTTTAATAAAGGCTAATAAAAAGAAGAAGTGATTAATTTTAATTTATAAAAAAATCCGTCTTGCTTTCACAAAACGGATTTTCTATATAAACTTCGTACGTTGTATTTTTAACTTCGCATTTATAAGTGAATTACTTCACCATAAGCATCCGCAACAGCTTCCATCACCGCTTCACTCATTGTTGGGTGTGGGTGAATGGCTTTTAGAATTTCGTGCCCTGTAGTTTCTAGTTTACGCGCTACAACTGCTTCAGCAATCATATCAGTAACACCAGCGCCAATCATATGACAGCCTAACCATTCGCCGTATTTAGCATCAAAAATTACTTTTACAAATCCATCAGCTGCACCTGCCGCTTTCGCCTTTCCAGAAGCTGAAAATGGAAATTTACCAATTTTCAATTCGTATCCTTTTTCTTTAGCTTGTTTTTCAGTCAAACCAACCGAAGCAATTTCTGGGGTAGCATACGTACAACCTGGAACGTTACCGTAATCAATTGGTTCTACATGCAATCCAGCAATTTTCTCTACACAGTTAATTCCTTCTGCAGAAGCTACGTGTGCTAAGGCTTGACCCGGAGTTACATCTCCAATAGCATAATAACCCGGAACGTTGGTTTGGTTGAAGGCATTTACTAAAATTTTATCTCTATCAGTAGCAATACCTACTTCTTCTAATCCAATATTTTCAATGTTGGTTTTAATCCCAACTGCCGATAATAAAATATCAGCTTCAAGAACTTCTTCACCTTTTGCTGTTTTTACATAGGCTTTCACACCAGCACCAGTAGTATCGATTCGTTCAACAGAAGCATTAGTCATAATGTTAACACCTGCTTTTTTCATAGAACGCTCCATTTGTTTAGAGATATCTTCGTCTTCAACAGGGACAATATTTGGCATGAATTCTACTATAGTAACTTCAGTTCCCATAGCATTATAAAAATGAGCAAACTCAACACCGATAGCTCCCGAACCTACTACAATCATTTTCTTAGGTTGTGTTGGCAACGTCATCGCTTGACGGTATCCGATTACTTTAACACCATCTTGAGGAAGATTCGGTAATTCTCTTGAACGCGCACCAGTAGCAATGATAATATGGTCTGCCGAATATTCAGTTACTTTTCCATCTGCTGCAGTAACATCGACTTTTTTGCCTGGTTTTATTTTACCAAAACCATCAATAACGTCAATTTTGTTTTTCTTCATCAAAAATTGAACACCTTTGCTCATTCCGTCGGCAACCGAACGTGAACGTGCTACAACAGCATTAAAATCTTTATCGTATTCTTTAATCGTCAATCCATAATCGGAAGCATGCTTTAGGTAATCAAAAACTTGAGCCGATTTTAAAAGTGCTTTCGTTGGAATACATCCCCAGTTAAGGCAGATACCACCTAAGTTTTCTTTTTCAATAACAGCTACTTTAAAGCCCAATTGTGAAGCACGGATTGCCGTAACATAACCGCCTGGACCACTTCCTAAAACAATAATATCGTATTTCATTTTTTGCGTGTTTATTTATTATTTGTAAAAAATGCAGTCGCTTTGGCTCGTGTCATTTTTTGCGTGTTTATTTATTATTTGTAAAAAATGCAGTCGCTTTGGCTCGTGTCATTTTCATATAATTTTTTAAATTAAATGAGTTGCAAATTTAGAAAAAACTTTATAAGTTTTCGGGTTTACACTTTAAAAGTTTACGAATATTGAAAGAGGCATTTTTTGCTAAAAAGTATAATTAAAACCAATCATATAACCGCCTTGAACTTTGTTTAAAGAAACATCGATGTTTTTTTTAGCATACGGTTTGGTAAATAAATATGAGGAGCCAATCCCAATAGTAGCACCAGCCAATACATCCCAACCGTCGTGTTTTTTAGCTTGAATTCGGGTGTAGCCAACATAGGAAGCCAATAGATATGAAGGAATTCCATATTTCCATCCGTAACGTCTTTGAATAAAAGCGGCACCAGTAAAAGCACTAGTGGTATGCCCAGACGGAAAAGAAAAATTATCGGAACCATCAGGTCTGGGTTTGAGTACAATGTGCTTTAAAGTTTGTTCGAGTACCAAACTTGTACCATATGCTTTGATGAACTGCCAAGTTGGTTTGGTATGGTCATCATTCCAAATGAAAGTCGACCCAAATGCCACCGCTGGAATTGCAAGCTGTAAAATGTTACCACTAGTTGTGATTGCTTTATTTTGTGCTTTTACATTGGTTAAACACAAAATAAGTGTCGAAAGAAAAATTAGTTTTTTCATAATTTAAAAAGTTATAGTTGCACCAACTAAGTTCATATTGTTTAATCGGTTGAAGGTATAGTTGGTTTTGAAAGTTGTCTTTTTAATACCCAAATCAACTGTTTTGTCTTGTTTGATGATTCTTCGATTGGCAATGGTTTTTCCCATTACATATCCCATAAAAATGGCTACTGGATAATCAGAAGTCCAATGCACTTTTCCGCTTACCATGTTAAAGGCTAAGATGCTTCCAATAGAATATCCAACTGGTTTAATCCATTTTAGTTCGGGATAATTAGTAGCAATAATAGTAACCGTTGCTATATAAGTCGCCATATGACCCGATGGCATGGCATCATAATTAGGAGTATGCGATTGAAATGCACTAAAACTTGGGAATGGATTCCAAGCGCCATTTTCTTTGGTGGCCATGTTGGGGCTTTCTCTTCCAGATATCCTTTTGATGGTTTGGTCTACAACACCGACAGAAAATAGTGCTTCGATTAATTCATTAGAAGTATTTAAAGCCCTATAATCGTTTTTGCCTATTTTTCCGATTCCCCAAAACATTCCACTTAAAAGTAAAGTGGTTCCGCCATTTCCAATGTAATAAACTCCAGAAGGTATATTTTGCGGTACAATAGATAACAATCCAAACATTTTTTTGTAGTGTGCATCTTCATTCCAAATGCCAACTGCAGCTCCTAAATCATCGGCTTCTTCGGTAATTCGTTGATCAAAAGGAATAATAGCCAAGGTAGAACCTACTGCTAGAGCGTCCCATTTTAAGTTCTCTTTTTGAATGGCAAATTTTCCTAAACTAGCAATGTCGTTTGGAACGTACCTAAATATGTCCCAAGTACGAGGTTTTTTAAAGCCAATATTGGAGCTGTCTTTGAATTTAACGTATTGTAATTCAAGGTTTAAACTGTCTTTTTTTTGAGCAAAAGTAATTTGAAAAAAAGCGGTAAAGGCAACTAGAAAAGAAAAGAATTTTAATGACATAAACCATGATTAGATATGTCGCTAATGTAGTTGTGTTAAAACGAGGTATGCTTAAGGTATACTTAATTGTTGCTTAAAGGAAGTTTAATAAATTCTTAAATAATTCTTAAATCGATAAAGAAATGACATTTTTTTATTAAAAATTTGTATAATTAGCAAAATTATATTTCAGTTGAAAATTGAGAATCGTAAAGATTTTTGTAGTAACCCTTTTCTTTGCTAACCAATTCTTGGTGGGTACCCATTTCAACAATCTGACCTTTATCCATTACAATGATTTTGTCAGCAGTAACAATGGTTGCCAGTCGGTGGGCAATTACAATAGAAGTTCTACCTTTCGTAATGGTTTCGGTAGCACGTTGAATCAATTCTTCCGAATAGGTATCAATAGAAGAAGTAGCTTCATCCAAAATTAAAATACTTGGATTGCTTACATAGGCACGTAAAAAAGCAATCAATTGTCTTTGTCCAGACGATAGCATGACGCCACGTTCTTTTACATTATAATCATAGTTTTCAGGTAAACTCATGATGAAATTGTGAACGCCAATTTTCTTAGCGGCTGCAATGACTTCTTCCCGAGAAATAGCTTCATTATTTAAAGTGATGTTGTTTAAAATAGTATCAGCAAAAAGAAACACATCTTGAAGCACTACTGCAATTTGGGTTCGTAAACTTTCTAAAGTAAAATCATCTATATTTTGATTGTCAATATAAATGGCACCCGAATCTATCTCATAAAAACGATTCAGTAAATTGATAATGGTTGATTTTCCTGCTCCAGTTGAACCTACTATAGCTATGGTTTCTCCCGATTTTACTTCCAGTGAAATGCCTTTCAGTACTTCTTCATTGGCAATATAACTGAAACGAACCTTTTCAAAACGAATATTTCCTGCAAAATGTTGGGCTACAACAGTACCATTTTGTTGTACTTCTTCTTCGGTATCGATAATATCAAAAACTCGATTGGCAGCAATCATTCCCATTTGCATTTCGTTGAATTTATCGGCAATTTGACGCAATGGATTGAATAACATTCCGATGAACATGGTATAGGAAAACAAATCACCAAAGGTGGTAAATTTATCTCCATCAACAATATGAAAACCTCCATAAAGCACCACAAATCCTAGTGTAAGCGATGAAATGATATCGGCAATTGGAAAGAAAATCGAGTTGTATAATATCGTTTTGATCCAAGCGACATTGTGCTTCTGATTGATGTCTTTAAACTTTTCGTATTCAATAGCTTCACGGTTGAACAATTGCACGATTTTCATTCCAGTTACACGTTCTTGAACAAACGTATTTAAATTGGCGACTTGAGTTCGAACTTCTTCGAAAGCCACTTGCATTTTGCGTTGGAAAATTCGAGTAATGTACACCAATATAGGCATGGCTGCGACCACAATCCAAGTCAATTTCCAGTTCATGTAAAACATAAAAAGGAGTACGACCAGCATTTTCATCAAATCGCTAATAATCATAAATAATCCTTGACTGAAGATGCGTGCAATTTGTTCGATATCCGAAACAGAACGTGTCACTAATTGACCAACTGGAGCAATGTCGAAGTACTTCATTCGGAACGAAAGCATGTGTTGAAAAAGCTTGGTTCGAATGTCTTTGATAATCTCTTGCCCTAATAAATTGGCCCAAAACACAAAGAAAAATTGTGAGATTCCTTCCATCAATAACACCATACCCATTAAAGAAACATAGAGCAATAATCCGTTTTCATCTTTAGGTTTGATATAACTATCTACCGTTTGCTTCAATAAAAAAGGACGAAGTGCAGCAAAAATAGACAACAATACCGCCGTAGCAATTACTCCGTAGAATAATAACTTGTAGGGTTTGGTATACTTTAATATACGTTTGAATAATCGTATGTCGAATGCTTTTGCTTTCATTTACTACTATTAGATTTTAGATATCAGATTTTAAATATAAAAGAGAGGTCTAATTTCTATGTTCTATTATCTATTTTCTAAATAAGAATATTCCACTTTGGTTAAATACAATCCGTGTGCAGGTACTGAAAAACCAGCTTTGCCACGGTCTTTACTTTCTATAATTTTGGTAAAATCTTCTAACGTTATTTTTTCTAAGCCAATATTAATCATCGTTCCTACAATGGCACGAACCATATTTCGTAAAAAACGATCGGCGGCAATGGTAAAAACCAATTTGTCGTTTTTCTGATTCCAATGTGCTTCAAAAATACTGCAATTGAAGGTGTTTACATCGGTATTCACTTTAGAGAAACATTCAAAATCAGTGTGATTGAATAAGAGGTTACAGGCTTCATTCATCAACGCCACATTCAAAGTATTGTGATAGTACCACGAATCGTCACTTTTAAAAGCATTTTTTTGAGTATGAATATGGTATTCGTACGTTCGTTTGGTCGCATCAAATCGGGCATGGGCTTCGTCATGAACTGGATGAATGTTAATGATGACAATATCTTTTGGTAAAAATGAATTCAGTTTATGAATGTAAAACGGAATATCAATGGACGTTTCCAAATCGAAGTGGGCAAACATTTGCTTGGCATGCACCCCAGCATCGGTTCGTCCGGCACCTACTAATTCAATTTCGGTTTTCAAAATTGTTGTAAGTGCTTTAGTCAAGGTTTCCTGAACAGAACTAGCGTTGGGCTGGTATTGCCATCCGTGATAGTGGGTTCCTCTGTATGCAAATTCGATGAAATATCTCAATTTTTTGGTGCTATGATTCAAAGGTGCAAAGGTACAAAGGTTTTTAAATTGGATGTTTAAAGTTTTCATAATTTCATTTGTTATCTTTACCTGCTCAGAATCTTAGAACCTTAGTCACTTTTTACATTGAAAAAAATCCTCCTCCTTTCCGATACCCACAGCCATATTGACGATACTATTTTGAAATATGTACAGCAAGCCGATGAAGTTTGGCATGCTGGCGATATTGGTGATTTGAAGGTGACTGATACTTTAAAAAAACTAAAACCACTTCGAGGGGTTTATGGCAATATTGACGATGACAAAGCGCGAATGGAGTTTCCGTTACACAACCGATTTATGTGCGAAGGCGTTGACGTGTGGATTACCCATATTGGGGGTTATCCTGGAAAATACAACCAAGTAATTCGGGAAGAAATCAGAATAAATCCGCCTAAATTGTTCATTTGTGGGCATTCCCATATATTAAAGGTGCAGTTTGATAAAAGTTTGAATTTGTTGCACATGAATCCGGGTGCTTGCGGAATATATGGTTTTCATCAAGTGCGTACGATGCTTCGGTTTGAAATTGAAGGCGATAAAATTCAGAATTTAGAAATTGTCGAAATCGGGAAAAAGTAGTTTTTATTGCAGTATACGGGTTCTAGCCCAGATTGCAATGGAAAGCTTTTTCATCAAAACTGCTTGGTTTTTCTTGGTTTTAGAAAGCGACCCACGGAAGCTTTGTAAAAGCATTAGAAAACCTGCTGTATTGTGAAAAACTTGCAATGAAAAGCTGGAAAAGCTGCTAACAAAAAAATCCCAAACTTTCGTTCAGGATTTTCTTCGCACTAATAAACTAAGTTTATAGGTTTACCTCAATCGGTCCACAGATTTTACGAGATCTTCGTCCTTCTTGATAGCTTTGTTGGCCAAAACTAAGAAAACGATAGAAATGATAGGAAGAAACATCCCAATACCCTTCTCAGAAACTGCAGGAGTTCCTCCGGATAGATTTAGCGAACGATATACAAATAATCCTAATAAAATTAAATTTAATATCATATTCAATCTGTTTAAAACAAATTGGTGTTGTCTTTTTTTGAATGAAATGATGCTCATCACGGTCAGCGCCGTGCTCAAGCCAAACAAAATAACGTACAAAATCTCACGATTAAACATAAAGTCTTTTCCGTCCAATTTCCACAAAGGCAATAGGTAAGGAAGAACTGCTACTGCAATAAAGACTAGGGTTAAGTAAACGGTTTGAATTCTTTGTAACATTTTTGTTATTTTGAATAGCAAAAATATATTTTCTTTTTTTAAAAAACTATTGCTTGAACGAAATTTATTTGTATTATTGCATAACAAATCCGTAAGTACTTCAAAAACACGGAGATTCCATAAGAAAAAATCACTACACATTTTGTATTGTTATTCCATCCATTAAATTATATATAAACATTTATGTTTGATAGTTCTGCATTAAAAGGCATGAAGCTGCCTGAGCTTCAGGAAATTGCTAAGTTAGCAAAAACCATAAAATTTAACGGTGTAAAAAAAGAAGTCTTAATTGAACAGATTTTGGCGCATCAAGCGGCCACTTCCAATGAAAGTTCAGCATTGACAACAGCTCCCAAAGAAGAAAAGATAAAAAGAGCTCGAATTGCACCTGAAACAAAAATCAAAAAAAATAAAGATTCTAAAGATTTATTTTCGGAAGCGCCAGTCGAGCAACCACAACCGGTAGCAGAAAATACGACGGTAGATGAAATAAAAGAAGCGCCTCAAAAAAATGAGAAGTTTCAAAAGAAACCAAAGTTCATTAAGCCGGCAAAACGAACTTCAGAAGAAACAGAAGCAACACAAGAGGCAAATCAAAATGAAGTGCCAAAAGAAGCTAATTCAACTGCTGAGATTTCCAGTGATGATACTGCAACTGCGACAGTAAAGCAACACAATCAGAATCCCAACCAAAAGCATAAGAATCAAAATCCGAATCAAAACCCGAATCCGAATCAAAACGGTAATGGAAACGGAAACGGAAATCCCAATCAAAATCCCAATTTTAAAGCGAAGAAAAATCCAAACTTTCGGGACGCCGATTATGAATTTGACGGAATCATTGAAAGTGAAGGTGTTTTAGAAATGATGCCCGATGGATACGGATTTTTACGTTCGTCTGATTATAATTACTTGGCTTCACCAGACGATATTTATTTGTCGACATCTCAAATTCGTTTGTTCGGATTAAAAACAGGTGATACCGTAAAAGGAGTAGTGCGTCCGCCAAAAGAAGGTGAGAAATTTTTTCCATTAGTAAAAGTCTTGAAAATTAACGGTCACGACCCACAAGTGGTTCGCGATAGAGTATCTTTCGATCATTTGACTCCAATCTTTCCGCAAGAAAAATTCAATATTGCAGGTAAACAGGCCAGTACTTCTACACGAATTATCGATTTGTTTTCTCCCATCGGAAAAGGACAACGCGGTATGATTGTGGCGCAACCCAAAACAGGTAAAACCATGTTGTTAAAAGACATTGCTAATGCCATTGCCGCCAATCACCCAGAAGTGTATTTGATTGTTTTATTAATTGACGAGCGTCCAGAAGAGGTTACTGATATGCAACGCAGTGTGCGTGGCGAAGTGATTGCTTCCACTTTTGACCGTGAACCGATGGAACACGTTAAAATTGCCAATATTGTGCTTGAAAAATCAAAGCGTTTGGTAGAATGTGGTCACGATGTGGTGATTTTATTAGATTCAATTACGCGTTTGGCTCGTGCTTACAATACCGTTCAACCAGCGTCTGGTAAGGTATTGAGTGGAGGAGTAGATGCCAATGCCTTACAAAAACCAAAACGTTTCTTCGGTGCTGCTCGTAACGTAGAGAACGGTGGCTCGTTGAGTATTATCGCAACAGCATTAACCGAAACCGGTTCTAAAATGGACGAAGTAATCTTTGAAGAATTCAAAGGAACAGGTAATATGGAGTTGCAGTTGGATCGTAAAATTGCCAACCGTAGAATTTTCCCTGCTATCGATTTAACGTCGTCGAGTACGCGTCGTGACGATTTATTGTTGGACGAAAACACGTTAAAACGCATGTGGATATTGCGCAAGTTCTTAGCCGATATGAATCCGGTTGAAGCCATGGATACGATTAACGATAAAATCAAGAAAACTAGAAATAACGAAGAGTTTTTGATTTCTATGAATGATTAATCAAAAATTGAATAGAGAAAAAACCGAGCAGTAATGTTCGGTTTTTTGTTTTTGGAGCGAATGGTTTGGATGTTTTTGGTTTCCGTGTTCCTGCTTTACGCTATATTTTTATACCTGTCAGGTTTCAAAAACCTGACAGGTATAAAAGATACCGCTTCAATCAGGGCTATTTGATAGACTATAAATATTAATTTAGTTTTTCATCAAACTTTTTCAATTAAAAAAAAGCCATTCCAAAAAGGAACAGCTTATCTATTCTGTGATAATTTGTGAAATCTGTGTTTAAGACTTATAGCTTAGAATCTTTATGACAATTTACTCTTTAGAAGCCAAATAACGTTCTGCATCCAAAGCCGCCATACAACCTGTACCGGCTGCGGTAACTGCTTGTCTGTATACATGATCAGCTGCATCGCCACCTACAAAAACTCCATCAACATTGGTTTTAGAAGTCCCAGGAATATTTACAATATAGCCTGTTTCGTCTAATGTTAAATAGTCTTTAAAAATATCGGTGTTGGGTTTGTGACCAATCGCTACGAAAAATCCTGTGGCTGGAATTTCTTTCGTTTCACCACTTATTCTATTTTTAACACGAACTGCTGTTACTACTTGACCGTCACCCAATACTTCATCGGTTTCGGTATTCAATAGTATTTCAATGTTTTCGGTTTTACGAACGCGTTCTGCCATAATTTTAGAAGCTCTAAATTGTTCGCTTCTCACCAACATGGTTACTTTTTTACACAATTTAGAAAGGTAATGTGCTTCTTCACAAGCCGAATCTCCTGCACCTACAATAACCACTTCTTGATTTCTGTAGAAAAATCCGTCGCAAACCGCACAAGCCGAAACACCACCGCCCATATTCAAATAATGTTGTTCAGAAGGTAATCCTAAATATTTGGCAGAAGCACCAGTAGAAATGATAATAGTTTCACAGTGAATTTCTTTAGTATTATTAACCCATACTTTGTGAATTGGTCCGGAAAAGTCAACTTTGGTAACCCATCCATCGCGAACATCCGTTCCAAATCGTTGGGCTTGTTCTTGTAGGTTTACCATCATTTGCGGACCTGTAATTCCTTCTGGATTTCCCGGGAAATTTTCTACTTCATTAGTTGTTGTCAATTGACCACCAGGTTGCGTTCCTTGGTATAAAACTGGGAACATATTGGCTCTAGAGGCATATATTGCAGCAGTATAACCCGCAGGTCCAGAACCTATTATTAGGCATTTTACTTTTTCTATTGTGTCGGACATTGTTTGTTTATTTTAAGTAGTGCAAATGTAGGTTTTTATTAAAATAAAAATATAGAAACTAATTAGAAAAAAACTATTTTCAAATAAATGAGAATTATTCTTAGAAAAGATTTTGAGAACTAATTTTTAGTTTTATATTTGCACTCGCTTTCGGGGTGTAGCGTAGCCCGGTTATCGCGCCTGCTTTGGGAGCAGGAGGCCGCAGGTTCGAATCCTGCCACCCCGACAAAAGTCTTTTCATTTATTTGAGAGGACTTTTTTCTTTTTAATACTTTTTTCACATAAAAAAACCGAGAATAACTCGGTTCATATTTTTATTTTGTTGGTTTTTTCATTAAAACAGCACTGTCTACAAAACGTTTCAAGTCAATTTTTTGATCACCATACAATTGAATTTCAGATTTACCAGAAGCTTCAATTGATAAATTACTTTTTACATTAATACTTATATTGGTATAAGCTTCACAAATTAATTCGGCATTTTTAACCGATAAACTTTTAGCAGCCAGATTGGCATTGTTGTCCAAACGAAATTTGGCAGTTTCAACATCGCCATTTACAGTTGCTTCACTTTTTTGATACATATCAAAAGTTAGATTTGTAGCAGTAATCAATGCTTTTAGGGTTGTGTTTTTTACTAAACTAATGGTAGTGTTTTCGGCTTTCGAATTCAATTCGGCTTTCGATTTATCATCCATTAAAAGCGTAATATTTTTTGATTTTGAGTTCAGAAACAATTTGGACGAATCATAACTCTTAAACGTGATGTTGTCCAATTCTATTTCAGCCAATGCCGTAACAGAAGCTTCATTTCGGGTAACAACCAATTTAAAATCATCGGTATATGTAACTCTAATGCTTAATTTTTTATATCCAAAAGCACTTTTTAAGGTTGAAAGTCTTAGTGTAGAACCTGTAATTACGGCATCAATAGCATCGTGAAGGTTATCGTCGGCTTCAATTTCTAATCCGCATTGCGTGCCTTTGATTAAGAAAACTTCTAAATTATCAGCCACTTCTAAGGATTCGAAAGATTCTATTTTTTTTATTTCTGTAGTCACAATTTTAGAACCTTTTACTTTTTCTTTTTTTTGTGAAAAGGATAAAGAAGTAACAAATACTAAAGCGATTATAATTATTGATTTTTTCATGAGTGTTTGATTTGTGTGCCAAATTTATAAAAAACTTGGTTCCCTATTTATAAATCGTATTATTGTTTTAATCGAACGCTCCATTCGAAGTCCATTTCAGCAACTTGGTCGCCTTTTTCATCGATACCAATGGATTTTAACCAAATCGTTTCTCCTTCGCCAGTTGCTATTGTTTTTTGGATGGCTTGTTCTATTAAATGTCCATCATTGCAGGTAAAAATGATTCTGCCTTTGGCCTTTTTGGTAAAATTTCCTTTGTTGTTGGCTACTAACATCGAAATGTTTTTGCTACTTTTTTTAATTTGACACATCACCAAGGCACCAGTGGTCAGTTCGGCAGCCATCGCTTGAACCGCAAAATACATCGAGTTAAAAGGATTCTGATTGAACCAACGGTGCTTTACGGTTGCTTCGCATTTATCGGGTGAAATTGATTTTGTACGAACACCACACCAAAAAGCGGAGGGAAGTTTGAAGAATAAAAAAGTGTTCAATTTGGCAGGTGTAAATTCCATGAAGTATTGATTTTGTTGTAAATATACAAAAAACAGCCGCTATTTTAATAAAACACTAAATGTTAATAAAAAGTTAAATTTAAGTACTTTGTAATGCATAATACCTTTTTTTAGTTGTATCTTTGTATAAGAAATTAATAAGCTATCTATAGTATTGTTAGTTTTCATTTTATCAATCATCAAAAATCAAAACAATGAGCACATCCAACGAAAGAACCATTTCATCAATAACCCACTTGAGCGCGTTGACTCAATACTTTTTTCCATTTGGGAATTTTATTTTTCCAATTGTTATTTGGAGTTCCAAAAGAAAAGATTCTGAATTTATAGACTATAATGGCAAACAAGTATTGAATTTTCAGTTGAGTATTTTTTTGTACTCTTTAATCCTTTGCATTATTGCTGTGCTTATAATCATTTATTTAGTTTTAAAAAATGTAGCTTTTAGAACCGCCTTTAACGATGGTGATTTTACCATCCATCATTTTAATCTTGGCGATATAACAGGAATTGCTGGAATTGCAATTTTTGCTGCCATCATTTTTGGATTTTTAAAAGTATTTGAATTCATACTTATAGTTAACGGCGCAGTGAAAGCATCCAACGGAGAGCCATATAAATACCCATTAGCTATACCCTTTTTTAAATAATAGTTTCAATCATCAAAATAATCATCAATCACAATCGCAGCACAGTCAAATTGTTTGAAATGCTGTAAAACAATCAAAAAATGAACAGTTTAATTAAAAAATCAAAATCGAATTATGAACATTGAAAACACAAAAGCTCAAATGCGTAAAGGTGTTTTAGAATTCTGTATCTTATCTGTTTTAAAAGAAAAAGAAGCCTACACCTCTGAAATATTAGACACCTTAAAAAACGCTAAATTGCTTGTAGTAGAAGGAACCGTTTATCCGCTATTGACAAGACTAAAAAATGACGGTTTGCTGAATTACCGTTGGGAAGAATCTACTTCGGGTCCGCCAAGAAAATATTATGAGTTAACCGAACTGGGAAAAACATTTTTAAACGAATTAAACGGCACATGGACCGAATTGTCTGACGCTGTAAACATCATAACTAATCAAAAATAACAATCATGAACAAAACAGTAAATATTAATATAGGTGGTTTATTTTTTCATATAGATGAAGATGCATACCAAAAGTTATCAAGATATTTTGATGCCATAAAACGTTCACTTTCTAATTCATCTGGAAAAGACGAAATCATGAAAGACATTGAAATGCGTGTTGCCGAACTTTTTACAGAAAGACAAAAAAGCGATAAACACGTAATCAATACTAAAGATGTTGACGAAGTAGTTGCAGTAATGGGACAACCAGAAGATTATAGAATTGACGACGATGCATCAGAATCGACATCTTCAAACTTTAATACTAAACAAAAACTAAAAAAGTTATATCGCGATAAAGAACGCGGATCAATTGCTGGAGTTTGTACTGGTTTAGGATATTATTTCGGAATTGATTCCACTTGGATTAAAATCGCCTTTTTAGCCACAGCTTTTGCCGGATTTGGTTTTGGAGTGGTGGTGTATTTAATCCTTTGGATTGCAACTCCAGAAGCGCTTACCACTTCTGAGAAATTAGAAATGAGAGGCGAACCAGTGACCATTTCTAATATTGAAAAAAAAGTACGTGAAGAATTTGAAAATGTATCCGATAAATTCAAAAACGTAAATTACGACGAATTAGGAAACAAAGTAAAATCGGGTGCTGAGTCGGTTGGAAGCCGTTTAGGAGATGTTTTTACCAGTATTTTCGGAGCTTTTGCCAAAGTTCTTGGAGCTATAATAGTAGTGTTTTCTTCGGTTTCACTTTTTGGAATTTGTGTAGCTTCTATCGTAGCGATATTTTCTTCTTCTTTACCACAAAATACGTTGATCAATCATTTTAGAACGCCTTTAGGGTTAGAAACACCACTTTGGGCTCAAGGAATTTTATTCTTGTTGGCTTTCGGAATTCCTTTTTTCTTTTTATTAATTTTAGGATTAAAATTGCTGGTAACCAACTTAAGATCTATTGGAGCTATTGCAAAGTACACCTTACTAGCTATTTGGGTGATTGCAGTTGGAATATTAATCGCTATGGGAATTAATGAGTTTACTCAAATTTCATCTGAAGCTAAAGATGTGAAGAAAGAAATCATCAACATTATACCAACAGATACGTTGTGTGTTAAATTTCAAAACAACGATTTTTATTCCAAAGATTATTACCGTCACGACGACTTCAGACTGACTCAAGACGAGCAAAATCGCGAAATTATTTACTCTAATAATGTGAGTATTGAAGTTATGAAAACCGATGCGAAACAACCCTATTTACAAATTGAAAAATTAGCCGTTGGAAAATCGGCTGACGAAGCTAAAAAACGTGCTGAAAAAATTAAATATGGATACAAAATCGTTGGAAATCAATTAATTTTGGATAATTATTTATTGACTGAAGTAGCTAATAAATTTAGAGATCAACGTGTAGAATTGTTTCTTTATTTGCCAAAAGGAACCCTGTTAAAAATGGATGAAAATGTTCGAGATTTTGATGACTCTAACGACGAATTTTTCAACTTGCATTACAGTTCTGGAGATTATATTTACAGAGTAGGTGATACTCAAGTAAAATGTTTGAATTGCCCAACTGATGAAAACGAACACAATGATGTAGAAATACAATTAGAAGATGTTCAAGCCACTCCAGATAATGATTCGATCAATTCGGTTTCAGTCAAAATAAATGGAAAAGAAGTCATCCAAACGACCAATGGAAAAGAAAAACCCGGCAGTTTAATTATTAATAAACAAGGTATAATCGTTAAAACAAAATAGTCATGGTAAAAGTAATTGTTTTTTGTACAAAAATTATTGTAACAGTAATGGTAGCATTGTTATTTGCTTCCTGCGGTAGTAACGTTTTCAACGGAATTAAAGGCAACGGAAATGTACAAACCGAAAAGAGAACCATTACCGAAAAGTTCACAAAGATTTCGGTAAACCGCGGTATCGAAGTTGTTATCGAACAATCTGAAACAGTAGCGGTAGAAGTAGAGGCCGATCAAAATTTGTTAAGCCACATCACCACTAAAGTGGAAAACGGAACCTTAGTAATTTCTTCGGATGAAAATATTTATAGTGCCGATTCTGAAACAGTGCGTGTAACAATGCCAGTTGTGGAAGGATTAGAAAGCACAAGTGGTTCCAATATCAAAACCAAAGGAACGCTGAAAAGTGCTGCAACAGCAACCGAAATTAGAGTTTCATCTTCAAGCGGAAGCGAAATAGAAGCAGCCTTAGAATTTGATAGTATTAACGCCGAATCAACTAGCGGAAGTACCATTACTTTATCAGGGAAATCATTAAAATTAAGAACAGCCACTTCAAGTGGTTCACATATTGACGCCCAAAGTCTATTAGCCAACGAAGTAACTGCTGAAGCTACTAGTGGCAGTTCTACAGAGGTTCGTCCTTTAGTAAATTTAGTTGCCAAATCGAGTAGCGGGTCTTCTATTGATTACTCTGGAACTCCCAAAAATATTTCTAAAGAAGAAACTTCCGGCGGAAGCGTTTCCAGTAATTAGAATAATTTATTTTTTTAGTTGTATTAAAGTCCCAAGTAATCTTGGGATTTTTTTTGTAATCAAAATCTTCAACAAAAGTTAAACCAATACCAATTAACGTTACGTTTTTACTTTTTCCTCGTAAATTTGATTAAAAAAAGAAGATGAAAGTTCTGATTACAGGCGCAACCGGACTAATAGGACAAGAATTGACCCATTTGCTTTTGCAAAACAATCATACCGTTCATTATTTAACCACTTCGCCATTAAAAATTCAAAATAAAGCCAACTATTATGGCTTCTACTGGAATCCGCAAGAAGGCAAAATCGACGAAAATTGCCTTGATGGTGTTGATGCCATTGTACATTTGGCAGGCGCTTCTATTTCTAAACGTTGGACCAATTCTTATAAACAGGAGCTAATCGAAAGTCGCGTGCTATCAGCCAATTTGTTATTCAGTTTGCTAAAAAAAGCACCGCATCAAGTGCACCATTTTATTTCGGCATCCGGAACGGCCATTTATCCCGATAGCGATACTGCCATTTATAACGAAGCATCCAAAGAAATCGATACTTCTTTTTTAGGACACGTTGTAGTAAAATGGGAAGAAAGTGCCAACCAATTTCATTTGTTGAATCTAAAAGTAACCAAACTCCGAACAGGAGTCGTTTTTTCCAATAAAGGTGGTGCCCTTTTAGAAATGATAAAACCTATTAAAATGTATGTTGGTTCTGGCTTTGGCTCTGGAAAACAAATGCAATCGTGGATTCATTTAACCGATATAGCGCAGTTGTATTATTTTGTGTTGCAAAACCAAATTGAAGGTGTAGTAAATGCCGTATCACCCAATCCGGTCACTAATCAAGAGCAAACGAAAGCTATTGCAAAATACCTCAAACGTCCGTTGTGGTTGCCCAATGTACCGCAGTTTGTAATGAAATTAATTTTAGGCGAAATGCATATTTTGTTATTTAATAATAAAAATATTGTACCTAAAAGAGCACTCGAACTCGGATTCAAATTCGAATTTCCAACCTTAGATAAAGCTCTGAAAAACCTCATAAAATAAAAAAAGCTCCAGTTATCGCTGGAGCTTTTTTCATAAATGAATTAATATCTTTTTGCCTTTCGGACAATTGTAAACCTTTTATATTTCAAATATATACAAACTAAATCGTTATAGTCTTAAAATTATACTAAATTTTTAAGAAGCAGCATCACAGTAGAATTTTTTTAAACCTTTTTCCCGCTATTCGCTGTATCTTTTTCTTTTTAAAGAAAAAAGAAAAAGGATGCCGCTGCTATCGGGGCTAAATACAGTCTTAGGGATTCTAAATTCTCAATTTCATAGCACATTTACCATAAAAAAGAAGTGACAATTTGACATTTTTAAAGAAATGGCAGTACTTTTGCAACCCGTTATGGCGAATAAAATTCGAAATGAACCTCAAAAATATATTTAAAAATAAAAACACAATGAGTACTGAAAATACTGATAAAGAAATTCTAGATAATGAAAAGGCAACAGTAGAAAATCATACTGATGAGTCAGCTATAGGTGTTGAAACAGCAGAAGAATTAAGTGTTGAACAAAAATTAGAAGAAGATTTAGCCAAAGAAAAAGACAAATTTTTACGTCTTTTTGCTGAATTTGAAAATTATAAAAAACGTACATCTAAAGAGCGAATCGAATTATTTAGAACTGCCAACCAAGAAGTGCTACAAGCCATGTTGCCAGTTTTGGATGATTTTGACAGAGCCATGGTTCAAATTTCTAAATCAGAAGATGAGGTACTGTTAAAAGGTGTAGAGTTAATTCACGAAAAACTTAAATCGACATTGGTATCTAAAGGATTAGAAGAAGTTGAAGTGAGAAGTGGTGATGCGTTTAATGCCGATTTTGCAGAAGCCATCACACAAATTCCAGCACCATCCAAAGATTTGAAAGGAAAAATTGTAGATGTTATCGAGAAAGGATACAAATTGGGTGACAAAATCATTCGTTTTCCAAAAGTGGTAATAGGGCAATAATCAGCTGTAGCGACATTGAAATAGTTTGCTGCAACAAAATGATTCAATCATTTGTAACGTATATAAAATGAAAAAAGATTTTTACGAAATATTAGGCATTACAAAAAATGCTACACCAGAAGAAATTAAGAAAGCTTACCGCAAAAAAGCAATCGAGTTTCATCCTGACAAAAATCCTGGTGATGCTGCGGCAGAAGAAAATTTTAAAGCTTGTGCCGAAGCGTATGAAGTACTAAGTGATCCTAATAAGAAAGCCAAATATGATCAATACGGACATCAAGCATTTGATGGTGCTGGTGGTTTTGGTGGTGGCCAACACATGAATATGGATGATATCTTCAGTCAGTTTGGGGATATTTTTGGAAGTGCTTTTGGCGGCGGTGGCGGTTTCGGCGGTTTTAGCGGAAATGGCGGCGGTCAACGTCGAGTAAAAGGAAGTAATTTGCGCATCAAAGTCAAATTGACATTAGAAGAAATTGCTAATGGTGTGGAGAAAAAAGTAAAAGTTAAACGCAAAATACAAGCGCCTGGCGTTAAATACAAAACATGTGCAACCTGTAATGGTCAAGGCCAAGTTTTGAAAGTAACCAACACTATTTTGGGTAGAATGCAAACGGCTGCAACATGTCATGTGTGTGGCGGTTCTGGGCAAACCATTGAAAGCAAACCGACCAATGCCGACGCCTACGGAATGATTATGGAAGATGAAACGGTATCGATCAAAATTCCAGCAGGAGTAGTAGACGGTATGCAGTTGAAGGTTTCTGGAAAAGGAAATGACGCACCTGGCAACGGAATAGCTGGTGATTTAATTGTAGCTATTGAAGAACAAGAACATGAATTTCTTAAACGCGAAGGAGAAAACCTCCATTACGATTTGTACATCAGTGTTGCCGAAGCGGCTTTAGGAGCTTCTAAAGAAATTGAAGCGGTTAATGGAAAAGTACGTATCAAATTAGAAGAGGGGATTCAATCGGGTAAGATTTTACGTCTAAAAGGTAAGGGAATTCCTAGCTTGAATAGTTATGGAAGTGGCGATTTACTAGTACATGTAAACGTTTGGACTCCTAAGACATTGACGAAAGAACAAAGACAATTCTTTGAAAAATCACTCACAGACGAGAACTTTATTCCGCATCCAGAAAAGAGTGATAAATCTTTTTTTGAAAAAGTTAAAGATATGTTTTCGTAATTATAAAATTATTTCTACATTTGAATATTACTTGGAAACAGGTAATTTCTTTTTCATAGCAATTTTTCCCATCCTTGTGTCAAAATAAGGGTGGGTTTTTTGTAACAAAACCTTTCTAATTGGGACTAATTGAGTACTTTTACCAATTCAATAGCAATCTTAAAAATCAACTTCAAAAATCAATAACTATTATTTTTTTTTTTGAAATTGAGTTTTTTTTTGAAGTTGAAGTCGATTTTTGAAGTTGAAATTTATTAAAATGTATGAGTACTATTCTCGAAGTAAACAAAGTTGTTAAGCAATATGGCGATTACACAGCGCTTAACGAAGTTTCTCTTTCAGTTCCACAAGGCAGTATTTATGGATTATTAGGTCCGAATGGTGCTGGAAAAACCTCTTTAATCCGAATCATCAATCAAATTACGATGCCCGATAGTGGCGAAATCCTCTTGGATGGCGAACCATTAAAGCCAGAACATGTTGCCTATATTGGATATATGCCTGAAGAGCGCGGCTTGTATAAAACCATGAAAGTGGGAGAACAATGTTTGTATCTCGCACAGCTCAAAGGTTTGTCTAAACAAGAAGCCAAAGCACAACTCGATTATTGGTTTGAACGATTGGAAATTAAAGGGTGGTGGAATAAAAAAATTCAGGAGCTCTCTAAAGGTATGGCACAGAAAATTCAATTTGTGGTAACCGTTTTACATAAACCTAAATTGCTAATTTTAGACGAACCTTTTTCGGGTTTTGATCCAGTAAACGCCAATTTGATTAAAGATGAAATCATCGAATTGAACCGACAAGGTACTTCTGTCATTTTCTCTACACACCGGATGGAAAGTGTAGAAGAAATGTGCGATTACATTGCATTGATTCACAAATCGAATAAATTGATTGAAGGAAAGTTGATTGATGTCAAAAAACAATTCAGAACCAACAGCTACGAAGTTGGAATTTTAAGTAATAACATCGAAGGCTTGATGTATGATTTGACACAAAAATTTACATTAACGCAAACCGATTTCAAATCGCTAAACGACGAATTAAAACTCGAAATTAATCTCGGAACAGCTACTCCAAACGAATTGTTAAATATACTGTTGCAACGTGGTCAAGTGACGCATTTTGTAGAAAAAATTCCGAGTGTAAATGATATTTTTATTAAAACAGTAACCGAATAATGAGTAAATTAGTACTAATCATAAAAAGAGAGTTTATTGCTAAAGTTCGCAATAAGTCGTTCATTGTAATGACGTTTTTGAGTCCGTTACTTTTTGTCGGAATTGGCTGTTTTGTAGGCTATTTAAGTACGATGAAAGCCGATTTAAAAACCATTGCTGTTCACGATGAAACGGGTCGATTTGTCAATCAATTCAAAAGTGACGAAGAATACAAATACGTTGATTATTCGAAAGTTGATTTGAAAATATTGAAAGACAGTATTCTAAAAGAAAGCTACGAAGGACTTTTAGTGATTCCTAAAGACACCAATAATTCATCCTTGCAAAAGAAGATACAGTACATTTCTGCGAATAGCCCAAATATTACGTTTATCAGTGATGTTGAAAGTGCGATTGCAAAAAAAATGACGCAAGAGAATTTTGATCAAAAAGGCTTGGACACTTTAAAAATTAATAATGCCAAAGCAAAGGTTTCCATAAAAATTAAAAAACCGAATGGCGAAACCACTTTAGAAGGTTTGAATTTAGTTAAAACTATTGTAGGTGGAATTTTTGGCTATTTAATCATGATGTTTATCGTGCTGTATGGAAATATGGTGATGCGAAGTGTCATTGAAGAAAAAACCTCACGCATTATAGAAGTGATTATCTCGTCTGTGAAACCTTTTCAACTGATGATGGGTAAAATAATTGGTACCTCACTTGCTGGAGTATTGCAATTTCTTATTTGGTCCATTCTCGGATTATCAGCAATGTTTATCTTATCCGCTGTTTTTGGGGTTCAAGTTGGAGCAGCATCTGGAGCACAAACACAAATGGCAAATGTTGCACAAAGCGGACTTGCCGAAAATATTCCTATCATTCTCAAAGAATTGCACGAATTGCCTATAGCAACCATTTTAATTTCCTTTATTTTTTATTTTGTTGGAGGCTACTTTTTATACAGTTCGTTTTATGCTTCAATTGGAGCTGCAGTTGATAACGAAACCGATTCACAACAATTTTTATTACCGATAATTATGCCTTTAATTTTAGGTGTTTACATCGGATTTTTTACTGTAATAAACGACCCTCACGGAACCATAGCTACCGTATTTTCTATGGTGCCATTAACCTCGCCTATTGTAATGATGATGCGAATTCCGTTTGGTGTGCCTTGGTGGCAAATTGTAATTTCCATGTTGATTCTTTTTGGTACATTTCTTGGAGTAGTGTGGTTCGCGTCCAAAATTTACCGTGTCGGAATTCTGATGTATGGTAAGAAACCAACTTGGAAAGAATTATACAAATGGCTTAAATATTAATGTTAATTTGGTTATTTGTGTATTCGGTTAATCGATATCACAAATAACCAAAGAACCAAATAACGAATTAACGCAATGTCAAAAATATTAATCATAGAAGACGAAGCTTCCATCAGAAGGGTATTGAATAAAATACTTTCTGAAGAAAATGATACCTATAAAGTAGAAGAAGCGGAAGATGGTGTTCAAGGCCTTGAAAAAATCAAAAATACCGATTACGATTTGGTATTGTGCGACATCAAAATGCCCAAAATGGACGGTGAAGAACTATTGGAAGCCGTTAAAAAAATCAAACCCGAAATTCCAATTGTCATGATATCGGGTCACGGTGATATGGAAACGGCCATAAACACTATGCGCCTTGGAGCTTTTGATTACATTTCAAAACCACCCGATTTAAACCGTTTATTAAACACGGTGCGCAATGCTTTAGATAAAAAACAACTCGTAGTTGAGAATAAAATTCTGAAGAAAAAAGTCAGTAAAAATTATGAAATGATTGGTAATTCTGAGCCTATCAATCACATCAAACAAATGATAGATAAGGTAGCTCAAACCGATGCACGTGTTTTAATTACAGGTCCGAACGGAACTGGAAAAGAACTAGTAGCACACCAATTGCACGAAAAAAGCGAACGCGCCAATGCCCCAATTATTGAGGTGAACTGTGCCGCTATTCCATCCGAATTGATTGAAAGTGAATTGTTTGGTCACGTAAAAGGTGCTTTTACTTCGGCGGTTAAAGATCGAGCAGGTAAGTTTGAAGCAGCCGATGGCGGAACCATTTTCTTGGATGAAATTGGCGACATGAGTTTGGCCGCTCAAGCAAAAGTATTACGAGCATTGCAAGAAAATTTAATACAAAGAGTAGGAGCAGACAAGGATATTAAAGTCAATGTGCGTGTGGTGGCCGCTACCAACAAAGATTTGAAAAAAGAAATAGAAGAAGGACGTTTTCGTGAAGATTTGTACCATCGATTGGCGGTAATATTAATTAAGGTTCCGGCTTTGAATGACCGTAGAGATGACATACCTTTGCTCATTGAATATTTTGCATCCAAAATAGCCGAAGAACAAGGAAATGCACCAAAATCTTTTTCTAAAGAAGCCATCAAATTATTACAAGAATACGATTGGACTGGAAATATTCGGGAGTTAAGAAACGTCGTGGAACGCTTGATTATATTGGGTGGAAGCGAAATTTCAGAAACGGATGTAAAACTGTTTGCTAGTAAATAAATAAATGCTTTAAGCATTAAGTCATAGGCATGAGTAACGTTGTTTTACTTATTTCGCTTAGGGCTTAGAGCTTAGAGCTTACAGCTATAAATAATGCAATTAAAAAAAATAAACCCTAACCTGCAACAAGCACTCATTGAGAACGAATTAATCGAAGCCAATGAAATGCAACAGGAAACGTTTTCTACTGTAAAAAGTGGCGCTGATGTGGTGATTCAATCGCCAAAAGGAACTGGAAAAACCACTACAATTGTCCTAAATGTGATTCAACGTTTAGAAAAAACCGTAGGTGAAAGTACGCGTGCTTTAATTATTGTAGAAAGTAAAGAAAAAGTACTCCAAATGGAAGAGCTTTTTTTAAAGTACGGAACTTATACCGATTTGAGTATTTTAGGCGTTCATGATAAAGGCGATATTGATTATGATAAAAATGTCATTTCAATGGGATTAGACATTTTAATTGGGACACCTAATCGAATAAACGCTTTGTTTTCGTCGGCAGGTTTCAATATGAATACCATAAAAATGTTTGTTGTAGATGATGCCGATATGCTTTTTAGAAACCGATTTGATGCCACCATCATGCGTCTTTCTGCTAGTATAGAAAAAACACAACGAATCTTTTTCACCTCTGAAATTACAGAAAGAGTTGAAGTCTTAGCCGATAAAATCATGATTGAGCCACTTTTCTTCGAAATGGAAGAAGAATAGGAATCAAAGGAACATTTTTCATCACACAATTTAATACAACTAAAAAATGGGTTTAATAAAAATATTTTCAGGAGAAGAAATCCTAGCCGTAACCTTAAAAGAAAGACTTGAAGAAGTTGCTATAGAGGTAGTAATTCGCAATAACAATCAGGCCAATGTGTTGCCAAGTATTCAAACGGCTAAAGCGGTTGAACTGTTCATCCAAGAAGTCGATTTTGGAAAAGCAAATCCTGTAATTGAAGCTTTTCGATTGAGTTTGTAAGCTTCAAAAGAGATAAAAAGTAGTCGAGATTTAGTTGTAAATTATACAATCTTCAATCGACTGACCAAAATGGAGATAAAGAATCCGAACAACCCAATCAGTCCGAATGAATATTTCAAGTTGGTCAATTCAGCAATGTAACCAATCAAAGGCGGCCCCATTAAAAATCCAAGGAAACTAACGCTGGAAACGATGGTTAAAGCAACACTCGTTGGTACAGTGGTGTTTTTTCCTGCCAAACTATACACCGTTGGAACCACACTAGAAACCCCAATTCCAACCATCATAAAAGCTAGGGTACACGGAATAATATAAGGAAAAGCTACTGCCAGAAACAATCCGATAGAGATCACGCAACCACTAATTTGTAGAATTTTTTGAGCGCCATAACGGTGTACCAATTTATCGCCTACAAATCGACCGCTAGCCATCATGACCATAAAAGAAGTATATCCTAAAATGACCAATGCTCCGGGTGCTTTTACAATTTCTTTAAAATAAACGCCGCTCCAATCAAACATAACACCTTCGCTGGCCATACAGCAAAAGCCAATAACGCCTAACCAAATTAATGCCGAATCGGGTTTAGAAAAGCCTTTCTTTTCTTCTGTGACTTCTTTTTTCGATTTTACACGAATCAAAAACTTATAATTTAAGAATAAAATTACCATAATTACCACTGCCATAATGATAAAATGATGCAGGGTTGAAATGTTGAAGGAAAGCATAATCAATCCTACCAAAGCACCCACAAATCCGGCTAAACTCCACGAACCGTGAAACGATCCCATCAAGGTTTTTTTAAACAAACCTTCGGTATAAACTCCTTGCGTGTTGACGGCAATGTTGCAAAAATTTCCGAACAAACCATAGGCAAATAATCCTAAAGCGAGTTGCCAACCTTCAGTAGCTATACCAAGACTAATTAATCCCAAAACATAAAAAAATAAGGCAATGGCTAAGACTTTATGGCTGCCAAATTTTGTGACAAGTTTGCCCGAAAACGGCATCGCCAATAATTGCCCCACAGGAACTGCAAAAAGAATGCTTCCGAGTTGTCCCTCACTAAGTTGTAAGGCGGTTTTTATGGCCGGAATCCTACTTGCCCATGTTGCAAAACACAATCCCATTCCGAAATACAGTAAGGAAACCGCCCAACGAATGCGATTCATATACGTTAGTTTGGCATGCTTATAACTTTTTTTATACTTTACTTTGGGTAGTATTTTACTCAAAAAACTATAGTCTATTAATGGCATAATCAAGTATTTGATACTACGAAATTACTTTAATTTTACGTTTAGAAAAGTAATTTTAGTATAAAATGTATCGATTTATTCATCCTTTAAAAAATTAGTAATCCTGTAAATAAATCGATAAAAAAACACAGGCTTTTTTCTTAATATTCAAATGGATAAATACCACAATTGCGCTATATTTGCACCTTTCAAAAAATAAATAAATGATTACAGTTAACGACATTGCCGTAGAGTTTGGCGGTACAACTCTTTTTAGTGAAGTAACATTTGCTATTAATGATACTGATAAAATTGCCTTGATGGGTAAAAATGGTGCAGGAAAATCTACATTATTAAAAATAGTTGCTGGAGCGAATAAACCAACTCGAGGTACGATTTCGGCTCCTGGGGATGCAGTAATTGCTTATTTACCGCAACACCTATTGACAGAAGATAACTGTACGGTAATGGAAGAAACCTCTAAAGCTTTTGCAGGTGTTTTGAATATGAAAAAAGAAATCGACGACATCAATGAACAATTGACTATTCGTACCGATTATGAAAGTGACGATTACATGAAATTGATTGAAAAAGTTTCGGAATTATCTGAAAAATATTATTCGATCGAAGAAGTAAATTATGAAGCCGAAGTTGAAAAAATTTTGAAAGGATTAGGATTTGATCGTGAAGATTTTAATCGACCAACCAAAGAATTTTCAGGTGGATGGAGAATGCGAATCGAATTAGCCAAAATTCTTTTAACCAAACCCGACTTGATTCTTTTGGATGAGCCAACCAATCACTTGGATATGGATAGTATTGAATGGTTAGAGGATTTCTTGATTAACCAAGCCAAAGCGGTTATGGTGATTTCTCACGACAGAGCTTTTGTAGACAATATTACCAACAGAACTATTGAAGTAACCATGGGAAGAATTTACGATTACAAAGCTAAATATTCTCATTATTTAGAATTGCGAAAAGATCGAAGAATTCATCAGCAAAAAGCCTATGAAGAACAACAAAAATTTATAGCCGATAATCAAGCGTTTATCGAACGTTTTAGAGGGACTTTTTCAAAAACAGAACAAGTACAATCGCGTGTTAGAATGTTGGAAAAAATTGTTCCAATTGAGGTGGATGAAATTGATAATTCGGCTTTGAAGTTAAAATTCCCACCATCTGTTCGTTCGGGACAATACCCAGTAATTGTTAAAGATTTAGAGAAATCGTATGGTGATAAATTGATTTTTAAAGAGGCTAATATTGTAATCGAACGCGGCGATAAAGTAGCCTTTGTGGGTAAAAATGGAGAAGGAAAATCGACCATGATTAAAGCCATTATGAAAGAAATCGAAATTAATGGCGGTTCTGTAGAGGTTGGTCACAATGCTCAAATTGGTTATTTTGCTCAAAATCAAGCAGCGCAATTGGATGAGAATGCTACGATTTTTGAAACTATTGACAGAATTGCGGTTGGCGATGTTCGTACACAAATTAAAAATATTTTGGGTGCTTTTATGTTCCAAGGTGACGATATCCAAAAGAAAGTGAAAGTGCTTTCGGGTGGTGAAAAGACGCGTCTAGCCATGATAAAATTATTGTTGGAACCCGTAAACTTGCTAATTCTAGATGAGCCTTCCAACCATTTGGACATGAAAACCAAAGACATTATCAAAGATGCCTTGCGCGATTTTGACGGAACCTTAATCTTAGTGTCTCACGACCGTGATTTCTTGGATGGATTGGCAACCAAAGTTTTTGAGTTTGGAAACAAACGCGTGAAAGAACATTTTGAAGACATCAAAGGATTCTTAGCTCATAAAAAAATGGAATCGCTACGAGAAATAGAGAAATAATTTTTTTGCAAATACAACCAAACCCGACACATTCTAAGAACGTATCGGGTTTTTTTAATTAACCAATTTAATCTAACTATTTATTTTACGTTTTCCACTAATCGAATGAATTCGGCTCTATAGCCTTCTGAATCATTAGCCAACCCTTCTTTGGCAAGAGCAATGATATCCAATGATGATTTGTTAGTCACTAATTTAGAGTCTCTTAATTTCAATCCGAACCACGCTACTGCAGCACAAAATTTGAAATCAGATGATGCCCCAGTAAACTCTACTGCGGTATTGTTAATTACCTGCACCATTTCGATACTTTTTTCGCCGTCTGGTTTTTTATAACGGAATTTAACGGTAGCTAATTCGTCTTTAAAAACGGTTTGAGAAGGTTCCGTTTTAGTATATTTCAAATCGGATGGCGCGGTGTATAAATCGGTTTTCACGCCAGTAGGAATGATTTCATATAACGCTGTTACGGTGTGTCCGCTACCCAATTCACCAGCATCAATAGCGTCATTTTTAAAATCTTCTGGACGTAATTTTCGGTTTTCATACCCAATTAAACGGTAGGCTTGCACTTGATTTGGATTGAATTCAATTTGAATTTTTACATCTTTAGCAATGGCAAACATCGAACCTTTGAATTCTTTTCCCAAAAAGCGATTGGCTTCTTGCATGTTGTCGATATACGCATAATTTCCATTTCCTTTATCGGCTAAAACTTCCATTTTGCTGTCTTTGTAATTGCCCATTCCGTAACCCAAACAGGTTAAAAATACACCTGATTTTCTTTTCTCTTCAATTAACGTTTGCATATCAGTATTCGAGGAAGCACCCACATTAAAATCGCCGTCAGTAGCTAAAATCACACGGTTATTACCACCTTGAATAAAATTTTCTTGAGCTATTTTGTATGCCAGTTCAATTCCGGCTCCACCAGCGGTGCTGCCACCAGCCTCTAGTTTGTCTAGCGCTTTGATGATTTTTTCTTTATTATCGCCAGTTGTAGATGGCAATACTACTCCAGCTGCACCAGCATATACCACCATTGAAATTTTATCTTCTTTTCTAAATTGTTCCACCAATATTTTTAATGATTGTTTTAAAAGTGGCAATTTATTGGCATCGCTCATTGAGCCTGAAACATCTATTAAAAAAACCAAATTGGAAGCCGGTAAATCTTTTGTCTCAATGTTTTTACCTTGCAAACCAATGCGAACCATTTTGTGATTAGCATTCCATGGACAGCTACTGTATTCGGTTGTGATTCCAAACGGATGTTCGTTTTGAGGTTGTGGGTAAGTATATTTAAAGAAATTTACCATTTCTTCAACCCGTACAGCATCTTTTGGAACCGTTTGCCCGTTGTTGATGAAGCGTCTCACATTGGTATAAGAGGCATTGTCAACATCAATAGAGAAGGTTGAAAGTGGAGCACTTTTCGGACTTTCGAATTGATTTTCTACAAAACTTTCATACTCGTCTTGATCAATTTCAATTTTTGTTGATTGTGGTGCTATAGGTTCAATTTTTTTTGGTTCAGCAACGGGTTGAACCGTTACAGCGTTATTGTCTTCCTCTGTATCATCTGCTTCATTTTGAACTTCCTCTTCTTCTTCCTCAACCTGACTCTTGTTGTTATACCCTTTTTTTGTAGTAACAATAATAACCCCATTTACGCCTTGAGCGCCATAAAGAGCTGCACCTTGGGCGCCTTTGATTACATTTACATTATCTACTATATTTGGTGGTAATTGGTCTAGCGTAGTGGCATCTGAAATTACATTATCAATTACAATTAAGGCTTGATTGTTACCTGTAATAGATCGGTTGCCTCTCAAAACAATACGATTTTCAGCATTGACACCATTGCTAACCGTATTTATTTGTAAACCAGAAACTTTTCCGGTTAACGAGCCCACTACACTTGGATTAGCGGATTGAGTCAACTCTTTATTACTAATTATTTTTTGGGAAGAAGTAACCGAGTTTTTGGTACGTTTAATTCCCATAGCACTTACCACAACAACTTCGTCAAGCATGTTGGTATTCTTATCGGCTACATAACCCATTTGCGTCGTTGGAGCTGATGTGGGACGTTTTTTGAAATTTGCATCAACAATATAGTTCTCTTTTTTGCTAGAACCAACTGTAACTAATTCTTGTTTTACATTGGCTACAGGAAGTAGAATAACATCGATTACAGAAGCACTTCCGACGGTTTCCATTTTGGTAGTATAGCCCACATATTGGAAGACTAAAACAGCACCAACTTGCGCATGGATGGTGTATTTTCCGTTTATATCGGTTAAGGTACTTTTAGTAGTTCCTTTGATCACTACATTAACAGCAGGAAGCGGTAGTGTACCATCAGAGACTAACCCAGTGATGGTTTTTTCTTGCCCAAATGTTACGAAACATATAAGCATAGTAAGGGCTGATGAAATAAGTTTGATACTTTTCATAATTTAAAAATTAAGGTTAAACGAAATGTGAAATGCTGTTGTAACTACGGTTTTTCTAACTGTTCTTTAGTGATTACAGTGCCGCGTTCTATATTTTTTCTGGGATGTGGAGTATATGGAAGTGTTTCTTCGAGTTTTATATCTTCAAGTAATTTTACATCAATTGTGGTTTGGTTTCCTACCACAATCTCTTGTGTTTTCATTCCTACATAACTAATAACAAGTGTGTCTTTCGCATTTACTTTTAGAAGGTACTTGCCATCAAGATCTGTTTGAATTCCTTTTTTAGAATTCTTTATTAAAACTGAAGCTCCTGGCAAAGGTTGTTGACCTTCACTCACGATACCCGAGATGGTTTTCTCTTGGCCAAATGACACGTAACCTATAAGCATAGTTAGGGCTAATGAAATAAGTTGGATACTTTTCATTGTGATGTTTTTTTTTTAATTTGTTAGTAAAGAAATTATTATTTTTTCTCGAAAGGCTTTCCGTCTTTGGTCGCAATAATTACAACGCCATTCTTGCCTTTTTCGCCATAGATAGTTGCTGCTTTTTCGGGTTGAATAATGGAAATGGTTTCAATTTTTTGTTTGTTTAAAGGCGAATACGGACTGGTAGGATTAGGACCAAATAATTCTTGTTCGGTGTAATATGCGCCGTTGATAATGTACAACGGATTTGGCAGTTCTAAGATAGAATCAACTTCTTCGTTATCAAGATTAGAAAGTTCTTTTTTGTATACTTCACCGTCAACTACCGTTAAGGGTTCTAGTTTTTTATCGGCTTCTTTAAAGTCTTTTACCGTTACCGAATATCCAATTCTATTGGCATCTTCTTGTACAACACCTCTGGAATTAAATTTTCTACCCGTTAGTAGAGCACCTGAATTACTAGCGGAAGCTGTATTGTTATAACTCTTGTTGGATATAATACTTGGTGTGTTTTCTTCTAATTTGTCATAAACGATTTCTGCGTCACGGTCTGTTGCTCCAACAGCAGTATTATTGGTTATTGTTTTAGATAATATGCTGTCGACGTCTTTTTTAATAATCGGATTAGCATTCACAATTGCGGTAGTGTCTTGAAGAAGTTTTGGCGTGATTAATTGTTTCTCAGGACTTGAATTTACTACGTTGTTTGGCTGATTTTCAACTTTTTCATTTGTTTTTAAAAACTGATATCCAATAGAAAGCACAACTACAACAGCAGCGGCTGCCAACAATACTTTCCATTTAGCATTGTTCTTGTTTTCAATTTTAGTATCCAATTTAGCATCGAGGCGCGACCAAACTTTTTCCATTCCCGGAAATTCCTTGGTTTCTGCGTTTTCTGCGGCAGATTTGATTTTGTTAAATAAAGTATCTTGATTGTCCATGACTTATTGTACTTTTTGATAATAATGATTGTTGACTAATTCTTTCAATTTGGTTTTAGCCACATTCAACTGTGATTTAGAGGTTCCTTCTGATATTTGAAGCATGCTGGCTATTTCTTTATGGCCATATCCTTCAATCACAAAAAGATTAAAAATTGTTTTGCACCCTTCCGGAATAAAATTGAGCAAATTCAGTAAATCTTCTTCTTCCAAATGGGTTTCTGGCAAACTCTCAGGTTGCAGTTGTAATTTGGTATCTTCCAAATAAATATTGAAATTGACATTGCGTTTCAATTGATGAAGGCATTGATTTACCGTAATTTTTCTAGCCCAAGCTTCAAAAGCACCAAGTTCTTTTAATTGTTCCATTTTGGTGAAAATGGTATAAAATGCATCGGCCAATACTTCTTCTATTTCTTCTTCTTTTTTTAGATAGCGTTTGCAGGTGCGATACAACTTTGGCGCCATGTATTCATACACTTGCCTTTGCGCATCTCGCTGCATCTTTCTACACGCTATTAGTATTTGTTCGTTTATCACAAGTAAGGTCTTTATTGTAAAGAGCGCATTTAGATCAAAAAGGTTGGGACGTTTTTAAAAAAGTTTTTATTTTTTATTGTAACCCATTGATTTTAAAGCTATTTTTTTAAAATTAATTTGTAAATAGTAGATTCTAAAATTTCGGTATCCGCATCTTCACAGAGTAAAAATGTGATGGAGTCGGTTGTTTCTTCAAAAACGGTCAGTCCTTCAAATTTATGTGAATCACTTATTTTCTCTGTAAAATCGAGTTTCATGGTTTTTAAGTCGATTCGGCCAATAACGCTTCCCAAAACTTCTCCGTCATCATAAGTAGACTCGGTATTTTCGGCAGTGGCTAAGAAATAGATTTTGTCATTAACCAAAATACCATCCGTAAAACTGGTGCGAATTCCTTTAATTTTAGGTAGTTTGTAGATGTTGGATAAGATTCGGAATTCGGTAGTTAAATTTTTTGCATCTACAGTAAAAATTACATTTTTGTTGGATTTACCGTTGCCACGATTGAAAAAGAACCAGCTTTCGCCATTATAAATAGCGCCTTCCAAATTGAAGTCTTCGGGTTTTATTTCGCCAAAAGATTGCATAGAAAGGTACAAATCGGATAAATCATTTTTAGAAATGACTTTTTTTGAAGTGGCATTTACTTGTAGCATGGTGTTTCTTTTTTCGGTAGAACCAGAACCAAAAATGTAAATACTATCTTTGAATTGCGTTAGGGCTTCAAAATCGGGTTTGCTGATTTTAGCCACATTTTCTTGCGGATTTTCAGTCAAAGGATGTCGGTCCAATTGCTTAGCGTCCATGTGGTATTCATATAAATAGGTACTGTTATCACCAATGGCTAAAATGGTATTGTTGTGGTATACCAAACCAGAAGCCGAACCCAGTCCGATAATTTTAAAAAGTAGTGAAAGTTGAATTTTTTCCATGAAAAGGCGTGTCAAGATTATAGTATTAGCCCAGATAGCAGTGGAAATCCTTTTCTTTTTTTCTTTAAAAAAGAAAAGATTGCAACGAATAGCTGGATTAGCTCCTCAAAAATACTATTTTTACTCATATAAATGAATTTGTTATGAAATCAATTAATCCGGATGATTTTAAAGTTGTTGAAGGCATCGAATTGTCTAAAATTCCTACTCAATTAGCGTTGAACGTTGATGATGAGACCAAAAAAGAAAAATTATTAAAGGTGCAACGCAAGTTGAGCAAAAAGCAAGACGCGATGTATGCCCACAACAAATATGCTTTTTTAATTTGTTTGCAAGGCATGGATACCAGTGGAAAAGACAGTTTGATTCGGGAAGTTTTTAAAGAATTCAATCCGCGAGGCGTTGTGGTTGAAAGTTTTAAAACACCATCAGCACACGAGTTGGAACACGATTTTTTGTGGCGTCATTATGTGGCGTTGCCCGAAAAAGGGAAATTTTCGGTATTCAATCGAACGCATTATGAAAACGTATTGGTTACGAGAGTGCATCCCGAATACATTTTGTTTGAAAATTTACCAGGCATTAACAAAGTAGAAGACATCACCGAAGCGTTTTGGGAAGATCGATTTGAAAGTATCAATCATTTTGAAAAACATATAGCACAAAACGGAACCATAGTCTTGAAATTTTACATGCATTTAAGCAAAGAGGAGCAAAGAAAACGCTTGCTGAACCGATTGGAAAATGCAGAAGACAACTGGAAATTTTCGTTAGGTGATTTGAAAGAGCGCGAGCATTGGGACGAATACATGAAGTATTATGAAGAGGCTATTAATAAAACGTCTAAAGCTCATGCACCTTGGTATGTTATTCCGGCCGACGATAAAGAAATGTCACGTTATATTGTTGCCAAAATTATTTGGGAAGCAATGCAAAAACTAACCGATATAAAAGAACCCGAGTTGGATCCGAAAGTGAAAGCAAATATTGAAACTTACAAAAATCAATTGCAATAACAATAGCAAAAATTAAATGAGATTATCTTTTAATTTATGGAGTTTTGCAATTGATATTGAATTTTGCCATTGAATTCCCTATTTTTGCCCATTCAAAAAAGTAACGTGAATTTATCCCAATACACCAAAGAATTTCGATACAATATGCAATTGGCTTATCCAGTAATTTTGGGTATGCTTGGTCACACCTTGATTGGAATTGTAGATAATATTATGGTGGGTAAATTAGGTTCTACCGAATTAGCCGCAGTTTCGTTGGGTAACAGTATGATCTTTATTGCGTTGTCACTTGGAATTGGATTTTCTACAGCCATAACACCCATTGTAGGTGAAGCCGATGCGGAGAAAGATACTAGCAAAATTCGATTGGCATTTCATAACGGATTGTTTTTGTGTGTGATTCTCGGATTTACACTTTTTGGGTTGATTGTTTTGGGAAAACCATTAATGGAATTGCTACACCAACCCGAGGAAGTTATTGTTTTAGCCAAACCCTATTTGGATTGGGTTGGATTTTCGTTGGTTCCGTTGATAATTTATCAAGGATATAAGCAATTTGCCGACGGTCTTTCTATGACTAAATACTCTATGTATGCTATTGTTATGGCGAATATTGTTCACGTAATCATCAATTATTGTTTGATTTATGGCGTTTGGATTTTTCCTAAAATGGGAATTCTCGGCGCGGCATTAGGAACCGTTATTTCTAGAATTGCCATGGTGGTTTTTATGCATGTTATTTTATCAAAACAAGAACAGTTGAAACAGTATTTTCACAATTTTAGTTTTGACGAAATAAAAAAAGAAACTATTGCTAAAATTGTCAATTTAGGCGTACCTTCGGCATTGCAAATGTTGTTTGAAGTGGTTTTGTTTACTGCCGGAATTTGGCTTTGCGGTAACATCGGAAAAACCAGCCAAGCCGCCAATCAAATAGCACTGAGTTTGGCTTCTATGACGTTTATGTTTGCCATGGGATTGAGCGTTGTTTCGATGATTCGAGTGAGTAATCAAAAGGGTTTGCAAGATTATAAGAAGTTGGTTGTTATTGCTCGCTCTATTTTTTTATTAGCCATACTGATTGAAATTGTATTTGCCTTATTGTTTGTGATTTTTCATCAAATTGTGCCACCGTTGTTTTTAGATATGGGCGATGCGAATCAGTTGATCGACAATCAAGAAGTTGTAGTTATTGCGGCCAAATTACTTATAGTAGCAGCTGTATTTCAAATTTCTGACGGAATTCAAGTGGTCGTTTTAGGAGCCTTACGCGGACTTCAAGATGTGAAAATTCCTATGTATATTACTTTTGTGGCCTATTGGATAATTGGTTTTCCAATATCGTATTACTTAGGTAAATATACTGATTTAAAAGCAGTTGGTGTATGGATTGGATTGTTAGCCGGATTAACCGCTGCTGCAATTTTTTTGTATATTCGTTTTCATTTTTTGACAAAAACATTACTTTTGAAAGACAGTTTAAAAATAACCCCAGATGATAAAATTATATAGAGGAGAGGAGTTTAGACAAATTAAGATTGATTATCCTTTAAAATTTAAATATGCTGTTTCTAATCAAGGAAGAATTATCAGTTATACTGAAGATTTCCTAGATGGAACGGAGCTTAAAGGAGGCATGGTTGAAGGCTTTAGAGTTTTTAGTTACATCATGATGGTAAATGGTGTCAGAAAAAGCAAGTCGCTTTTGATTTACAAATTAGTAGCCGAACTCTTTATACCAAATGATAACCCAGAGCGCACTATGGTTTTGCATTTAGATTACAACAAAACCAATGATGTAGTAGAAAACCTGAGATGGGCCACACGCAAAGAGCAAGTCGAGTTTCAATGTAAAAATCCGGCCGTAATTGCTGGCAAATTGAAAACCATCGAATTTAACAAGAAAGCAGACGGTCGAAAGCTAACTTCCACTCAAGTGATTCGCATCAAAAAAATGCTTGAAAGAAAAGATAATAAAACACGTTTGGTAATGATTGCTAAGCAATTTAATATTACAACCCAACAATTATACCGTATTCGAACAGGTGAGAATTGGGGACACATTAAAATATAAATAATTTCAAAATCCTATTATGCAATTACCAAAATTTGTATTGGCAGACAACTCCGATTTTCCTGAAGATATTTTTGTTATTCACCTAGATTTTCCTCGTTTCATCATCAACTTAAAAGATGATGAAGTCGAATTTTTAGAAGATTTGGAAGGTGAAGACGAAACCGAATTGGAATCTGAAATGGAACATTTAATTATACTTGCCGGAGAATTCTACGATAAGGAGATGGAAGCCTACGAAGAATAATTTTAAATTTACTCAGAATTATATAGGGTAGTATGTTGTTTTTTCTACAAAAAAAATTATGTTTGTAGGAAAATCAAAACTATTATAATATGAGAAAAATTTGCCATCTATGCCTTTTTTTATTATCAGTAACATTATTGACTTCTTGTAGTGGAAATGATAATGATACTATTCTGAAGTTTACTACTGACAAAACATTAGCAATTTCAAGAATCAACTTAGCTCAATTTAATGCTAAGTTGCCTAAAGATCAAATTTCAAAAGACACAACGATTAGTCGTATGTCGAAAAGTGAAAAAGAAAAGTTTAAGTTATTCATGAATGCCGAAAACAATGGTATTGATATTAGCAAACCATTGTATGTTATTGTAGATGAAGACAAAGGAAATTACGTTTTTTCTTTTCTAATCACCTTGGATGATGATAAAAAATTTGAAGAAAATTTCTCAAAAATATCCGACAAAAAAATAACATTAGATAAAGACAAAAGCCTTGTATATGCTGATGGAAACATCATTGGAAGTATACATGATGATATGATTGTTATTTCAAGAATGTCAACTTATGGCAATTATTCGTATTCTGGTTCGTCTGATGGTAAAGTAGAAGAAACATTCTACAAATCGTTTTGGAATCGTAAATCTAACATTGATGACAACATAACGGATCAAATTAATACGGCTCTTGATAAAAAATCGGATTTGAGTGCTTGGGTCAATCTTCACGGAGTTATTTCGGCTGCTTCTAAAGGATACATCGAAACTTTAGCAGTGAATAAATTGCTTATTAACGCTGGGTTTTCGGTAAATTTTAATTTTGAAGAAGGTAAATTTGTAGCCAATACAAACTCTTATTTTAACGACGATTTAAAAAAATTAGTTGAAAAACATTACGAAGGCAAAGATGCCAATTTTGATATTTTAAACAGTATCGATGTTGATAATGCAAAATCGTATGGGGTTGGTTATATGAGTTTTGAGTTTGTTAAATATTTTGTCAAAGAAGCTGGTTTTGAAGCATCTATAAATCATTTTTTAGAGGACAGAGATTTGACTTTTGCAGAAGTAGTAGACGCTTTAAATGGTGATTATACTTTTGTAAGTTACAAAGACAGTATAGTTGTAGAAGATGAAATGTTTGGCCCATACGAGCGTCCAAATACCCTTTTTGCACTTGGAATCAACGGAGGAAAAGCCAAAAAAATTGTAGATTTACTTCACCAAGACAATATGTTGTCAAGCATGGGCAACATTTTTAACAATAATAATATTATAGCATTTGCAAGTGACGGAAATAAATTGAAATTATTGCAAGCAAATAAAAAAGCAGCCAACACAAAACTTACTAAAAAGTCGGATGTAAACGGGTATTCTTGGACTAGTGGTGACGATTTTAACCTAATGTATTCAAGAGTGAAACAAGCCAAATTCAAATTTGAAGATGTTGTGTCAACGTCTACTGTTAAAAACGGAAATTTTGCTACTCAAACCACGATAAGTATCGATAAGAAAAAGAAAAATAGTATTCATTACTTAATGGGATATGAATAGTATTCACTTAAATAAGGTTTTACCAAAATATTTTACCCCAAATACTGTCGGGACTACATCGACCATTTGGAACCAAAAAACTACTTTCGAGAAGGGCAATCATTACTTAATTATTGCGCCTTCTGGAAGTGGAAAATCTACATTGGCTACGGCTATGTTGGGAAATCATTTTCAATATGACGGCACTATATCATACAATGAAATCGATCTGAAAACGCAACCGATAGAGAATATTGTGGGGTTTCGAAAAACAGAAATTCAATTGCTTTTTCAAGACGTGCGATTGATTACCGATTTGACCATTCGTGAAAATATCATGTTGCGCACTTTTGGTAAAAAGAATGCCGATATTGATGGTAAAATTGAATCGTATGCCCAAATTTTAGGCATTACTTCATTGTTGGATAAAAAGGCAAAAAACTGTTCGTATGGAGAACGACAACGTTCGGCAATCTTACGAAGCCTAATCAATCCGGCCGATTTTTTGATCTACGATGAATGTTTCAGTCATTTGGATTTGGAAAATAAAAAAACAGCATTCAATCTCATCAAAACAGTAGCTTCTGAAAAGGGTAGTGCAGTAATTTTTTTCGAATTAAACGATTTTCCATTCGCTCACCAATGTAATATCCTAAACCTATAATGAAGAATATAACAAAATCACTGTTCCTTTATTTAGGATTGTTTTTGGCTTTTGTGTTGGTGTTGGGTTGCATACAGTTGTATACCAATGCCAACTTTCTTTTCGGGAAAAAAAGTAGCGACTCTAATTATTGGATAACACTATCTAAAACCATTACACCCGATAATATAGGTCGAAAAGAATTGCTAGGATTCAATCCAAAAGATGTAGAAGATTTAAAAAAATGGAACGAAGTAAAAGACGTTTATCCTATTGTTTCAAACGATTTTAGAGTTTCGGCAGACGGCGGAAACTTCATTCCGTTTTATACCGATATGTATCTTGAAGCGGTGGATGACGCTGCTATTGATATCAATAACTTGGAAGATTTTCAGGTTAAAGACAATACCATTCCTATCATTATTTCGAGAGAATATTTGAATTTATATAACTACGGATTCGCTCTAAATCAAGGTTTACCTCAAATTACTGAAGAGTTTGCCAAAAAAATAGAAGTAAATATCAATCTGACATTAAAAGATAAAAACCTTAAGTTTAGAGGAAAATTAATGGGATTATCGGATAGAATTCACTCGGTTTTAGTGCCTAAAAAGTTTTTAGATTCTATCAATGCTACTCAGGCAACTGCGCTAACAAACCAAACTATTTTTACACGTGTGTTGGTCAAAGTTAATGATGCCAACGATCAAGATTTGATTGCTAAAATGAATAAAAAAGGCTACGAATCCAATCAAGAATCGTTGCGATCGGCCAAAATTAAAGGCAAATTGTTTCTGGTTTTAAGAACGATTGCTTTAATTGGAATATTCATTTTCTTATTGTGCATTTTTATGATTATAAATTCAATTAAAATGCAGTTCCTAGAGCAACAAGAAGAAGTTTCTATCAAATATTTATTAGGGTATTCACCCAAACAAATGGTTCGGAAAATCAGTCGTTTTTTCAGTATTAGAATCGGAATTGTAATTTTGTTTTGTTTGATATTATTGTCGGTATGTCAATACTACTTAAGTCTTTCACAGGTTTCTAACGGCATGTTACCACAGTTTATAAGCTATTATCTTTGGACTTTAATTGTAATTATACCAGTTGTAATTTACGTTGTAGTCAATCGATTAATTTATCATTGGCTGATAAAATCTTGGAAGTTTTAAGTTATTTAAAATAAGTATTCAACAAATTCATAGCCGCTGCAAAAGGTGATATTTCATCATTTTGCACGGCTTTTTTGTTGGTTTCCAATAGCTTTATAATTTCAGGATGGTTGTAAAAGTTGTTTTTCAATTGTTCGTTAATGGTTTCCATCATCCAAAATTGGTTTTGATCTTGGCGTTTTTGTTCAAAATAATGGTTGCTTTTTACCAATTCAAAATAATCCGAAATGGTAGTCCAAACCTCATTAATGCCTTCTTTGGTATACGAGCTACAAGTGGCCGCGGTAGGAATCCAACCACTTTTTTTTGCAGGAAACAGGTGTAAGGCTCTGTTAAATTCGGTTTTGGCTAATTTCGCTTTATTGATATTATCACCATCTGCTTTGTTTATTACAATCGCATCGGCCATTTCCATAATTCCGCGTTTGATGCCTTGCAATTCATCGCCAGCTCCCGAAATTTTCAATAATAAAAAGAAATCCACCATGCTGTGAACGGCAGTTTCGCTTTGGCCCACACCAACGGTTTCAATAATAATAGTATCAAATCCTGCGGCTTCACATAAAATAATGGTTTCTCGCGTTTTTCGAGCCACACCGCCAAGGGTTTCTCCAGAAGCACTCGGACGAATAAAGGCATTTTCGTCTTTAACCAATTCTTCCATTCGGGTTTTATCCCCCAAAATACTGCCGTGAGAAATGGTACTACTCGGATCGACCGCTAAAACCGCTACTTTTTTTCCTAATGAAGTGAGGTGTTTTCCAAAAGCTTCAATAAAGGTACTTTTTCCAACACCAGGAACGCCGGTTATTCCGATTCGAACGGATTTATTGGCATAAGGTAAACACGCTTGAATAATGGTATTGGCTTTTTCAAGATGTTCGGGATTAGTACTTTCAACTAAGGTTATCGATCGGCTTAAAGCGACTTTATCATGGTTGATGATTCCATTAATTAGTTCGTTTGCAGAAGGTTGCACTTTTCTTTTGTGAATGATAGTTTCCACAGAAGTTTTGCTAAACGTTTCGGGTTGTTCGATACCGTCTTTTTCTTTAAGAGCCGATTTAGTTAGCTTAATTGGTTTCACTTTTAAAATTTGATGTAGTAAAATTAAATAAAAATGTTCAGTATTCCACAACTCTTTTTGTTGGGAATACTGAACATTACTAAAATATAGTTCTTTAATTAGTATGCGGCTGTAAATCGCACTTGATGGTGTTTTGGATGTTCAACCTCATCGGCAATCACAACTGCCAAATCTTCACCCGACAAAATACTTCTATGATTTTCATCAAAAACAGGATTTTCCAAACCTAAACGATAGTTGCCTGTTCTACCAGTTGTAATGCCTTGATGCATTTCAAAAGCCGGACTAAAAAAGGCCCAATCCAATTCTTTTTCTTCTTTAATGATGTTGAGATAATCTCTTGCTGCAGCTGCTCCAGGGTAAATTTCTTTTGGAAAATCAGGTGTATCAACGGCTTGTAGATTTGGTGCTACAAATAAACTTCCCGCACCACCAATAGTGATGTATCTTGTTACTCCCGATAATTTAACAGCTTCTTGAATTTTTTTAGCACCTGATAAAAAATCTTCATAAATGTTAGGATTAGTCCAACCTGGATTGAACGCACTAACTACAACATCGTGATTCGCCAATATTTTGGATAACTCATTGGTGTTATTAATGTCTGCTTTGACCCAATTTACGTTTGTTTTTCCTTCGTCTTTTGGGTTTCTGGCAATCGCAGTAATGTTGTGATTGCGACCGGATAGTTCGTTTAAAATGTTTGTGCCTACAAATCCAGTGGCACCGATAATGGCAATTTTCATAGTATAGTTATTTATAAGTAATAAAAAATGTTACAGTTTAATTTAAAAAAAAGGTTAAAATTTATCAGCGAATTGTTCCAAAGTTATTTGCTTCAATTGATTGCTAATAGTGGCGTTAATGTTTTGATACACGGTGTTTAAATTGGCATTAATTTGTTTTCCTACAGGGCATTTTGGATTGGGTTCGTTTTTAGAATACCCTAAATTAACTTCTTCAAAAGTTAATTTGAATATATCATTTAACGAAATTTCCGAAGCCGATTTAAGCAATCGTGTTCCTCCATTTTTCCCTTCTTTACTTTCTACAATAGTGTATTTCTTCAAATTTGCAATTTCTTTTCTTACCAAAACCGGATGCAAGTTCAAGCTACTGGCAATAAATTCAGAAGACAAATACTCGCCTGGAAATTTTGTAAGTAAGGTTAGAATGTGTGTTGTAATTGCAAATTTGCCAGAAATCATACTGTAATAAAATATGTTACAAATATAAATAGTTTTTTTATAATTTGATTGAAAAAGTATAAATAATTTCAACTAAAAAAATATAACGGTACTTTTGTGACCATAAGTTACTGTATGGAAAATATTATTCTTTTATTTCTGTGTCTACTATTAGGTGTTTTACTACAAAGAGTAAAGCAGTTTCCATCCAATGCACACCAAAGTTTAAATCAGTTTGTGATTTATGTTTCGTTACCCGCTTTGGCATTGTATTACATTCCAAAAATCACATTATCACTTTCATTGCTTTATCCGTTGGGCGTTGCTTGGCTAGGATTTGGCTTGTCTTTTATCTTTTTTTATACCTTAGGAACCTATTTCAAGTGGTCTAAAAAATTAATAGGTTGTTTAATTTTGACTGGTGGATTGGGAAATACCTCTTTTGTAGGTTTTCCTATTATAGAAGCTTTGTATGGACCTGAAGGATTAAAAACCGCTATTATTGTAGATCAACCGGGTTCGTTTGTGGTGGTAACTACATTAGGAATATTGGTTGCGGCCAGTTTTTCAAGAGGCAATTTAAGTCCCTCAGAAATTATATTGAAAATAATCAAGTTTCCACCTTTTATTGCTTTTTTTATTGCTCTATTGTGCACCGCTTTTTCATTTGAATTTCCATCAGCTTTACAAAATACTTTTCTTAAAATAGGAAATACGGTTAGTCCAGTTGCCTTAGTAGCTGTGGGGTTGCAACTAAAAATTGATACACGGAGTAAACATTGGAGGTTTTTAACGTTAGGGCTGTTTTTTAAATTGTTGTTGATGCCAGCTTTTTTCTTATTGTTTTATCATTTTATATTAAAACAAAACGGACTTGACAGTAACGTTTCCATTATGGAAGCCGCTATGGCACCAATGATTACAGGCGCCATTGTTGCCAGTACTTATGGATTAAAACCTAAATTGAGTAGTATGATGGTTGGAGTAGGCATTCCACTTTCCTTACTAACGACTGCTATTTGGTATTTTATTTTACAATCACTTTAAGCCCCAATTGATTAATTGACCATTTATTTTATAAAAAAATAAACTTCTAGTATTTTTAGAGGTTGTTTTTTGTCAAATTCCAAAATCGGATATTTTTGTATCAATTTTAACGTTGTTTAGGGAGTGTACATAAGGTTGATTTGATAATTTTAAGTTCATTATTATTTAAAATTATTCATTATGGCCACATTACGATTAGGAGATTTAGCTCCAAATTTTGACGCAGAAACTACGAAAGGCGCACTTAATTTTTATGATTATTTAGGAGATTCTTGGGGTGTTTTGTTTTCGCATCCAGCCGATTTTACTCCTGTTTGTACTACCGAGTTAGGCACTGTAGCCAATTATTTACCCGAATTCACCAAGAGAAATGTCAAAGTTTTAGCCTTAAGTGTTGATAGTTTGGCTTCCCATTTAAATTGGATTAAAGATATTGAAGAAACTCAAAAGGTAACTTTGGAGTATCCCATAATTGCGGATGAAAACAAAGTGGTTGCTAATTTGTATGACATGATTCATCCCAATGCGAATGAAACGTTCACAGTACGCTCGGTTTTCATTGTTGGGCCTGATAAAAAAGTAAAGTTGGTACTCACTTATCCAGCTTCGACAGGAAGAAATTTTGATGAATTATTGCGTGTCATTGACAGTTTGCAATTAACGGCCAATTATAGTGTTGCCACTCCAGCCAATTGGAAAGACGGAGATGATGTTGTCATAGCACCAGCTATAAAAGACGAAGAAATCGAATCGAAATTTCCGAAAGGATTCAACAGAATAAAATATTATTTAAGAATGACACCGCAACCAAATAAATAGTATTTTTGAAACATAGTTATAGTAGTAATTCTATTTTCAATAACCATGTCACAATTTCAAATACCACAAGAAGCGATTGCCCAACTAGAGAAAATAGTAGGACAATCGTTTTTATTTCTAGATCAAGAAACCCGTAATCATTATGGGCATGATGAAACCGAAGATTATGTTTTTCCACCGAGTGTTGTGGTAAAACCGGCCAATACTCAAGAAATTTCTGAGATTTTAAAAGTAGCCAATACCTATAAAATTCCAACGACACCCATTGGGGCTAGAACGGGTTTGAGTGGTGGTGCTTTGAGTATTTATGAAGGCATCGGACTTTCTATGGAACGCCTCAATAAAATAATCGAAATTGACGAGCAAAATCTACAAGTAATTGTTGAACCAGCCGTTATTACACAAGTTTTGCGTGAAGCAGTTTCTGAAAAAGGATTGTTTTATCCGGTGGATCCAAGTAGTCAGGGTAGTTGTTGGATAGGAGGCAACGTTGCCGAAAATTCAGGTGGAGCACGTGCGGTTAAATATGGTGTTACCAAAGATTATGTGTTGAATTTAGAAGTTGTTCTTCCTGATGGAGAAATCATTTGGACTGGAGCTAATACACTCAAAAATTCGACAGGCTATAATTTGACACAATTGATGGTGGGAAGTGAAGGAACATTGGGTGTCATTACTAAAATAGTTTTAAAATTGCTTCCAAAAAATGCACATAACGTATTGATGTTAGTGCCTTTTTACAAAGCAAGTCAGGCTTGTGAAGCGGTTTCAGCAATTTTTAGAGCCGGAATTGTGCCGAGCGCTTTAGAGTTTATGGAACGTGATGCCATTGATTGGACTTTGAAGTTTGTAGACGGTTTGAATGTTCAAGTTCACGATGCCATTGAAGCGCATTTGTTGATTGAAGTAGATGGAAATTATCCTGAGATTTTAATGCAAGAAGCTGAAAAAATTATGACCGTTATTGAACAATTTGAAATTGATGAAGTGCTTTTTGCGGATACTGAAGATCAAAAAAATGCCTTATGGAAAATGCGCCGATCGGTGGCAGAAGCCGTAAAATCGAATTCGATTTACAAAGAAGAAGATACTGTTGTGCCGCGATACATGCTTCCAGAATTATTACATGGAATCAAGAAAACAGGGGCTAAATACGGATTCAAATCGGTTTGTTATGGTCACGCAGGCGATGGTAATTTGCATGTAAATATCATTAAAGGTGACATGACCGATGAGAATTGGATGACCGAAGTGCCTAAAGGAATTCGCGAAATATTTGAATTAACGGTAGCGTTAAAAGGAACACTTTCGGGCGAACATGGTATTGGTTTTGTTCAAAAAAACTTTATGGATATTGCTTTTTCTAAAGTACATTTAGAGTTGATGGAACGGATTAAATATGTTTTTGATCCGAATAACATACTAAATCCAGGCAAGATTTTTCCAGATGCATTATAAATAAAAAATCCTTAACGATTGATTGAGTTAAGGATTTTTTATTAATCTCTTTTTGGAGTGTTTTTCTTAATTCTTTTTTCTTCTTTCTTTTCTTTTGCCGTTTTTAAGGGCTCTTTTTTAACGGTTTTTTTAGCGTCTTGACTTTTTGCCATGATAGTGGTTTTTATGGTTGCATTAGGTAAATGTAATGAAATTATCTCATTTAATTGATGCTAATTTTCTTCTTTCGTAATACGTTTCTGGATTACTTTGCTTGCTATAGTTTTTAGGTACGTTTTTTTAATGTAATAATTATCCAATTTCGGATCTTTAACTTCTTCTTCAATAAAACTTTCTGTAAACAATTCTTTTCCAATTTTAGAATAATAGATAATTTTTTCTTCATGAAACGTTCTTCCCATATTAAAATATAAAGAAACGGTTTTATGCTTTTCATCCACAGTTATTTCTGCACCCGATGATTTTTTGTCGTAATCAAATTTTTTGGTTTTTGCATTGAAAATATAGTTGTCATAAAAGGCATGGCTACCTCCTGAGCTTAAGGAATTATATATTGAAAAATCTAAATTTCCATCAAAATTATAATCTTTAAAATTGGTGAGTAATGGGTCAAAAAAAGCAGTTTCATTATTTTGAATAATGACATCTTTAATCGGTCCTAATAAAGGCTTTTTGGATATAGTATTGATCAAAACTCTAGAGATGTTTCGGGCTTGAAGTGGCTTGCCATCCTCTTCAAAAATTGTTTCAATGCTGGTTTTCCAATAACAATCCAGCCCATTTATTTGGAATGGTTTGCTGTAAAAAATATGATTTTCGACCGGCTTATTGTATCGTTTAAAATACTCTTTTTCGTATTTAAAAGTGTCTTTATTTAGGGTATCCAATTCAAAAGAATTAGTGTATCTGTATTTGGTAATGATAGAATCAAAAGCATAGGCCATTAAATTGGTTTCATCTTTAATGGTTTCTTGATTGACCAATGTTTGTACAAAAATAGAATCGTTTATAAAGTCTGAACTCATGGTATACGAATCAGAATCGCCACCTCGCATCGCTAATATAATTTCAGAAACAGAATCATTATGATGTATTTGGGCCACTTTTTCAATTTGATCGCCAAACTTTTTTCTGTAAAAAAGTTGTGTAAATACGTCACTAGTGTTTTTGGAAGTGAACTCTTCTTCGGGATAATAATTTTCGTCAAAAAAAGTAGAAGCCGTATCGTTGGGTTTCAGATTTGGGTTTGTTGGAAATAAATTAGCAATATCTTTCGGGAAATTTTCGGGTGTTTCTTTTCGATTAGTAATGAAATCAAATAGAAGATTGCCGGGTTTAGTTGTTTCTTCAATTTGAATCGAATCGTTTAAGAAGGATACGGCATACAATTTTAAATTGCTAACCATACGATCGTAATTATCGGTATAAAATAGATAATTATTGTCTGCTATTTTATCAATTCGATAGGTTTCTCCATAAATTACAGTGTCAAATAATTTACCGTTGTATATGATATAACTTTCAGAAGTTGGGTTAACATTGGCACCAACATATTCTCCGTACAAATTAATTACCTTTAGAACCGAATCTTTAGAATAAAAAATTTCTGCCGAGTTGTAATCATTTCCTGAAGAATCTAAGCTACTTTGTTTGATATTATACTCTAAAAACCTTTTGCTTAAAATAGAATCAGAATCTGTTTTGAGATATTCAAATTGGGATATTTGCGTTGGTTTTGCAGTAATTGCTTCGCTTTGTTTTTCTTGTTTAGAAAAAACCGATTTGCATCCTACCACAAATAAGAAGCTAAAAATAATCAGTAAGAATTGATGGAAACGCTTCATAAGATTTTGATTACAATCAAATATAAAAAAATCCCCAATTGCTTTTACAATTGAGGATTTATATTTTATATGTTTAGCTTTTTATTCTTGAACCAAAACCCATTCGCCGTTCGCAATCATGCTTTCAGCTTTTTTGTATTTCATAGTTTCGGTTTTGCCACTCATTACGTGTTTAATAGTAACATTATCGTTTCTATTGATTTTAGGTTGGTCGCGAACAATCGTCTCGGTTACTTGACGTTGTTGGGTTTGACCAGCTTCACGGTTTTGTTCTGCGGCCGATTCGCTATTCTGAATTTCTTCTCTCGATTCAGTGTAATTTTCTTTTCTACGAACTTCTTGTTTTGCTTCTTGAATGGTATTGTTTTGCTGCGGTAAATCACCTTTAAACAAGAACGAAATTACTTCTTTATTCACACCATCCAACATGTTTCTAAACAAGTTGAACGCTTCTAATTTATAGATAAGCAATGGGTCTTTTTGTTCGTGAACAGCCAATTGAACTGAAGTTTTCAATTCGTCCATTTTACGCAAGTGCTTTTTCCAAGCTTCGTCTACAATGGCTAATGTGATGTTTTTTTCAAAATCGGCAACTAATTGTGCTCCATGTGTGTTATACGCTTTTTTCAAATCGGTAACCACATTCAGTGATTTGATTCCGTCTGTAAAAGGAACAATAATACGTTCGTAATGATTGTTAGGATTTTCATAAACATCAGCAATGATAGGCATAGCCTCGCGAGCACTTCTTTCGGTTTTTTCGGTATAATATTGCATCGCTGCTTTGTATACTTTACCCGTTAAGCCAGTTTCGTTCATGCTTTCAAAATCACTTTGAGTTACCGGAGAAGTAATTGAGAAATAACGAATCAATTCGAATTCAAAATTTTTGAAATCGTTTTTAGCTTTGTTGTCACCTACAATAACTTCGCAAGTGTCGTACATCATATTGGCAATATCCAGTTTCAAACGCTCTCCATGTAAGGCATGACGACGACGTTTATAAACGACTTCTCTCTGTGCGTTCATTACGTCATCATATTCTAACAGACGTTTACGCGTACCAAAGTTGTTTTCTTCTACTTTTTTCTGTGCTCTTTCAATAGATTTGGTCATCATCGAATGTTGAATCACTTCACCTTCTTTCAATCCCATTCTATCCATGACTTTGGCTACTCTTTCAGAACCAAAAAGACGCATCAAGTTGTCTTCTAGAGAAACATAAAATTGCGAGCTTCCTGGATCTCCTTGACGACCAGCACGACCACGCAACTGACGGTCTACACGACGCGAATCGTGACGTTCTGTACCGATAATGGCTAATCCGCCTGCTGCTTTAACTTCTGGAGTAAGCTTGATATCGGTTCCACGACCTGCCATGTTAGTAGCGATAGTAACTACTCCTGGTTTACCCGCTTCAGCAACAATCTCAGCTTCTTTCTTGTGCATTTTTGCATTCAATACGTTGTGAGCCACACCTCGCATTTTTAGCATTCTACTCAATAATTCGGATATTTCAACCGAAGTAGTTCCAATTAAAACTGGTCTACCCGATTGAGATAATTGGGTAACATCTTCAATAACAGCGTTGAATTTCTCACGAACCGAACGGTAGATTAAATCTTCTTTATCTTGACGCGAAATACCACGATTAGTCGGAATTTCTACTACGTCTAATTTATAAATTTCCCAAAGTTCACCAGCTTCTGTAACCGCTGTTCCAGTCATACCACCTAATTTGCTGTACATACGGAAATAGTTCTGTAATGTGATGGTCGCAAAAGTTTGTGTAGCCGCTTCAATGGTTACTTGTTCTTTGGCTTCAATAGCTTGGTGCAATCCGTCAGAATAACGACGACCATCCATAATACGACCTGTTTGTTCGTCTACAATTAAGATTTTGTTATCCATAATCACATATTCCACATCTTTTTCAAAAAGTGTGTAAGCCTTTAATAACTGTGTGAGGGTATGAATGCGTTCTGATTTGATTCCGAAGTCTTGAAACAAATGTTCTTTAGCTTCAGCTTCTTTATCTTTTTCAAGATTTTGTTTTTCAATGTTGGCAATTTCAGTTCCAATATCTGGAAGTATAAAGAACGTTTCATCCGTATCTTGCGATAGGTATTTGATTCCGTTATCCGTCAATTCCACTTGATTGTTTTTCTCTTCAATAACAAAATACAAAGCTTCATCAACCATAGGCATCTTACGGTTGTTATCGCTCATGTATTCGTTTTCCGTTTTTTGAAGTATTTGTTTAACCCCTTCTTCACTTAAAAATTTAATCAAAGCTTTGTTTTTTGGTAAGGCGCGATAGGCTCTTAACAATTGGAAACCACCATCTTTAGTGTTTCCTTCTTTGATTAATTTTCTAGCTTCTGATAAAAAACCGTTTGCCAATTGACGTTGTAAGTTGTATAAGTGTTCCACTTTTGGTTTCAACTCGTTAAATTCATGACGATCGCCATCGGGAACTGGACCAGAAATAATCAATGGCGTTCTGGCATCATCAATCAATACCGAATCGACCTCGTCGACAATAGCATAGTTGTGTTTACGTTGCACCAAATCTTCTGGTGAATGCGCCATATTATCTCTCAGGTAATCAAAACCAAATTCATTGTTGGTACCATAAGTAATATCAGCTTCGTATGCTTTTCTACGTTCAGGTGTGTTAGGTGAGTGGTTGTCAATACAGTCAACAGTCAATCCGTGGAACTCGAACAAAGGCGCTTTCCAAGTGCTATCACGTCGGGCTAAGTAGTCGTTCACGGTTACCAAATGCACACCGTTTCCAGTTAAAGCATTTAAATAAAGTGGTAACGTTGCCACTAATGTTTTTCCTTCTCCAGTTTGCATTTCGGCAATTTTACCTTCATGGAGCACAATACCACCAATCAACTGAACGTCGTAGTGAATCATGTCCCAAGTGATATCTTTACCAGCGGCATTCCATTGGTTGGCCCAATTGGCTTGATCACCCACTAAAGTCACGTATGGTTTGGTGGCAGAAAATTCTCTGTCTTTTTCAGTTGCTGTAACTGTAATTGTAGCATTATCTTTGAAGCGTCTTGCGGTTTCTTTAACTACAGCAAAAGCATCAGGAAGTATTTCCATCAATACTTTTTCAGAAATTTCGTAAGCCTCTTTTTCCAAAGCATCAATGGCATTGTAAATATCTTCTCTTAAATCGATGTCGGACGTATTTTCGGCTTCTACTTTTTTAGCTGCAATTTCAGCATCTAGTTTAGCGCGAGCTTGTTTAATTTTTTCTTTGAATTCAGCAGTTTTAGCTCGTAACTCATCGTGAGATAAAGCCATTAGTGCTGGTTCTAATGCTTTGATTTTGGCAATGTAAGGTTGAGTAGCTTTGACATCTTTTTCAGATTTATCGCCTACGAACATTTTAAGTATGCTATTGATGAAACTCATAACGGGTTTGTATTTATTTTATTAAATCCCATATTTTGGGAGTGCAAATTTAAACAAAAAAAAAGCCCCGAAGGAGACTTTTTTCTGTTGTGTTAGTTTATTTTGTATTAATATTCATCCTCATTCCAAAGATAATCTTCATCAGTCGGATAATCAGGCCAAATCTCTTCCATTGATTCGTATATTTCGCCTTCGTCTTCAATAGATTGAAGGTTTTCTACCACTTCTAAAGGAGCGCCAGCTCTAATAGCGTAGTCAATAAGCTCATCTTTGGTTGCTGGCCACGGTGCATCACTTAAATAAGATGCTAATTCTAATGTCCAATACATCTGCTTTCGATTTTATAATTTATGCAAAAATAAATTTATTACTGAAAAAGTCAAGTAAAAATTGATTTATTTTATGATTAAAGTTAAGAACGTTTTTTTTTGGTGTCCAGTTTGCAGACTACCAGTGATTTAGCTAATAACGAATATTGAGATGGATTACTTTCTAGGAATCCACTGAACTTCGTCAGCGTTCAAATCGTAAGACAACTTCCGTGCCAAGACAAAAAGGTAGTCAGAAAGTCGGTTTAGATACTTAATTACCAGTTCGTCGGTAGGTTCGATGTCATTTAAATGTACGGCTAAACGTTCGGCACGACGGCATACACAGCGTGCAATATGACAATATGACACAGTGGTGTGACCACCTGGTAGCACAAAGTGCGTCATAGGAGGTAGTGCTTCTTCCATAGCATCAATTTCATTTTCAAGATAATAGATATCAGATTCTATAATGCCTAAATTTTTTAGTCGTTTTTCACCGTTTTTTAGGGTTTCTTTTTCAGGTGGCGTTGCCAGAATAGCACCCACAGTAAAGAGTCTGTCTTGAATTTCAATAAGTACTTCTTTGTAATGCAAATTCATTTCTTGATCGCGAATTAACCCGATGTGAGAATTCAATTCGTCTACGGTTCCGTAACTTTCAATACGGATGTGGTGCTTGGAAACTCGAGTACCACCAAATAAGGCAGTAGTTCCGGTGTCGCCAGTTTTAGTATATACTTTCATGAAGAATATTAGATTTTAGATATTAGATTTTAGATATTAGATATTAGATATTTTGAATCGGAGTTCTAATATTTTTTGTTTTTCAAAGATAGCAAAAATAAAAAAGATTGCTAATTAGCCCTGACAGCAGCAAGTATCCTCGCAGAGATACTGCGAATGGCAGGAAAAAGGGTTACAGATAAAGCCCAAGCCATTCGCTTCAAATTATAAATCAACTATAAGTGATCGGTATTGAGATTATCGCTTTCAATTAAACCATCTCGCAAACGGATGATTCGGTGTGCATATTGAGCAATATCTTCTTCGTGTGTGACTAAAATAACAGTGTTTCCTGAAGCGTGAATGTCACCAAAAAGCTTCATAATTTCTACTGAAGTTTTACTGTCAAGATTTCCAGTAGGTTCATCGGCTAGAATGATAGAGGGATGGTTTACTAATGCTCGAGCTACCGCCACACGCTGGCGTTGACCGCCCGAAAGTTGGTTGGGTTGGTGGTCCATTCTGTCGGCAAGATTGACTTGCGTTAGCACTTCTGTCGCTCTTTTATGGCGTTCTGTTTTGGAATACCCTGCATAAATCATGGGTAAAGCCACGTTGTCTAAAGCTGTGGTTCTTGGAAGTAAGTTGAACGTTTGAAACACAAATCCGATTTCTTTGTTGCGAATTTCGGCCAAATCGTCGTCGTGCATTTGTGACACATCTTTCCCATTAAGGACATAACTGCCTGATGTTGGGGTGTCTAAACATCCTAAAATATTCATTAAGGTTGATTTTCCAGATCCAGATGGACCCATTAAGGCCACATATTCTCCTTTGTTGATTTGTAAATCAATACCTTTTAAAACAAAAATGGTTTCACTTCCAAGTTCGAAGTTTCTCTTGATGTTGGTGATATCTATAAGTGGACTTGACATAATTTTTGACTAATTAAAGCATTAGTAGTTGAAAAGAAGATAAAGTTACAAATTTAAACGACAAAGATGATAATTATACAAGTTTAAGATTTTATTATGTAATAGCCTACGAGTTTGTTTGCGCTAATTTTACAACGAACAATAAACAAGTTAATTATGAAAACAAGTGTATTAAAAATGGGAGTTATTTCGATGGTATTAATTGGAATGATTTCGTGTCAGAACAAAGAAAAAGAAGCTGCTGATAAACGAATTAGTGAATTAGAGCAGTATGTAGATTCTATTAAGATGGTGAATGAAGAAGAACGAGTAGCCAATTGGGATAAAATTGCCTCTGACTTTGAAGTAAAAGCTACCAGTGCCAACGATGCTTTAGTGAATTTAAAAGAAGAGGATAGAGCTGCCTCTCAAAAAAAGGTAACGGAAGCAACTGCCAAATACGAGGAATTTAAAGTTATGACTCAAGCTACTACTCCAAAGGTTGTAACGGCTCCAAAACCAAATCAATTGTTGCGTGATCGACTTTTTGGTGCGGGTAAAATAGGTGAGGACATGAACTTTTCATGGGTGAACAAAGATAATATCTTAAAAACCTACGATACTTTTTTTGAAGCGTATAAAGCCAACAAAAGCGATTTTTCAAGAGAAGATTATGATGAAATAAAATTAATGTATGAAGCATTAGACAGTAGAAAAAACACCGTTGAAAAAGAAGGGTTGACTTCGGAAGACAATACTAAAATTGCTTCTATCAAATTCAAATTCGGACCGATGTTTAAACTAAACCGAATGGGAGCCAAAAGCAGAGAAGCAGAGAAAGCAAAAGAATAATACAATTGGTTTTTAATTCAGAAAATGACAATCAGCAATGGTTGTCATTTTTTTAGGTACGAATCACAAAATGTTCTTTCTCTTGTTCGCTTCTAAAGAAAACAATGCCCCATTGAAAGGTATCAATAGTTACCGTCACTTTCGGATGATTTTTTATAATTTCCCAAGCGTCTTCCATGTCGGTACTCCAATGGATATCGTCAAAAATCCAAACAGCATCGTTAGTAATTGTTGGAAGTAATAATTCAAAATAGTCTAAAGTGGCTTTTTTGGAATGATTACCGTCGAAGTAAATTAATTGATAATTGACAATTGACAATTGATACTTATTTAAGTAATCTTCAAATTTGGTGTTTACAAATTCAATATTAGTTAGATTTTGCAAGTGACATTGAGTTTTTGCAATTGCCATTGTTTGAGGGCAACCTTCTAAACTAATAATCTTAGCATTTTTATTTAGCTTCGCTCTATTCGTGTTCGCCTCGAGTCCTAAAGATAGTGCAGCAGTCGCTAATCCGAGTGAAGTGCCAATTTCAAGAATGTTTTCGGGTTGAAGATAATTTACAATTCTGAATAATAATTTTGCTCTTTTTGAAGAAATTCCGGCGTTTTTAGCAATTTGATTAATGGCCCGGGTGTTGCTTTTAAAGACTCGTGAACCTGCACCAAAATCGGTGACTTCAATGGTGTTTTTATTTTGCAACAGCGAATTACGGTAGTCTTTTAAAACAGAATATTCGGGATGTTTTTTTTTATCATAGAAACATTTCGTCACCAAATCAAATACAAACGGCGAATGGACTCCGTGTTCGTTTTTGGAGTGCCGTAGAAAGTTTAGGTATGATTTTATGATGTGTAGCATATTTAACACAGATTACACAAATTTAGCAGATTTAATTAGTGTAAATCTGTGAAATCTGTGTTTCATTTATTCCATTTTTTGAATTATATTTTGTAATTCGATGATTGATACCATACATTCCGCAGATTTAATTGGTGCAAATCTGTGAAATCTGTGTTTAACTTATTCCATTTCCGAACTCAATTCAAACCAACGTTCTTCTTTTTCTTCCATGGTTTGAATTATTTTCTGCAATTCGTTAGCTTTTGCTTCAATTTCGTTATCCGCCACTTTTCCGTCCGAAAATAATTGTTCGATTTGTTTCTTTTGGTATTCCAAATCTTTAATTTCTTTTTCAATTTTATTGAACTCTTTTTGTTCGTTAAAACTCAATCCAGCCGAAATAGTTTTAGCTTGTTTCCAATTGTTTTTTTCCTTGTTATCGTCTTTACTGATAGGTTCTGCCGAATCTTCATAGGCTCTAAAATCGGAGTAATTCCCAGGAAAGTTTTCTACAATTCCGTCACCTCTAAATACAAATAAATCGTCTACAATTTTATCCATAAAATAGCGATCGTGTGATACTACCAGCAAACATCCAGGATAATCCAATAAGAAACTTTCCAACACATTCAATGTTACAATATCCAGATCGTTCGTTGGCTCATCCAATATCAAGAAATTCGGATTCTGAATCAAAACCGTACATAGATACAAGCGTTTCAATTCGCCACCACTCAATTTTTCTACAAAATCGTATTGTTTTTTGCTGTCAAATAAAAAGCGTTCCAACAATTGCGAAGCTGAAATCAATTTACCTTTCATTAACGGAATGTATTCTCCGTATTCTTTTATTATATCAATCACACGTTGACCTGGTTTCGGGTTGATACCACTTTGCGTATAATATCCAATTTTAATGGTGTCACCTGTAATTACTTTTCCAGAATCGGTCGGAATCGTTTGCGTCAACAAGTTTAAAAAAGTCGATTTACCGGTTCCGTTTTTACCGATTATTCCAATTCGAGCACCGCGTTGAAAATCGAAACTAAAGTTTTCCAAAATCTTTTTATCACCAAACTTCTTCGAAATCTTATGCAGCTCAATAATCTTGCTGCCCAAACGCTCCATATTGATTTCCAGTTCGACTACGTTTTCTTTTCTACGGCTTTCAGCTTTTTCTTTAATAACATAAAAATCATCTTGACGCGATTTCGATTTGGTAGTACGCGCTTTAGGTTGTCTGCGCATCCACGCCAATTCTTTCACAAAAAGGTTTTGTGCTTTGTCGATACTCGCGTTTTCAGAAGCCAAACGTTCTTCTTTTTTCTCTAAATAATACGAATAATTACCTTTGTAAGTATACAATTTTCCATTGTCTAGTTCTACAATTTCGTTGCAAACGCGCTCCAAAAAGAAACGGTCGTGCGTGACCATAAACAACGTAATATTTTCTTTAGCAAAATAACTTTCCAACCACTCAATCATCTCTAAATCCAAGTGATTCGTAGGTTCGTCCAAAATCAATAAATCGGGACGATTGATCAAAATGATGGCTAACGACAAGCGTTTTTTCTGACCACCCGACATGTTTTTGACCTTCAATTTGAAATCTTCCAACTTCAATTTGAACAAAATTTGCTTGAATTGCGTTTCAAAATCCCAAGCATTAAAGCGGTCCATATCGTCAAAAGCTTTTTCATACGCTTCAGTATCTTCGGGGTTTTCGAGAGCTTTTTCATAACGCTCAATCACGTGCAAAATTTCATTGTCAGAAGCAAAAATACTTTCTTCCACAGTCAATTCATCTTGCAATTGTGGGACTTGTGATAAAAATGCCATCTTGATTTCCTTGCGCATCACCACTTGACCCGTATCGGGTTCGTCTTCGCCATTAATGATTTTCATAATGCACGTTTTGCCCGAACCGTTTTTGGCAATAAAAGCAATTTTTTGGTCTTTATTAATTCCAAACGAAATGTCCTTAAATAAGGTGCGTTCGCCAAACGATTTCGATATATTTTCTACAGAAAGGTAATTCACAAGTATATTTTTTTGCAAAAGTAAGCTATAAATTATGAATTATAAATTGTGAATTATGAATTGTTTCTGAAGCGAATGGTTCTGGATTTACCAGCAGTCCATTTTCCTGCTGTCTTTCCAAATCTTTTTTTACAAAAAAGGATTTTCCCTAACATCAGGGCTAAACAGTATTTGTATTGAATAAATTTTATTTTTTTTGAAGTTGATTTTTGAAGTTGACATTTGAAATTTTAAAAAGTTTATATTTGTCAAATGCAACTATCGGTTATTATTCTAAATTACAATGTGCGCTATTTTTTAGAGCAATGCGTGTTGAGTGTCCAAAAAGCACTTGAAGGGATTGATGGCGAGATTATTGTCATTGATAATCACTCGTCTGATGACAGTTGTGCCATGATAAAAGCGCTTTTCCCCAATATCAAACTTATTGAAAACAAAGAAAATCTTGGTTTTCCAAAGGGAAATAATATCGGTGTAACCCAAGCCCAAGGCGAATACATTTGTATTTTAAATCCCGATACCGTTGTAGCAGAAGATACGTTTTCTAAAATTTTGAAAACTGATAATTGGCAACTGAGCACTGGAATTATCGGTTGTAAATTAATAGACGGAACAGGCAATTTTTTACCCGAGAGTAAACGTGGTGTTCCAACACCGTGGGTTGCTTTTACAAAAATATTTGGGTTGTATAAAATTTCAAATGTTTTTGGGAAGTATTATGCCCAACATTTAAGCGAAAATCAATCAGGAAAAGTGGATATTTTGGTTGGAGCTTTCATGGTTATGAAACGAGAATTGTATACTGAAATTGGCGGATTTGATAAAAATTGCTTCATGTATTCTGATGATATTGATTTGAGTTATATGGTGTTGCAGAAAGGAAAGTACAACTATTATTATCACGAAACGATTGTAATTCATTATAAAGGAGAAAGTACTATTCGTGATGAAAAGTACATGAAACGTTTTCAAGAAGCGATGCAGTTTTTCTACCAAAAGCATTTTAAGAAATCACCTTTTTTTAATCTTTTCATGCAAATTGGAGCTTTCTCTTTTTCGTTATTCAAGAAAAATCAATCCAAATTTCTACAAAGAAAAGTAGATCAGTACGTCATTTTTTCTAAAGAAAAAGTACAGTTTAATCTAGGAAATAAATCGGTTATACTGAATGAGTTTACGGAGTTTAAAAATGATGTTAATTCTAATATCGAAATTATTTTTGACACAAAATATTTCAGTTTCAAAGAGATAATAGCGTTTATGAATTGTAATAAATCAAAGAATTTGACATTTAAGAATTACATTCCAGACTCCAATTATTGTATCGGAAGCAATAATGCAATAGACAGAGGAGAAATAATCCAACTAAAAAATTAGTGTATTCTTTACAAAATGAAGATAAAATTACTAATTTTGCAATCATTATAAAAAAACACAACTTTAGTTTAAAGATATGGCAAAGTTTGAATTGAAATTACCTAAAATGGGCGAAAGCGTTGCAGAAGCAACCATTACCAATTGGTTAAAAAACGTTGGCGAAACAATTGCTGCCGATGAAGCTGTTTTGGAAATTGCTACCGATAAAGTGGATAGCGAAGTGCCTAGCGAAGTTTCTGGAACCTTAACGGAAATATTATTCCAAGTGAATGATGTGGTTAAAGTGGGACAAACGATTGCCATTATTGAAACGGAAGGTGGTGCTGTAAATTCCGAAGCTTCTGGACCAAAAGTTACTGAAGTTGCTTCTCCAGTAGTTGCTGACTCGAGCGATAGCGAACAGGCGAAGCAAATTGTAAAAACCGTTGAGGTTGCTAAAGAAGCCGTTGCTCCAGCCGATTTTTCTGGTTCGGATAAATTCTTTTCGCCATTGGTAAAAAACATTGCTGCAGCAGAAGGTGTTTCTGTAGCCGAATTAGAAAGTATTTCAGGTTCTGGAAAAGACGGACGCGTTACCAAAGAAGATATTTTAAATTTTGTAAAAAATAGAGGAAGTCAACCTCTAGTTTCTGCTCCAGTAGCTCCTGCACAACCGGTGGTTTCTAAACCAGCAACGACAACCGCTCCAATCGCAACGCCTGTATCGGTAAATGGTGGAGACGAAATTGTAGAAATGGATCGTATGCGTAAGTTGATTTCAGGCTACATGGTCGCTTCGGTGCAAACTTCGGCTCACGTGCAATCGTTTATTGAAGTCGATGTGACCAATATTGTTAAATGGAGAGACCGCGTTAAAAATGCTTTCGAAAAACGTGAAGGTGAAAAACTAACGTTTACACCTATATTTATGGAAGCTGTAGCCAAAGCGTTGAAAGATTTTCCAGGAATGAATATTTCGGTAGATGGTGATTTCATCATCAAAAGAAAAAACATCAATCTTGGAATGGCAGCCGCTTTGCCAAACGGAAATTTAATTGTTCCTGTTATTAAAAATGCCGACCAATTGAATTTGGTAGGTATGGCGAAAGCAGTTAACGATTTAGGAAACCGAGCTAAAGCAGGAAAATTAAAACCAGACGATACACAAGGTGGAACTTACACGGTTACTAACGTTGGGACTTTTGGTTCGGTGTTTGGAACGCCAATCATCAACCAGCCTCAAGTGGGAATTTTAGCATTAGGTGCTATTCGTAAAGTACCAGCGGTTATCGAGACTCCAGAAGGTGATTTTATTGGAATCCGTCAAAAAATGTTTTTATCGCACAGTTACGACCATAGAGTAGTAGACGGAGCGCTTGGTGGAAGCTTTGTAAAACGTGTAGCCGAATACTTAGAAGCATTCGATGTAAATAGAGAATATTAAATCTATATAATTGAAAATCAATCCCGATACATTATTATCGGGATTTTTTATTTTAAAATAGGCAAAAAAAACAAATAATCGATTAACGGTAACAACATTATTTTATATTTGTCGGCTAACATTTTTAAAAAATGGAATTAAAATTAAATAGACCCATTTGCTTTTTCGATCTTGAAACAACTGGAATTGATGTTGCCAAAGATAGAATTGTAGAAATATCGATTTTCAAAGTGTTTCCAAACGGAAATAAGGAAAGCAAAACATGGTTGGTTAATCCTACAATTCCAATTCCGCCACAATCTTCAGCAATTCATGGTATTACCAATGAAAAAGTAGCTAACGAACCAACCTTTAAAGAATTAGCCTCTCAAGTTCATAACATGATTAAGGATTCTGATTTGGCTGGATACAATTCGGACCGATTTGATATTCCGCTTTTAGCCGAAGAATTGCTTCGTGCTGAAGTCGATTTTGATATGAAAAATAGAGTTTCTGTGGATGTTCAGACGATATTCCATAAAAAGGAAGAACGTACGTTAAGTGCTGCCTTGAAATTTTATTGTGGAAAAAGTTTAGAAAATGCCCATACAGCAGAAGCCGATACCATGGCAACCTATGAAATTCTAAAAGCACAACTCGATCGTTATGACGATTTGGAAAACGATATGAAAGCATTAGCCGATTTTACCACCCGAAAAAAATCAGTTGATTTTGCAGGTTTCATTGCCTTAAACAATGAAGGTAAAGAAATTTTTACGTTCGGAAAAAACAAAGGGCAATTGGTTGAAGAAGTTTTAGAAAAGGAACCAGGCTATTATGGTTGGATTCAAGGCGCTGATTTTCCATTGTATACCAAAAAAGTATTAACAGGTATAAAACTAAGAAAACTTAATAATAAATTAAGTTAGACTTAAAGAAAAACATTGTTATTTTGTAATTAACTAAGAATGAAGATAATCTGTATTGGAAGGAATTATGTAAATCACATCACGGAACTTCAAAATGAACGACCTGATGAACCTGTTGTTTTTTTAAAACCTGACTCAGCAATTTTGTTAAAACAACATCCTTTCGTGATTCCAGAATTTAGTAATGAGGTGCATCATGAAGTGGAAGTTTTAGTTAAAATAAATAAAGTAGGAAAATATATTGAGCCTAGATTTGCCCATAATTATTACGATGAAATCGGTTTAGGGATTGATTTCACTGCTCGTGATTTGCAAAGTAAATTAAAAGAAAAAGGTCTTCCATGGGAAAAAGCGAAGGCATTTGACGGTTCAGCGGTAATTGGTGACTTTTATCCGAAAAATGGATTTAGTTCGTTGGAAAGTATTAACTTTGAGTTGATTAACAACGGAGCTGTCGTTCAAAAAGGAAACACCAATCACATGATGTGGAAAATTGACGAGCTAATTGCACACGTTTCGCAGTTTTTTACTCTCAAAAAAGGAGATATTATTTTTACAGGCACACCAGAAGGCGTTAGCGCTGTAAAACCTAACGATATATTAGAAGGATACATAGAAAATAGAAAATCATTTAGAATACAAGTTAAATAATGGCAATAAATTATAACCTCTCAAAAGTTTACGCGCTTTCGGATAATGATCCGGAATTTGTGATGCAAATTATCACTCTTTTTGTAACTGAAGTGCCTCAAGATTTAAAACAAATCGAAAACGGAATTAAAGAAAAAGATCATAAACTAGCGTATGCTTATGCTCATAAAATAAAACCAACTTTGGATTTATTAGGAATGACTATGGCTTATGAAGAAATTCTACAAGTAGAAGCATGGACTAAAGTTGAAGGAAAGAAAAAAGAAATTGAAGCTACTTTTGAAAGTATTCAAGATCAAGTAGATAAAGCTATAAAAGAAATCAAAAAAGATTTCGAAATTTAATAAAACAAATGGGTCGGGACTTATCGGTAAAAGGTAAGTCCCGAATTTCGTTTTACTAATTGCTGTTAAAGATTTAATGACTTTAACATGATGGTTTACACTTCAAATACAAAGCATCCATTAGAAGTATTTATAAAAAATTTAGTGAATATTCTAGGTTAATAATTGCTTTCTTTTTTTGTTTTAAACCCAAAAGAAATGCCGTAACTTAGCGGTTCAGCTACCAAGAATTTAAACAAATGAAAGCAACCATAGTCACTATCGGCGACGAAATTTTAATTGGACAAATTGTAGATACGAATTCAGGCTTTATTGCCAAATCTCTCGATCGAATTGGTATTCAAATTGATGAGATGCTCTCCATTTCAGATGATAAGCAGCATATTTTAGATACCTTTGCGGCGCTACAAAACAAAGTCGATTTGGTGGTTATAACAGGAGGATTAGGGCCTACAAAAGACGATATCACCAAAAAAACATTCTGCGATTACTTTGACGATACTTTAATAGTAAATAAAGAAGTTGAGGCACATGTAATCGAATTGATTGAAAGCGTTATGAAACGCCCAGCCTCGCAAATGAACCGAGATCAGGCGTTGGTTCCGTCTAAATGCCAAATACTTTTTAACAAGGTAGGTACCGCGCCAGGTATGTGGATGAAAAAAGAAAATACGGTATATATTTCATTGCCAGGCGTGCCCTATGAAATGAAATATATAGTCGAAAACGAAATCATCCCCAAAGTCGTTAAAGAGTACCAACGTCCATATATTCTTCATAAAACTATTATGACCTATGGGCAAGGAGAAAGTTTGGTAGCAGAACGCATTGAAGATTGGGAAGATAATTTACCAGATTTTATTAAACTTGCCTATTTACCAGCACCCGGAAGAGTGCGTTTGCGATTGACAGCTCGAGGAACAGATAAAGAACTTCTTGAAAAAGCTATTGCAGAAAATGTGGTTTCGTTAACTAAAATCATCGGCGATATTATTGTAGGGTTTGACGAAGATGAAACGATAGAAGTGGTTTTGGGAAGACAATTAAAGCAATTGGGTAAAACTATTGCGACTGCCGAAAGTTGCACAGGCGGTAAAATTGCACAAACGTTGACTTCAGTTGCCGGTGCTTCAAATTACTTCAGAGGAAGTGTAGTGAGTTATGCTACAGATACTAAGGTTTCAGTTTTAGGAGTTTCACAACAAACTATTGATGCGAATTCTGTGGTGAGTGCTCCAGTGGCTAAAGAAATGGCTTTGGGAATTCAGAAACTAATGAAAACCGACTACGCAGTTGCTACTACAGGTAATGCCGGACCATCAAAGGGTGACGCTGATGCAACAGTAGGAACCGTTTTTATTGCTTTGGCTACACCAAATGAAGTTATTGTAGAGGAATTTAACTTTGGTCAACCACGTGAAAAAGTGATAGATAGAACTGTGAATAAAGCATTTGAAATGTTGCAAAAAGAAATTTTAAAAAATGTGTAATATTTTTTTGTGTATAAGGTTTCTTTTTTGTTTCTTTGCACCCTGATTTTGAATAACGATAAAAGAAAAGCATAATGTCAAGAGTTTGTGACCTTACAGGTAAAAGAGCGATGGTAGGAAATAACGTTTCTCACGCTATGAACAAAACTAAGAGAAAGTTTTCTGTAAACTTAGTTAAAAAACGTTTCTATCTTGCTGAAGAAGACAGATGGATTACTCTTAGAGTAGCTGCATCTACAATTAAAACAATCAATAAAAATGGATTGGCTGCTGTGTTGAAAAACGCTAAAGCTAACGGATTTATTAAATAATCTCTAATCCACTAAAAATAAAGCAAGATGGCAAAGAAAGGTAATAGAATCCAAGTAATTTTAGAATGTACTGAGCACAAAGGAACTGGTCTTCCAGGAACTTCTCGTTACATCACCAAGAAAAATAAAAAAAATACTCCAGACAGATTAGAGATTAAAAAATTTAATCCAATCTTAAAGAGAATGACTGTTCATAAAGAAATTAAATAATTAGAAATTTTATTTATAACTAGTAATTACTAGCGATTAATTAAAAATTCAAATACTCATTGAATCATGGCAAAAAAGACCGTTGCAACGTTACAGACAGCTTCTAAGAGATTAACAAAAGCCATCAAAATGGTGAAATCTCCAAAAACAGGTGCATATACTTTCGTAGAAAGCATTATGACTCCAGAAGAAGTGGATGAATTTCTTAAAAAGAAATAATTCATAAAATCGATATATATCAAAGCTACTTTCGTATGGAAGTAGCTTTTTTATTTTTATATTTGTCTCTAATTTTATGAGAAGGGTTATTTTTATTAACTTTCACTCAAAATATAAAGTAAAGAAATGAGTTTTTTTAAAAGAATATTTTCTTCAGAAAAAAAGGAAACATTAGATAAAGGTTTAGAAAAAACTAAAACTACTTTTTTTTCCAAATTAACCAAAGCTATTGCTGGTAAATCTAAAGTTGATGATGAGGTTTTAGATAATTTAGAAGAAATTTTAGTTTCTTCCGATGTAGGTGTTGAAACCACATTGAAAATCATTAAAAGAATTGAAGCTCGCGTTGCTAATGATAAATATTTAGGAACTGAAGAATTGAATCAGATTTTACGTGAAGAAATTTCAGGTTTGTTATCGGAAACAAAATCGGGTGAAGAATCGGAGTTTAAAATTCCTGCCAACAAAAAGCCATACGTAATTATGGTGGTTGGTGTTAATGGTGTAGGTAAAACAACTACCATTGGAAAGTTGGCCTATCAATTTAAAAAAGCAGGCTATAGCGTTGTTTTAGGTGCAGCCGATACCTTTCGTGCCGCAGCAATTGACCAATTACAAATATGGGCAGATCGAGTAGGTGTGCCAATAGTGAAGCAACAAATGGGTTCCGATCCAGCATCTGTAGCTTTTGATACGTTGCAAAGTGCGGTTTCTCAAAATGCAGATGTCGTGATTATAGATACTGCAGGTCGTTTACATAATAAAGTTGGTTTGATGAGCGAACTTTCAAAAGTAAAACGTGTGATGCAAAAAGTTTCTGAAGAAGCACCTCACGACGTGCTTTTGGTTTTAGATGGTTCTACTGGCCAAAATGCTTTTGAACAAGCCAAACAATTTACAGCAGCAACAGAAGTTTCTTGTCTTGCAGTGACTAAGTTAGATGGTACTGCAAAAGGTGGAGTTGTGATCGGAATTTCGGACCAATTTCAAATTCCAGTGAAGTATATTGGAGTAGGAGAAGGAATTGAAGATTTACAAGTATTCAACAAATTTGAGTTTGTGGATAGTTTCTTTAAATAGTAGCTTATGAATAAATTCTTGACTTTTTTTAAAACTGCATCACCGCTAATTTTACTATTAGTTTGTATTGGTTTGGGTATTTTTGCCAAATTAATTGAAACTAAATTTAGTGATATTGCTATGGGTTTGCAATTGATAAGTTTTATTTTATTTATATACACATTGATAAAGTTTTTCAATTCAAGGTTTTAAATAAGTATTCAGAATTTATAGTATAAAAAATAAGCGCGTTATTGGTATAACGCGCTTATTTTTTGCCAAAGAACATCATCAAAATCAGAAAGTGCCATGTTTACAGTATCCGCAGCATCTCCCATTCGAATGACTACCATTTTTTTACTTGGAATGACATAAATTTTTTGATCGTTTTTTCCTAATGCCATAAACATATCGCTTGGTCCGTGCGGAATAATACTTCCGTTTAATTGCAATTGACTTTGCGGTAAATGATAACTAGCTTTTCCATTCAACCACCATAAATAACCATAAGCTAGATTGATTGTCTGAGAAGTATTGGTTGCCGAATTAAAATAGGTCTCATTAATTACTTGATTGCCATTCCATTTTCCTTTGTTCAAAGCCATTAAACCAAAACGAGCCATATTTCTAGTAGTACTCCAGTAGGTGCGTAATCCATCACTGGTATTTATCCAACTCCCACCAGTCATTCCGAGTTTGTCTCGTAGTTTGGTATTGAAATAATTGGTCCAAGTTTGTCCAGTTGCCTGCGAAACCACATCTTGTAGTTTTACATACACATTGTGGTATGCCCAACGTGTTCCAGCATCGGCAACATATTGCAGATTGGCAGGAGAAACATCATCGCCAAGCGCATCATCCAATCCAGAAGACATAGTTAATAAATGCCTGCAGGTAATTAAATTTTCTTTTGCCAATGGAATGCTTGTCCAACCCGTACCAATATAATCGGAAACTTTATTGTTGATATTTAAAAAGCCCTCTTGTTCTGCAATTCCAGTTACGGTTGAAGTTAGCGTTTTTCCAGCACTTGCCCAGTACCATGGTGTAGTAGCAGTATGTCCGTTAAAATAATTTTCCATTACAATTCGACCATTTACTAAAATCATAAACGATTTAGAGTTTTTCAATTGTAAATAATCCAATAAAGGTTGAACCGCACTTTGATTCCAACCCAAATCAGCAATTGATTTAGTGTCCCAGGTTGAACTTCCGTCACTAGGAGGAAAATACATAGCTTCTTCTACTGGAGTAGGATTGTCGGAACCAGAATCAGAGCTACAACCAAAAGAAAGAACAGCTAGAATAAGTAAAGAGAAATATTTTTTCATAGTAAACAATTTCTAAATAAGACCTATAGAATTGGTAAAGGTTTAATCAAAAATACTTTTTTATTCTTTAAAATTAATTGTAATTTTAGATTTTATTTATATCATGAAAAAAACAATCACAATTTTGCTGTTGAGCATCTTCTTAGTTTCATGCAAACAGGCAATTAAAGAAAAAGATCTTACGAAATTAAATGGCTATTGGGAAATTCAAAAAGTATTATTGCCAGATGGCGGTAAGAAAGACTATAAAGTGAATGAAACAATAGACTTTTTTGAATTAAAAAATAATCAAGGTTTTCGACAAAAGGTGATGCCACAATTGGATGGTACCTATTTGACCAACAATATCAAAGAGAAAATAGCCATTTCAAATGAAGATGGAGATTTCTATATTAATTATTCCACTAATTATGGTAAGTGGAAAGAACAAATCGTTGAACTTAAAGATAGTTCATTGGTTTTAAAAAGCAAAGACAATTTAGAATATCAGTATAAAAGACAAGTCCCTTTTTCTTTAAAATAATACCAATGGCTAAACGATTGAGTAACGAAAGTTCAATTTCAGATGTTTTACAGCAGTTTATTCAACAAAATAAACTCGAATCAGGCATGGATAAAATCGATGTGGAGCAAGCTTGGAAATCACTTATGGGGAATGGAGTCAACAGTTACACACAAGAGGTTATATTAAAAGGAAGTACGCTTTATGTCAAATTAACTTCCGCTGTTTTACGTGAAGAATTAAGCTATGGGAAGCAAAAAATAATCGCTATGATCAATGAAGAGCTTCGAAAGGAAGTAGTAAAAGAAATTGTTTTACGATAAAAAAAATCCCACTTCAATTACGAAATGGGATTTTTTATATTTAAAATCTAATATCCAATATTAGAATTGCTCTCTTCCAGAAAAATGGAAAGCACCTTCAATAGCAGCATTCTCGTCCGAATCTGAACCGTGAACTGCATTTTCTCCAATAGAAGTAGCATATTTTTTACGGATTGTGCCTTCAGCAGCATCAGCAGGATTAGTTGCTCCAATTAATGTTCTAAAATCTTCAACAGCATTATCTTTTTCTAAGATAGCAGCAACGATTGGTCCTCTTGTCATGAATTCAACTAATTCACCAAAGAATGGTCTTGCAGCGTGAACTGCATAAAATGCTTGTGCATCTGCAACAGTCAATTGTGTTAATTTTAAAGAAACAATTTTGAAACCACCTTCTGCAATCATGTTTAAAATTCCACCGATGTGTCCGTTTTCAACAGCATCTGGCTTAATCATTGTAAATGTTCTATTTGTAGCCATTTTATTTTATTTATTTGTTTTTAAATTCGGGTGCAAAAGTAGTGTTTCTTACTTGAAAAAAAAAATCCCCAAGAAGAACCTTGAGGATTTATTTTAATTGAGCTATTTGATTTAGTTTTTAATCAGTTTTACGGTTTGAACCGAATTAGAAATACTGATTTTTGCAAAATAAACACCATTATTAAATTGAGAGGCATCAACAACTTGAGTTTCCGATTTGTCTGATGTTTTGAAAATGGTTTTTCCTAAAACATCTATAATTTCAATCGAGTCGATTGTGTCTTGTGAATTGAAATTCCAAAAGGTATTTGTTGGATTAGGATAATAACTAAAAATGGTATTACTTGGAGTATTAGTGCTCAATAATCCAACAAAATTATAACTTCCTGTTGATCGATTAAACGAAACAAAATTAAATCCAGTCGCAGAAACAGCTATGTTACTGCCACCTTGTGTACCAGTTCCAGAAGGAAAAGCAGTACTACCCCAATTCGTGTTCCAGTTATGATCTTGTCTAAATTTAAGTTCACCAAGGTTAAAGCCGGAAGGATAGCTTAAAGTATAGTTTAGACCATCGGTAGTTTGCATGTCTATATCTGTATTCCAATCAATTGCCGCCGAACCAATAATGCTTATTACTGGGAATGAAAAAACATAATTTCCAGTATTTTTATTGAAACTAACATTATATGTACCTGCAGGAACTGGAATATCAGCACCATCCTGAACTCCTGTTCCAGCTGGAAATGAAGAAGCACCCCAATTGATTGTCCAGCTATTATCTTTTCTGAATTTGACGTAACCGTTAACAAACGTGTAGTTGTTTAAAGTATAGGTAATACCATCAGTAGTATTCATAGCAACATCGGTACTCCAACCAGCAGCAGCATCTCCAATGATACTAATTGTAGGAAAGGTGATGGGTGTACCCGAAAAATTGTAAGCTCCAGTGTTGCTGTTAAAAGTAACATCATACGTACCTGCCAAACATACAATATTAGAGCCACCTAGTGTTCCAGTTCCAGATGGAAAGTTTGTTGCTCCCCAATTGATAGCCCAATCATTATTCGCTCTGAACTTTACACCGCCACCAGTGGAAGCGCTTGTTAAAGTAACAGCAGAAAGTGTCCAATTCACGCCGTCGGTTGTAGTCATTTGGTGCACGTCTGTTGGACCAGGATTTCCAGGATCACCAGGCCATCCGCCAGCTGCTTCTCCAACTAAAGCTACTGAATTGACTTGAGCAGTAACATTGAATGCCATAAAAAGCATTGCAAAACATAATAGTAGTTGTTTTTTCATATAAAGGTCTTTTAAATCAACACCAATTTATATCATTATTTTAATCAGAAAAAAAAATAATTAACGAAAACGTTATAGTGTTAAAAACTTTAGAATGAAATTATAGAAAACTGACTTTCAAGTGGTTTCAATTCAGTTAATAAACGAATAATAAGACTGTCGCCAAATTCTAAATAAAACTCAGAAAAATTTACTTTTCGTTCTTGTAAACTTTGATTTGGAAACAATTCATTCTGTAGTGAAACGATTCGTTCTAATTGATCGGAAAGCACTCTTTTTTCGGCTTTCAGCAATCGTTTTTCGAGGTTTTCTAAGCCTTTGATTTGCTTTATTTCTTGAGCTTTTACAGCACCAATAAACGATTTATCGGTTTGATTGGCAATAGCATGTAAAGCTTCGAATTGTTTTCTTAAGTGCTCTTTTTGTTCTGAAAAATCAATAGTAAATTGTGAAAGTGCTCTAGTTTTTGAGCTAATTAATTTGTCCTGATTGGAAAATAAATCACTCCATTTTAAATTTAAGTTATCGGCTTTTTCCGTTTGTTTTTTAGTTGCTAAAAGAACCGAATTTCGCAGTAACAGGATTGGAAAAGTAATGTTGTTGGCTTCAAAATTAGATTTCAATTCCAACCAATATGCCAATTCACCACCACCGCCAATATAGCACAAGTTGGGTAAAATGATTTCTTGGTATAACGGACGTAATATTACATTCGGACTGAATTTTTGAGGATTATGTACTAATTCGGCAAGGATTTCACTTTCTGAAAATTCAATTGATGTATTGTTGATTTTATAGACTCCTTTTTCAAAAACTATGCGTTCACGCAAGGTGTCTTCAATGTAAAATAAATTAATTTCACGTGGATTAACTTGAACGGAATACGCTTTTAATAATTCATTTGTTGAGGTAACATTTTGAAACGAAGATTGTTCTACAAGTTCTTTTTGAACATAAGGAATGAACAATTTTTTTAATTCTCTTGAATCTCCATCAATTATGACAAGCCCTTCATTTTTAAACAATTCGTTAGCTAAATAACGTGTAGCATCAGCTAAATTAGAATGTTTTACATAAGCATTTTCAAAAAGAGACTTCAATTGATTTGCGTTGATAAAAGAACCAATTTCTTGAGAAAATACCTCAAATACTTTGTCCAATCCCTCAGTGGATAATCGGCCAACCGGACCATAACTTTCAATATTCCAACGGATGGTTTTCCCTTTTAAGTGGAAATAATTAATTTCTTCAAAATCATGATCTTCGGTCGCCATCCAATAAATGGGCACAAAATTATGTTCCGGATATTTTGATTTTAACTCTTTACACAAGTTGATTGTAGACACAATTTTGTACAAAAAATACAACGGACCAGTAAATAAATTGAGTTGATGGCCTGTAGTTACAGAGAATGTATTAGATTCACTTAAAAGACTAATATGATTTAATGTTTCTTGTGAAGCCTTTATTTTTGCATATTGTTTTTCTAATTCGGAAACTAATATGGCTCTATTTTCTATTGGAAAATTGCTTCCTTTTTCGGCAATTTGATTCTTGAAATTTTCAATAGTAGGAAATCGATTGTACAATGGTTTTAGGGCTGCATTTTCATCTAAATAATCTGAAATTAAATTAGTGAAATATCCCGATTTTTGATAACTAATACAGTCGCTTGGCATTGTTTAATTTTTTTTGTAAAAATACTCAAAATTCGATTTCAATTTACAAACGCAATTTCCCAAATAATAGTTAAATCCTAAATTATTAATTTTACTTTTGTACTCAAGACTCTAAAGTCGCATACCAAGAAAAAAATCCATTGAAAGACATTCTATTAATAACGCCGCCTTTTACACAGCTCAATACGCCGTATCCAGCAACGGCTTATATTAAAGGTTTTTTAAATACCAAAAATATTTCCGCATTTCAAATGGATTTAGGTATTGAAGTAATTTTAGAATTGTTTTCTAAAAAAGGGTTATTAGATATTTTTTCCTCCATTAATGCTACCAAGCTGATCACGGACAATTTACAAAGAATACATTCTTTACAAGGCGATTACATTCAAACTATCGATTCGGTAATTGCTTTTCTTCAAGGAAAAAATCCATCGTTGGCACGTCAAATTTGTAGTGGAAATTTCCTTCCAGAGGCTTCTCGATTTGCGCAATTAGACGATATGGAATGGGCTTTTGGAACCATGGGAATGCAGGATAAAGCCAAACATTTGGCTACATTATACTTGGAAGATTTATCCGAGTTTATTGTGGCTTGTATCGATGAAAATTTTGGTTTCAGTCGCTATGCTGAACGATTGGGTAGAAGTGCAAACTCGTTTGATGAATTGTACCAACATTTGCAAAATGAAAGTACCTATATCGATACCATTACACTTCGCATTTTAAAAGAAAAAATTGAAAAAGTACAGCCCAAATTGGTATGCTTTTCAGTGCCTTTTCCAGGGAATTTGTACAGCGCCTTTCGATCAGCGCAATTTATTAAAAAACAATATCCGGCCATAAAAATTGCTATGGGTGGCGGATTTCCCAACACCGAATTGCGTGAATTGAAAGACGAACGCGTATTTGAGTTTTTTGATTTTATCACGTTAGATGATGGTGAATTACCGCTTCAATTGATTATTGATAATGAACAATTGATCATTGATAAAAAATATAAGCGCACTTTTCTGCTTGAAGATGGTAAAGTAGTCTATAAAAATAATGCTACTGCACCCGATTACAAACAAAGCCAAGTAGGTACACCCGATTATTCCGATTTGCTTTTAGATCGATACATTTCGGTGATAGAAATTGCTAATCCGATGCACAGTTTGTGGAGCGATGGTCGGTGGAATAAACTTACTATGGCGCACGGTTGTTACTGGGGAAAATGTACGTTTTGTGATATTTCGTTGGATTATATCAAGTTATACGAACCTGTCGCGGCCAAAATGTTGGTCGATCGAATGGAGGAATTGATGGCTCAAACTGGTGAAAATGGATTCCATTTTGTTGATGAAGCGGCTCCACCTGCATTGATGCGAGAAGTGGCTTTGGAAATCATCAAACGAAAGATTGTGGTGACTTGGTGGACCAACATTCGATTTGAGAAAAGTTTTATGGCCGATTTGTGTGTGTTACTAAAAGCCTCCGGTTGTATTGCAGTTTCGGGTGGTTTGGAAGTCGCTTCCGATAGATTACTCGAATTAATCAAAAAAGGCGTAACCGTAGAACAAATGGCACAAGTAACTCGAAACTTTACCGAAAGCGGTATTATGGTGCATGCCTATTTGATGTATGGTTACCCGACCCAAACCGTTCAAGAAACCGTTGATAGTTTGGAAATGGTACGTCAATTATTTGAATTAGGTGTTTTGCAAAGTGGTTTTTGGCACCAATTTGCGATGACTGCTCATTCACCGGTAGGGATGTTTCCTGAAGAATTTGGCGTGATTCCAGAACAAAATGAAATAACGTTTGCCAATAATGACATCAATTTTAAAGACAAAACCGGAATCAACCACGACAGGTTTAGTTTTGGTTTGAAGAAATCGCTCTTCAATTTCATGCACGGAATTTGTTTTGATTATCCGCTACAAGATTGGTTTGATTTTAAAATTCCCAATACCAAAATCCCTTCCGATTATATTGTTTCTTGTTTGGAAAAAGCAACTGATTTTACTATAAAACCATCATCAAAAGTAGTTTGGATAGGAGGAAAGCCATTACAAGAGACCTTTACTAAATCCAAAAAAGGAAATTCTTGGCAAATGACAAAATTGACGTTTCATGACAAAATTCAGACCTTCGAAATTGCCTTAGAAGAGGATAAAGCCAATTGGTTAGTTGCAACTTTAGAGTCAATTTCGGTATATAATGATGGTAAACTAACTTTGGCACAACTCAAGTCGAGTTTTGAAAATCACTTTGATGATTTTGAGTTGTTTTGGTATTCAAAACCAATAAATACGTTGCGTGAATCGGGTCTTTTAGTCTTGTAAAAAAAGCGCAAACCTTTCGATTTACGCTTTTTCACCTAATTAACTACCAACTTTATTTTTTTACTATTTTTTCTACTTTACTACCGTTTTCGGTATTTATTTTAAGGAAGTATATTCCGTTTTGTTTATCTGATAAATCGATTTTAGAAGTCATATTGTTTTCAAAACTCGTTTCCAAAATTCTACCTTGAACATCAAATAACTCCACAGATTTAATATTGAATTTACTAGTGATGTTTATCATTCCATGAGTTGGATTTGGAGCTACACTCACATTAGTATCCAATTGAAAAATAGCACTATTCAAGTTACTAAAGGTAGTTTCTGCCAAATTCGTGTCGATTGGAGCATTGTAATCAAAATAGATATTAGCCGATTTAATAGCTACATCGCCACTTACCAAGTTAGGCAACGATTTTATTTTGAACAGTACATCGCCATGACCACCCACTGGTGGATTACCTGATGCCGCAACCAAATTGATGTTTTCAAAAATAAATTCTACCACATTACCCGTAATTCGGGTGTACACCGGATGAGAAGTAGTAAGCAATTGAATTGAATTTACATCATATTTTGTGGTATCAATAACATCTTTAACCACCACATTTTCGGCTTGATAATTTCCAGTATTTTCAAAGGTTATGCCGTAGTGAAGGTATTCGCCAATTGCCGAAGTTGGTAAGGTATCGCCTTCCAAACAAGTAATCGCATTTGGATCGTAAGAGCCTACAACGGTTTGATTTACAGTAAAAGTATTATCAACAGGAGTTTCGTCAGTTCCAACAATTGCGATGTTAGCCGTAAAAGCCAATACATCACCAATATGGGTTGGATTGGTTGCCACAGGAGAATTGATGTTAAAATCTAATTCAATACTTGTGCTTTCAAAGGGATTTAAAGAATAGCCAAATTCTAATACTCCAGGATTGTTTGTGGCTGGAGTGATAGTTGCTGAAACAAAACTCATTTTATTGTTGTTGTAAGTCAGTGTTAAACCTGTCCAACTCGATAACGCTACATTTCCTTTGTTTTTCAACACCAACTTATAACGTGAATTAAATCCTGGTCGCGCATTGGTTAGAGGTTGTAAAATCACTTCTAAATCGGGATGATTTCCGTTTGGAGTAATACAAAAATCGTGTACTTGTGTTAGATTATTGTTGTTTGGAAAACTGACTACGGTAGTGAGTGGCGTAACATTAAAATAGTTTGGATTTTCCAATTCAGGTGTAATAGATTGATCGGCTAATGTGGTATAAAAAGTATAATTACCAGTAGCATTGGTAAAGGTTGCTCCAACCGTTGACCAATTGGTAATACCGATTTTTATGTTTTGCGCCGGAGAATCGGTAGCATCACAACCATTGTTATTGAAATCATAACGCACCGTTCCAGTTATGGTGTTGTAAGTACCATTAGGATTGAAGGAACAATAGCTGTTAAAAACTACGTTTCCATTATTTACGTTGATGCTTTGATTTAAAATTTGACCAATAGTTGTCAGTTCTCCATCGTCGCCACATACGAAAGTTAAATTTGGATTTTCATGCCAAAAATTGTTGGTGTTGATGTATGAAAAGCCATTTTTGATATTAATATTGGTTAATGCATTGTATGAGCAGCTTAGATTTTGAAACATTGGACAAGTAGAAAAATCTAAACTTGTTAAATTATTGTGGTCACACAAAACAGTTTGTAATAAACTTAATCCTGTAAAATTTATAGTTGTTAAATGATTTTCATGACAATCCAACCAGCTTAAATTGGCTAAACCAGCGATACTTAAATTGGTTAATAAATTATTATTGCAATATACATTGGATGTATTGTTAGAGCCTGTTAAATCTAAACTAGTCAATTGATTGTAATCAAAGTAAGCTAATGATAAACTTGGTAAATTGGTTAAATCAGTTGAAGAAATAGTGTTGTTTGAAGCATACAAACTAGTTAAATTATTTAATCCAGAAACGTTTAATGTTGTCAATTGATTGGAAGAGCAATTGAAATAATTCAAACTCGATAAACCAGAAACGTTAATTGAAGCCACTTGATTTAATGCCAGTGTAAAATAACTTAAATGAGTTAATCCAGTCACATTTATAGATGTTAAATGATTGCCACTACAATCTAAATATTCTAATAAAGGTAAAATACTAGCATTTAAGGTTACCAAGCTATTTCCTCCACAATCCAAATACTTCATGTTAGGTAAGTTGGAAAAGGTTAAAGAGGTACTTTGATTATTCCCGTATTCGAGATGTTCTAAACTGGGTAGATTTACTAAACTTAAACTATTGATATTGTTATTAGAGCAGATTAATGTTTTTAAATTTATTAACGGAGTCACATTTATGGTTGCCAATTGATTCATCGAACAATTTAAATATTCTAACGCTGTTAATGGTGTTACATCAATCGTGGTTAGCCAGTTGGAAGCACAATTAAAGATTTTTAAATTGGTAAGATTGTTCACATTCAAACTGGTAATGTGATTGTAAGAACAATCTAAATGTTTTAACGATGTTAGATTATTGACATTAAGCAAACTCAGATTAGTATTGTATGTTTTTAAGCTATCTAAAGCCACGAGATTGGTCAAGTTTAAAGAGGTCAGATTGTTGTTAAATCCACAATCAAAACTCTTTAAGTTAGGTAAGTTACTTAAGTTGATACTAGTAATATTATTAGCAACACATCTAAAAGAAGGAACATTGGTAAACGCTTCAAATCCAGTAATATCAGTAATCGAAGAACTACTTACGTCTATTGGAGTGGCAATAGCACTAGCTTCGGTATATTGAATTTCACCATCAGTATTGGTGTCAACACCAAGCGTAATCAATTTGGCTTTGAAATGGGCATCGGGTATGTAAACGATATTAGGATTGGTAACCACCAAATTAAAACTGGTTATAGTAGTACAGTTTGGACCAGCTGGATCAAAAACGCTAACATAAATGGGTTGCGTATTGATTGTGTTTAAGTAGGCTGTTGGATTAGTAATTGGATTAGTATTATTTTGAGCATTGGCAAGAGTTAAGAAATATTGAAATTGAATGCCTGAACCACTGTTAATTATAGCATTATTAGATGTTAAATCAAATGTTGCAAACCCATCATAAGGGTTATCCACAACTACTAAATTGGGCGCTTGGTTGGCCGTTGGAGAAGGGAGAATAGTGATTGTTATAGAATAATTACTGGCGCATTGATCGGGGTTTGGTGTGAATTCATAAGTAGTAGTTCCAACTGCCATTGCCGCTGGTGACCAGGTTCCATATATGCCATTCTCTGATGTTGTTGGTAAAGTGGTTAAAGAATTTTCACATGCAGTGGTCGGAATATTAAATACGGGTGTAACTAATGGAAAAAAATTTACCGTTGTTGAAAAAGTAGCGCTACACGATGTGGTTAAATTGGTAACCAAAAGCATATATAAACCAGCAACATCTGTAGTAAAGCTATCTACATTTCCAGGATTTGGAACCCCAGGAGGTGTAGTCCAAGCGTAGTTATAATTACCTATCCCAGCATTATTAAACGCGGTAACAGCAGCTATTGTACCAGAGCAAACAGTTGTATTTGGAATAAAGAAATTAGGAAGAGGATTAACCACCAAATTCATTGTAGTAAAAGAGGGATTATTGGGGTCGGCAGGGTCTATAACTCTTGCATATAGTATTTGACTGGATTGAATGATATTAAAAAATGGATTTGGGGTAATCTCATTAGTATTTGCTTGAGCATCTGCTAGAGATAAAAAATAGGATACCACCAAATTAGGCTGTCCATTTATTATTTCAGCATCTTTATCGTGTATGAAAAAAGGAGCGATTCCATCATTATTATCATCACAAACTTCATAAGGTGTGGGATTGTTAATAGGTGGTTGCGCGTAAGCAAAACCCGATACAAAAAGTAACAGTAAAAGTAACGTTCTCATAGTTTGTGATTTTATAGTTTTTGTTTTCATAGTAGTATTCTTTTGAAAAATCTATTTTCTTTTTATAATGCTTTTATCAATTCTTGTAATCGTTCTTTTTTGCTTTGCGCAATCGGAATGTTAGTGTTATCGGCCATTATCACATAACCACCATCACTTTTGATATACGATTTGAGGTAGGAGACATTTATTAAATGGGATTGATGAATGCGTTCAAATCCGTGTTCGGTCAACAATTCTTCATATTCTTTTAAGGTTTTAGAAATCAAAACGGGTTTATGGTTTTTAATAAAAAACTCGGTATAATTTCCTTTGGCTTCACAACGAATGATATCGGAAACATCAAACAAATGAATCCCATCACTGGTTGATAAAGCGATGCGTTTAAAATTATCAACTTTCTTACGAATGTTTTCCAACAACAAATCAATATGCTCAAACGAGTTACTTTTGCCCACTGCTTCTTTTATTTTTACAATCGTGTTTTGCAATTCTTCAGGATCTACCGGTTTTAATATAAAATCTAATGCACTAAACTTAAATGCCTTTAACGCATATTGTTCGTGAGCCGTAATAAACACAATATGAGCCGATGTTTTTCCTTTGGTTTTAGCCAGTTGTTCTAAAATGTCAAATCCAGTGCCGTCGGCCAAATGAATGTCTAAAAAAATCACTTGAGGCTGCAATTGTTCTAAAGTTGCGACACCTGTTTTGACACTTTCGGCTTCACCGATAATGTTAATTTCATTCGTATACCGTTGCAAAAGCGCTTTCAATCCTTCGCGTAAATGTTTGTCGTCGTCTATTAATACTGCTGTAATCATTCTTTTTTGCTTTAAGCTTTAAGCAATATGCTTTAAACTGGTTCAACTATTTTTTGCCTAAAGCCTAAAGCTTATGGCTTATAGCTTTATTGAATATATTGTATGGGCAATCGCAACGTAACGATGGTGCCATTGTTTTCTATAATTTCTATTTGTGCCGATTTAGAAATGGTAGCTTCCATAATTTCCAATCGTTTTTTAGTGATTTCCAATGCCATCGATTTGTGGGCCTGCACCGAATTTTCTTTGATTTGTTTCGATTTGGAAATGCCAATCCCATTGTCGGTTATGGTGCACACCAATTGGTTGTTTTTTACATCAAAATTGACTTCGAGCCTGCCGTTTTCTTCCTTCGGAACCAAGCCGTGCAAGATGGCATTTTCTACAAACGGCTGTATCAATAAAGGCGGTAAACCCATATTGAATTCGACTTTATCAGACGAATTGATTTTGAATTCAAATTTGTTATGAAACCGCAATTGTTCTAATTCTAAGTAATTCTGCAAACTTTCAATTTCTTTGTCAATAGGAATTAGCGAACCTTTCGAATATTCGAGGGTCAATCGCATTAATTTTGAAAATTTCGATAAATATTTCAAAGCCGAGTCGGTACCGTTTTGCACAATAAAACTCGAAATCGATCCCAAACAATTGAATACAAAATGCGGATTCATTTGTAAATGCAGTGCTTTTTGTTCGTATTCGGCCACTTCTTTTTGCAGTGTTAATCGGCGTTTGACTTGTCTTCGGTTAAAAATTAGCAAGATCAATCCAATTAAAAGTAAAATTCCAATCACCGAAAACAACAGTAACCAGCGTTGCGATTTGGCTCGTTCGTTGAGTAATGCTTCTTTCTTTTGGTATTCAAAATTCATTTCGGCACGAACAAATTTTTTGTCGTTTTCCAAGTTATTCAAGCTATCACGTGACAAAATATAGTTTTTGTAATGCACTAACGATTGCTGGTGGTTGTTTTGAAATTCATACAACTCACTCAATAATTTTTCAGAATGGTAGGTTTGATCTAATACGCCAATTTCTTTAGCATAAGAAAGCGATTTAGTTGCAAAAGGCATTGCTTGATCATATTTTTTTTGATTACAATACAGTTGACCAAGATTGTATAAGGCTAAGGAAGCACCAAATTTATTTTGAATTTCTTCATATAGCTTTAATGAAAGATTGTAGTAGGATAGGGCTTGGGTTACCTCTTTTTGTTTTTGATAATAATCACCTAAATAATTATTTAAAAGCGCAAAACCACGTTTGTTATCTATTTTTTCAAAAGCCTTTTGAGCCTTATTGTAGTAATTGATAGCTTGAGTCAAATTGTTTTGTTCAAAATAAATCACTCCAATATTGGTTAATGTTACTGGAACGGTTTGTTCACCAATTTCTTCTTGAATGGCCAATGCTTTTTTGAAAAATTCGAGTGCTTTAGGTTTGTTTTCTTGCGATTTGTAAACGACTCCAATATTGTTGTAAGCCTTAGAAATACTGTTTTTATCATCAATTTCGAGATAAATTTTTAACGCTTTTTGATAATTCTCTAGTGCAACATAATAATTACCTTCTTGCGAGTATATGACCCCTAAACTGGCTAAAGCACGTGCCAGACCTTTTTTAAATAACGTGTTGTTTTCATTGGTTTCTAATAATTTTTCAAATTCCGACTTTGCCTTGTTAAAATAGTTCGTTGCTTTTTTGTAATTACCTATAATGATATTGGCGTTTCCGTTGTTAATGTAGGCTGTTGCTATTCCGAAATCGAATTTCACTTTTTGTGATAAAACCAATGCCTTATTAGCATAATAAGTCGTAGAATCGGGATTTACCTCCTTAAAATTATTAGCTAAATTATTGTAGATGTTTGCTTTAACGGTATCTACTTTGGCTACTCGTAGTACTCTTTTTAAACTGTCAATTGATGTGGTTTGGGAATAGCAAAAACTATTCATTAATATCAAAATAAAGAGGCCTGTAATGTTAAACGTATTTTTCAAAATAGATTGTTTTAACTTATCCATACAAATATAACTTAAGTTTCTATTTTTAAAAGAATGAACGAGTATTCGTTAGTTTCGAGTTAGTATTCTTAGTGATTGGATTAGTACAATCTTTTTTTGGATTTCTTATATAAAAAAAAGGAAAGAAATAATATGATAATTGTCAGATTTACAATAAATTTGGCAAAAATATACTATGCGTTATCTTATCATTTTAGCGGTATTACTTTCAGGACAAATTTTTTCACAAAAGTTAAGTTGCTTTGATTTAGCCAGAAAAGGAACGGTTGTACAAATGGAAGAAATGTACCATGACAATCCTAAAGTTATTGATTCTGTAGACAGTCATTCATCAAGTATGCTGATTTTGGCTTGTTATAGAGGCAATGCTGAAGTCGCTAAATTTTTGATTTCCAAAAATGCCAACTTGGATTATAGTAGTCCCGATGGTACAGCTTTAATGGCTGCTGTTGTTAAAGGCAATTTAGAATTGGTGACATTATTGTTAGAAAAAAAAGCCAATCCAAATGTAACAGATGCTAATGGAATTACGGCTTTAATGTATGCGGTTCAATTTCAAAAGCCTGAATTAATTTCTATTTTACTGAAGTATAAAGCTGATAAAACACTCCTAAATAAAGAAGGTATAACCGCATTTGAATATGCAACCAAAACCAAAAATGAACAAATTATTAATCTCTTAAAATAAAAACTATGAAAAGAAAATTACTTTTAACCTTACTTTTAGTCTTTGGGTTTTCAACGATTTCCGTTGCCCAATTTACCACAGGAACCGTAACCCTTACCACAGGTTACACTATTAAAATTGACACCAACACTACTACAGTAACTTTAACCTTAACTGGACCAAGTAACACTTGGTTAGGAATTGGTTTTGGTGGGTTTTCAATGTTTGAAGTAAGCGATATGTTTATTTGGAATTCAACCAGCAATAGAGATTACACGCCTTCAGGAGGTCAATCTACGCCTTCACCAGATGCCTCACAAAGTTGGACCATTGTTTCTGATAATGTTGCTTCTGGGGTTAGAACAGTAGTTGCCTCAAGAGCTTTGGTTTCTACAGGAGATTATACTTTTGCTAACTCAGCTACTGATATTCCAATCATTTTTGCTTTAAGTAATACGACGGTTTTAGGGCAACACAATTCCACGCATTCGAATACTGTTCTGACAAGAACGGCATTAGGAGTTGAAGATTTCTCTTTGAATGCTTCATCTATTGTTCCTAATCCTTCTGAGGGTAATTTTGTAGTAAAAACTAAAACCCAACTCTCTACTATTAACGTATATACTCAAACAGGTGTTTTAGTGAAAACTATTGAAGTTCTTGACGATTCAGAAAGTGTTGAAATTAATGTAAAAGGGCTTCAAGCAGGAGTTTATTTACTAGAATTGCAAAATGATACTGAAAAATCTTGGAAAAAAGTAATTGTAAATTAATCAATTACAACTATTCAATTTAAAAGCATCCTTTTAGGGTGCTTTTTTTGCATAAAAGATAACGGATTTAAATAAAAAACATATGTATTAGTTTACAAAAATATTTTTTTAACTACTAAATCGATGTAGTTTTTACTTAAAATGAAATTAAGTAAATATTAAGGTGTTAATTTATACTAACAATATAAAATTCTTAATTTTGACGAGTAAATAATATATTTCATCGATTAAAAGTAATAATATTTCAACAAAATGAATAAAAAACTCAAAAAAGTACTGATAGTTTTAGTCGTGATTTCAGCGGTAATCGTAATCGCATTTTTCTCGGCTAGATACTATGCCTATCACGGAGGAAAAAGAGATGTTCAATCTGAACAAGCTGCTTTTACAATGAAGACAAAAGATATTTTAGCTGCATTTACAACCAATGAAGCAGAGGCAAACAAAAAATATCTTGAAAAACCAGTATCGGTTTCTGGAATCATAACTTCTATAAAAGATAAAGAAGTACTACTCGATGAAATTGTAGTTTGTAATTTTTTAACTGCCGATACTACTTTAAAAGTAGGTCAGACCATTAGTGTTAAAGGAAGAGTAGTTGGATATGACGACTTAATGGGCAACGTAAATTTAGATCAATGTTCTATAAATAAATAATAAAAAAAATGAAATTACTTAAAATCACACTTTCTGCTTTCTTCCTTTTTTGTTTTGGTTTAGCCAATGCACAGGATGATTTGATGAATGAATTGGATGCTACTAAATCCGATAAAAAAGAAATTACTTCTGCGGCGTTCAAAGGTTTGCAGGTCGCCAACATGCAATCTACAAAATTACCAGTGCAAGGAGAATTCTATTTCTTGGTTTCGCACCGTTTTGGAGATTTAACAAATGGTATCAACAACTTCTTTGGTTTGGATAATGCTTTAACCAAATTGGGTGGTATTTATGGTGTGACTAATTGGTTATCTTTTGGTTTGTCAAGACATACTTATAATAAAACATATGAATTAGCCTTAAAATATAAGTTTGCGAATCAATTGGATAATGGTTTTCCTTTTACTATAGTAGGTTATAATACTATGGATATTAATAGTGAAAAATTAAAAGTACTCTATCCAGACGTTAAATTTGATAACCGTTTGGCCTATTCCAATCAATTGATTATTTCTAGAAAATTTTCAAGTGTTTTTTCTGCAGAAATCACTCCGATTTTCATTCACAAAAATTTGTATGATGCCGAAACGGAAGCCAAAAAGAATACCTTTTTATTAGGAACTGGAGCACGTTGCAAAATTTCTAAACGTTTGAGCTTGAATTTTGATTATGCTGCTCGCTTGAGCACTCCAGAAGGATTCAAATCACCTTATCACAATCCAGCAACACTTGATTTGGATATTGAAACTGGTGGTCACGTATTTCAATTGGTCTTATCAAACAGTCAGCCAATGAATGATGTTTCTTATTATACCAATGCAAATGGTATTACAGGTGGTAGAGGTATTTACTTCGGATTTAATATGTATAGAGTTTTTTAAAAATAAAAGTTATGAAAAAAGCAAAAATAATAGTAATGATAATGGTTAGTGGTCTTTTATTAATCTCTTGTGATTCGACTACTACTCAAGACCTTTCTCCAGTAGTTACTAATCCAACCTATACTGCTAACATTGCTCCAATAATGGATGCTAATTGTGTGAGTTGTCATTCTGGAGGAAATCAGTTTCCCGATTTAGACACTTATGATGCTGTTAAAAGTGCCGCAGATGGGACCAATAGTAATGCACTGCTTTGCAGATTAGATGGAACTTGTGGTTCTATAATGCCTCCAAGTGGTTCGTTACCTTCATCAACAGTTAACATGATTAAAACTTGGGCAACAAATAATTATCCTAACTAAAAAATAAATAAACATGAAAAAGATTTTAATTTCTATGGTATGTTTGGTTTTCTCGACGGTTATGTTTTCACAAAAAATGATTACCCGTTCAGGAGAAATAAAGTTTGACGCCACTGTTCCCGGAGCATTAGATCCAGTTGTTGGAACAAGTACTACCGTTTCTTCAATTTTTGATAAAGCAACTGGTGAACTTGTTGTGCAAGGTTTGGTAAAATCATTCAAGTTTAAATCGCCTCTAATGGAGGAACACTTTAATGAAAATTACATGGAAAGTGATAAACTTCCAAAAACCAGTTTCAAAGGAAAAGTGTTAAACTATGATGGCAAAACAGGAACGTATGATGTTGAAGGCGATTTGACCATTCACGGTGTAACTAATAAAGTTAAAACTAAAGTTACCATTTCTGCTGCAGGTGGTAAATTAACCATCGTTGGAAACTTTGTAGTGAAGTTAAATGATTACAAATTAGAGGTTCCTGCCATGGCCAAAAAAACATTAGCAGAAACGGCCAAAATTTCAATTAAATTAGATTTAGAGAATAAATAATACATTAAAATACAACGCAAAGCAATTCAATGATCATGAAGAAAATTTTATTTTTAGTTGTATTAGCAGTTACAATATGCTTTTCAACATCATTAAAAGCCCAAACGGCAGGAACAATGTCGTTTACATTTACAACCCCAAAACATACTACTGGAAATTATGTTACTGATGGTAGATATGTTTTAGCTGTATGGATTGAAAGTTGTGCTACTTGTGGTGCTGGAACTACTGTAGGAACATCAACCTTTGTAAAAACTAATTTACGCTATTGGGCTGGAGGTACTAACGACCATTTGCCAACATGGAATACTAAATCTGCAGCCAGTGTTGTTGGTGCCACAACTGGAGCTACTCAAACTACTTTCACTGCAAGAACTGTTACTTGGGATGGTAAAAATGCTGCTGGAACAACATTACTTGCTGATGGAAATTACAGAGTTTGTATTCAAGAAACTTGGGGGCACGGTGCATCAACAGCTACAAGATATTTCCCATTCGTGAAAGGAGCGACAGCTTATACCAATACAGCTGATGTTGCTGCAGATACTAATTTCACAGGAATTTCATTAAGTTGGACACCAACATTAGCCAATGAAAATTTTTCCAAAGGACCAGAAGTGGTGGTATATCCAAATCCTTCTAAAGGAGTTTTTAATCTTGATTTGAAATCTCAAATTAAAAACATTACAGTAGTGAATACTTTAGGTGCAATTATATATGAAGAAAATATTGAGACTTCTTCTACAATAACAACTAAAACAGTTGATTTGTCTAACTACACAAATGGAGTTTACTTCATTAATGTGTCTGATGATAATGGTTCATCTAGCTACAAAGTGGTATTAGATAAATAATAAGTTAGTTACCGTATAAATAAAAAAGCATCCTTTTTAGGATGCTTTTTTATTCTACTTTACACAGCAACTCTTTTAAATTGGGAGTTTCATAAAATTGATACTCGCCATTTTCATCAGAATAAATTAGTAAGGCCTCAAGCTCTTTGTGTTTTTCAAGAAATAATTTTGCTTTTTCCAATCCCATAACTAAAACTCCTGTTGCATAAGCATCGGAGGTTATGCATTGCTTTGAAATTATAGAGACACTCAATAAGTTGTTTTTGGTTGGGTAACCTGTTTTTGGATCAATATGATGTGCATATTTTATTCCATTTTCAATGGTAAATTTTCTATAATTACCAGAGGTTGCAATGGCTAATCCATCGAGTTTAATGTTCATCACAAAAGGATTTCCTGAGGATTTATTATCAATTGGTTTTTCAATTCCAATCACCCAATTAGTGCCATTATTCATTTTTCCTTTAGCAAAAACTTCACCGCCAATTTCAACCACATACGAAGTAATTCCTTTTGAATTTAAGTATTCTGAAATCACGTCGACCGAATAACCTTGAGCAAAAGCATTAAAGTCTAGGGCTACTCGGGTATCTTTTTTAACTATTGTATTCCCTTTAAGTTGAATCAGGTTAAAGCCTACAAATTTTAAAATACTGTCAATGCGTTGCGGTTCTATTTTTTGTTTCTTACCCGGGCCAAATCCCCATGCATTCACAAGCGGATAGACGGTTGGGTCAAAGGCTCCGTCACTATTTTTCCAAACTTCTTTAGCTTTTTTAAAACAAGTAATAAAATACGAATCTAGTTCCACATTTTTTTGATTGGTGTTGATTTTTGTAATTATTGAATTCGGATTGTAAGTCGAAACCGATAAATCAAAATCATGTAAAATGCTGTCAATTTCTTTCTTAAAAAAACGCTCTTGTTCATCCAAATACGTAATGTGATAGGTTGTTCCTTGAGCAAAACCTTCTACCAACAAAGGTTCTTTTTGACAAAAACCTAAAATCGAAAAAAATGAAAATGAGACAATTAAATAGTATTTTTTATTCATATGATATTATTTGCAAGTCGTTTTTGGGATTTTAAAACGATAGGTTCCACCCAAAGCAATGAATTTTTTGATGTCGTTACACTTTTTTTCAGTTTCATTTTTCAGGGAATAGATTTCGCTTCTTTTTAAATAGTATTCTGGAATGTATCCATCAATTTCAATAGCTTTAGTTAAATTTGATAAAGCTGATTCCACATCATTTTTTTTCAGTTGTTCCAATGCTAAATAATAGTATGTTTTGTCGTGTTTGGGCTCGAATTGTAAATACTTAGTGTAATCCGCAATGGCACCATCAGCATCCTTTAATTGACTTTTACCCATAGCTCTTTGGTAGTATAGTATCGACCAATTTGGGTTTAATCCTATACTTTTATCAAAATTTAAAACAGCATTTTTAAACTCCTTTAAGTATAAATTTACAAGTCCTTTTTTATAATAGGAACTGTCGGTTTTAATTGTATTTTCAGTGTTGTTATATTGTATTAACGCCGTTTTAAAACCACTAAAATTCCGTTTTAAATTCCCATAATAAAGTACTTCTTCATAATTGGGATTCAAGTCTATAGCTTTTTCAAATTCGATTATAGCTTCATCATACTGAAGTTGTTGTGCTTTAATCCAACCTTTGTAATAGTAGGCTTTTTCAATAGTTTTATCTAAATTGATAGCTTTGTCACAGTAACTCAGAGCTTCGGTATATTGTTTTGATTGCGCTTTTAATAATCCAAGTTCAGCATACACAGGATAATTATCGGTTCTTTTTAAAAGGGCAGTTTTATAATTTAGTAAGGCACTTTTGGTATCGCCTAGCGCAAATTGATTCAACCCCATAAAGTAAAAAGCATCCGAATTTTTTGGCTCGTATGTAACGGTCATTTTATAATCTGCAATGGCGTCTTTTCTATTTTTGAGTTTGTCTTTTGTCATGGCTCTAAAAAAGTAACTATCCGCAAATGTTGGGTCAATTTCAATTTCTTTGGTAAAATCGGCTATGGCACCAGAGTAATCGTGAATAATCTCTTTAATTAACCCTCTGTCGTTATAGGCTACAGAATCGTTTGGATACAAAGCGATTAATTGGTCTAAGCAAATTATTGCTCCTGTAAAATCTTCTTTATAATATTTTTGAAAAGCACAGTCTTTGTATTCTTCTTTTTCGGTTTGACAGTAACTAGTTGTTATACAGTTAGTAATAAGAAAAAAAAAGCAATAGTTTTTTCATGAATTTTTCGTTGTTGCTATGCACAAAAATAGACTAATTTTTTAAGTAGTTATTTTAAATTATGCTTAAGATGTTTTGAAAATAAACTATACCAATTTTCCAAATTTGTGATAATTATCAGTTACGAAAACGTTTTCTTTTACTAATTTTACTCCAAATTAAAACTAAGTCTTATGAGTAATTCTTATAAGCTTTCGGTAAATCATTCTTCTTCGTTTGATTTTACAGAAAGCGATCTTAACCAATTAGATGCTGTTAGCATTGGAAATGATACATTCCATGTGTTAAAAGACAGCAAACCTTATAAAGCAGAAATTATTGCTGCCGATTTTCTCTCAAAAAAATATACTATTAAGGTCAACAACAACAGTTATGAAGTAGCTATTTCGAACGATTTAGACCTTTTAATTCAAGGTTTAGGAATTGAACGTGGCAGAACAAAAGTGGTCAATGCTATAAAAGCACCAATGCCAGGCTTAATTTTAGAAATAAATGTTGAGGTTGGACAAGAGGTTAAAGAAAACGACCCTTTATTGATTTTAGAAGCCATGAAAATGGAGAATAGTTTCCTTTCGCCTCGTGATGGAAAAATTAAAGCTATTGCAGTAGCTATTGGCAATGCTGTAGATAAAGGACAACTGTTAATTGAATTTGAATAGACATGAAAAAAATAACCAAGATATTAGTAGCCAATAGAGGTGAAATTGCCATTAGAGTAATGAAAACCGCCAAGAAAATGGGCATCAAAACGGTAGCTGTATTTTCGACTGCCGACAGAAATGCGCTTCATGTAAGATATGCAGACGAAGCAGTATGCATTGGAGAAGCCGCTTCTAGTCAATCGTATTTGCGTGGTGATAAAATCATTGAAGTTTGTAAAGAATTAGGAGTTGATGCGGTTCATCCAGGGTATGGATTCTTAAGTGAAAATTCAACATTTGCAGAAGCTTGTGAAAAAAACAACATTATTTTTATTGGCCCAAAATCGAAAGCTATCGAGATGATGGGAAGTAAATTGGCCGCTAAAGAAGCGGTGATGAAATACGATATCCCAATGGTTCCTGGTGTAGATCACGCGATTACCGATTTAAATGAAGCTAAGAAAACGGCCAAAGAAGTTGGTTTTCCAATATTGATAAAAGCTTCTGCTGGTGGTGGTGGAAAAGGTATGCGTGTGGTTGAAAGAGAAGAAGATTTTGAATCACAAATGAATCGCGCCATTAGTGAAGCAACTTCTGCTTTTGGAGACGGTTCGGTTTTTATTGAAAAATATGTGACCAAACCGAGACACATTGAAATTCAAATAATGGCAGACAGTCATGGCAATGTGTTGTATGTTTTTGAACGTGAATGTAGTATTCAACGCCGTCATCAAAAAGTAGTGGAAGAGGCGCCATCTTCTATTTTAACTCCAGAAAAAAGAAAAGAAATGGGTGAAGCTGCTGTAAAAGTAGCGCGCGCTTGTGATTATCTGGGTGCTGGAACGGTTGAATTCTTGATGGACGATAAACACAATTTTTATTTTCTTGAAATGAATACGCGTTTGCAAGTGGAACATCCTGTAACCGAAATGATTTCGGGATTGGATTTAGTAGAATTACAAATTCGTGTGGCTCGTGGCGAAGAATTGACACTAAAACAAGAAGATTTAGTAATTCAGGGTCATGCTATGGAACTCCGAGTATATGCTGAAGATTCTATGAATGATTTCTTACCTAATGTTGGTTTTTTAAGCACCTACAAACTTCCGGAAGGCGAAGGAATTCGCGTGGATAACGGAATTGAAGAAGGTATGGATGTGCCTATATATTATGATCCAATGTTATCGAAATTGGTAACTTACGGAAAAACACGGGAAGAATCTATCGAATTAATGATTAAAGCCATTGATAATTATCATGTAGAAGGAGTAGCAACAACACTTCCTTTTGGAAAATTTGTGATGGAACACGAAGCATTTCGTTCAGGCGATTTTGATACAGGTTTTGTAAAAGCGTATTACAATCCTGAAAAAATGAAAGCTAATCTAGATATCGAAGCCGAAATTGCGGCCATGATTGCTTTAAAACAATATATTGAAGATAAAAAAATCTTGCGATTACCAATTGAATAAAAAAGAATAAAGAACATAGAACATAGATGATAGAAAATAGAATGGGCAGCTGATAAAGTCTTTTTTCTATTCTCTATTTTCTTTAATCTCAAAAGTATGGAAGATAAAATTAAAATATTAAACGATAAAATAGCTTTAGCCAAATTGGGTGGAGGCGAAAAGAGAATAGCCGCACATCATGCCAAAAAGAAATTGACGGCACGTGAACGTGTAGCATATTTATTAGACGAAGGTTCTTTTGAAGAAATCGGAATGTTGGTAACGCATCGTACAACCGACTTCGGCATGGAAAAAGAAATTATTTATGGCGATGGAGTGATCACAGGTTATGGCACTATAAATGGTCGTGTGGTTTATGTTTTTGCACAAGATTTCACGGTGTTTGGAGGTTCTTTATCAGAAACATATGCCGAAAAAATCTGTAAAGTCATGGACATGGCGCTGAAAAGTGGTGCACCCATGATTGGATTGAACGATTCTGGAGGTGCTCGAATTCAAGAAGGTGTACGTTCGCTGGGCGGTTATGCCGATATCTTTTACAGAAATGTACAATCGAGTGGAGTGATTCCGCAAATATCGGCTATCATGGGGCCTTGCGCTGGAGGAGCAGTATATTCGCCAGCGATGACCGATTTTACGATGATGGTAGAAGGCAACAGCTATATGTTTGTGACCGGCCCTAACGTTGTAAAAACAGTAACGAATGAAGAAGTAAGTTCGGAAGAATTGGGCGGTGCAAGTACGCATTCTACCAAATCGGGTGTAGCGCATATTACCTCTCCAAATGGGGTGGAATGTTTGGAAGATATCAAACGATTGTTGAGCTATATGCCTCAAAACAATAGAGAAACAACTCCTAAAATACCTTATGTTTTGGGTGAAGAAGTACGTGAAAAGTTAGATTCGATTGTTCCAGATAATGCCAATAAACCTTACGACATGCACGATGTTATTGAGAACATTATCGATGAAGATTCGTTTTTTGAAATTCATAAAGATTTTGCCGAAAATATCATTGTTGGTTTTGCTCGATTAGGCGGAAGAAGTATCGGAATTGTGGCCAATAATCCTAAATTTTTAGCCGGTTGTTTGGACGTAAAATCATCCATAAAAGGCGCTCGATTTGTACGTTTTTGTGATTGTTTTAATATTCCGTTATTGGTGTTAGAAGACGTGCCAGGTTTCTTACCAGGAACCGATCAAGAGTGGAATGGAATTATTGTTCACGGTGCCAAATTATTGTATGCTTTTAGTGAAGCAACGGTGCCACGAGTAACCGTAATTACACGTAAAGCCTATGGTGGCGCTTATGATGTGATGAATTCGAAACACATTGGAGCTGATATGAATTTTGCTTGGCCTTGTGCCGAAATTGCGGTAATGGGAGCAAAAGGCGCTTCTGAAATTATTTTCAAAAAAGAAATTAGCGAAGCAGCCGATCCTGCCGCTAAATTGTTGGAAAAAGAAGCTGAATATGCCGAGTTGTTTGCTAATCCTTATACTGCAGCCCAACGTGGATTTATTGATGAGGTTATCTTGCCAAAAGATACTCGAAGAAAATTGCTAAAAGCCTTTAGTATGTTGGAAAATAAAATAGTAGATACTCCTAAAAGAAAGCATGGAAATATTCCGTTGTAATCGATTTATAAATCATTTGAACCGCCTCTTTTGGCGGTTTTTTTGTTTAAAACAAATGGGTTTAATTTAATTTTAAGTTAAAATAATCCAATAAAGCGGCATTTTATTCGTAAATTGCGCCTCCTTAAAAAGCGGTTCAAATGGCTTTTATCTAAATGATTATCTATGAAATTCTTTAAACTGTTTATCTTACTTGCCTTTTTTTCTAGTGTGAATGCTTTTTCTCAAAAAGTAATCAAGCACAAGATTAAAAGTGGTGAGTCGATTTACGGACTTGCCTTAAAATACGATTTGACAGAAAAGGAAATGTATGCATTAAATCCTAAAACGAAAGGTGCAATTTTGCAATTAGGACAAGTAGTAAACATCCCCAATAAGAAATACAAAGAGAAGCCAAAACCTTCTAAAAAAGATAAAAAAGAACTGGTAGTAGATAAGAAAGAAACTAAAGAAGCCACTACTGAATCGAAATTAGTTAAAGAAGTTGCTGCTAAAAAAGAACCTTTTATCAAACATTTGGTTGCCTCCAAAGAGACCATTTATAGTATTTCCAAAAAGTATGGTATTACTATGGAAACACTTTGTGAGTTGAATCCAGAATTGAAAACCAGTAATTTAAAGAAGGGATCTACACTTAAAATTCCGAACAGTCAAATTACTGATGATAATACTCAAGATGAAAACAATGATAATATAGTAGTTACAAAGGTTGACGATGTGGTTTCTAATGTTGACGTGGTGCATAAAGTCCTTCCAAAAGAAACCTTGTATCGCATTTCCAAACAATACAATGTATCAGTTCAAGAATTGCAAAAATTAAACCCAGGAATTGAAAATGGATTGCCTGTTGATTATGTTCTAGTAATAAAAAAAGGCACTGATAGTCCTACCAAAACAGAAGTTTTAACATTGCCAGAAGAAACGGTTGACGTAAAGAATATTCCTGCTGGAAATTTGTCAAAAGCACAATTGTTAATAGAAAAAGCTTCCGAACATTTAGGAACGCGCTATAGAAGTGGCGGAACCAGTAGTGCCGGATTTGATTGTTCTGGCTTGATGTTTTATACGTTTAAAAACATCAACATGACCTTGCCAAGATCGTCGCATGAAATGGCTAATTATGGTGTTAGAATTGATAAAGCACACGCTCAAAAAGGCGATTTAATTTTCTTTGCCACTTTTGGAGGCCGACGTGTAAGTCATGTTGGAATGATTACCGAAGTATTGGACGATGAAATCAAATTTATTCACTCGGCAACCAACTCGGGTGTGATTGTTTCGTCTACCAAAGAACCGTATTATGTACGTACATTTGTGCAAATAAACAGAGTAATTTCTGAGTAATTAGGAAACGCTAAATTTGAATCCAATTCCGTGTAAGTTTTCTATCGCAATGCCTTTTTCATTGGCCAAAATTTTGCGTAAACGAGAAATAAAAACATCCAAACTTCTTCCCATAAAATAGTCGTCGTCGCCCCAAAGTGATTTCAAAATAGCTTCACGTTTAAGAACTACATTTTTGTTATCGAGAAATAATTTAAGCAAATCCGATTCCCGTTGGGTTAGCGATATTTTTTCAACATCATTAAAAACCAAATAATTTTTACTGTCAAATTGATAGGTACCAACGGTATAAATGCTTTTATCCGTGATGGTGTTTTTATGAGAACGTTTTAAGAACACTTCTATTTTTAGTAATAATTCTTCGATGCTGAAGGGTTTTACCAAATAATCATCGGCACCAAGACGCAATCCTTTTATGCGATCTTCTTTTAAGGTTTTTGCCGAAAGGAAAATGATAGGCACATCAGAATTGATTTTTCGAATTTTCTCGGCCAAATCAAATCCATCCATTTTAGGCATCATAATATCCAAAATACATACATCAAATTGGTCTGATTTAAAAGCGCTTAAAGCGGCATCTCCATCGGCACAATGTGTAACATCATAGTGTTGCTCTAAATTGTCTTTGGTAAGAAATGCCAAGGTTTCATCGTCTTCTGCGTATAAGATTTTATATTTTGTCATAGTCGTATTATTTTGGGATTACGATTGAAATGGTGATTCCTTTCTCGTTATTATTACTGGCAAATATCTTCCAATGGTGTTGCGTACAAATCTTTTTTACGTAATACAAACCTAGTCCGAAGCCATTAACCTCATTGCTTTTGGTACTCGGAATTCGGTAAAATTTATCAAAGATAAAGTTTAAATTTTTATTAGAAACACCAATGCCATTATCGCTAAAATCGAGTTTGATTTGATGCTTGTCTTCTTTGATTTGTAGGGTTATTTCTGGCGTTCCATTGCAATATTTTATAGAATTGTCTAGCAAATTATACACAATATTGGTGAAATGGAATACATCAGCTTGAATGGTGAAATCCTTATCAGCATTGATTTTGACAGTCAAATTTTGATGTTTTAATTGCATGTTTTCAACCACATCTTTGATGATTGGAATAACCGAAACTTCTTTCAATTCCATTTTCATTGGTGCATTATCCGACTTGGCAATGTTCAGAATTTGTTCGATATGGCTGTTGAGTTTCTTGCTTTGATTGATGATGATTTCGGTGTATTTTTCTAATTTTTTATCTTTCTGAATAACGTCTTGTTGGTTTAAATAATTGGAAGCAAGTAGGATAGAAGACAATGGGGTTTTGAATTCGTGTGTCATATTATTAATAAAGTCACGCTGCAATTCGGAATATTTTTTCTGTTGAATAATCGTGTAAATCGAATAAACATAAACTAATAAAATAATGACTAATGCAAAGGAAAGTACAAACCAAAAGCGTAATGAACTGAATAAATACGACGTTTCATTTGGAAAACGAATGGCGAAGTAATACACAAAATTCTTGTGTTTTGGGAAATAAACCGTGTGCTTTTCCGGAGATTTATCCGAAAACGAAATATAATTACCATACACCATTTCGTCGCTTTGACAATTGTACATGGCATATTCAAAATCGGTTGTGATGTTAAATTTAGTGAATTCGGCTTTGAGATAGTATTCTAGAATTTTGGGTTCAAAATCATTGTCGACGTTTACAATATAATAGTCGTTGGCAATTTTCTTTATCGGATTTTCAGAAGGCAATTCGCTGTTAGTGCCTTGATATAATTTCTTTACGACTTCTAATAAGGCGATATGTGTTTTTTGAGAAAACTTTTTTTCTTCTAAATTAAAAGCTTGCTTCGTCCACAGTAATTGCGCTATCAGTATGCCGACTGTAGCAATTAATCCGAGTACGATTATGATGTTGAGGTTTTTGGTTTTCATTTTACTTTAGGTAAGTAGCAAACAAATTACTTGTTTTAGGTTGCTATTTCACAATGTAATATTACTAAAAAAAGGCTTTAGTTTTTACGGTTAACAAGTCGTTAACAAACATTTGAAACCGCTTAACACGAGCATGATTGATATTGAAATACTTTTGAAATGTTCAAACCAACGAACATTATCAAAAACGAATAATAACCGTAAAATTTACAACTTATGAAAACATTAAAAATTACTTTATTGGGATTGACTTTGGGACTTATGTCTTTTTCAATTCATCCAGTTCAAAAAAGCAACACCGTAAAAGTGGTTACAACGGCTCCATTGACCTGGAAAAGTGAATCGATTGACTTGGGAGAAATTCCGCAAGGAACGCCAAAAGTTATTGAATACGAATTTAAAAACACGAGTGCTAAACCGGTATTAATTACAAATGTAAAACCAGGATGTGGTTGCACTAATGCCGATTATACCAAAGATTCTATTGCTCCAGGAAAAACAGGGTATGTAAAAGCTACCTTCAATGCCGCTAATCCAGGACAATTCACTAAAACAGTTACAGTTACTACAAGTGCAGAAGAAACGCCTAAAGTGTTAACTTTTAAAGGAACTGTAGTCGCAAAATCATAATTAAATAAAGAGGTTAATAACGGAAAAACTCCAAAACTTAGTTGTTTTGGAGTTTTTTTTAATTTTAAAAAGTCAATTAATTTCTTGACATTTTATATTTTTCCATTCGTTCTTTTCGCTCGTCGATAAATTTTTTATAAATAACTTTTTGATCATCGTTCAAATAAGTGTTTATAGTTCTATCGGTTTTTTCATTAATGGCTTCTACTTCTTTAATCTTATCTTCCTCAGAACTTTCGCTTTTCATTACGGTATAAATACTTTTTGCACTCGACTCAATTTCTTTTTTTACCACAATTACTTGAAGATCGTCTAAATTCAAATCTTTCGTAAGCTTTTCCATGGTTTTGTTGATGCTTTCAACTCTTTCCTTTTCAATTTGCTCGGGAGTTTTGGTATTTCTACCATAGTTATTGGTGTTTTGCATGCTTTGTTGGTTTCCCATTCTATTCATGCCGCCACCGCCATACATTCCGCCGTTTCCATAACCATATTGCGCCGTTGCAAAGTGTACAGTAAACAAAAACAAACAAACACTAAGTATTGATTTTAATGGTTTCATTTTCAACTTATTTTAGGATATAAAGTTAAATAAATTTTTTATTATTTAAACCGGTTCGCCGTATAAATCATATTCTGTGGCATCTGTAATTTTCACATTCACAAATTCACCAGTTTTCACATAAAATTTTGAAGCGTCAATTAAGACTTCATTATCTACATCTGGGCTATCAAATTCGGTTCTTCCCACAAAGTGTTCACCTTCTTTTCTATCGATAATACATTTGAAGGTTTGTCCAATTTTCTCCTGATTCAAATCCCAAGATATTTGCGATTGTAAATCCATTATTTCTTGTGCACGTGCTTTTTTTACGTCTTCTGGAACGTCATCTTCTAAAGCAAAAGCTCCTGTATTTTCTTCATGAGAATAGGTAAAACAACCCAATCGCTCAAACTTCATTTCTTGAACCCAATCGCGCATGATTTCAAAATCTTCTTGTGATTCTCCCGGATAGCCAACAATTAAGGTCGTTCTAATAGTCATCCCAGGAACCGCCTCACGGAAATCGTGTAATAATTTGGTGGTTTTTTCTTTTGTCGTACCGCGTTTCATCGATTTTAAAATACGGTCCGAAATGTGTTGCAACGGAATATCAATATAATTGCAAATTTTTGGCTCTCGTTTCATCAATTCCAATACATCCATCGGAAATCCAGTAGGGAAGGCGTAATGCAAGCGAATCCATTCAATGCCTTCTACTTTTACCAAGTTTTCTAACAACTCGGCAAGATTGCGTTTTTTGTATAAATCCAATCCATAATACGTTAAATCTTGCGCGATAAGAATCAGTTCTTTCACACCATTTTTAGCCAAACCTTCGGCTTCTTTAACCAGTTTTTCAATAGATTGCGAAACGTGTTTTCCACGCATAATCGGAATAGCACAAAAACTACACGGTCTATCACAACCTTCGGCAATTTTCAAATAAGCATAGTTTTTCGGAGTCGTTGTCAATCGTTCTCCAAGCAATTCGTGCTTGTAGTCGGCTCCTAATGCTTTCAATAAAAGCGGTAATTCGGTAGTTCCAAAATATTGATCCACATTCGGAATTTCTTTCTCTAAATCGGGTCTGTATCGCTCTGATAAACATCCGGTAACGAATACTTTATCTACTATACCGCGCTCTTTTTTGTCTGCATATTCCAATATCGTATTTACCGATTCTGCTTTCGCATTGTCAATAAACCCACACGTATTAATCACTACGATATTGCCTTCTTGTTCGTGCACAACATCTTTTCCACTGGCTTTCAATTGCCCCATCAATACCTCACTGTCGTAAGTGTTTTTGGAACAGCCAAGCGTTATGACATTGATTTTATTTTTCTTTACCGATTTGGTTCTCATACCTTTATTTTATAGCCTGCAAAATTACGTTATTTAATCTGAATTTATTTCAGATTCTGTTATTTTTCCTTTTAAGAAGCGAAACTTTTGGGCATTTTTTGATACCTTATTCCTGCTTTTCGCACCGCACGGCGGATTGCTGCAATCAGGGCTAGTGGGTAATCTATAAACACAAAAAAAACCATCCGAAAGACGAATGGTTTTTGATATAGTTATTTGTTAAATTTTATAATTCGAATAATAAGGTTAAAGTCACATTGTTATTAACCGATTTAATTCGCGCCGCATCAGTCAATCCTTGTGTAAAAAACTGTTGGTTGTAATCACGTTTAGAATTTGAGTAAGCCAAATCTAATTTTGTGGTACCAAAATTAAAACCTAATCCACCAGAATAACCGGTTAAATCACCTACAGTTGTACCATCTTTATAAGGACTTTGTTCCCAACGGTAACCACCTCTAAAGCTTACTTTTTTTACTTTGAATTCACCTCCAATTCGCACTTCACTAGCTGTAGTTAAAGTATTTCCCATTGTTGTATTGGTAGTTGTGAAATCTGATTTTGGTCTGTAGGTAGTGTTGCTATAATCTTTAAAAGCATAATCGATGCTTAGCAGACCTCTTTTTCCAAATACATAAGCAAAACTTCCTGTTAATTTACCTGGAGATTTCAGTTTGTAAGGTTGGAAAATCATTGTTGTATTTGGATCTGTAGCTACCGTAGAATATATAGTATTGTCTTGAGTTGCATTCAATCCATAACCCGAGGTAACCAATCGTTGCGTTAGTTCATCAGTCAATCGGTACCAAGTTGGTGATTCATATGATACCCCTAAACGAACTTCTTTTACGGGTTTGAAAATGGTTCCTAATTGAAAAGAAAAGCCGCTTCCATAGGTATACAAATCATTGTAAAAACGAACATTATCTACCGTTGAACCTGTTGCATATTTGGGGTTACTATTGGATTCAAAAAAACTGCTTGATTGTCTGAAATCGATAAAATGAGAATTTAAATTCAATCCAAACGACCATTTATCGGTGTATTGTCCAGAAAAGTTGAACGCAAGTTTGCCGTTATAACCCGTAGTTTTTATTTTGTTTTCTTGGTAATAATTTCCTCCTGGAGCAATGTTGGTATAATAACTAGTATTGGTATTATTGTTTGCTGTAGGATCAATGATGTAAGAATTGTATCCTAAATACGCTTGTTGCTCATTATAGTACAATTCATCAAAATAATAGTTGTTTAGCGTTCCAAGCGATACACCATTGGCATAACTTAGGAAGTAATTGTCTATAGAATTGTTTGGATTTGTACCCGCAGAAAAAACAGAATTGTTTAAATTTCTATTGTTTTCATAATCTAGGGCTAAAGCAAATTTTTTCCAAGAACTTTTTTGGTCATCATTTTCAAAAACAAAAACGGCACCAGCTTGATTTAAGTTAAAAGAGTTTTTTGAGTCACTCGTGTTTTTGCCAAAATAATTAGAATTATTCTTAGTGTTGTAATTGGCTAAGGTGAATCCAACTTGGTTGTTAGCAAAAATCACAGAACCTGCTGGATTGATGTTAAGAGAAGAAAAATCACCGCCAAGAGCTCCAAATGCTCCACCCATTGCTCTAAATCGAGCCGTTCCGTTTAAATCGGTTTGAGAATAGCGCAAGGCGTCAGTAATATCTTGTGCTTGAATAGAAGTCATAGCTAAACTTGCTATTGCAATTGCAAAAATCTTTTTCATAAAATTATTTTTTAAGGCTATTGAATTTTACCATAAAGAAATCAGCACTTAATAAGGCAATGATTTGATTTGGTGTTTTTTTAAATTGTACTAATTGTGATAGGAATTATCTTCTTCCACCACCACCGCCAGATCTTCCACCGCCGCCACCGCCGTAGCTGCCACCGCCACCGCCATAGCTTCCACCACCACTTGGAGTATAGGATCTTGGAGAATCATAACTTCTTGGGGTTGATGGTGTGTATGTTCTTGGTGAAGAGGTTGTTGTAGAAGGAACTGAAGGAGTATAACTTCTAGGAGTATTGTAATTAGTGTTGTTGTTTGGAGTAGTTGATCTAGGTGAAACAGTTTCGTTAGTTCTTGGAACATAACTGTTTCTAGGAGTTCCGGTATTGCTATAGCTTCTTGGGATATTTGATGGTTCTCCAACAACTCGATTTCCTCCTAAAGCAGATCTTCCGCCGTTTCCAGACATACTTCGGTTTGGACTACCATATCCGCTTCCTGTGAAGTTTGTGTTCCTTCTTCCACCAGAATGTGCATAGGTATGACCTAACGAACCGTTATTCCATGCCCAAGTGTTACCGTAATAACCATATCCATAAGGATTGTATCCATAACCATAAGGGTAATACCCGTAGCCATAACCGTAACCGTACCAACTTGGTCCGTACCAAGAATTCCAACCCCAAGCCCAACTTGGTGAATAGCCCCATGAGTTACCATACCAGCTGTTATATCCCCAATAGTTCCCATAATATCCACCACCATAATAACCCCAGCTAGGACCGTACCAATTGTTATAGCCCCATCCATTATTATAAACGTTTACAGTTACATTATCTGGATTGGAACCCCAACTGGCATAACCAGTTGCATTTTGATTGTCTGTAGTTGTAGTGTTAGTATTGACTTTTTTCAAAGTATCATTGTAGGTAGAATATTTTTCTACATCAGTAAATACTTGTTCATTTTCTTTGTTTAAAGAGCTAAAATAATCTTTGTAGTATCCGCTATTATTTGTTTCAGCTTTTTGTTTTGGTTTTTCGGTGCTTCCATAAACTCCATCATTATCATAATAAGAGGTGTTTTGATAAGAACCACAAGAAGTTGCCATCAAAGCCAAAACTCCAAGTACTGAATAAATGGAGATTTTTTTTGTAAAAAAATAATTTGTTTTCATATCTATAGCATTTTTATTGTTGGTCAATACAAAAATAGTTAGTTTTGCCGAACTATTTAGTTAAAATTAGTTAAACAATTTTTATGCCAAACTATTCATTATGAGCAAGAACTTAACAAAGAGAGAAGACGACTATTCCAAATGGTATAACGAACTTGTAGTTAAAGCCGATTTGGCTGAAAACTCTGGGGTTAGAGGGTGTATGGTTATTAAACCTTATGGCTATGCTATTTGGGAAAAAATGCAAGCAGAGTTAGATAGAATGTTTAAAGAAACAGGTCATAGCAATGCCTATTTTCCTCTTTTTGTGCCCAAAAGCATGTTTGAGGCAGAAGAAAAAAATGCAGAAGGTTTTGCAAAAGAGTGTGCCATTGTGACGCATTATCGTTTGAAAAATGATCCGGATAAACCAGGTAAATTGATGGTGGATCCTAATGCGAAATTAGAAGAAGAATTGATTGTTCGTCCAACGAGTGAAGCGATTATTTGGAGTACTTATAAAAATTGGGTGCAATCATACAGGGATTTGCCTTTGCTTATAAATCAATGGGCTAATGTAGTTCGTTGGGAAATGAGAACACGTTTGTTTTTAAGAACAGCAGAGTTTTTGTGGCAAGAAGGGCATACAGCACATGCGACTAAAGTTGAAGCTATTGAAGAGTCAGAAAAAATGATGAATGTGTATGCTGATTTTGTTCAAAACTTTATGGCAATTCCAGTTGTGAAAGGATTGAAAACAGAAACAGAGCGATTTGCAGGCGCAGAAGAAACGTATTGTATTGAAGCCTTAATGCAAGATGGTAAAGCTTTACAAGCTGGGACTTCTCATTTTTTAGGTCAAAATTTTGCGAAAGCATTTGATGTAAAATTTGCCAATCAAGAAGGAAAACAAGAGCATGTTTGGGGAACTTCTTGGGGAGTTTCAACACGATTGATGGGAGCTTTAGTAATGACGCATTCTGATGATAATGGATTGGTTTTGCCACCAAATTTGGCTCCAATACAAGTGGTTATTGTTCCTATATTCAAAACAGAGGAAGAATTTGAAAAAATCACTGAAGTTGTTGAAGGATTAGTGGCTCAATTTAAAAAATTAAAAATTTCGGTTAAATTTGATAATAGAACTACTCAAAAACCTGGATTTAAATTTGCCGAATGGGAATTAAAAGGGGTTCCTGTGCGAATTGCAGTAGGGCCAAAGGATTTAGAGAATGGTACTTTTGAAGTGGCTAGACGTGATACTTTAACAAAAGAAGTAGTTTCTAATGATGGAATTGTGAATTATATTAATGATTTATTAGAGACTATTCAAAATGATTTGTTCAACAAAGCATTAAATTATAGAGATACACACATTACTGAAGTTAATGATTTTGAAGAATTTAAAGATGTTTTAGAAAATAAGGCAGGATTTATTTCAGCACATTGGGATGGAACTCCTGAAACTGAGGAAAAAATTAAAGATTTAACTAAGGCAACAATACGTTGTATACCTTTAAATCGTGTTACGGAAGAAGGTAAATGTGTTTTTACAGGAGCTAAATCTACTGGTAGAGTGCTGTTTGCAAAAGCCTACTAAAAAAAAATAAAAAAAGTTACAACTACTATTGTGCGAATAAAAAATAGTTGTATTTTTGCATCCGCATTTAAGCAGTAGGCCCGTTCGTCTATCGGTTAGGACGCCAGGTTTTCATCCTGGTAAGAGGGGTTCGATTCCCCTACGGGCTACAAGTTCAATTTATTATTGAGATTATTTTAACTTAAGATGATAATGGCCCGTTCGTCTATCGGTTAGGACGCCAGGTTTTCATCCTGGTAAGAGGGGTTCGATTCCCCTACGGGCTACAAAAAAGAATTAGTTGTAAATAAGTTTTATAAAATAATAATTGGTGTCTCGATTATTGTTTTATTAGTTAAAACCAAAGTGATTTATAGTAATTGTGGGAGGTTTTTCTTTTTTAACTAGGAGTTTATAACAATTAAAAAAAAACAAAATGGCAAATCATAAGTCAGCTTTAAAAAGAATTAGAAGTAACGAAAAGAAGAGAGTGTTAAACAGATATCAGCACAAAACTACTCGTAATGCGATAAAAGCATTAAGATTAGCTACTGATAAATCAGATGCAGCATCAAAATTGTCTGGAGTAATCTCGATGATTGATAGACTAGCTAAGAAAAACATTATACATGATAATAAGGCTTCTAATTTAAAATCTAAATTAACTAAGCACGTTGCGAAATTATAATTTCGTAAATTGTTTTAATAAATAAAAAAAAGCTTCCGATTTCGGGAGCTTTTTTTATGTCTTTATTATTGATTTCAAAATTTCTTTAGTAATAGGTTTAGAAAGAAAATCGATTACCATACTATAAGATTTCGATTTTTCAATATCTTTTGGGTCTATCGTAGAGGAAAGAACAATTACTTTTAAGTTAGGGAACACCATGTGATAATTTTCTTTTGAAAAAATATCCAGAAATTCCCAGCCACCCATTACGGGCATGTTTAAGTCTAAAAACATTAACTCAGGAAGTGTAAGCGTGTCGTCTGAATTAATTTTAGATTTTAGATTATCAAAATACTTGATGGCATCTTCTCCATTATTGGCAGTTACAATCTCTTTGGAAAACTCAGCTCTCTCTATCACTTTCTTACATAACATGAGAGTAATAGGATCGTCATCTACAAATAAAATTTTATTGTACATCATTAATTGTTTTTAAATGTAATAGTGAAAGTCGTACCAACACCAACCTGACTTTCTACATTAATTTTTCCTCCCATTGATTCCACTTGTGACTTCACTAAATATAACCCTAATCCTTTACTGTCTGGATAGTCGTGAAAGCGTTGGTACAAGCCAAAAATTTTATCGCCATTACGAACTAAGTCAATTCCAATTCCATTATCTTTAAAGGTCAATTGGGTTTCAGTAGCTGTTTTTTTGGAGCTAATCCAAATTTTTAATTGTCTTTTTGGTTCTAGATAGCGTAGTGAATTCGTCATCAAATTTAATAAAATACTTTCAATGTAGGCCTTGTTAAGATTGATAACTTGTGTTTCGTGTAAATCCATTTTTATAATCGGCTTTTTGAGACTGATTAAAAAACTCAATTGATTGAAAACATTTTCAAAAACATCTCTAATGACAATATCTTCTTTTTGTATTGAAGGACTATCTTTTATGATAATTACATTAACAAGGTCGTTAATTGTTTCGTTTAATTGTGCTGTAGATTTAGAAAATCCTTTTATAATTTCATTTAATTCTTCGTTCTCAATAGGAATATCTTCTACTAAATTTAGTAGGCCTGTTAAATTTGATAACGGTGCTCTTAGATTGTGAGAGGTGATGTATGAGAACTGTTTTAAATCTTTATTGTTTTGAGTCAATTCGCTAATTAAATGTTCGCGTTCTGTTTCGCGTTCTTTTTCTACAGAAATATCTCTTTGGATGGAAATCCAATGCGAATGATGATTTTCCTTATTGGTGATGGGTATCATCGATATATTGGCCCAATATTCTTCTTTATTTTTTCGTTTATTTAGAGCTTCAAAAATAAATTCTTCCTTCTTTTTAAGGGCTTCAGCAAGTTTTTTTATTTCTTTTCTGACACTGAATTTATTCATAAATACCAAAGCAGATTTTCCAATAACCTCTTTAGGTTTGTATCCAGTCATCTTAGTAAAAGCTGGGTTGACAAACACTATTTTTGGCATCTCATTTTCTACATCGGTAGATTCAGTGATGATAACACTATCTTTAGTTTGTGTAATTACAGTTTCTAATAATTTTAATCGTTGTTCTTCTTCTTTCTGTTTGGTAATGTCTTGAATGGCTCCAATCATACGAATCACATTTCTGTTTTCATCCATAACCAAAAAACCTCGGTCAAAAACGTAGCGATACGATCCATCAGCACACATAAAGCGGTAATAATCTTGCCATTTTTCGGTTTTTTGTTCGATAAATGAATATAGTTTTACCGACATCTTGAGGCTGTCTTCGGGATGAATTTTTTCAAACCACCACTGTAAATCAGTTCCGATTTCTTCTTTTTTATAACCAAAAACTCCTTGAATTCCTTTATTCCAAATAAAACCACCTGTTTTAATGTCCCAATCCCAAATGGTATCACTCGTTGCTTTGGCTACTATATCATACCTTTCATTAGATTTGTATAGTTCGTCGTTTGTTTTTTCTAAACTTTCTAAACTATCTTTATTTTTCTTATTGTTAAGATTTAGGATATAGATTATGAAAATAGGAGATATTAAAACAAAAAATAATAGCAATGAAAAATAGTATAGACTATAGTCTTCTGAGGCAACATTATTTACAATATAACAGTGGCTTGTTAAAGCCAATAAAAGAGAGATGATAAAATAAGCAATGATTATATTGTAAAATTTATTTTTCATTACTCAAAAATAAAAAAAAAATGGTAATAGAACCTTTTTTGGAAGAAAAATAATGAATTTTTACATGTTCTGTCTCATATAGGTTATTAAAGTGTAAAGTATTATCACTTAGGTTTTTTTTATCAAAATAAAGTGTACCTTTGCACCTCTTAAAAAAATGAGATGGAATCTATTAGAAACATTGCGATTATTGCCCACGTTGACCACGGTAAAACTACTTTAGTTGACAAAATCATGTACCATTGCCAACTTTTTCGCGAAAACGAAAATACTGGTGATTTAATTCTTGATAACAACGATTTAGAACGTGAAAGAGGTATTACTATTACTTCTAAAAACGTATCAGTTGTTTACAAAGGAACTAAAATTAATATTATTGACACTCCTGGTCACGCCGATTTTGGTGGTGAAGTGGAGCGTGTATTGAATATGGCAGACGGTGTTTGTCTTTTGGTAGATGCTTTTGAAGGACCAATGCCTCAAACTCGTTTTGTGCTTCAAAAAGCAATCGATTTAGGGTTGAAGCCTTGTGTGGTTATCAATAAAGTGGATAAAGAAAACTGTACTCCTGAGGAAGTGCACGAAAAAGTATTCGACTTGATGTTTGAATTAGGTGCTGAAGAATGGCAACTTGATTTTCCAACAGTTTATGGCTCTGCTAAAAACAACTGGATGTCGGATCACTGGGAAAACTTAACAGACAATATCGAACCACTTTTAGATATGGTCGTGGCTAATGTTCCTGCGCCAAAAGTTTCTGAAGGTACGCCTCAAATGTTAATTACATCATTAGATTTCTCTTCATTCACTGGTCGTATTGCCATTGGTAGATTGGAAAGAGGTATTTTAAAAGAAGGAATGCCAATTTCTTTGGTAAAAAGAGATGGAAAAGTTATCAAATCAAGAATTAAAGAATTACACACTTTTGAAGGTTTAGGCCGTAAAAAAGTGCAAGAAGTAATTGCTGGAGATATTTGTGCTATTGTAGGTGTAGAAGGTTTTGAAATTGGTGATACTATTGCTGATTTCGAAAACCCAGAAGCGTTGCAAACCATTGCAATTGATGAGCCAACCATGAGTATGTTGTTCACAATTAACGATTCTCCTTTCTTTGGTAAAGAAGGAAAATTTGTTACCTCACGTCACATTAAAGACCGTTTGGCTAAAGAATTAGAGAAAAATTTAGCGCTTAGAGTTGGTGATACCGATTCTGCTGATAAATTCATGGTTTTTGGTCGTGGAGTACTTCACTTATCGGTTCTTATTGAAACCATGAGAAGAGAAGGATACGAATTGCAAATTGGTCAGCCACAAGTTATTATTAAAGAAGTGGATGGCGTAAAATGTGAGCCAATTGAAGAGTTGACTATTGATTTACCTGAAAATCTTTCTGGTAGAGCTGTAGAATTCGTTTCTGTTCGTAAAGGTGAAATGTTGTCGATGGAAGGTAAAGGAGAACGTATGATTGTTAAATTCAATATTCCATCACGTGGAATCATTGGTTTGAGAAATCAATTGCTTACAGCTACAGCAGGTGAAGCCATAATGGCACATCGTTTTATTGGTTATGAACCATTTAAAGGAGAAATTCCAGGAAGGAATAACGGTTCGTTAATTTCTATGGAAAATGGAAAAGCTATTCCTTACTCTATTGATAAATTGCAAGACAGAGGAAGATTTTTTGTTGATCCAAATGAAGATATTTACGAAGGTCAAGTAATTGGTGAAAACACACGTAGCGATGATATGACTGTGAACGTTACAAAAACTAAAAAATTATCTAACGTTCGTTCTTCTGGTGCTGATGATAAAGCTAGAATTATTCCAGCTATTAAATTTTCATTAGAAGAGGCGTTGGAATACATTCAAAAAGACGAGTATGTAGAAGTAACGCCTAAATCGTTACGTTTGCGTAAAATTTACTTGAATGAAAATGATAGAAAGCGATTCAAAATCTAATTCGAATCGAACTCAATAAAAAAACCATCTATGAAAGTAGATGGTTTTTTATTTGGATTTAATGTTATTTATCGTTTCAAGCTAAAATGTCCTTTTGCTGTTCTGCCATCATCTAAATTGATGTTATACCAATAATCGTCAGCAGGTGCTAATTGTCCATTGTAGGTACCATCCCAACCTTGCCCTAAAGGTGAAATTTGCTTGATTAGTTTTCCAAATCTATCGTAAATTCTAATGATGGAATTTGCATGAAATTGGTCGCTTACGCCTTTTATGTTCCAAGTGTCATTAAATCCATCTCCATTTGGAGTGAAATATTGAGGGACACCCAATACCGAAATAGTTTGTTCGGAGACGCCACAACCATTCAAATCTTTAACATATACAGTATGGATTCCCATCGGAATGTTGGTAAAGAAATTTGAAGTCTGATAAGGACCATAAGGATCTTGAATACTATAAACATAATTGCCGTTTCCAGAAACAATAACTTCAACAGTATTAATATCACTTAAATCAACAATATTTATTGCATCTATCGTAGCTATTACAGAAGTGGTGACCTCTATCGTTCGGGTTTCCATACATCCAGATGCCGTAGTGACATCTACAGTATAGGTTCCTCCGGTATTTACAGTTAAAGAGTAACTGGTAGCACCCGGAATAATAGCACCATTGAGATACCATTGATAGGTGTAACTACTCGTTGGCGTTCCGCTTAAAACACCTGCATTAATGGTAACAGTAAATGTTGGGAGATTGGTACAAACCAACTCATTGGCCCAACCATTTTGATTTAAATCGATATTGGGCAATGGATTTACTACAAAGTTTAACGTTGCAGTTACAGGACAACTTGTATTTAAAGGATTTGTAACAGTAACCAATACATTTTGAGTAGCCGAATTGAACGTATTTGGTAAATGATTTAAAACGGTTCCATTTTGCAAAGTGAAGGTAATATCCATACCCGTTTGTGTGCCAAGAATAGTAGATTCAATAAGTGCGCCGTTAAACGGATAGATTCCGTCTTGTAAAGCAGGATCGGTTTCGTTATCACATTCGGTTAATGATAATGAAGCTGTAGAGAAAATTTGTGGCAACTTATCAACTATAAAAGTAATAGTTTCTTCATCATAACAAGGACCATTAGAGGCTTGAGTAGTATTATTGGTTACGCGAACCGTAATAGTTTGTGAAGTGGTGACGTTAAAAAAAGGAACTACCGTTATCGGATTTCCAAGATTGTCATAATAGGTTATTGTTTTATTAGTTTGTCCGTTTAAAATGGTTGCTTCAAGGGTTGTATTGTCAAATAAATAACTTCCATCTTGATCGTCATCGCAATGTCTTATAGTATTTGTGGCATTTACCAGATTGGCTACTGGCAATGCTTCAGCAGTTAGTGTAATAAAGGGCCCTAATCCAAAACAAGAATTGTCTAAATTACTGTCAATACGTACATAAATATCTTGTTGATTGAGAGTCACATTTCGATAATTAGAGGTATTTGTTATGGGATTTAATTCGGATAATGCATCTGCCTGATTTGCGTAATAGGTAATAGTGTAATTTGAACTTGGAATAGGAAGAATGGTCAAAATATCATTCGTAACACTGCTAAAATCAAAGACAGAAGTACCGTCGGTATCGGTCGAAATTCCAGCAACACTATCGTCACAAAGTGTAAAGTTTCTGTGAAAAGTTGCCGAATTAATTTGGGTAACCGTCACAATTAAGTTTATTTGTGCTACTCGATAGCAGCCATTAGCATTCTCAACCCTTGTCCAAACCGAACCATTTCCGCTGGTATACGATGTTGGATTATTTATTTTTACAGAAATATCATTTGTGTCAGCTCCAGTAAAAGTAGTGAAATACGTAAAGGTTTCAGTAGCAAAATTTGTCGAAATGAAATTATTTTTTTCAGTGAGATTAAAATTCGAAATTCCGTCGGTATCGTTATCGCATTGTTTTAACGTAATTGGACTGGTAACCACAGGAAGTGCATAAGTAGTTAAAATTCCAGCTGTTGAATACAATCCACAAGAGTTTCCATTTTTGTTCAGAAACACTCGGTATTGGTAGCCACTCATAGAAGGAGTAACGTTAGATACCGTTAAAGTGATAGATGTGGCTCCAGCATAGGTTGTATTATTAGTTATGTTTGCCCAAGTAACGCCATTGTTGGTAGAAACCTGCCATTGGTAACTATTAACCGCATTTGAAGTTAGTGTAAAAGTAGCACTTTGCAATTCACAAGTTGAAGTGTTTGCTGGTTGAGCAGAAATTGTTATTGGAGCGGCTGTTATGTAATTGCTATTTGGAGTTGAATATCCAGTTCCGCTAGTTACAATTCCTTTTGGGTTTACTGTTGGAGGCGCATTGGTTCCCAATAATCCATCATTATTACTATCGGCAAAGCCAGCTTCTATAACATCATTACACCCATCACCATCACTTTCTAAATCCAGATAATTATTGGCTGTGTCACCATCAGTATTGGCGATAGTATAATTTAAAACACCGCTATCAGGACTTGTTTCTAAGGCATTGGATAATCCATTGGCACCAAATCCACTACCATCTATAACGCCATTTAAATTCGCATCTGGTGCACCCGAACCGGATTCGTTCAAATCGTATATTCCGTCATTATCAGAATCTAAATCTAAATAATCTGGGACACCATCATTATCAGAATCTACAGCGGTAATACCATTTCCAAAAGTATTGTCAATTCCATCTTGATTGGTGTCGGTGTTGGTTAGTGCTGTAAAACTAATTCCTTGAACTTCGATTGCATCTGTAATCCCATCATTGTCGCTATCAAAATCAACTTGATCGGGAACACCATCTAAATCAGAATCTTTAGCAATACAAGTGGCTGATATTTTAAAAGTTGCTTTGTCAGGAACGTTATCAGATAGGTTTTTATGGGTGAAAATTAGAGTGTCTGAATTGTTAGTTAAAAATTTAAACGTACCAGTTCCAGCCGCTAATGGGGTTGTGCTGTTTAAACGAAATCGAATTTCAAAAGAAGAATATTGTGTGATTCCAGTTTCATAAATTCCATCATAATTGGTGTCAATTAATAATTGATTGTTCGGATTTAAAACCGTTATCGTTTTATTGGTTGGCGAGTTAATGATAAATTCTCCATTGGAATCTACTAAATCGGTCGAATTTGCCGTACTAACATATTCCATTTTTAAGGATAAAGGTTGTGCAAATGACATAGCATATTTGACCCAATTGGTTTTCCCAGCAGGAATATCAGTCACAAAACTTCCACTTGAGTTTCCTGTAAAAGGAGTAGTACTGGCTATAATTGACGTGGTTACAACACCAGTGAAAGTATTAGAATAGGATGGAATCACACTTACTGTTCCAGCTGCCATATTGGCTAATGAAATATTTTGATCGCCATAGGATTCGGTACAATTAGTTAGTCCGTCGTTATCAAGATCTAAATCGATATTATCGTTTACGCCATCGTTATCGGTATCAGTAGCACAAGAACTTACAGGAATTTCATCTGAAAAAAAGTCAATTCCACAAGCGGTTAATGATGCTTTTATTTTATAATAACCCGGTTGAGTAGGAGTGTAGGTATTTGAAGTTGCTCCAGCAATCGGATTTCCATTAAAGTACCACTGGTATACATCAAAATTACTGATGGTATTTACATCTAAAATAATGTTTGGAATACAATTGGAAAGTGTAGCAACTACGGGCTGAAACACAATTTCGGGCTTGAAAGTAAAACCAGAATAAAATCCACCATAAGTCGCAGCACCGCTCGAACCGTAATACGAAAGATACACTTGTTCTGTAGAAAAAACAGAGATATTACCAGTTAAACCTTGTATGGTATACGTTACATAGTTAGGTGTTCCTACAACGCTTAATGGACCCGTAACGGTTAAATTATTGGGTAATGTTGCAAAAGTATAATTAGTTCCGTTAATGATAAAACTTAACGTAGCTCCGGTTTTCGTTACAATACAAACAGTTCCTGCAAAGTTGTTGAGATTTCCAACTTCATTGATTAAAGGAATATTATTAATTGATTTTGGAGTTTGACAACTTAAAGGTGGTACAAAATGCATATTTTGATTCGCTTGACTGTTAGAGCCTCCAATTCCTTGATAAGCAAATACATTTTTAGAACTTTGAACATATAAATTTCCATTTGCGGAGAAATCGGCACCACCCAAAGCAAGATAATCTCCAGAATTTAGAATAGCGTATGGAGTCGTACTTCCATTTAAATAAATTTCGGTATTGTTGTCGTTAGCCACTAACAATGGACGTTCGGTTACATCAAGACCAGAGCCTTTTATGAAAATATATTCCATACCGGTTCTTTCTGCTGAAACAATTTGATCCATTCCCAAATCTAAATTGGAGGTATCTCCATTGCTTCCTGCAAATGATCCACAATTTACAGCAATTGGTTTATCGGAAATTATCGAAGCGCCAATCAATCCATCTCTATTGGCATTATTAGGTCCTTCAACAGCTATCACGAAGCTTTCTCCAGCATTTAAGGTAATGTTGGAAGGTGTGTTTCCTGCAGCAGCATTGTTAATCAATTGGACACCTGTTTTAATATCACCAAAGGAAATAGTCGTATTGTTTTCAGTAGCTAAAATAGAAGCAAAGGTGTAGTGATTATTGTTGGTTGCTGGAACTGAAGTATTGGTAAATGCACCAATTCTAAATACGGTTCCTAGTGCAGCACTTCCTTTAGAAACTAATCCACCACCTTGATAATTTAGAGGTGTAGAAGTCAATCGAACATTTACATAAATTAAATCTTGCGCTTGAACAATGTATCCCTTATTGTTTTTAACGGTATTCACATCACTACTTGAGACTAATAATTGAGTGTCAAATCCAGTTCCAACATTATAAACATAAGGATTGTCTCGGCTAACTACTCCATTAATAACACCGCCTCCAATCTCTTGAATTTGAAAATTGATAGGGGTTACACTTGGACACGAAATGTAAAGGTATTGACCTTGAGGTTCTTGAGCATCAGAATTTGATAAAGGTGGTATGTAATGCGTTTTGCTGAATTGCGCAACACAAGTCATTGAAAATAATATAGTTAGTATTAAAGGAAGTAGTTTGTTTTTCATTTGCTAAAAGTAGCAATTTTTGAATTATCTTTTCAATGAAAAATGCCCTTTAACATTTCTTTCACTAGCAAATTCAATTACAAACCAATAATCGGTTGCAGGAAGTTGGACTTGATTTAAAGTGCCATCCCAACCTTTTTGATTTTCATTAAAACGATAGATTAGTTTTCCAAAACGGTCAAATATAGTTACTTGTGAATTAGGAAAATAAGATAAATTTTTAATTTCCCAAACATCATTAATTCCGTCATTGTTTGGAGTGAAATATTTTGGATAGTTTAGTACAATAGCATTGACAGTAAGGAGTCCACAACCATTTTTATCTTTCACAAAAACGGTGTATTGGCCTGGCATTAGATTCGAAAATGTATTCTGATCTTGGTAATTAAATCCATCTGTAGAGTATTCGTAAGCGCCTATCCCATTTACGTTGATTTGAATAGTATTGGTTTCATTTGATAAATCATTTACAAGTACGGATTCTAATATTGCTATTTCAGAGGCAAGTACAGTAAATGTTTTTGTGATACTACAACCATTGGTGTTGGTAACGGTTACAGAGTAGGTTCCAGCAGTGGTTGCAACTATTGTGTTTGTGGTAGCTCCATTAGACCACAAATAACTGGAGAAGTTAGGCGCGACACTCAAAGTAATTGGATTTCCACTACACAAATAACGTGTTTCATCCGAAAATCCATTAGGATTAAACGTATTAATTAGTAATGTGATGGGAACAATACCATAACAATCAGAACCGTTTATCACTCGTGCGTATATAATTTGTTGATTGGCAGTCGTATTTGTAAAATTATTTGGCAACGGATTAACTTCCAAAACAGCATCTTGTACAGTAGCATAATATGCAACAATTAAACCCGATGGTAAACCCAAAAGGATTTGAGGTGTTATAGCGTTTAAATTGAAAGACGTATACCCATCTTGTGGTGCAACTAAATCGCAACTCGAATAGGTTTGATTACTGATGGTATTGTTGGAAATAACTAAAGTAACAGTAGCATAATTTCCACAGCCAAATTCGTTTGAAATCCGGGCTATCACCTGATTAGTGTTTGTGTTTTGATACGCAGTTGGATTTGCTATTGGATTGGTTTGTGCTTGTGCATCGGCAAGATTTTCATAAAAAGTTACCGCACTTAATTGCGTATTTCCACCGGTAATAATGTTGTATACTTTGGTTAAATCGAAGGTTGAAATTCCATCGTTATTGTCGTCACATTGCACTATGGTAGTATTGTTTAGTGTTGGTAACGGACTGTATTCTATGACAATTTCTCCGGTAGTTGTACATACAGAACCACCTAAAGTCACTTCAACTTTGTAGGTTCCAGCACTCGAAACCGTATAGGTTGGATTGGTTTCTCCCAATAACGCTATTCCGTCTTTAAACCATTGATAGGTATTAGTTCCAGAAATGGTGCCGTCCAAAACGGTAGTTTCTCCTTGGCAAATTGGATTTCCAGTGGCGATTAATTTGTCGGGACCAAGATCGACACCAATATTAAAACTGTTTCCACCTAAAAAAATAGCTGAATCATATTGTGGATTGGCTTCGTCGGCAATGACTAACTTAATATGATAGGTTGTTCCTGGAATTACGTTGCCACGAGCAGTCATAACTACCGTTTGACCATTAAAATTTGTTGGCGAATTAGTTCCATTAAAACTTCCAAAATAGGCTTCGTTTTGCGGACCACAACCGCCCGGAATATTAGGATGCACCGTTGTTACTTTAACAGGAATTGAAGTATTTGGAATTAGAGCTAAATTTTGATACGGATTTGAACTTCCAGCTACTTTTAGTAAGAAAGCAAATCCGTCAGAATAGTTGCAGGATGCCGTACCGTGATATTCTTCTGAAGCAAATAAATAATCAAAGCTGAAGGTACTTGTTAGTGGGACAAAATCAAATTCTAAAATCGTGGCATTAGAAATATTTGAAATGTTTAGGGCTTGTGCCAAATCAGAATCTCCCAACCAGTTTGGAGCGCTGTCACTTAGAACAAATGAATTTGGACCTGGAGTATAATTGGCTCTACACGTACTTAACACGACTCCATCGGTTAATGGAAACCCACTACTTCCAGCATTGAAGTAACCAAAGCTGTGTTCGCCAGTGGCAAAGGCACCACCACTGATACTGAAATTTGATACATTGGCACACGGACTGTTAACCAATACATTTTGAACTAGTTGTTGTGCCGAATAGGTGTCGTCTACAGTAATATTTTGCGCAAATGCACTAATGTGAAAACCAAAACTTAAAAGAAACCAAAACGTAATCCACTTCATAGTGGGGCAAAGATACTATAAATCTCTTCTTTTTAATAACCAATGCGATAAGTAAACAAATATTGCAGTCCATGCTAACACAATCAAAATAGTACTAAAATGAACGTCATAATCTTTAATATTTACGATTCCTATTTGGGAATTAATATTTTTGATGGCAGACAATTTGGTAAAAGGCTCTATTAGAAGTTGCGACATCGATTCTAAAGGTAAAAAACGTGCAACAGAAGGAATTAATCCGTATTTGAAATACACTAAAAAACATTCGAAAAGAAACCATAAAAATACAAATCCCAATGCAAATGCCGAGCGTTTTATTAAGATTCCAACCAATAAACAGAAAGAGAAAAATCCCACAAGATTAACAAAATAAGCTAGCAAATACTCCATTTGTGAGAAGATGATGCCAAATTCGTTATAAGATGAAAAGATTAATCCAAGAACTAAAGAAGTAATAAAAACAAAAATGGTAGAGACTATTGAAAAAGCAACGACCGTAACAAATTTAGAAGCGATAAACTCTTTTTTGCTCATGCCGTCAATTAAATTTTGTTTTAAGGTACCATAACTGTATTCGTTAGACATCATCGAAACAATAATGATGGCAAAAAACACTTTAGCATAAATAGCAATAAAGGAATTAAAATGCCAAATGAATGGAAAATTAAAGATGCCCATTTCTGCCAAATGAAATTTAAACGGACCAATATCAAACTTGATGGAAGCAATTAATGCAATCAGACTCAATAGTCCGAAATAGGTTATGGTTAAAACTCTGCTGGCTTTGTTTTTCCAGATTTTTTGTAGTTCTATAGAAAGAAGTCGTTTCATGGTTGCGATTATTTTCCGGTTAATTCTAAAAATTGTTCTTCAAGACTGTTTTTGCGTTTGGCCAAATGGTTCAAATAAATTGATTTGTCTGCCAAAAATTTGTTCAGCGACGATGGATCAATTTCAGATTTGGAATACAACAGCACTTTACCGTCTTCTTCTTTTATTTTTTCAATATTTGGATAGTGCTCCAAAGCTTCTATTAATGCGACATTATCAGTAGTTTGAAGTTCAATATAACCATTGCCCGATGACATGCCTTCTACGGTTCCAGTATATAAAATTTCACCTTTTCGCAAAACTAAAACGTGTGAACATACTTTTTCTACTTCATCCAACAAGTGGGAAGCCAATAAAATGGTAGTACCTTGACTGGCAATTAATTTAATAATATCTCTAATTTGATGAATTCCCTGTGGATCTAAACCATTGGTAGGCTCGTCTAAAATTAATATTTCAGGATCGTTTAATAGGGCAGAAGCGATGGCTAAACGTTGCTTCATTCCTAATGAAAACGTATTGAATTTGCTGTCTTTTCGTTCATTTAGACCTACAATTTCTAATTTCTCTTGCACTTTAGAATAGTTAATACCTTTGATTTTACAAACCAATTCTAAATTTTCTTGTGCCGTCATGTACGGATAAAAATTGGGACGTTCAATGATAGCACCAACGCGTTTCAGCGCTTCATGGGTTTGCAAAGTACCACCAAACCAACGGTATTCTCCGGATGTTTTATTGACAACGTTTAATACAATTCCTAATGTAGTTGATTTTCCACTGCCATTCGGACCTAAAATGCCATATACATTGCCTTTTTGAATTTCTAACGATACGTCTTTAACGGCTTGTAATTTACCATAACGTTTGTACAGATTTTTAATAGAAAGTATTGTTTCCAAGATATAATAGTGTTTGGTTTAATGGTAAGACGACCATGTTTTAGAAATGTTACTAATGGTACAAAAAAAAATCCCCAACAGCATCAACCATTGGGGATTTATCATATATAAAAGTGTTATTATCTAATGCCGTTTACAATGCCTACAAAGTCATCGGCTTTCAAAGCAGCTCCTCCAATTAGGCCACCATCAACGTCTGGTTTGCCAAAAATTTCTTTAGCATTATCGGGTTTTACACTGCCTCCATAAAGAATAGACACATCTTCGGCAACATCACTTCCAAATCGAGTACGTACCGTTTCTCTGATAAATTCGTGCATTTCTTGTGCTTGTTCTGGCGAAGCTGTTTCTCCAGTTCCAATAGCCCAAACAGGTTCGTAGGCCAAAATAATATTTTCCCAAGCTTCATTACTAATATGGAACAATCCATCACGCAATTGGTTTTCAACTACATTAAAATGTTGTCCGTTTTGACGGTCTTTCAATTCTTCCCCAAAACAAAAAATTACCGTCATGTTGTGTTTTAAAGCGGTATCAACTTTAAAAGCCAGTTGCGCATCCGTTTCACCAAAGTAGGCTCTTCTTTCAGAATGTCCTAAAATAACAGTGTTCACACCAATACTTTGCAGCATGTCGGCCGAAATTTCTCCGGTATAAGCGCCATTTTCTGCGTGGTGCATGTTTTGTGCCGCAATGGTAATGTTGGTAAATTCAACATGATCAGCTGCCGAAGCTAAATTTACAAACGTTGGTGCCACAATAATTTGCGCTTCAACATCGTTAGGTAATTTAGCAATTAAATCGTTCAATAAATCTTCGGTTTCTTCGGCGTTTTTGTTCATTTTCCAGTTACCGGCAACAATTTTCGTTCTCATTATTTTAGGGTTTTTAAAGTAGCGTTAATTTTATCAAATTCGGTTTCAATGGCGCGATACAATTCGATTTCACCTTTTTGATTGATGATGATGTATCTCGGAATCCAATCTAAATCTATCGATTTTCCAAAAGCGCCTTTCATGCCCTCAGGATCATTTACCCAATAGTGTTCGCCTTTCAAATCGTGTTTTGCAATTCCAGCTTTCCATTTGTCAAACGTTTTGTCCATCGAAACAAACAAATATACTACATCGGGATTATTAGCTTGCAATTCTTTTACTTTAGGCATGGCACCTACGCAATCGCCACACCACGAAGCCCAGACTTCCATGACAATGGTTTTGCCTTTGTATTTTTGTAAAACTTCTTTGAATTTAACTTCTTTTCCTTCTAAATCGGTTAATTTTTGAGTTTGACTTTTCTTAGAAAAAGAAGTTGTCTGTGCATTGCTACACGATACGGAAATCATGACAATAGCAAATAATAAAAGTGTTTTTTTCATAGCATTCTTTTTTTACAAAGTTAGGTAATTTAATGATTTGTTGGTTTGTGAAAACGACTAATCCATTTCAATAATAGTATTACATTTATCACTACTGCCAAAATTCCGATAGTTGGATATAATGGTAAATCCATTATTTTTAAAGGACTTTTTACCTTTATTAGATAAATTCCAACTTTAATCAAAAGGATGCAAATGAATATGTTATATATTGCTTTGGCCTTTTCTTTGACTAGTATTTTGAATCTATTGAACAAACTATTTTTTTAATTCAGAGTACGATTTGTGTAAATAAATATCTAAATCGGCACTATTAAACTTGTTGTCTTTAATTCCGTCGTAATATTTAATTTCATTTCCATTCCAAAAATATTTCACACCAGGTGTATCTCTATTTTTACCGAGAATATTCCAAAACGGAATGATTTCAATGATTTTATAAGGATAAGTTGCACCAGCTTCTTTAAAGAAATCGGGAATTAAATCAGCTTCTTCATTCATAAACAATACCGAAAGTGGTGGCAAACTCGCGTCTTTCTTTCTCATTTCAGTAAGTTCTTTAGCAGCCGCTCTACAATGGTCGCAACCCGGAACGAAATAACATAGAATTTTTTTACCTTTATCAATATTTGGAAAATAAACCGCATTACCCGATTTTACTTTCTTAGGTTCGTTTGTGTTTTCAACCGCAACTTTGGCCACAGAATCTTTTTTTACAGCTGTCGTTTCTCCAACGGTTTTAACGGTATCTTCAACTTGAGTAGTTTCTGAAATAGTATCTTGAGGCGTTTCCACAACCGGAGAAACACTAAAATTACTAGCTGGTGGTTGAATAGGAGCCAACATAAAAATCCATAAAATGGTAGCAAATAAAACGGTGGTTAAAACCCAAAAATTGCCTTGTGGTGCGGTTTTAGGTAATAGGTAATATAAATAACCCAACATCGCTACAGCGACCACATTTTTGATAATTGCTTCAATGGGAGTCATCGGAAGCAATTCGCCAAAACAACCACAATTTCCAGAAGTTCCGCCACTCAAAAAGGTAACATACGTTAGATGTCCAATAAAAACCAAAAGAAGTAGCGTTGTTACCGGAATGATGAATTTGCGCAACCAATTTTTTTGCAATAACAACAATCCTAACGCCATTTCAATTCCGATTAAGGTTCTTGAAAAGTAAGGAGCAAATCCTTCTGAAAAACCCATTGGATATAGCTGTTTTACTTCAAAAGTGGATATGGCAAAATAAGGTGAATCTAATAAGTGCCCTTTAGATAGCTTGGCTACTGCTGAAAGTATGAATAACGCCGAAACAACAATTCGCAACGTCCAAGCTAGGTATGAATTTTTAGTTTCCATAAAATTTGTTTTTACAAATATAAAAAGGCTTATTTAAGTGAGTTGTTAACAAATTGTTATTGTGATTAAATAATAAAAAGCAAATGATAAAATTCAAATAAAATTCAATTTTTTAAATTTTAAAAATTTGGAATTTATTTGTCATTTGGCTTTTATAATTTGGTATTTAAAATTTCTTCATTAAAATCAAAGCAAATACCGAATAATTAATCATGTCTTGATAATTGGCATCGATGCCTTCGGAAACCAATGTTTTTCCCTTATTGTCTTCAATTTGTTTTACTCGAAGTAATTTTTGCAGAATTAAATCAGTCAGCGAACTCACTCTCATTTCGCGCCAAGCTTCACCATAATCGTGGTTTTTGTCTTCCATCAATTGTTTGGTTAACGCTACTTTTTCGTCGTATAATTTTACCGCAGCTTCAGTATTCAAATCGGGTTGATCGACCACACCCAATTCCAATTGAATCAATGCCATAATGCAATAATTGATGATTCCAATGAATTCGCCGGTTTCGTCTTCGTCTACTTTTCGAACTTCGTTTTCTTGCAAACTACGAATGCGTTGTGCTTTGATGAAGATCTGATCGGTAAGCGAAGGCAATCGTAAAATACGCCAAGCACTACCATAATCGGTCATTTTTTTACTAAATAAATCACGGCAAATGCCAATTACTTTATCATATTCTTGTGAAGTATTCTTCATTAATGGTATCTTTGTTTGAAATTTGCTCAAAAGTAAAAAAATAAGAACAAAGATAATAGAGAAAAGAATAAAGATTTTAAAGAAATGACAATCAACTGCAAAGGAAATCTTATCGATTTATCTTCGCCCAAAGTAATGGGAATACTCAATGTGACTCCCAATTCTTTTTTTGATGGTGGAAAACATTCTGACGATAAAGCTATTTTAGGGCAAGTTGAAAAAATGCTTTTAGAAGGCGCTACTTTTATTGATATTGGTGGCTATTCGAGTAAACCCAGTGCCGAATTTGTTTCAGAAGAAGAAGAATTGCAACGTGTACTTCCTGTGGTTCAAAAAGTACTCTGTGAATTTCCAGAAACGCTGATTTCTATGGATACTTTTAGAAGTAAAGTAGCTCAAGAAAGCATCGAACAAGGTGCTGCTATCGTCAATGATATTTCGGCAGGAAATCTAGATGATACAATGTTAGAAACGGTTGCTAAACTGCACGTGCCTTACATCATGATGCACATGAAAGGTACGCCGCAAACCATGCAATCATTAGCGCAATACGAAAATATAGTGAAAGAAATGATGTTTTATTTTTCGGAAAGAATTGCCAAAGCCAGAACTTTCGGAATAAACGATTTAATCATTGATCCCGGATTTGGATTTGCGAAAACCTTGGAACAAAATTTTGAAGTTTTAAGTAAATTAGAATTGTTTCAAATGTTGGAGTTGCCCATTCTTGCTGGTGTTTCTAGAAAATCGATGATTTATAAAACACTAGAAACTACAGCCAAATTTGCCTTAAACGGAACCACTTCATTGAACACAATATCTTTGTTAAAAGGCACTAAAATTTTACGTGTTCACGATGTGAAAGAAGCGGTTGAATGTATCAAGTTAGTCCAACAATTAAATCATTAAAATGAAAAAATACCTAGCATTTGCAATTGTTTTAGCTTTGTTTTCTTGTGAAGGTAAAAAAGAAATCGAACTTCCCAAAGCCAACAAAACCATAGTTGCCGACGTGCAAGAACATTCGCCGATTTATATTTTTTTTAAAACAAAAGGAAAAGATACCATTGCCGATGTAAATCGTAAAAACTCTATCGTTTCTACCAACTGGATTTTCAATATCGACAAGCGATTGCCACTGCGATTAGTAGTTCCTGAATTGATAAAACTACAAGCCAAAAAAGACGGTAGCATGCACAAAAACGAAGCCGCTGAAAACTATTTTTCGTATGCTAATGATATGAAAAAAACGATGGCTTTTTTGCCGTTTACGAGAGTGAAGTATATTCTAGGGAAACCAAAATCAGGAACCATAGTTTACTTTTCTAAAAACAATAAAGTTTGGGTTGATACCGCAGAAGTAAGTAAAGATTCGTTAGAACGTTATTTGAATAAGCTACCAGATTATAAGTACCACACTATTAATTTTTGTTTTGATAAAAACGACTCCTACAACAATTACATAAAGAATGTAATTTTAATTCGAGATTTAGAAATTGAATCTGTTAAGCCAGAAGAATTTGTCTACTAAATAAACTTCGTGTCTTGTATCTCAAACTTTGTACTTCTACTGATGATGGTACGGTTCGTTTCTCAAAATAGTAAACCCACGATACAATTGTTCAATTACGAAAAGTCGCACCATTTGATGCGAAAATGTCATGGCTGAAAGCGAAATTTTACCTTGTGCTTTTTTATATACTTCTTCGCTAAAGCCATAAGGACCACCAATTACAAAGACTACTGTTTTAATGCCAGCATTCATTTTCTTCTGCAAATAGTCTGAAAATCCTACGCTCGAAAAGGTACTGCCGTTTTCATCCAATAGAATCAATTGGTCGGTTGCAGAAAGTTTCGATAAAATGAGTTCGCCTTCTTTTTCTTTTTGTTGGGCTTCCGATAAATTTTTTACATTTTTGATATCGGGAATGATTTCCAAATCAAATTTAATGTAAAACGACAAGCGTTTGGTATACTCATCAATCAATGTTTGTAACGATTTATTATCGGTTTTGCCAATGGCAAGAAGTTTTATGTTCATAAATGATTTATCGGTTTTTATAGGTCGCTATGGCTTCACAAATGAATAGAGCCGAAATGGCTCCGAATGCAAAAATAGATAAAAACACAATTGGCTTAACATCGTGTTTACCAATAATTCTTCCGAAATTACCAGTAATTAAAATGAACATAAAGCCTAAAAGAAGTAGTTTTTTACGCGATTTCATAATACTAAAGTATTGGTTATTAGTGCAAATTTATTAAAAAATAGAGTAGCAAATGGTGCTTCAATTAGTTTCGATTGATATCCTATTTCAAGTCAACATTTTTCATTATTTTAGCCTTTCAAATTACGATTATGATTTCAGAAGCACAATTTCAAAACGAACTTCAATTAATAATTAAAAATGCCATTAGAGAAGACGTTGGCGATGGCGATCATTCGTCTTTGGCATGTATCCCGACCGAGGCACAAGGCAAAGCCAAACTGTTGGTGAAAGATACCGGAATTATAGCCGGAGTTGCATTTGCCAAAATGATTTTTAATTATGTCGATGCCGAGATGAAAGTCGAAACCTTCATAGAAGACGGTGCTTCAGTGGCTGATGGCGATGTGGTTTTTCACGTTAGCGGAAGTTCGCAATCGATATTGAAAGCCGAACGGTTGGTTCTCAATTCGATGCAACGTATGAGTGCCATTGCCACAAAAACGAAGCAGTATGTCGATTTGTTAGCAGGTACCAATACCAAAATTTTAGATACTCGAAAAACCACACCAGGATTTCGTGCTTGTGAAAAATGGGCGGTCAAAATTGGTGGTGGTGAAAATCATCGTTTTGCTTTGTACGATATGGTGATGCTGAAAGACAATCACATTGATTTTGCTGGTGGAATTACCAAAGCCATTGCCAAAACTAAAGACTATTTGAAAGCTAACCATAAAGATTTAAAAATCATTGTGGAAGCCAGAAATCTGGATGAAATTAAAGAAATTCTGCAATCGGAAGGTGTGTATAGAATCTTAATTGATAATTTTAATTTTGAAGATACGAAAACGGCTGTAGCTCTAATTGGAACTCAATGCTTGACCGAATCATCAGGGAATATTAATGAAAAAACGATTCGTCAATATGCCGAATGTGGCGTCAATTATATTTCTTCAGGAGCCTTGACCCATTCGGTGTATAACATGGATTTGAGTTTAAAAGCCATCTAAAATACATGTCAATAGAAATTGAAGATAAATTATTGAAAATTCCAGTTGTACGACAATTGGTGTTGCTGGGTAAAAATATAAAATTGCCTTGGCTTCACGGTTTGTCGCTATACGATTTACTGGAATTGTACATTATCGGAATAGTGGAAGGTGCGGTTTCCTATCGTGCTACTGCTATTGCCTTTAGTTTCTTTATGGCGTTGTTTCCGTTTGCCTTGTTCATTTTAAATTTGATTCCATATATTCCTTTAAAAGGTTTTCAAGATGATTTTTTGGATTTTGTGCATCAAAGTTTGCCGCCCACAACCTTCGATGCAGTAGCCAAAATCATCAATGATATTTTGCATAACAGTCATTCGGGATTGCTTTCCACGGGTTTTTTTATGGCAATTTTTCTGATGGCAAATGGCGTAAATGCTATTCTAGGCGGATTTGAGAATTCACGTCATGTTACCATTAAACGCAAATACATCCGACAATATTTTGTGGCGTTAGCCTTATCCATTATGCTTTCATTTATATTAATTATAACTGTAGCAGCGATTGTGGTTTTTGAGGTTTTTATTCAGAAAACCAAAATTCAAGATGTATTGTCTGATAATATTCCGCTCATTCAAATGGGACGGTATATTTTTGTGATTATGATGATTTTATTCACAACATCCATTCTTTTCAAATTCGGAACCAAACACGATCGAAAGCGCTCGTTTATATCCATAGGTTCTGTTTTTACAACAATTTTAACCATCATTACCTCGTATTTCTTCGGAATTTGGGTCGTGCGATTTTCAAAATACAATGAGTTGTATGGTTCTATCGGTACCTTATTAATTGTGATGTTTTTCATTTGGATTAACAGCATGATTTTGCTTTTGGGCTTCGAGTTGAATGCCACAATAAATCGTTTGAGAAAACAAGAACAAGATAAAAGCGATAAAAATGTTTCCACTTATGAAGTATAAAAAACATCTCATAGTACTTTTCATTTTGATTGCAAATTGCTGCTTTTCGCAATCTGTTCTTGGAAAATGGAAAACCATCGATGATGAAACAGGAAAAGAAAAAGGCATCGTAGAAATTTACGAAAAAGACGGAAAAATTTACGGTAGAATCATTGGAATTTTAGAGCCAGAACATCGCTTTAAAAAGTGCACTCTGTGTCAAGGTTCCGATAAAGACAAACCGATTATGGGATTGATTTTTCTCAAAGGATTAACCAAAGATGGTGAAGAGTACAATGGTGGAAAAATTTTAGATCCTAAAAATGGCAAATTGTACAAATGCTATATCAATCTTGAAGGTGATAACAAACTGAAAGTAAGAGGTTATATCGGAATTTCACTTTTTGGACGCACTCAATATTGGTATCGGGTTACCGATTAATTTTTGATTTTATAGTTTTTCAAATAGTTTAAAAACATGCATTTTATAGAAGTAATTTTACCGCTTTCTTTGCCCAAAACGTTTACGTACAGCGTTTCGGAAGCCGAGTATCATTACATCAAAGTAGGCATGCGTGTGGCAGTTCCGTTTGGAAAAAGTAAAATCTATACAGCATTAGTGGCAGTGGTACATCAAAATCCACCAACCTTATACGAAGCCAAAGAAATCCATCAAATTTTAGACGAAAAACCAGTTGTTAACGAATTTCAATTGCAGCATTGGAACTGGATTGCATCGTATTATATGTGCAATATTGGTGATGTTTTTCGTTGCGCCATGCCGTCGGCTTTTATATTAGAAAGTGAAACGATTATTTCACAAAAGAAAGATAATGTAGTTGAAGAAACCGAATTGTCTGACGATGAATTTCTAATTTATGAAGCGTTGCAACACCAAAGTTCGTTGAAAGTACAAGATATTATGGCCATCCTGAATAAGAAGAATATTTTTCCGGTGGTTCAGAAATTGCTGAATAAAAATGTACTTTCGCTTCAAGAAGAACTGCTCGACGAATACAAACCCAAGTTAATTCGATACATTCGTTTGCACGAAGAATATTCGTCAGATGAAAGTTTGATTGCTTTGTTAGATTCTTTAAAAGGAGCCAAGCAAAAAGAATTGGTACTGCATTATTTTCAACTCAATGCACAGCACAAAAAGCCAATATCGGTAAAGCAATTAACCGAAGTTTCTCAAGTTTCTAGCGCAACTATCAAAGCATTAGTCGATAAAAATATCTTTGAAGAATATTACATTCAAGAAGACAGAGTTAACTTTGAAGGAAATAAAATCGATACTAATTTGGTTTTAAGTGAAGCACAACAAAAAGCTTTTACAGAAATTAAAGAAAGTTTTCAATCCATAGATGTTTCGTTGCTTCATGGCGTGACGTCTTCAGGTAAAACAGAAATTTATACCAAGTTAATTGAAGAATATATCGCTCAAGGCAAACAAGTATTGTATTTGTTGCCAGAAATCGCACTTACAACTCAATTGGTTTCGCGTTTGACGGCGCATTTTGGAAATCAAGTCGCGGTTTTTCATTCTAAATATTCTAATAATGAGCGTGTTGAGGTTTGGAATCAGGTTTTAGAAAATTCGGAGAAAGCTAAAATAGTCATAGGAGCAAGGTCGTCATTATTTTTACCTTTTTCTAATTTGGGTTTAATCATCATTGATGAAGAGCACGAGCAAACGTTCAAGCAACAAGATCCAGCGCCACGATACCATGCGCGTGATGCAGCTATAGTTCTTGCACAATCGCAAAAAGCAAAAGTATTATTAGGCTCGGCAACGCCAAGTATTGAAACCTATTTTAATGCCCAATCGGGTAAATATGGAATGATTTCTATCAATGAGCGATTTGGAAAAGCGCCTTTACCTGAAGTTGCTTTAGTCGATTTGAAAGAAAATTATTTTAAAAAACGGATGAAAGGACATTTCAGTTTGACTTTAATTGAAGCGATAACGGAAGCCTTGACTTTGGGTGAACAAGTAATTTTATTTCAAAATCGTCGTGGATTTTCACCTGTTTTAGAATGTATGACCTGTGGTCATATTCCGCAATGTACCAGTTGCAGTGTGAGTTTGACGTATCACAAATTCAAAAATCAATTGCGTTGTCATTATTGTGGGTATTCGATTGCAAAACCCACGAATTGTCACGCCTGTTCGAGTATTGATATTTCCACCAAAGGTTTCGGAACCGAGCAAATCGAATTGGAATTGGCCGAGTTATTTCCATCCAAAAACATCAAGCGCATGGATCAAGATACCACGCGAGGCAAATACAGTTTTGAAAAATTAATCGACAGTTTTAAAAATCGTGAGATTGATATTTTAGTTGGAACGCAAATGCTGGCCAAAGGATTGGATTTTGATAACGTTTCTTTAGTGGGAATCATGAATGCCGATACGATGTTGTATCATCCCGATTTTAGAGCCTTTGAACGTAGTTTTCAAATGATGACTCAAGTTTCGGGACGCGCTGGTCGTTCGGATAAACGCGGAAAAGTGATTATTCAAACGTACAATATCAATCATAATATCATCCAACAAGTAACGCATAATGATTATGAAGGCATGTACAAAGAGCAATTGTATGAGCGTCAGATTTACAAATATCCACCGTATTTTCGTTTGATAAAATTAACGTTAAAGCATCGTGATTTTGATAAATTAAAAGAGGGATCGATGTGGTTGTATCAAGTGATGCAACAAAATTTGCAATTGCCAGTTTTAGGACCAGAAGAGCCTGGAATTAATAGAATTCGCAATGAATACATTCGTACCATTATGGTAAAAATTCCGCAGAGTTCGGCCATTGGAAGCACAAAAAAAACTATCCAGAAAATTCTGAATAGTTTTGAAATTATTCCGCAATACAGAACCATTAAAGTTACTGCAAACGTTGATTTTTATTAAGCAATAGCTAATGCTTTGATTAAATCTTCTTTCTTATTACGACTTAATGGAATTTTAGTAACACCAATTTCGGCGAATTTACTATTAAAACGTTCCACTTTATCGATATTAATAATGTACGATTTATGAACTCGAATGAATTTGTCTTTAGACAAGTCTTTTTCAAAAGATTTCATAGTTGAGAGAACAAGATTAGTATCTTCTTCGGTAACTACTTTTACATAATCACCATAAGCTTCAATCCACTTAATTTTATTGGTATAAACTTTAAGTTTTTTCAAATTACTTTTAATAAAGATGTGTTCTCCTTCTTCTTCGTAGTTTTCACGTTTCATCATGTGAAAATCTAGAGCTCTTTTTACAGATGCATTAAAGCGTTCTAATACAATAGGTTTCTGTAAATAGTCGGTCGCGTCATAATCAAAAGCTTTTAAAGCGTATTCAGCTTTAGAAGTAATAAATATAACTTGTGGTTTAACTTTTAAACCATCAATAAAATCAAAACCACTGATAACTGGCATTTCTACATCAAGGAATATCAGGTCAACAGTATGAACCGTCATGCAATTTTTGGCTTCAATTGCATTAGAAAAATCACCCACAAGTTGTAGATTAGGATGATTATTCACTAACTTTGCAATGACCATCCTCTGAAGAGAACTGTCATCAACTACGACACAATTTAATTTCATAATTTAGTGTTATTATAGATTTGGTGAGACAAATATAACATCTTTTTTTATAAAAACTAACGTTTATCGATTTTTTTTGCATTTAAGCAGTGTTTTTTTGCATTTAGGCGATAATCAGAGGGTAAAATTTATATTTTATATTTGATGTTTGTGTAAAAGATATTTATTGTTATCTTTGCACCCAATTTTATATAATTAAAACATATTTATTATGAATCATTACGAAACTGTTTTCATCTTAAATCCCGTTTTATCTGAAGTTCAGGTAAAGGAAACAGTAAGCAAATTTGAAGATTTTCTTACAAGTAGAGGAGCAAAGATGGTATCAAAAGAGGATTGGGGCTTAAAAAAATTAGCTTACGAAATCCAAAACAAAAAAAGTGGTTTTTACCATTTGTTTGAATTCCAAGTAGCTCCAGAAGTATTAATTGCTTTTGAAACTGAATTTAGACGTGACGAAAGAGTAATGCGTTTCTTAACTGTAAGTTTAGATAAACACGCGATATCTTGGGCAGAAAGAAGAAGAGAAAAACTTAAAGTAGCAAAAGCTTAATCATGGCAACATTACAACAATCAGCTTCAGGGAAAAAAGACGGAGATATCAGATATTTAACGCCTTTGAACATCGAAACTAACAAAACTAAAAAGTATTGTCGTTTCAAAAAATCTGGAATCAAATACATCGATTACAAAGATGCAGATTTCTTATTGAAATTCGTAAACGAGCAAGGTAAAATTCTACCTCGTCGTTTAACAGGAACTTCATTAAAATACCAAAGAAAAGTGTCAGTTGCTGTGAAAAGAGCACGTCATTTAGCTTTAATGCCATACGTGGCCGATTTATTAAAATAATTTAAAATCAACAGTTGTTGGTTTCTCGCAAAGGGAACCTAACTTCTATAATAAGGACAACAACATGGAACTTATATTAAAACAAGACGTTCAAAACGTAGGATTTAAAGATGATATCGTTACAGTTAAAGCTGGTTACGGTCGTAATTTCTTAATTCCTCAAGGATTTGCTCAATTAGCTACACCTTCTGCAAAGAAAGTATTAGCTGAAAACTTAAAGCAAAAAGCACATAAAGAAGCTAAAGTGGTGGCTGATGCAAATAAAGTTGCAGATGCATTAAAAGCTTTAGAAATTAAAATTGCTTCAAAAGCAGGTGGTGAAAAATTATTTGGTTCTGTAACCAATATTGATATCGCTGCTGCATTAGAAGCTGCAGGTCAACCAGTAGAGAGAAAATTCATTACTAGTGGAACTGTAAAAAGAACTGGAAAATACACTGCTTCTATCAGATTACATAGAGATGTAGTAGTTGAATTACCATACGAAATTGTAGCTGAAGTTTAATAGTTCACTACATACAATTTAAATCCCGATGTAAGTCGGGATTTTTTTATGTTTAAAAAAATCAATATTCAACATTCCAAGTTGAATATTCTTAGTTAAAAAAATAAATTAAAATGTTGGATATTCAACTTGGAATGTTCAATTTTGAAATACAGGATATGAAATACAAAAGATTAACCAAAGAACAGTTTGAAGCCTTACATCAAGAATTTGCTAATTTTTTGGCTTCACAATCCATCGATAAAAAAGAATGGGATGAATTGAAAACACACAAACCCGATGTAGCCGAACAAGAACTCGATGTTTTTTCGGATTTGATTTGGGAAGGTGTTTTAACGAATGCTCAATTTTTAGAACATTTTTCTAGAAATCATATTTTTTTGTTCCATTGCCAAAAGGAATTAATTCAATCTATTGTTTTGAAAGCTTTGGCATCTGATGTTGATTTTATGACTAAAGAAGGTTTACAATGGTTGAGTGATAACCTTTTTACAGATACCGTAGAAATTCACATTGGCAAGAAAGAGTATGGAGAAGAACGTAATACGGCTATTTTTAACTTGATTACAGAAGGAGCTATTCTTAGTGACGGTCAACTCTATCTTCAAATAAACAATATTCTACAATCATAATGTTTTTACATTCAAAAATATTGGCTATTTTAGTACTCGAAACGAACTAATTTTAGCCATTTCTAATTTATGGATATTCAGCAAACCATTCTGAATCTACGGGAAGAACTTAACTTGCACAACCACAACTATTATGTTTTGGATAAGCCGACTATTTCCGATTTTGAATTCGATCAAAAATTGAAGCAACTTCAAGATTTGGAGGCAAAATATCCAGAATTTTTTGATGAAAATTCGCCCACACAACGTGTAGGAGGAACCATTACTAAGAATTTTCAAACAGTAGTTCACGAAAATCGAATGTATTCGTTGGATAATTCCTATTCTAAAGAAGATTTACAAGATTGGGAAACCAAAATTCAGAAGGTTTTAGGAAATGTTTCATTGCAATATACTTGTGAATTAAAATATGACGGCGCTTCGATATCTATTACTTATGAAAATGGTAAATTAGTAAAGGCAGTCACTCGTGGTGATGGTTTTCAAGGTGATGATGTGACCAATAATATCAAAACGATAAAGTCCATTCCGCTTAAGCTAAAAGGAAATTTCCCTCCCAAATTTGATATTCGTGGAGAAATTATTCTTCCCTTAGAAGGCTTTGAAAAAATGAACCAGGAGTTAATAGATATCGGTGAGATGCCTTATTCAAATCCGAGAAACACCGCTTCTGGAAGTTTAAAATTACAAGATAGTGCCGAGGTTGCTAAACGTCCATTAGATTGTTTATTGTACTTTATTATTGGAAATAGCTTGCCTTTTAGTTCGCAATATGATGGTTTAGAAACTGCCAGAAATTGGGGTTTTAAAGTGCCTTCGCAATCAAAATTAGCTCAAAATTTAGACGAAGTTTTTGAGTTTATTAATTATTGGGATGTACACCGTCATGATTTGCCTTATGAAACCGATGGCGTTGTAATTAAGGTTAATGATTTCAATCATCAAAACGAATTGGGTTATACTGCAAAATCGCCGCGATGGGCTATTGCTTATAAATTCAAATCGGAACAAGTTACCACTACATTAAATTCGATTTCGTATCAAGTTGGACGTACTGGAGCCATTACACCAGTAGCCAATTTAGAACCAGTACAACTGGCTGGAACTATTGTGAAACGCGCTTCATTGCACAATGCTGATCAAATTGAAAAATTAGACATTCGAGTAGGTGATGACGTTTTTGTGGAAAAAGGAGGCGAAATTATTCCGAAAATTATTGGTGTTGCCAAAAGAGGCAATCAATTGGAACCTACAAAATACATCACTCATTGTCCAGAATGTAATACCGAATTGACCAGAAAAGAAGGAGAAGCACAGCATTATTGTCCTAATTTTTACGGTTGTCCACCTCAAATTATTGGCCGAATTCAGCATTATATTTCCCGAAAAGCAATGGATATTGAAGGTTTGGGTGGAGAAACGGTGGCATTGTTATACAATAATGGTTTAGTAAAAGACTATTCCGATTTGTATGAATTAACCGTCGACCAAGTGATTCCGTTAGAGCGAATGGCACAAAAAAGTGCTGAAAATTTGGTTAATGGGATTGCCAAATCTAAAGAGGTTCCGTTTGAGCGCGTTTTGTTTGCCCTCGGAATTCGATATGTAGGAGAAACCGTCGCAAAAAAATTAGCCAAGCATTACAAGAATATTGAGGCATTGCGCCAAGCCTCTTTGATGGACCTTATTTTGGTGGATGAAATTGGCGAACGAATAGCACAAAGTGTTATTGAATTCTTCGAAAATCAAAATAATTATCATATCATTGAACGATTAATAGCGTTTGGAGTTCAGTTTGAAATTATTGAAACATACAACCCTAATGCTACTAACAAACTTTTAGGTAAAACCTTTGTGGTTTCTGGAGTTTTTGAAGAATTTTCACGTGATGATTTGAAAAAAGCCATTGAAGATAATGGGGGTAAAATAGGAAGTTCAATTTCTTCTAAAACAGATTATGTAGTAGCTGGAGCGAATATGGGACCTGCTAAATTAGAAAAAGCAAATCATCTAGGAATTCAAATTATTTCTGAAAATGATTTTATAATTATGATTAATGAAAACTAGCAAGGTTGCTTTATACATCTATTTTATATGTTCTTTTTTAGCTGTTATAGCTAATATTTTTATGTTAGACGGATTGAAATTGTTTACATTACCGTTAATCATTCCAGCATTATTTTTTTACTATTATATAGACTCCAAAAAGATGAGCATATTGGTATGTTTGTATTTACTTACCAATTTTATAGGGGATTCTATTGGATTAATGAATTTTGAAAACGAAATTTATTATATCATTCCTCCGTTTTTTATCAGCAATTTAGTAATGGTAATTATATTGATTAAAAACATTGAGAAGTTTAAATTCAATATGCTTAATCTAACGGCATTAATGATAGTTGCGTTATTTTTGATTTATATTTTGTGTATTATTCTAGACTTATTTGCCTTTGGAGAAACTTATATTCAACTACAAGTTGCCGTTTTTGGGTCATTATTAATAATTCTTGCTTTATTGTCAGCCTATAATATTGTCAGTAGAATTAATACTTCTAATTTATTTTCAATGATTAGTGTAAGTTGTGTACTTGTTTCAGATACATTTTACATCTTTTATAATTTTCAAAACCAACTCATTGTTCTCAATTCAATTCATTTTACGTGTCATGTTTTTACCTATTTATTTTTTGTCAAATATGTATTATTAAGAGAAGAGAAAACAATAATTCAACAATAGCATGTCTACAACAACAATAATTTCAGCGATAAAAAAGTCAAATAAAAGTATTTTGATTGTAAACGTTGTTATTTTTCTTTTTTCAATAATAGAAGTCTATGCAGAATTTACAGAAAATAATTCGTTGCAATATTGTTCGAAACCATTTATTTTACCAGCTTTAGCCGTATTTTATTGGTTGTCTACAAAAAAACATTCTTCCCTTTATTTAGTAGCGTTATTGTTCAATTGGATGGCCAATATTTTATTTGTTTCCATCAATTTCAAATTATTGCTTTTAGCTTCAGTGCTGTTTTTGCTCCATCGGATTCTAATTTTAATTAAAATTTTTAAAGATGAGAAAGAACTCAGTTTTGTTCCGATTGCATTAGGTAGTATTCCTTTTTTGTTTTTGTTTTTAAGTTTGATTAATCTGGTGTATGAATCTATTTTTGGAGGTCAGTTTTACTTGATTTTAATTCAAGTGGTGTTGATGACTTTACTCGGAGGCTATTCATTAGCCAATTTTATTATTAAAAACTCAATTTCCAGTAAAATACTCATGATTAGTTCATTATTTTTTGGAGTAAATCTCTTTATTCTTGGTATTAAATATTATTATATTGATTTTTCTTTTCTAAAACCAATCTCAATGGTTTTCTTCGTTTTAGGTCATTATACATTGTGTTATTTTATGATTTCAAGAGAACGAGTTGATATTTAAGTAATTATTAATTTTAGGTCATAGAAAAATAGCTAATTTTATGAAATGAAATTAAACATAAAAGACAATTGTAATACACTCTTAGTTGTAATTTATTTTGCAAATGCAGTAATAGAAGTAGTTGCAGAATATTTTTCCTTTAAACCGATATTGTATATAACAAAGCCATTAATCCCTTTTTTATTAATGGTATTGTACTTTTATAATTCTCCCAAAAAAGATTGGTTCTTTTTTTTGATAATGACTTTTTCATTAATGACCAACATCTTTTTTATACCAAGCGATGATAAACTACTATTTTATGGGGTTATATGTTTTACAATTCATAGAATGTTGTTGCTAATTTTAGTTTTTAAAATTGTTAAAATTAAAGATTACATTCCTTTTACATTGGCAACACTGCCTTTAGGATTTATCTTTTTCTATCTTCTAACTGCAACCGAAGTTCCTGAAAATTCTTTTTATTTATTGATTTTTACCAATTTTTTAGCCTCAATTTTAGGCGGTATTGCAATATCAGGCTACATCATGAACGACACTAAACAAAATTCGTTGTTATTGATAAGTGTTTTATTGTTTCTAGGATTACAATTGGTAGTTTTTATTGAAAAATATTATTTTGCAGATTCCCATTCCGATTTGTTGCGCCCATTAGCAATGAGTTTAAATGCCTTAGCATTTTTTGCATTTTATTCATTTGTCATTTACTCCGAAAAACTAAACTACAATCGAGGTTCCTTTGCTGGCTAGTTGCTTATCGGTTGTTACATAAAAATCAATTCGCCCTAAATTTAATCCGTAGCATCCCACTTGATTAATTAAAACGTCTTTTCCATCAAGGTTTTTTTCAACCACTGGTTTGTCCAGAAAAGTGTGCGTATGTCCACCAATAATTAAGTCGATGTCTTTGGTTTTTTTGGCCAAAATTAAATCACATACTTTGTTTGGTTCATCTTTGTAGCTAAAACCAATGTGAGATAAACAAATAACCAAATCACATTTTTCTTCTTGTTTAAGAATGCGTGCCATATCGGTTGCCGATTCAATCGGATCGTTATAAACGGTTTCTTTGCAGTTTTTCTTGTCTACCAAACCTTGTAATTCTACTCCAAGTCCGAATACCCCAATTTTTACACCATCTACATACGTAATTTTATAGGGCTTAACGTGTCCGTCTAAAACGGTGTTTTTAAAATCATAATTGGAAGACACAAAGTCAAATTTAGCATTCGGTAGTTGTGCTAATAGGCCGTCTATTCCATTATCAAAATCGTGATTTCCAATAGTTGCAATTTCATATCCCATCATGTTCATTAATTTGAATTCCAATTCACCACCATAATAATTAAAATACGGAGTTCCTTGAAATATATCGCCAGCATCTAATAAAAGTACGTTCGGATTCTCTTTTCGAATGGTTTCAATTATGGCTGCTCGTCGGGCTACACCACCCATGTTTGGATTCTTGGGATGGTTTGGCGGAAACGGATCGATATAACTATGCACATCATTGGTGTGAAGAATGGTAATGTGTTTTACTTTTTCAGTTTTAAAACTGCTCAACGACAAGCCCGTTAGTGTTAAAAGTGCCGAACTAGCAGCGGTATTTTTTATAAATTCTCTTCTTTTCATGTTGTGCTTATTTAAGTTCGGTAACTATTCTTTTGTAATTCTAACGTCAGTATTAATTTTCAAAGTGTCAACATCTCTAAAATAATCAATAATGATGTTGCGAAGTTTGTAATCGGTATCTGTTCGGCTAACACCTTTTTTAAAAAAAGTCATGTTGTCGCCACCATTAGACAGATAATCGGAAGTTACTACATAATAGGTTTTGTCTAATTCTAATGGTTTTCCTTGCACTTGAATGTTTTTTACAGTATTGTCTTTTGCAATAGTAAATGTCATGCCTGCTAATGGGTGTGGTTTTTTTTCGGATACGATATAATTGGCAATTTCTACTAACTGTTCGCCTTTCATTACAATAACTACAGCACTGTTTTCAAACGGCATTACTTCATAGGCGTTACGCGCTGTGACATTTCCTTTCGGAATTATGGTTCTAATGCCGCCGTGGTTGAGTAAGCAAACATCGATTGATTTTTGTTCTCTTTTTTGGAAAATAACATTGCTTTTTTCTAAAGTAATATCGGCTAAAAAACATCCAATATTGGTTTGCCAAGCGCCAGATTTGTCTAAAGTTTCTGGGCAATAGGCCAATACTTCATTCAAATCTTTGTCTATATTTTCGCGATAGGGTTTGATGTAATTTTCAATTTCAGCAGCACCAGCTTGGTTTTCGGTGATGCCAATTTTCTTACCTTCAATCTTGGTAACATAATAGTGATGACTGGAACAAGAAAGTAATGATATAAATGTTAATAATAAAACAAAATGTTTCATTACAACGGTATAGTTTTTTAGTTTTACCATCTGATATACGACTAATTTTAATTAAATTTGTAATCAAGTAAAAGTACTATGTTTTTAAATAAAATAAAGGATTTTTGGACAAAAAAAATAGTTAAGAAAAGGTTATCAAATGTAAAGTTAATAGATTCAGATAGTTCGATAAAAACGGTAGGTATAGTTTTCGATGAAAGCTATTTTTATGAAAGAAAAGAATTAATAAACGAACTGATTCAACAAGGCATAAATGAAGACTGTATTCAAATTTTAGTCTTTAAAAACAAGATAAAAAAGAATGAAAAATTTGATTATCCTGTTTTTGGATACAAAAATTTGAGTTGGATTGCTAAGGTTGATAGTAGGGAATTTAATGATTTTACGGCTGCAAGTTTTGATCTCCTAATCAGTTATTATGACATTGAAAAGGCACCACTTTTGTTAACTACTCATCTTTCAAAAGCCAGTTTTAAAGTCGGATTTGCTTCTATAGACAAGCGATTGAATCATTTTATGATTGATACCAATGCCGAAAACTACATGGTTTTTATGGAGGAATTATTCAAATATTTGAAAATACTAAACAAACTATAACATGCAATCATTAATAGGAACTGGAGTTGCGCTCGTAACGCCATTCAAAAAAGATTTTTCTGTTGATACAGAAGCGTTAACTCGAATTGTGCATTTCCAAATTGATAACGGAATCGATTATTTAGTCGTTCTAGGTACCACTGGCGAAAGCGCTACTTTAAATAAAGCAGAAAAAGAGTTGGTTATCCAAACTGTTGTTGACGCGAACAATGGAAGATTGCCCTTAGTGCTTGGCGTTGGAGGAAACAATACTCATGAAGTTATTGAAGAACTTAAGACAAGAGATTTTTCTAATTTTGTAGCCATTTTATCAGTTTCTCCCTATTACAACAAGCCCACCCAGGAAGGAATTTACCAACATTTTAAAGCCATATCACAAGCTTCACCAATACCAGTGATTTTGTATAATGTGCCAGGAAGAACTGGAAGCAATATGTTGCCTTCGACAGTTTTACGTTTGGCTAACGATTTCAAAAATATAGTAGCGATTAAAGAAGCTGCTGGCGACATCGTTCAAGCTATGAAATTATTACAAAATAAACCCGAAGGATTTCATGTGATTTCTGGTGATGACATGATTACATTGCCCATGATTTTAGCAGGTGGAAGTGGCGTTATTTCGGTTATTGGAGAAGGTTTTCCAAAACAATTTTCCGAAATGGTGCGATTGGGGCTGCAACGAAAAGCAGATGACGCTTATAAATTGCATTACCAATTAGCCGATGCCATTGACATGATTTTTGAACAAGGAAATCCGGCTGGAATCAAAGAAGTGTTTAAAACACTAGGTTTGTCAGAGCATACGGTGCGACTTCCATTGGTAAATGTGAATCAAGATTTGGCCGATCGTCTCTCAAAATTTACTAAAGATCTTTAGTTTTTTGGTAAAAAAAATTACAACAAAAAAATATTTCATAGTATCTAATTATTAACTAATTTTGCAGTTCGGTTTTTGAGAAGCTAGTCTCGCTCAAAATCTTGCATTTATAAAACAAAAATGAAGAAAATAATTTCACTTTTATTCCTAGTAGTCCTTTTTTCGTCGTGTAGCGAATATCAAAAAGCATTAAAATCGGAAGAGATTGATAGTAAATATCAAGTCGCAGCCAAGATGTATGACAAAGGTAAATACGACAAAGCACTTCGTTTATTTGAACAAATTGCACCGTCATTCAAAGGAAAACCGCAAGCTGAAAAATTGTTTTATATGTATGCACAGGCTTATTACAAAACCAAACAGTACTATTTAGCAGGATATCAGTTTGAAAACTTTTCATCCAGTTATCCAAGAAGTGAAAAACAAGAAGAAACCTCTTTTTTAGGGGCAAAATGTTATTCTAAATTATCACCTTCTTACAGCTTAGATCAAGCAGATACTGATAAAGCATTAGAGAAATTACAAAGTTTTATCGACACTTATCCCAATTCTACTTTCTTGCCAGAAGCTAATGGTATTGTAAAAGAATTGCGATTCAAAATAGAGAAAAAAGCATTTGAAAATGCTAAACAATACAATACAATTTCCGATTTTAAGGCGGCACAGATAGCATTTGATAACTTTATTTCAGATTTTCCAGGAACAACATTTAAAGAAGAAGCGTTGTTCTACAAGTTGGATTCTGCCTATAAATTAGCTATAAACAGTGTTCCTCAAAAAATGGAGGAACGATTGAATAACGCTAAAACTGCATATAACAGTTTGGTGAAATTTAAAGCGGATTCAAAATTCAAATCGAAGGCAGACGAAATGTTAGCCAAAATTGAAAAAGATTTAAAACAATTTTCTAAATAAATAAAAGTCATGGATTTAAAAAAGACCACTGCACCAGTAAACACAATAACATACAATAAAACTGTTATTGAAGAACCTACAGGGAATGTTTATGAAGCAATAACTATTATGGCTAAAAGAGCAAACCAAATTAATACTGAAATCAAAAAAGAATTGATTGAGAAATTAGATGAGTTTGCCACTTACAATGATAGCTTAGAAGAAGTCTTTGAAAACAAAGAACAAATTGAAGTTTCTAAGTTTTATGAAAAACTTCCAAAACCACACGCTCTTGCTGTTCAAGAATGGATGGATGGTAAAATTTATCATAAAGACACAAACAAATAATAAAGAGCATGTCAGTTTTAAGCGGAAAGAAAATAATACTAGGTATTTCTGGTGGTATTGCCGCTTATAAAACAGCATCATTAGTTCGACTATTTATAAAAGCAGGTGCCGAGGTCCAAGTGATCATGACACCTGCTTCTAAGGATTTTGTGACACCACTTACATTATCAACCTTATCTAAAAATCCGGTTCACTCTACTTTTTATCACGAAGAAGACGATAACGCACAATGGAATAATCATGTGGAGTTAGGTCTTTGGGCCGATTTGATGATTATTGCTCCGGCAACAGCCAATACCTTATCTAAAATGGTGAATGGCAATTGCGATAATCTTTTAATAGCGACTTATTTGTCGGCAAAATGCCCAGTTTATTTTGCGCCTGCAATGGATTTGGATATGTACAAACACCCTTCCACTGTTGCGTCCTTCAATACGTTAAAACAATTTGGAAACACCATAATTCCTGCCGAATCAGGAGAATTGGCTAGTGGTTTATCAGGTGAAGGCAGAATGGCAGAACCCGAAAATATTGTTGCCTTTTTGGAAGCCGATTTGCTGAGTAAATTGCCATTGAAAGGAAAAAAAATACTCATTACTGCAGGTCCTACATACGAAGCAATAGATCCCGTGCGTTTTATAGGGAATCATGCTTCTGGAAAAATGGGATTTGATATTGCTAATGAAGCTGCAAATTTAGGAGCTGAAGTGATTTTGGTTTCAGGACCGACTCATTTGAAAGTAAAAAATAATGCTGTAAAAGTTGTTAAAGTGACGTCTGCTCAAGAAATGTATGATGCCTGTCATCAATATTTTAAAGATGTTGATGTAGCTATAGCAGCAGCAGCAGTAGCCGATTACAAGCCTAGAAATGTCGCAGTGCAAAAAATCAAAAAAAATGCCAGCGATTTTATGATTGAGTTGGAAAAAACAAAAGATATTTTAGCGTCTTTTGGTACTGAAAAGCAGCATCAGTTTTTAATTGGATTTGCTTTAGAAACTGAAAATGAAATTGAAAATGCTATCTTGAAAATTCAGAAAAAAAACTTAGATTTGATAGTTTTAAATTCGCTTCAAGATCAAGGAGCAGGTTTTGGTCAGCCCACCAATAAGATTACTTTCATTGATAAAAACTTGACTGTTGAACCAATGGAATTGAAATCAAAAGAAGCAGTGGCTGTCGATATTTTAAATAAAGTAATAACTCACTATGATGCGTAATATTTTCAGTTTAATTTTGATTTGTCTTTTTGCAACGGCTCAATCTCAAGAGTTGAATTGCAAGGTGATTGTAAATTACGACAAGATCACTAATGCTAACAATCAGATTTTTAAAAGTTTGGAGTCTTCTTTGAACGATTTTGTAAACAAAACAGCTTGGACTGAAAAGACATACAAAGACAACGAGAAAATCAGTTGTACGATGTTCATTACCTTGAACTCGTATGAATCTAATAACTTTGAAGCAACTATCCAAGTTCAGGCTTCAAGACCTGTTTACAATTCGAGTTTTACCACATCCATTTTAAATATTAACGACAAGGATTTTAACTTTCAATACATTGAATTTCAAAATTTGTACTACAGTCCAACGAGTTACGATTCTAATTTAGTTTCTACTATTGCCTATTACTGTTATATTATTCTCGGAGTAGATGCAGAAACTTTTGCGGTTGATAGTGGTTCTGGTTATTTTCAATCGGCACAAGAAATTGTGAGTTTGGCAGCTGCAACTGGCGGTAAAGGCTGGTCGCAAACCGACAAAACACAAAATCGATATTATTTAGTAAACGACTTATTATCTACTACATTTAGACCGTATCGTGAGGCTATGTTCCAATATCATTTTAATGGTTTAGACAATATGTACAAAGATTTAAAAACTTCCAAAGAAGCCATTGTTAAATCTATCAATACACTAGCAACAGTGCACAGTGCACGACCAAATGCCTATTTAACACGAATATTTTTTGATGCGAAAGCCGACGAAATTGTATCTATATTTTCTGGAGGTCCAAGTGTTACAATAGATGGTTTTGTTGATAAGTTATCTCAAATTTCTCCTACCAATTCTTCTAAATGGGTCAATATAAAGTTTTAATTTTGCATTAAATCTTTAACGAATGATTACATCTCTATCCATTGAAAATTTTGCTTTAATAGAAAAATTATCGGTATCATTTACCGATGGATTTTCTGTGATAACCGGTGAAACTGGTGCAGGAAAATCAATACTTCTTGGGGCATTAGGATTAGTTTTGGGCAAACGTGCCGATTTGGCTTCACTTAAAAACAAAGAAGAAAAGTGTGTTATTGAAGCCTATTTTCAAATTAAAAATTACAACTTAAAATCGTTTTTTGAAGCCAATGATTTGGATTATGAAGACGAAACCATCATTCGAAGAGAAATATTACCTTCAGGTAAATCTCGTGCCTTTATCAATGATACTCCAGTAAACTTGAATGAACTGCAAGAATTAAGTAATTACCTCATTGATATCCATTCGCAACACCAAACGCAAGAACTTTCAGATGATGTGGTTCAATTTCAAATCATTGATTCGGTGGCGTCTAATTTTGATTTAATTGCAGAATATTCCACTAAATTAAAAGAATATAAAAAATATAAATCCGAACTAAAATCTAAAAAAGAAGTATTGCAATCGGTTTTAAAAGAACAAGATTACAACACTTTTTTATTGGAAGAATTATTGGCTGCCAATTTAAAATCGGGTGAACAAGAAGATTTAGAACTCCAATTTGAAAAACTCAATAACGTTGAATTTATCAAAGAGAATCTAGTAAAATCGTTGTCTGTGGCTAATGAAGAGCAATTTGGTGTCCTTCAAAATTTAAAAGAAATTAAAGCCTCATTTCAAAGAATCGCTGGTTTTTCTACAGAATATCAAAATCTTTTTGAACGCATTAACAGTGTTTTAATTGAGTTTGATGATATTGAAAAAGAGTTAAATCGGTTGTCAGATACAATATATTCCAATCCTGAAGAATTACAGCTAATTAATGAAAAGTTGCAATTGATTTATGCGTTACAAAAGAAGCATCAAGTCAATTCGGTTGATGAATTATTGCTCATTCAGAATGATTTAGATTCTAAAGTAGTTTCGGTAACGACATTAGAATCGGAAATCAATTCTATAGAACAGCAAATTGTTGTCATAGAAAGCCAGTTGAACGATTTGGCTATCGAAATTCACGAAAATAGAGTAGGAGCAATTCCGATTTTAACCAATAAATTAGCTGTTATACTTGAACAATTAGGAATGGCTAATGCCCGATTTGATATTCAAATAACACTCAAAGAAGATTTTTTCGCTAACGGAAAAGACAACATTCAATTTTTGTTTTCGGCCAATAAAGGTTCCGATTTTGGATTGTTGAAAAAGGTTGCTTCTGGTGGTGAAATGTCACGTATTATGCTTGCTGTTAAGTCGGTATTATCGCAATATTCCAAACTTCCTACCATAATTTTTGACGAAATTGATACAGGTGTTTCTGGTGAAATTGCTCATAAAATGGGAGAAATTATGAAAGGAATGAGTGAGAACATGCAGGTTTTTGCTATTACACATTTACCACAAATAGCTGGAAAAGGAAAAGATCACTTTAAAGTTTTCAAAGTAATAAAAGACAATCAGACCCAATCGGAATTGAAATTATTGACTGCTGATGAGCGTGTTATAGAAATTGCACAAATGCTTTCGGGAACAGTGGTGTCCGATTCAGCTTTAAATCATGCCAAGGAATTGCTGAACTAAAAAATTGAATTATATTTGCTTGGCTTGAAAATGAAACTTCAAAATAGAAATAAAAACATAAGATTATGATTATAGAACCAAGAATGCGTGGCTTTATTTGTTTGACAGCTCATCCAAAAGGTTGCGAACAAAACGTAAAAAATCAGATTGAATACGTAAAATCAAAAGGAAAAATTGAAGGCGCTAAACGTGTTTTAGTTATTGGTGCTTCAACCGGATTTGGTTTGGCATCTCGAATATCAAGTGCTTTTGGTTGCGATGCAGCCACTATTGGAGTATTTTTTGAAAAGCCAGCATCGGAAGGAAAAACAGCTTCACCAGGTTGGTACAATTCGGCCGCTTTTGAAAATGAAGCCCACAAAGCAGGTTTATATGCTAAAAGTATCAATGGAGATGCATTTTCAAACGAAGTAAAACAGCAAACAATCGATTTAATTAAAGCCGATTTAGGGCAAGTTGATTTGGTAATCTACAGTTTGGCCTCACCTGTTCGATTACATCCTGTTACTGGAGTTTTACACCGTTCTACTTTAAAACCAATTGGTGCAACATTTACCAATAAAACAGTTGATTTTCACACGGGTAATGTAACGCAAGTGTCCATTGAACCAGCCAATCAAGACGATATTGACAATACCGTTGTGGTTATGGGTGGTGAAGATTGGTCAATGTGGATGGAAGCTTTGAAAAAAGAAGGATTGTTAGCGCCAGGTGCAACGACAATTGCTTATTCTTATATTGGACCAGCAGTTACTGAAGCAGTCTACAGAAAAGGGACTATTGGTAGAGCCAAAGACCATTTAGAAGCTACAGCATTTACCATTACAGATAGTTTGAAAGAGGTAGGAGGAAAAGCCTATGTTTCGGTAAATAAAGCCCTAGTTACCCAAGCGAGTTCTGCTATTCCGGTAATTCCGTTATACATTTCACTGTTGTATAAAATAATGAAAGCAGATGGAATTCATGAAGGTTGCATCGAGCAAATTCAAAGATTGTACAGTCAAAGATTATACACTGGACAAGAAGTTCCGACGGATGCTAATGGACGAATCAGAATTGATGATTGGGAAATGCGTGACGATGTTCAAGAACAAGTTGCTAAATTATGGTTGGAAGCTACTACAGAAACCTTACCAGCAATTGGAGATTTGGCAGGATATAAGCAAGATTTTCTAAATTTATTTGGTTTTGGTTTTGCAGGAGTTGATTATGATGCAGATACAAATGAGTTGGTAATGGTACCAAGTATTCAGTAAAATTTAGTTAAAAAAAGCAATATTTAAGAGCTCACAATTCATTGTGAGCTTTTTTTGTTTAAATTTATACCCTTAATTTAACCTTTTTATTCATGAAAAAAAATACCTATTTAGTAGTTTTGTTTTTTTGCTTGTTTCAATTAGGATTTAGCCAAAATCTATCACAATATACTTTTTCGCAAAGTAATTCAGGATTTACAGCTATCTCTGGTGGAACCGTATTAGGATCAACTACAACTGATGATCAAAGATTTTTAGATCCTGCTGTTCCATTAGGAAGCAGTGCACTTACGGGTGTTGGATTGCCAATTGGATTTAATTTTACATACAATGGATATGTATATGATCGATTTGGAGTAAACGCAAATGGATGGATTTCGTTAGGTTCTTCATTATTGACACCTTCTGTTGATATGAATACCACTACTTCGTATTCTCCATTATCTTCAACAAGCACAGCGGTTTCCAATACCCTTGTTGCAAGAATTTCTGCTTTTTCAAGAGATTTGATGTCACAAGCAGGTGGTGAATTACGATATGAATTAATAGGTACTGCTCCAAACAGAGTTCTAGTAGTACAATGGAAAAATTATTCAAAATATTTAGCTACTGGAGATTCTTACTCTTTTCAAATCCGATTGAATGAAACGTCTAATGTTGTTTCTTTAGTGTATGGAACAATGACAAATAATGCCACTTCAACAACTGCTGATTGTGGATTAAGAGCCAACCCAAATAGTCCTGCAACAAATTTTAACAGTAGAACAACTGCAGTTGATTGGTATGGAACAACGGCAAGTACCACAGCTGCTGATACAGTTTTATTATCATCTACAATTTTCCCAGGTATTGGATTGACATATACTTGGACACCACCACCGTCGTGTTCAGGAGCACCATCTCCAGGAAATACTGTTTCTTCAGCAACTTTAGCATGTAGTGGTGTAAGCTTTACACTTTCATTGCAAAATACAACATCTGGCTCAGGAGTTACTTATCAATGGCAAACTTCTACAAATGGAGTAGCTTATGCAAATGCATCTGGGGCATCCACTGACCCAACTTATACGGCTTCTCAATCAGCGGCTACGTATTATCAGTGTGTTGTTACTTGTACTGCTTCGGGTACAAGTACAACCAGTACTCCAGTTATGATAGGAATGAATACTGCAGCAAACTGTTATTGTACTCCAGCCTATACAACGGGTAAAACTGATGGAGATTTGATTTCAAATATTTCAATAACAGGTACTACTTTAGCCAACAATTCGGGAACAGACCCTGTTAATCCTGCTTACACATTTTTTACAGGATTACCTAATTATACAGGTACACTTCAAGCAGGTACACCTTATACTGTAAACGTTTCTGTAGGTACTTTTGGAAGTCAAAATGTAGCGGTTTGGATTGATTATAATGACGATGGAGTATTTGCTACTTCTGAAAGAGTTGGATATTCATCTGGGGCTATTGCAGCTAATGGTTCGGCTTCTTTTTCTATCACTTTAGCATGTAATCCTCCATTAGGTACGCATAGAATGAGAGTAAGAGATGTATGGAACTTAGGAGGTGTTAATATCGATCCTTGTGCTACATACGGTTATGGTGAAACGGAAGACTATAATGTAACAGTAACAGCTGCTGCAGCTTGTCCTCAACCATCAGCATTAGTAGTTACTAATCTAACAGGAACAACAGCAACATTAGGTTGGACAGCTGGTTGCGTGGAAACCTCTTGGAAAATTTATTTGACAACAGCAGGCAGTCCAGCACCGACTACACCAACCTATTTTAGTACTGTAAATCCATTTGTTGTTACTGGTTTGACGCCAGGAACGGCATACGATTTTTATGTAAGCGCTGATTGTTTAACAAATGGAACGAGCTTGTTGACTGGTCCGTTCTACTTTAGAACATCGCCAGCTAATGACGAATGTGCCGGTGCAGTTCAATTAACAGTAGGTACTGTTTTTGCAGATAATGCAGTAACAGGAAGTAATGTAGCTGCAACAGATTCAAATCCACCTGCACCAGGTTGTGCAAGTTATTTGGGTGGAGATGTTTGGTATAAAGTTACTGTTCCAGTTTCTGGTAATATAACTATTGAAACAAATCCGTCTCCATTAAGTATTATTTCTGATACAGGATTAGCAGTTTACAGTGGAACTTGTGGTGCTTTGAGTCTTGTTTCTTGTGATGATGATTCTAGTGCAAGTGGAAATTTTTCGTTGATTTCTTTAACTGGTAGAACACCAGGAGAGGTTTTATATGTTAATGCATGGGATTATGGAAATGATAATTTTGGTCAATTTCAAATTTCTGCTTACGATTGTTCGTCGAATGCTCCAGCTCCTACAGGAGATGCCGTTCAGGTGTTTTGTAACGCAGCAACAATAGGTGATTTATATGTTGATGGTACGAATATTCAATGGTATGCAGCAGCTACTGGAGGAACTCCTTTGGCTTCGACCGATGCTCTAGTGAACGGTACTACTTATTATGCATCTCAAACCGTTGATTGTGAAAGCTATGCTCGATTTGCAGTAACTGCTACAGTTTCTTCTTATCCTGTTTTTACCAATGCCACAGCAACTACTTGTGATGATGATACTGATGGATTTGCTACTTTTGATTTGACAGCTAGTAATGCAGATGTTACTTCAGAAACAGGGGTTACATTCGAATATTATACAGATTATTTTGAGGCTGATAGCGGAATTAATCCTGTTGTAAATCCTACTGCTTTTGTGGGAGCATCATCTCAAATTGTATATGTTAAAATTATTAATGCTGCTGGTTGTTATAGTATTGCTGAATTAGCCTTAACGGTTACAACTACATTAGCGCCAACAGGAGATGCTGCTCAAACGTATTGTACAGCAAATACACTTGCTGATATAGTAGTTACTGGTACTGCAATAACTTGGTATGATGCGGCTACTGCTGGAACTGTTTTACCATCTTCAACAGTTTTAGTTTCGGGAACTACTTATTATGCTTCACAGACTGAAAATTCATGTGAAAGCGGTGCTCGTTTAGCAGTTACCGTAACAGAGAATTGTCCGTTTTCAGGTTGTTTGAATGATCCTAATGGACAATATCCATTTTTTACTTCATTCACGCCTGCTTGTATTGGACTACCTCAGGCTATTGCTACCGATTGTTATGCAGGAGAATACTCTATGGTAAATGTGACTTTAGGAGAAACTTATATTTTCTCAAGCTCTATCAATACGGATGTTATTACAATTGGTGACGATACGGGTACAACAATATACACTTACGGATTTGGTTCAGTAACTTGGACATCTACACTTGCAGGTCAAGTTAGATTCTATACGCACGCTGATACTAATTGTACCGATAATCAAGATACTAGAACAAGAGCTGTGCAATGTGGAACTATTATTCCAGCCCCAGCTAATGACGATTGTAGTGGAGCAAGTGCTTTAACACCTGGTGGTGTGTTTAGTGATTATCCACAAGTTGGAACTAACTTAGGTGCAACAGCTTCTACAGGTGTAGCAGATCCAACCTGTTCTTCTTATTCAGGTGGAGATGTTTGGTATAGTGTTGTCGTTCCTGCTTCAGGAAGTATTACTTTTGAAACACAAAGTGATGGATCAAGTGCTATTACTGATACAGGTATTGAAGCGTTTTCAGGTTCTTGTGGTTCATTAACATCTATTGGATGTAATGATGACACTAACACAGATACATTCTCGCTATTATCTTTAACTTCTTTAACTCCAGGATCAACGGTATATTTGAGAGTTTTTGATTATGGTAATACTGAATTCGGAACCTTCCAAGTTTCTGCTTATGATGGTTCATTGGCAACCAATACTTTTGATAATTCTAAATTCAATTACTATCCTAACCCAGTTAAAGATGTCTTGAACTTAAGCTATTCTCAAAATATTAGTAAAGTTCAGATTATGAATGTTTTAGGTCAAGAAGTGCTTGTTAAATCGGTGAATGCCAATCAAAGTCAAGTTGATATGTCAAATCTTCCTTCTGGAACCTATTTAGTAAAAGTGACTTCGGATAATCAAGTTAAAACGATTAAAGTAGTTAAAGAATAAGTATTTCTTATTTAATAATAATGAAAAAGTCCTGCTTCGGCGGGACTTTTCTTTTATAGAAACAGTATCTTTGTTAAAATTTTTTCAGAATGTATTTTTCAATTATTATTCCTGTCTATAATAGACCCGACGAAATAAACGAACTATTAGAAAGTATGCTCCTCACTACCTATAAGAGCGACTTTGAGATTGTAATTGTAGAAGATGGTTCGACCTTGACTTGCGAAGACGTCATTCAAAAATACACTGATAAACTCACCATTTCCTATTATTTTAAATCCAATTCGGGACCCGGTGATTCTAGAAATTATGGTATGAAAAAAGCCAAAGGTGATTATTTTATCATTTTTGATTCCGATTGTATTATTCCAAATCAGTATTTATCAGAAGTTGATAAAGAATTAAAGGCCCATTATGTCGATTGTTTTGGTGGACCAGATAAAGCTTTAAAGTCTTTTTCAAATATTCAAAAAGCTATAAATTTTGCGATGACTTCTTTTTTAACCACTGGCGGAATTCGAGGCGGTTCGGAAAAAATAGATAAATTCCAACCCAGAAGTTTCAATATGGGAATTTCTAAAAAAGCTTTTGAAGCCTCCAAAGGTTTTGGCAATATTCATCCAGGTGAAGATCCCGATTTGTCTATAAGGTTATGGAAATTAGGTTATGAAACCAGATTGTTTTCTTCTGCATTTGTCTATCATAAGCGAAGAATAGATTGGGATAAATTCAGTATCCAAGTTTCAAAGTTTGGAAAAGCACGTCCTATATTGAATTCTTGGTATCCAGAATATAAGAAATTAACTTACTGGTTTCCGTCGCTTTTTGTCATCGGATTTGTGGTGTCATTCGCCTTATTGTTTGTCTTGTTTGATTGGGCATTAAAATTCTATTTCCTCTATTTTAGTATAATATTCATCGTTTCTAGTATTCAAAATAAAAATCCATTAATTGGACTATTATCCATTGTTGCAGTATGGAAACAATTTTTTGGATACGGAATTGGTTTTCTAACCTCATTTTATAAAATAGCTGTTTTAGGAAAAAAACCACAAGAAGCATTTCCAGAACTTTTTTTTAAAGTAAGTGCCGTTGAAGAAAACTATGAAAGAAGTATGTTTACTTCTGCTCAAAAAGATGCACCAATACAAAAGTCTGTAGAAAGAGTGGTCGATAAAATTATTACACCAATTCAAAAATTAGTGGAACCCGTTTCAGTGAAAACTAAAATTATTGGTTTGACTGGCGGAATAGGTAGTGGTAAAACGGCTGTGGCCAATTATATACAATCTAAAGGCGTACCTGTTTATATCTCCGATTTGGAAGCAAAAAAAGTAATGGAGTTTCCAGAAATTATAGCACAAATCACTACTGCTTTCGGTACCGAAATGTTAGACGATAAGGCAACATTGAACCGCGATAAACTTGCTTCTATTGTTTTTAATGAACCTGAAAAATTAAAACAATTGAATGCAATTGTGCATCCAGCCGTAAAAAAGCATTTTGAGAATTGGATTAAGCAACATCAAAAATTCCCAATAATTGTTAAAGAAGCCGCTATCCTTTTTGAAAGCGGAAGTTACAAAGATTGTGATAGTATTATTACGGTTTCGGCGCCATTGGAATCAAGAATTGAGCGCGTACTTAAAAGAGATAAAACTACTAGAGAAAAAATTCTACTTCGAATTAACAACCAACTTTCTGACGAAGAGCGTATTGCAAGAAGTCAATTCGTAATTAAAAACGAAAATTTTGAAGATACTAAAAAACAAGTCGATGAAATACTCGATTTGTTGAGAAATAAATAAAAAACTTCCTCAATGTTAATGTTTGGTTAATACATTAACAGAACAATTGTTAAAATGCTAATTTTGTTGTGATGAATAAGTTTGTTTTTCGGCTTTTAGTATTGTTGATGAGCATCTCTTTATTAGGGATTATTTTTGTCCAAGTTTATTGGTTTAATACTTCATTAGAAAAAAGCGAAGAGCAATTCAAGTTTCACATCAAGCAAGTTTTAGGTAACGTATCTAAGAAGTTGCAAGAACAAGAAAAATATACGTTTTACAATAAGTATAAAAAGCTAAAAGATAGTACTGGAAAAGCACCGCAAACCCAAGATTTGCTGGAATATAAGTATTACCAACGCAATAAAAAAACAAACGAAACCATTATCTATTCCAACAGCATAATGGCCGAAGATTATGATTTGTTTTCTACGCTCTTTGATAAAAATGCAGACAGCTTAAAGGTTAAAAATTATGCCGCTAAGCGCAAAACAATGATTTTTAACAACAATTCATTCGACAATACGGGTATTCAAAATAAAGTAGTACCCGATGTTACCATTGAAAAATCAGGACCACTTGAAATTTTAGAAAATGCCCAGTTTGATATCTTTTATAAAGATATAGCCGCTAATTTTCCAATTCAAGACCGAGTTTCCAAAGAAGTATTGTTAAAAATTCTTCAAAACGAATTGAATGAATATGGCGTTAAAACACCATTTGAGTTCAATGTGTATAGCAATGGATTGGCAACTAAAATAAAATCAGAGCATTTTGCTTACGATAAAGATGCAACGTATTCGATTCCGATTTTTATAGACAATGACGGAAATAATAAATATTCTTTATTGATTTCGTTTCCACAAAAGAAGAAGTTTTTGTTCTCAGAAATTTTGGCCATAACCTTGTTATCGATAATTTTTACTTTAGTAATCATCATCGCCTACGCTAATGCCTTACACCAATTGATAAAGCAACGTCAAATTTCTGAAATTAAGACCGATTTTATCAACAACATGACACACGAGTTCAAAACGCCTATTGCAACCATTAATCTAGCTCTAGACGCCATAAAGAACCCAAAAGTGATAGAAGATAAGGAAAAGATTTTTCGCTACCTGCAAATGATTCGTGACGAAAACAAACGAATGCATGCGCAAGTAGAAAATGTGCTTCGTATCTCTAAATTAGAAAAAAAGGAACTCGATATTTCTAAAGAATCGCACAATGTGCAAGATATTATTGAAGAAGCAATTGACCACGTACATTTAATTATTGAAGATAGACAAGGAACGATAACCACTCATTTTGAAGCCAATAGAACCATAGTACTACTAAATGACGTACATTTTACTAATGTAATTGTTAATATTTTAGATAATGCTATAAAATATTCGCCAGAGGCACCCGTTATAGATATATATACCGAGAATATTAAAGATTTTATTCTCATCAAAGTCAAAGATCATGGCGCTGGAATGACCAAAGTCGCTCAAAAGCGAATTTTTGAAAAATTCTACCGCGAACACACTGGAGATTTGCACAACGTTAAAGGCCACGGATTGGGCTTAGCATACGTCAAACGAATTGTAGAAGATCATAATGGTCAAGTTTTTGTAGAAAGTGAAAAAGGAAAAGGAAGTACGTTTATTATAAAAGTCCCATTGATAAATTAAACAAAATTATGGAAAACAAAAAAATATTATTAGTCGAAGATGACCAAAACTTTGGTGCCATTCTCAAAGATTATCTGATGCTAAACGACTTTGAAGTCGTTCTAGCAAAGAATGGTATGGAAGGTTTTGAGAAATTCAAAAAAGACACTTACGATTTATGTATTCTGGATGTCATGATGCCCTATAAAGATGGGTACACATTAGCCAAAGAAATCCGTGAAAAAAATAAAGAAGTACCTATCGTATTCTTAACGGCCAAAACCATGAAAGAAGACGTTCTAAAAGGATACAAAGTGGGTGCCGATGATTACCTAAATAAACCGTTTGATTCAGAAGTATTATTGATGAAAATCAAAGCCATCATGCAACGCAAATCCTCTGAAACCAAAGCCGAAAACGTACAATTTGAATTCCAAATCGGTAAATTCCACCTAAATTCTAAATTGCGTTTTCTAACGTTTCCTGGTAACGAACCAATTAAGTTATCACCTAAAGAAAACGAATTGCTAAAAATGCTAGCGCTGTATGTAGAAGATTTGATGCCAAGAGAATTAGCGTTAACCAAAATTTGGAGAGACGATAACTATTTTACTTCTAGAAGTATGGACGTATATATTGCCAAATTAAGAAAATACCTTAAAGACGATCCAGGTGTAGAAATTCTAAACATTCATGGTGAAGGATTTAGATTAGTTGTTAAAAAATAAACAGAAAGCTCCAAGAAATTGGGGCTTTTTTTATGAGAAGCTCTTTCCAGCTTTCCGTTCCAATCTTTATAAACCTGACGGATTTATAAAGGATTTCCTCTACAATCTGGGCTAGGGTACTATGAATACTAAGATATTTGTATCACAAATTCAAAAAAAGTCTTCGTGAAAGCAAATAAAATAATTTGTGATAATCTGTGAAATCTGTATTTTAACTATACCTCCAATTCCAAGGCAAAACAAACTTTTCCATCTTTCGATATAGTAAACAAGGATTCGTTTTTTGAAATTTGAATACACTCTTTTTCCGAAAGTTCTTTCATAAAATTCATGTCAAACGCTTTGATTTTTTGAGATAATATTATTTCTGAATCTACTAAATCCAAACACCATTCTAAGTATTTTACGTTGTTAGCATGATTCACAATGTCCAGATCCGACAATTGCACGACACGTTCTGCAACCAATTCCAGTTTTTGTTGAATGTCAATTTTAGAAAATGTCTTTTCCGTTGCGGTCATACTAGGGTATTTCTCAAAATGTTCGTGGGGTAACGCCAAGGCTTCTGGTCGTCTTTTCTCGGTATTGAAAACAGCCCAAAATGTTTCACAGCCAACCAATTTTTCATCTCCCAAATACACCTCTAAACAACGGTTGGAACGCGAATTTTCGAGGGAATTAATCCAAGTTTTAATCGTGATTTTATCTTTCCACTTGGGTAAACGCTTAATTTCAACGCGCATCTTACTCAACACCCAGGCCTGATTAAACTCTTGCATATCACTAAAACTAATGCCGCCAATTTCCGAATGGGCTGCTGCGGTTAATTGCAAAAGATTGCACAATTCGGTATATTTTAAATAGCCATTTGGGTAGCATTGCAAAAAATTAATGTCCCATTCTTTGGTTAAAATAGACGTGAAATTTGGTGAAATAGGCATATAAATAATTAAGTATTATGAATTATTTTTTGGATAGCCTCTATAATAACTTCCTTGTTTATCAAATAATCAAACCAAATTGCATTTTCAGTACGTTTAAACCATGTCAATTGACGTTTGGCAAATCGGCGTGTGTTTTTTTTGATTTCTTCAATGGCCAATTCTAATGAAGCTTTTCCATCAAAGTAGTCGAACAGTTCGCGATAGCCAACGGTTTGTAGGGCGTTTAATTCTTTATTTGGATATAATTTTTCAACTTCTGCCAATAAGCCTTCTTGAATCATCAAGTCAACACGTTGGTTGATTCGGTCGTACATGATTGCCCTTTCGGCTTCTAAACCAATAACAATTGGGGTAAAATTTCGATTGTTTTTCTTCTGTTTCAAGAACGAAGAATAGGGTTTTTCAGTACCGATACACACTTCTACAAAGCGTTTCATGCGTTGCGGATTTTGTAGTGTTTGTGGGTTTTCACTTTGTAATTTAATGTAGTAATCAGGATCTAATTCTTGCAACTTTTGTTGTAAATAGACGATGCCTCCTGTATCAAAATCGGTATTAATTTGTTCTCGAACACTCGAATCCATATCTGGGAAATCATCAAAGCCTTTCAAAACCGCATCTACATACAAACCCGAACCGCCGACCATGATTTGGATGTTGTTTTTTAAGAACAATTGGTTAAGTTGGGTTACTGCTTCTTTTTCAAAATCACCCACAGAATACGATTCGAAAATTGATTTGTTTTGAATAAAATGATGAGGTGCTCCAGCCAATTCATCATCAGTAGGAACGGCCGTACCAATTTTCATTTCTTTATAAAATTGACGGCTGTCGCACGAAATAATATCACATCCAAAATGTTGTGCCAAGGCAATGCTTAAGGAAGTTTTTCCTATGGCTGTTGGTCCGATGATGGTGATGAGATAGTTCATTTTTTTTCTTTCAAAATTCTTTGTCCATTTGTTCAACCTTCAATTTTGAATACCGAACGTTAATTTTGAAGCGATTATCCTAGCCCCGATAGCAGTGAAAATCCTTTTATTGCTTGGAAATCAGCCCCATTTTTTAAAAACTTTTGGCAATAAAAGATTGCAACGGATAGCGGGAATAGCTGCTAAAAAAATTAAAATTTTAATACTTTCATGACTTTGTTTTTTTTCAAATAATTCTGAATTATTTGACGCGTATCACGGTTATTTTGCATCGGAATAAGAATGTTTTTCAACACTTCAATATTGTTTATTTGGTAATTCAAATCGTAAAAACAATAGCCTTTGTAAATGCCGTTTTCGATTAAAATGGCACTGCGTTCGTTCACGGTTCTGCCTCGATCAACAATCACTAAATTGTTGTTATTGAACGCCATTTCGTTAATAAATTCTTCAACACGTTGGTTATATGTTTCGGGTGTTTCTTTGCCCAAACACGCGCCGTTGCATTCTTTTATTTTGTGTTGAAAACAGCCGTTTTGTGTTTCATATAAACCGTTTAATTTTTGACACAAATTGTGTTTTTCAGTAATTCGGTACAAGGCATTTTTTCCTTCTTGCAGGGACGTGTAGGACGTGATTTCTTTTTTTCTGCCGTCGGCTTTTTCCAATCTTAAATTGAGGTAGCCGTTTTCATCTACAAAGTCATATAACGCCCATTGAAAAATGCTTTTACGTTGTGCTCGATTGTAAATGGGTTTGTTGATTTTGATTTCTTCACTTTCTTTCAACAAAGCCACCAATTCACTACCGGTTTCTTCATAAGTCACGGCAAAAACTTCAACCTGAATCTTCTTACTTTTATTAGCACTTCCTGTAAAATGCTGGTTGACACGCTTTTTGATGTTCTTGCTTTTGCCAATATAAATCAAATCGCCTTTTTCGTTGTGCATATAATAAATGCCTGTTCTACTCGGAAGACTTTCAACGATATCTAGTAATTTCGGGGTTAATCCGCTTTTGATTTCGGCTTTAATGGAACTGATGAGAATTTCTTTTTCGGTGTCTTTGGCCAATAACATTTTGAACAACTTTACTGTTGCCATGGCGTCACCGCTCGCACGATGCCGGTCTGCCATTGGAATTCCGAGGGCACGAACTAATTTTCCTAAACTGTAAGAAGCTTGTCCCGGAATTAATTTTTGAGATAATTCAACGGTACACAACGTCGGTTTTACAAAATCATACCCCAAACGATTGAATTCCGTTCTTAAAATGCGATAATCAAATGACGTGTTGTGTGCTACCAAAATGCAACCTTCGGTAATTTCGATGATGCGTTTGGCAACTTCATAAAACTTGGGAGCACTTCGCAACATGGCATTGTTGATTCCAGTCAATTTCACCACAAACGGCTGAATTGGCTTTTCGGGATTGACCAGGCTAATGAATTGATCGATTACTTCATGACCATCAAATTTATAGATGGCGATTTCTGTAATTCCTTCTTCATTAAATTGACCACCAGTGGTTTCTATGTCAAGTATTGCGTACAATTGAGTGATTAGTAATTAGTCGTTAGTGATTAGTGAAAGTCTTTGCTCTAGTTTCTATGTTCTATTATCGTGTTCCAAAGATACTACTTCCAATCCGAACCATCGTACTGCCACATGCAATGGCAAGTTGGTAGTCGCCAGACATACCCATGGATAGGGTTTCAAGTTTCAAGTTTGGAGTTTCAAGTTGGTTGTGGTGATCAAAAATAGTTTTCAAATGTTGAAATTCACGTTTTATTTGCGCTTCATTATCGGTAAATGTAGCCATTCCCATCAAACCTACCACACGAATATTTTCAAAAGTTTTGAACTCTTCAGAAGCTAGTAATTCTTGTAATTCCTTTTCATCCAATCCAAATTTGGTGTCTTCTTCGGCAATGTGAATTTGCAACAAACAATCTATTTTTTTGCGCCATTTCACTGCCAATCGGTTGATTTCTTTCAATAATTTCAAACTGTCTACGCCATGAATCAATTTCACATACGGAATCATGTATTTCACTTTGTTGGATTGTACGTGACCAATCATGTGCCACTGAATGTCTTTGGGCATTTGTTCCCATTTTTCGGTCATTTCTTGGATTTTGTTTTCTCCAAAAATGCGTTGTCCAGCGTGGTATGCTTCCATTAAATCGGAAACTGGTTTGGTTTTGGAAACCGCTACCAACGTCACAGACTTGGGAAGTTGTGATTTTATTTGAAGTAAATTTTCTTTTATTGACATTATAAATGGGTGTCTATTTTCTTTCGTCTATTTTCTAAAAATTACAATTCATATACCATTAATCCACTTCGAAACTTTGGTTCAATATACGTACTTTTAGGAGGCATAATCAAATGGTTGTCTGCCAAGGCTTTTATTTCTGAAATATCAGATGGAAAAAGCATGAATCCAATTTCAAATTCGCCTTCGTCTACCAATTCTTTAATCGTTAAAATGGATTGCTTTCCAGGAATGTATTCGATGCGTTCGTCATTGCGTAAATCTTCAATTCCCAAAATAGGCTGCAGTACTTTATCGTATAAAATTTGAGCATCAAGATTTTCTAAAAGCGATGGATTATTATTTTGCTTCAGTTCGCTATCGCTCGAGCCTAATTTATAAAAAAGGGCATAAAAATTTCCGTCTAAATACATTCCGAATTCAAACTTGCCTTGCGGTTTCCACAATTCTTGTTCTTTCGTTTTGATGATAAAATGTTCCGACAATAGCTCTAAAAAAGCATCTTTGGAATGCCTGTTCAAATCGCGGATGATTCGGTTGAATTCATAAATTTTTACATTACTTTCTGCGATCAAAAAACTCATAAAATACTTTAAGTGTTCGTTGCCTAAATGTTGATTTTGGTCGTACAAAAGCTCTGCAGACGCCGAACGATGGTGCCCATCAGCAATATACAATTCGGGAATGTTTTCAAATTGTTCTTCCAACCATCGAATTTCGTTGATATTATCTACTTTCCAAAGCGTATGTTTTTCTTTATTGGTGGTCGAAAAATGATAAATGGGTTGTTCTTTTTTCTTTTCCGAAATCCAATTATTAATGGCTGTTTTGTCGGGATAAGTAATTAAAACAGGCTCGGTATTGAATTCGGTTTGATGCAAATAATCTTTGAATAATTCGACACGATATTGCAACGTATCTTCGTGTTTTTTGATGATGTTATTCTTGTAATCGGCAATAGAAGTTCCAGCTATAATTCCGGTAAACAACTGCGTTTTGGTTTGAATTTCATACACAAAAAACGAAGCGTTTTCATCGGCTACAAAAATGCCATCGTTTTTAAAATCTTGATATTTATGCGCTACACCTTTAAAACGTTTGTCTAATGTGATTTTTTGCGAATGCACGTAAGCCGGATTAATCACGTGCAAAAACGAATACGGATTGAAATTCAACCATGCAGCGAGTTCTGCCGGCGAGTAATCGTCGTAGTTTCTGCAAGTAACCAAAGCTACTTTATCGGGCGTTGGACGAACGGCTTTGAAAGGGATTATTTTGCTCATGATTTAACCGCAAAGTGCGCTAAGTTTTACACAAGGTTCGCAAGGTTTAGCGTGCTTTGCGCCATCTTTGCGAACCTTGCGGTTAATTTTATTTAAACTGTTTAGAAACTTTTTCTGCTTTTTTGCTTTCCGAATAATCATAAAAACCTTCACCCGATTTTACGCCGAGTTTTCCAGCCATGACCATATTTACCAGTAAAGGGCAAGGCGCATATTTAGGGTTTTTAAATCCGTCGTACATTACGTTTAAGATCGAAAGACAAACATCCAAACCGATGAAATCTGCCAATTGTAAGGGTCCCATTGGGTGCGCCATTCCGAGTTTCATAACCGTATCAATTTCTGTAACACCAGCCACGCCATTGTATAACGTTTCAATCGATTCGTTGATCATCGGCATTAAGATTCTATTGGCTACAAATCCGGGATAATCATTAACTTCTGTTGGTGTTTTTCCTAACTTGACGGATAAATCCATGATGATTTTCGTCACGTCGTCTGAAGTGTTGTATCCGCGAATGATTTCTACCAATTTCATAATTGGCACTGGGTTCATAAAGTGCATTCCGATAACACGTTCTGGATGCACTACTTGTGCAGCAATTTGGGTTATAGAAATAGAAGAAGTATTGGTGGCTAAAATCACATTATGGTCGCATACTTCACTTAATTGTTTGAAAATGTTTAATTTAAGTGTCACATTTTCAGTGGCTGCTTCTACCACTAAATCGGTTCCCACTACGCCATCTTTGATGTCGGTGTAAGTGATAATGTTTCCGATGGTTTTGTGTTTGTCTTCTTCAGAAATCGTTCCTTTGGCTACCATTCTATCAAGGTTGGAAGCTATGGTTGCCATTCCTTTTTCTAGAGATTTTTCAGAAATATCAATTAATTTTACGGTAAAACCGCTTTGAGCAAAGGTGTGAGCAATTCCGTTGCCCATCGTTCCTGCACCAATTACAGCTATTGTTTTCATTAGGTTTGTTTAGTTTGTTTTAATATGTTTTTAGTATAGGAAAAAAGAAATATGGCTCCAAACAGAAGAACCATTAATTTATTATTATTCCAGTTTTGATAGGCATAATAAATGAGAAAAATAATACTCAAGTATTCTAAAATTTTGAAAAAAGCATTAAGTAGGTTTTGTGTTTTTATTGGAAAATTATTCCAAACGGTATGTAAAAAATATTTAACAAACCATGCTAAACACAAAAATCCAAAAACCAATAATCCTAAGACAGAAACTTGTCGTTCAGTACTATTTTCATCAAATAAAGAATTTTTTAAAAAGTAAATCAAATAAATTACAACAGAAAAATACAGAATTATTTTGGTTATTCTGGTACTTTTATAAATCGAATTTAGTATGAAATCTTTTCTAGTCATTTTACAAGCTTTCCATCGAATCAATAATCATATACGCCACACGCAAGGCTTCCGTGCCGTCTTCTAAAGTCACAATAGGAGTGGTATTGTTGTTAATTGCATCAGCAAAAGTTTCCAATTCATCTAAAATAGCATTGTTGGGAGCCACGTCAGGATTAGCAAAATAGATTTGCTTTTTCTCGCCTTCTGCATTTTGTAAAATCATATCAAAATCACCTGGAACTTCGGGTGCTTCTTTCATTTTTACGACTTCACAAATTTTATCCAAATAATCTACCGAAATGTAAGCGTCTTTTTGAAAGAAACGCGACTTGCGCATGTTTTTCATCGAAATTCTGCTCGAAGTAATATTAGCCACACAGCCGTTTTCAAATTCAATTCGAGCATTAGCAATATCAGGTGACTGACTCAGAACCGAAACGCCACTGGCATGAACCGCTTTTACTTTCGATTTAACCACACTCAAAATAGCATCAATATCGTGAATCATCAAGTCTAAAACAACCGGAACATCAGTGCCACGCGGATTGAATTCGGCCAAACGATGCGTTTCAATAAACATCGGATTTTCAATCATGTTTTTTACGGCGATGAATGCTGGGTTGAAACGCTCTACGTGTCCAACTTGTCCTTTAACATTGTATTCTTTGGCTAGAGCAATGATTTCTTCGGCTTCTTCAACTGTGGTTGCAATGGGTTTTTCAATAAAAACATGCTTGCCACTTTTAATCGAAACCTTAGCGCATTTGTAGTGCGAAAGGGTAGGTGTTACAATATCGATAACATCTACCGCATGAATCAATTTGGCAATAGTATCGAATTGTTTGTATCCAAATTCGGCCGCAATTTTGGCGCCATTTTCTTGATTTTCATCATAAAAACCAACCAATTCATATTTTTCAGATTGTTCTAACAACCGTAAGTGTATTTTTCCGAGGTGACCGGCACCTAAAACGCCAACTTTAAGCATAAAAAAAGTATTTTCAACAAAAATAAGATATTTGTTCCAAGTTTTAAGGTATCGCTTTCAAGTTTTTTTTGGAAATTGGAATTTGTTTTTTGGTTTTTTTACGTCTATTTTTACACCAACAAATTACCACCCAAATTGAAAGATACGAATAAGCACCAAGGACTTCGAAATCAACTGGCTAAATTGCTGGAAGAAAAAGGAATAACGGATAAAAATGTGTTGGAAGCTATTAAAAAGATTCCACGTCATTTGTTTCTCAATTCTAGTTTTGAAGATTTTGCGTATCAAGACAAAGCTTTTCCTATTGCGGCGGGCCAAACCATTTCACAGCCCTACACCGTTGCCTTTCAAAGCCAGTTATTGGAAGTAAAAAAAGACCATAAAATACTTGAAATCGGAACAGGAAGCGGTTATCAAACTGCTGTTTTGTGTCATTTGGGCGCCAAAGTGTATTCTGTAGAACGCCAAAACGAATTGTTTAAAATTACTTCGTTGTTGTTGCCAAAATTAGGAATCCGTCCTAAACATTTATCTTTTGGAGACGGTTATAAAGGTTTGCCCAATCATGCTCCATTTGATAGTATTATCGTTACGGCAGGTGCACCAATCATTCCGCAACCTTTGATGGCACAATTAAAGATTGGTGGCAGGTTGGTCATTCCTGTTGGTGAAAAAGACCAAATTATGACAATGCTCATTCGTAAAAACGAAACGCAATTTGAAAAGCATGAATTTGGCGATTTCAAATTTGTTCCCTTATTAGAAAATAAGAATTAATATATTGAATTCGAATAGAATTAGTATATTGTCGTTCTAAAAAATCAAACCCTATAGATTAATGAAAAAAATCATTGCCATTTGCGTACTGTTTGTGAATGTTGCTTTTGCACAAACTAGTGAGAAAAAAGTTTGGGATTTATTGTTAGCCAATAAGCGTGAAGAAGCCCGAAAACTTTTTGATAAAGATTTGAAAGCCAAAGAAGAAACCAACGTCGACTACCTTTTATTAGATGCTATGTTGGAATATGAATCGGGACGTTTGGCTTTTGACGACGAGTATGTTGTAAAGTTTATCAAAGCCTGTAAACAAAAAGAATATTTGTACCCAGTTTGGTACAAACCTTACATAATGGACAATGCTAGTTCTAGTGGGTATAATGATTTTACGTATAAAAAAATAGACCTTTTAGCCGCTTCCGAAGTTTTTGGAAAAGACCCATTAGTACTTTATTTCAAAGCCATTTGCGACCGTAGAAGAAAAGATGAAGCTGGATTTGCAGCTAACATAAAGAAATTGAATGCTATCCAAGATTGGCAGTATTGTGGTGTCTTTGAAAATTTAAACGATAGTGGTTTAGAAACTGAATACGAACCAGAAATTTATGCCAAAAACGACAAACTTTTTGATGCGAATAGCAACGGTAAAATCGGCTGGTATATTCCGGTAGATAAACAAGCAGAAGGGTATCATTTTTACAGCAATGAATCGGAGTATGGTGACGGAATTATCTATTCGCAAGTGTTTATTGATTCACCTTCGGATAAAGATGTTGTGGTGAATTTTGGGACGAGCTCTTCCATCAAAATCTTTGTAAACGATGTTGAAATTTATGTAAATAATATGGCAGAACATACCGATTTGAATGCGTATCGCGTCAAATTCAAATTGGCAAAAGGAACCAATCGATTGTTGGTAAAACTTTCCACACAATCTAACAATGATAACTTTTTTGTTTCCTTAACAGACGAAGCTGGAATGGTTTTTTCTGATTTGACTTATGCAAATACTTATAAACCCTACAACAAATCGACGCTTGAACAATTGAATCCGATTGAAATCAATCCTGATTTTGAAAATTATTTCAAAGATATGATTGCCAAAAATCCGGATAATGTATTGTACAAAATTTTGTTGTTTAATTCGTATTCTAACAACAGTAAAAACGACGAAGCAAATGATGTGATTGAGGAATTGATTAAAAAATATCCTAAGTCATCGTTGATTCAAGTTATGCTAATGACTAATTATTCGAACAAAAAGGAAACTCAAAAAGTAGAAGAGATTTCGAAAAATATGGAAGTCAACGACGAAAATTATTATTACAATATTTTAAATAAAATTCAAGATCAAGAATGGCTTACCAGTACTAATATTGTTGAGTTAGAAAAGTTTCGTGAGAAAACAGTCATCATAAAATCGGATATGATTACTACGTTGTTCGACTTTATTCTTGCCTCTAGAAAATCGGACGTGAATTTGATGCTTGAAAAAGTAGATCTTTTGTTTTCGAAATCCAATAATAATGAGTTCTATATTACTACATTTTCGGGTATTTATGAACAATTGAAAAACGACAAATCCAAAGCCATTACGATGCTTGAAAATTTGGTTGCCAAAAAAGAAAATTTCACGGCTTTAAATCAGCTAAAAAGATACTATAAAGACGCTAATAGAAAAGAGGATGTAGAGAAGATGGTGCACGATGTGAGCAACAAATATACTTATTCTAACGATTTAAGATCTGATTACATTGATCTTTTAGTGGATGATAAAAAGTACAATGATGCTTTAGTAGAAGTAGATAAAGCGTTGGCTAATTTCCCTTATTCGTTCACACTTTTACAGAAAAAAGGAACTATTTACAACAATTTAAACAACATCAAAGAAGCTGAAAAATATTTCAGAGAATCGCTATTGCACAATTCAGGAAACAGTTCGTTGCGCAAGCAATTGTATGACATTACTAAAACACCTGATGAAATTGAAGAAGTGGCAACGAAAGACATTTATAAAGTAATCAAACAAAGACGCAATTCCACCTTAAAAGGCGATTTTGGGGTAACTACTTTGTTGGATGAATACATCGTAAATATCTTACCAGAAGGCGGAAGAAAATCTAAAGTGACCTATTTATATGAAATCACTTCCGAAAAAGGAATTGAAGAAATGAAAGAATACAACATTCAATCGTATAGCAATACCGTTTTAAAATCGGAAATTGTAAAGCAAGACGGAACAATTGTTCCAGCAGAAGAAGGCGATGGTACGTTAGTATTCACCGATTTGAAAATTGGCGATGTGATCTACATACAATACGAGCGCTATGAAAACTCGTATGGTAGATTCTATAAAGATTTTGATTTATCGTGTTATTTCAATAGTTATTACCCAGCAGTTGAAGCAATTTTCGGATTTATTTATCCTCCGGGAACTGAGTATATTTCCGATTTTATCAACGGAACGGTTCCGGCAACGACCAAAAAAGTCAACAATAAAACGTGTATGATTTGGAAAAGATCTAACGTTCCTGCGATGGCTTTGAATGAGGCTTATGCACCTAATTTTAGTGATCTTACTAACACTATTCGCGTGAGTACGATTAAAACATGGAAAGAAATTTCTAATTGGTATTCAGATTTAGTGAAGAAAAATTTGAAATTAGATAAAATCACTAAAAACACTTTTGCCGAAATTTTTCCTAAAGGTGTAGCTGGAATTCCGCAAGAAGAAATTGCCAAAAAAATCTACTCGTATATTGAAAATAACATCAAATACAGTTCGTTAGATTTCAGACAAAGTGGGTATGTTCCGCAAAAACCATCCAAAACCATTACGACTAAATTAGGAGATTGTAAAGACGTTTCTACCTTGTTTGTTGCCTTGTCACAATTGGCAGGATTGAAAGCTAACTTGGTTTTAGTAACTACCAACGACAACGGATTTACTTCGATGTTGTTGCCGTCTAACGATTTCAATCATTGTATTGTAAAAGTGAGTATCGACAACAAAGAATATTTCTTAGAATTAACCGATAAATATTTGCCGTTTAAAGCGCTTCCGAGCAGCTTGTATCATGCCAATGCTTTGGTAATATCGTTTGATAAAGCTGAAAATGAAAAATCTAAAATCATCGCAATTCCATTTGATAATGCCTTAAGAAATATTTCAAAATCGTCTACAGTGGTGACTATTGATGAAAAATCAAAAAACTTTGTCAATACCTTTACGGTTGAAGGAGCCAACAAATCGTATTACAATGAATTGTTCTCAGACGCCACTACAGAAGACGTTCGCAAGAAAAAGATAGAAGAAGATTACAATGCAAAATTGAAAAAAGTAGTTTCGTTGCAATCGTCTAAAATCATTAAAAATGAGATGTACGATAAAGACATTACGTTTGAAACGCAGTTCACCATTTCAGAACGCATACAAACCGTTGGAAACCTAAAAATCACCGATGTTCCATTATTAGATAATGTATATACAAGAGATATCATTGCTTTAGAAACTCGAAAATACGATATTGATTATTTTAGTTATGAAACGACTAATGAATACGATTCAGAAGTAATTTTGAATGTGGCTGCCGATAAGAAATTTACCGAATTACCTGAAAGTAAATCGTTTACTTTTAAAGGTCATAAATATCAAATTTCTTTTGAATTGGTGAAGCCAAACTCACTCAAAGTAACGCGTAAGGTTACCTTGAATTGGGACAAAATTTCGGTTGCCGATTATCCAGAGTTTAAGAAGTATGTAGACGATGTGATTGCCGCAGAAGAGCAAATCGTCGGATTCAAATAAAAACAAAGCCCATCTCATTTAGATGGGTTTTTTTATGGTATTACAAATTACTTAGTTTGTTTTTTAAATTGTCTATTTCCGATAAGATGGCGGCCATTTGAATTTCTTTATCGTTGTTTTTCAATTCGATACCTTTTTCTTTTAGAATTTCGGTAATAGCTTGTATCGATTGGGTGTTAAAATCTACCCGATTTAGAAGTTTTTGTTTATACCATGCGACTAAAATAGTATCGAGATCAATTTCAAGAAAAGCAGCTAATGTTTTAATTTGTTTTTCGGTTGGAATGCGTTGACCGTTTTCAAATTTGCTGATTAATGCTTGATCGATATTAGTAATTTCGGCGAGTTCACGCGTTCTAATACTCTTATTTTCCCTCGCATTTTTTAAAAGATCTTTCATATAGGAAAAAATTAAAACGATTTTTTTATCCTATCCAAATCACGTTTGGTATCGTTTTCTTTTAAAGTTTCGCGTTTGTCAAAAGTTTTTTTACCGCGTGCCAATCCAATTTCGAGTTTGGCTAAGCCTTTTTCATTGGTAAACAATCGAAGTGGAATGATGGTCAACCCTTTAGTTTCCACACTTCGGGCAAGCGATTTTAATTCGCGTTTGTTTAAAAGCAATTTGCGTTCGCTTCTCGATTTGTGATTGAATTGATTTCCGAAAGCATATTCTTCAACATAGGTATTGATGGCAAATAACTCACCATTATTAAATTCACAAAAACTTTCGGCTATTTGCGCTTTCCCGAGTCGGATGGATTTAATTTCTGTTCCGGTTAACACAATACCTGCCGTGAAGGTTTCAATTATTTCATAATCAAACCGTGCTCTTTTATTAAGTATGTTGGCCGTTTTTATCATTCTGAGGCAAATGTACTAACAAAATAATGAAACAAAAAGTAAAATTATTTAGTGTCAAAAAAAATTTCAAACAATGATATATGTCAGTTTTTAAGTAGATTCTTGACAATAAATTTGTCGTATAATTTTAAAACTAAAACAAAATGAAAAAAATTTTATTAGTTGCAGCGATAGCTTTATTTGGGTTAACTGCAAATGCACAAGAGAAAAAAGAAAGTAAAGGATTAGAAGGAGTATGGTGGGTTTCTGGACAACTTCAGTTTGGTTCATCTAAAGATGCCGCTGGAAATAAAACAGCTACTACAACGGTTCTTCCTATAGTAGGTACTTTCGTTTCTCCTGATGTAACTATCGGTTTGGGTGTTGGAAACATTGGTTCTAAATATACTCCAGTAACCGGTTCTTCTACAACAGGAAATCTTTTTGTGGTTAAACCTTTAGTACGAAAATATTGGAATATTTCTGGTGGATTGTACTTCTATGGACAAGCTGCCTTACCAATGACTTTTGGTAAAGATGCTGTAAAAACTAAAACAACAAGCGTGAGTTTAGATTTTGCTCCAGGTTTTGATTATGTAGTAAACAAATGGATGACTGTTGAAACTTCTTTTAATTTAGTAAGTATTGGTTCTACTACATCAACTCCTGATGGTGGAACAAAATCATCTACATTCGGATTTAATGCGCAGCCTATGAACACTTTGAGTGATAGAGCTTTGGGTGACTTAATGGTAGGTGTGAAATTTTTATTCTAATGTATTAGAATTATTTAGAGTTATTGGTTAGTTCCGATTCATTTCGGACGAAAAGGTCATCATTTTTAATGGTGACTTTTTTTTATATTTGCGGTATGGAAAACAACACTTCAAAAGATCCTTTACACGGAATTACATTGCAAAAAATCGTTGAACAATTGGTCGATTATTATGGGTTTGATACTTTAGGTGAATTGATAAAGATTAAATGTTTTAATGAAAATCCGAGTGTTAAATCGAGCCTTACTTTTTTACGAAAAACCCCTTGGGCACGAAAAAAGGTCGAAGAATTGTACATCAGAACATTACCAAAATTATAAAAGAAAACCCTTTCTACACGGAAAGGGTTTCTTGTTTTAGTTTTCAGCTACGCCTTTCCATTGTTTTATTTTATACGAAAAGAAAAACATCATTATAAAAATGATAGCTAGATTTACATAGAGCATGTATTCTATGTTATCTTCTAATAATCGGTACATTTTGTAATTCGCATCTTCAGTATTAATAGTAACACCACCATTGTAATTATAGTAGTTACTAAGACTTTTGCAGATAATCATGGCTAAGAAATACAATATCGGAAAAAAGGCACCATAACTCCACAGTAAAACATTCAACAAAATAGCCGAAATGGCTTTTCCTTTCTTCCTATAAATTACGAATAAGAAGTATATAAATACAAAAGTAATCATCGATGCTACACCAATTAAATACACATATTCGGAAGAGGCAACGGCACTCGTAATTCCCAAAACAATATTGAAAACACCAACAGAAACAAGGGCAATAAGCCAACTTTTACCCGATGTAACTCTAAACGAAAACAACGCAATTGACAATCCTAAAGCAAAATAAAACATAACCAAAAGCATCTCATAATTGACTAAAGGATTGGAATAGCTTTCAGAAATAATAGAGTAATTATAATTTAAGGCGCTTGCAGGGACAAAGTATTTATTATACACAATTCGTTCTTCTCCAACATATTTTATATACCGATTTATCGTATCGAATTTTTCTTCATTTTCTGGTATTGCGGCTACCGCAACCTCATTGTTGTTTGAATAATTATAATTGCTATAATCGTCTTTTTCATAGGTTGCTACTTTGTATTCTGATACAAAATTAGGGTAATGATATACCAATGCTAACCACTTTTCTTCATCGACATTTGCTATTAGTTGATGCTCTTTTGCGATTTTTAAATAGTCTGAAAACAGCGATTTCACCTTATTTTTTTCATTATTAACCAACCACGTTTTTACAGTAACTTTTCTAATAGAATCTTCTTTAGAGTTAAAAATTGAAAAGCTTTCTACATTTTTATTGAGAAGCGAATTCAATTCATATTTTTTTCCTTGGAAGACGAAATAATCCAACGGAACACTTTTTAGAGTATCATTTACTTTTATTTCTACTTCTTTTGGTTCTTGAAATGAACCTTCATAAAAAATAGAGGCTTGACTGATGATTTCACATCTTTTTTTAAGCTCTGATTCGGTAAAATAGCTTCTAATTTTTATGTTTTTTCCCGAAATGAAAGAAGCCGAAAAAGTACTTAGCAATAAACAGATGACCAATATTAATAGCCATTCTTTGAATAAGGAATTATTTTTTTTAGGATAAAACGATTTGAATGCATTGTTTTTAAAATAATAAACCAACCATAAAATTAAAATGATTATTGCCGATAAAATGCCAAAAAAGATGGTGATACTTTCATTATCACTACTGTAATTTCGCTCTGTTTCAAGAAAATTTAAGGTACCATTGTAATATCCAATTATAAAAAACAGTATGTGAAAAAGGACCAGCACTATACTAATGGGTACAATTTTTAAATTCCACAAAAGTGGTTGATGGATGAGTAAGTATTTCTGAATGTTTTTGAACATGATTTTTACGTTTTAAGATACAAAAAAGCGACGAGTTGATTTGGAGATGTTTCTAAAATATTGCAACGGAATTTTCTGTTCGATTGCCAGTTGCATAAAGTCGTAAACGGACATGCTTTCTGGAAAAGTTACAATATAAGTGCCACCATTAAATTGCAACGAAAGCATGTTTTTCTTCTCAAAAATAGCTCCTAATTCACTTTGAGCCCAATCGCTTTCAAATTCGATAACCAAATTGTTTTCGGGTACAATTTCGTTTTCAGCAGCTGCTTTTTCATGCAGGTTTTTTTGTTTTCCATGTTTTAAGAAAATGACTTGGTCAGAGGTTTTTTCAACTTCATACAATTGCTGTGAGCTCAGTACAATTCCAATGGGTCTAAAAGGCGATTTAGCAATGGCTTTAAAATCTTCTAAAACGGTTTGTTGCGCTAGAATGTCTAAGTTTGCTAAAGGCTCGTCAATCAATAAAATTTGTGGTTTACGTAGCAACATTCGAGCCAGTTCAAAACGCATTTTGTAACCCGATGACAAACTTTTCCAACTGTGATTTCTAAATTTTCGCAATCCCAATCGTGCAATTGTCAATTCAACAATCAACTCGTTTTCTTCTGGTTTGTAGCCATAACTAGCCGCTGTAAATTGTAAATTTTCAAACATTGAGCCATACCAAGTGTCGGTTCGTTGCGGAATATACACCAACTTTGTTCGTAAGTCGTATTGATTGGTACCTTCAAAATGATAATTTATCGTTCCGTTTGTAGCATATAATTCGCCGCAAAGGCACCGCAGCAATGTGGTTTTTCCATTTCCATTTTCACCAACCAAGCCCAAAATTTCACCTTGTTGCAATTCCAAGGTTATCGGACCCAATCCAAAGCTGGATGTACCATAACTTTTCTCTAAATTTTGTGTCGAAACCAGAATTTGCTTTGAAGCTGTAGGTTTTTTGCTTAGCGTAGCATACAATTCAGATAGTATTGTTTGGTATTTTTCTTTCTTAGCTTCGGTATTGTTTTCATTTTGATCGAGCCAAGTCAGAAAATCAAGTGTTTTTTTATAATGAGGTATTTCTTCTGTATCGAGTGCTAAATCAATAATCCGTTTGGTCAGAATAGAAAAGTCTTCAAACTTTAAAAAGCCCTGCAGCTCTTGGTATTGTTTTTCAAATTCGTTCATATAGTTGTTTATCTTTTGAAATTTCTTTTTAAAAGCGAATAAATAATAGTGTCCCAAAACTTACCATTCCACAATTCGTTTTCCAAAATATGGGCTTCTTTTACAAATCCGTTTTTTTGTAAAACCCGCTCCGACGCATGATTATCAGGGTCGATTACGGCTTCAATGGAGTGCATGTTTAACACGTCAAAACCGTATTCTAAAACTACTTTGATGGCTTCGGTAACGATACCTTGTCCGTTGTATTGTGGCAAAATCATGTATCCAATTTCACAGCGATGGTTTTCGGGTTGAATTCTATAATGACCGATGACTCCAATAAGTTTGGGATTTCCTTTAAGTGTAATTGCCCAATTGATGCCTACGTTAGCTTCAATTTTATCATCAATCATTTGGATGTGTTCCAACGCTTCTTCTTTGGTTGTTACTAAAGGCCTCGGAATAAATTTCATCGTTTCGGGATTGCCACGAAGCTCTAAAATTTCGTTTACATCGGTAACAGAAACACGTCTGAGAAGTAGTCTTTCGGTTTCTAAATTCTGAAAAGGATGAAAATTGATGTCTAACACAGGCTATATTTTTTGTGAATTTATAAAATTTGAATGGAGAAATGGCAATTGAAACTGCAATTTTCATTTACAACTTGTATTCCATCTTTATCGAAAAGATTTCCATTAGAGTGAATCGTGTCAGAATAACCCAACCACGGTTCGATACAGATAAACGGCGCACCAATTTTAGTCCAAATTCCTAAGTTTTTAAAATCGTCAAAAACCACTTTTAATTTCGGAAGATCATTTTCTAAAAGGGTAATTTCTTTGGATGACAATGTTTTAAAAATTAAGGCATCATTAGCAAAAGTCGAGTAGGTTAGTGGTAATTTTTTGTGGTTTAATTCAATTTCAAAAGTAGTATCGGAAACTAAATCATTTTCTAAAGTGTAACATTTTAGGGTTTCTTGCTCACTAAATGCTAGCGAATAGTGTTCAAAATCATTCGGCAAAGCAAAAGCAGGATGTGCTCCAATAGAAAATGGAATCGCTTTACAATCGTGATTGATAACGGAATAACGTATGAATAATTGTTGATCTAAAAGCATGTAAGTCAATTGCAATTCAAACTCAAACGGATATATTTTTCTAGTTTCTGCTGAAGATTTTAGAGCAAAAGTAGCCTCAGTTTTATTTGAGTTAATTAGTTTAAAATCAGCATCTCTAGCAAATCCATGACGTAATAATTGATACTTTTTATCGTTGTAATTATAGGAATTGTTTTTTAATGTCCCTACTATCGGAAAAAGTACAGGCGAATGCTTTCCCCAAAAGTCAGGATTACCTTCCCAAATAAATTCTTCATTAGAATCGTTGGTTTTTAATGAAACAAGTTCTGCTCCTTTAGCATTGATTTGTGCCGATAATTTTGAATTTGAAAGAGTTACAATCATCAATTAAGAAAAAAATAAGTTTAAAAAAATAGGTTGGGTAAATATATTTTATTAATTTTATTCTACCCAATAAATCTAATCAATAATTAAAATCTACTATTATGGCTACACAGTTTGAATCCATCGAGAAAGAAAAGATAGCCCAATTGTCTTTTCCAAAATCAGAAGTTCTTCAAGATATTGCAGAAATTAAGCAACGTTTTTCCGACTTAAATCGTGCCCTTTCTTTAGGAAATTTAGAGCATTCCAAAATCAAAATTTACTTTGAAGACAATCAATCGAAAAAGGTAGTAGAAACCACGGTCTGGGGTTTAACCGACCAAAGAGTCATTTTAAAACAAGGAAATGTCATTCCGATTAATCGAATTTTTAAATCGGCGTAACAAAATATACATTTGATATACATATATAATGCTTTTGAGTCATTCAGAAGCATTTTTTTCTTTTATTTGCTATATTATTAAATCAATTCAATTTATGAAAAACACTCTTTTTAAAGCCTTCTCATTAAGTGCTTTGTTTTTTGGATTTTCAGCTGCCTTTGCACAAGATGGAAAACCAACTTCAAACTACAATTACAACGAGACCTTTGCGAATAATTTTTACACTAAAAATGGTACAGAAACACGTTCTGCGAGTGGACAACCCGGTGCAAAATATTGGCAAAACAGAGCTGATTATTCTTTAACAGCTACTTTAAACGATCAAACTAAAGAAATTACCGGTTCTGAAGTATTGACGTATACCAACAATAGTCCTGATAAATTAGGTTTTTTATGGATGAATGTGGATCAAAACCTGTTCAAAAAAGATTCTCGTGGGAATGCTATTATTCCCTTAAAAGGAAGTAGAAACGGTGCTAAAGGACAAGATTTCGATGGTGGATTTACCATCAAATCGGTAAAAGTGGTTTCAACGGTTGGTGGAAAGTCGGTCGAAAAAGAAACAACATATACTATTACAGATACCAGAATGCAAGTCGATTTACCTCAAGCTTTAGGGGCTAATGGTGCTTCGGTTAAACTAAAAATAGATTTCTCATTTATTTCACCTGATTACGGTTCAGATCGTATGGGTGTAGTAGATACTAAAAACGGAAAAATTTTCACTATTGCACAATGGTATCCAAGAATGTGTGTCTATGACGACGTTCGTGGTTGGGATACACATCCATACCTAGGCGCAGGTGAGTTTTATTTAGAATATGGTGATTTTGATGTAGCTATTACTGCTCCAGCGAGTCACATTGTAGTATGTTCGGGTGAATTGTTAAATCCAACCGAAGTATATACTGCAGAACAACAAAAACGTTGGGCAGCTGCTAAAAATAGTGATAAAACCGTTATGATTCGTACGGCTGATGAGGTGACTAATCCGGCTTCTCGTCCAACAGGAAAAAGTACGTTAACATGGAAATTTAAAATCAAGAATGCTCGTGATGTATCTTGGGCTTCTTCGGCTGCTTTTATTGTAGATGCGGCACGTATCAATTTGCCAAGCGGTAAAAAAGCGATAGCGATTTCTACCTATCCTGTAGAGTCTGACGGTCAAGCTGCTTGGAGTAGAGCTACTGAATATACCAAAACATCGATTGAAAATTATTCTAAAAGATGGTTCGAATTCCCTTATCCTGCAGCTACAAACGTAGCTGGTAATGAAGGTGGAATGGAATATCCTGGAATTGTATTTTGTGATTTAAAATCAAAAGGAGAAGAATTATGGGGTGTTACCGATCACGAGTTTGGTCACGGTTGGTTCCCAATGATTGTAGGTTCTAACGAGCGTTTATTTGCTTGGATGGATGAAGGTTTTAATACGTTTATTAACGGAGTAAGTTCGCAAGATTTTAACAACGGAGAATACAAACAACGTATAACAAACATGCATCAAGTTGCTGGAATGTTAACCAATCCAGAAATGGAACCGATTATGGCAGCTCCAGATAATTTGAAAGAAGCTAACTTAGGAATCTTGGCTTACTTTAAACCAGGTTCAGGGTTGGATATGTTGCGCAACAATGTTCTTGGGAAAGAGCGTTTTGATAAAGCATTTAGAACCTATACCGAGCGTTGGGCATTCAAGCACCCAATGCCAGATGATTTTTTCAGAACAATTGAAAATGTTTCAGGTGAAGATTTGGGATGGTTTTGGAGAAGTTGGTTTGTGAACAATTGGAGTTTAGATCAAGGCATCACTAAAGTAAAATACATTAAAGGTGATGCTAAAAATGGAGCACAAATTACAATTGAAAATTACGACAAAATGGTGATGCCAGTTGTTTTAGAAATTAAAACGAAAAGTGGTGCCGTTTCCAGAAAAACGCTACCTGTAGAAATTTGGCAACGCAATAAAACATGGACTTTTAAAGTTGATACTAAAGAAGAATTAGAATCAATTACCTTAGATCCAGATAATGTTTTCCCGGATGTTAATGACGAAAATAACGAATGGACTGATGCTAAAAATGGTGTGGATAAATCAGTTGGATTGGATGCTTATGTAGGTGATTATTCAAGCACCAAAATTCCGATTAAAATAAACATCACTAATGAAGACGATAGTTTAGTAATCAATACTCCTGGTCAACCTTCAGCACCTTTAGACGATAAAGGAAATGGAAAATTCACTATGGATCAAGCTGGATTAGTAGTTCAATTCAATGCTGCTAAAGACGGATTTACGTTGATGATTAGCGGACAAAGTTTTGAGTTTACTAAAGTTAAGAAATAGGCTATATACTATTTTAACTATAAAAGGTACACAGTAATGTGTACCTTTTTTTATGGTTTATTACTTGAAAAAATTTCGTTTACCAAGCAATTGTAAATAGTTTATTAATTATTCTACAGTTATTTTTTTCTTTTTTAATGCTAATGAAGCTATAAACGAAACCACAATTCCAGCTGGAAAAACTTCCATAAAAGTTAATAAAATTACCAATATTGGCGATTTATACCATTCTTTCATCTGATTTATTTCTGTGGTTGTTTTAGCCAAGTCTTCTGGTTTTGCTTTTTTGATTGCTAAGTCACCATAGCGTTCCATAAAATCGGGAAAGAAATTATAATAAATGATCAACCAAACAACAACATACATCGTTGAGGTAATTAGTGAAATTAGCAAGCCTGTTTGAAAAGCTTTTCCTAAAGTGATGCTATCTGAATTGGCTCTTCGTTGTTGTAAAATTCCTAATACAACAAACACATTTGCTAAAATGATGGACAGAAAACCCAAAAAAGTACTGGGTTCATATTGAGGATGGTATTTCATATACATCGTCAAGGCAAGCATTACACTACTGACAGCTAATCCACCGAGTAGTCCATTTTTTAATACATTGTTTTTCATGAGTTTGGTTTTTGGTTAGTATTTCAAAAGTAATAAAAAAAACCACTACAAAATTGCAGTGGTTTTTTGAAAAGTAGAAATAAAATTAAGCATTCAAACTATATGATACTGTAATTGTGGTATTCAACACCTTTGATATTGGACAATTTTCTTCTGCATCTTTTACCAATTCGGCAAATTTTTCTTCCGTAATACCAAAAATTTGAGCTGCTAAAACTAAGTTTGAAGATGTAATTGCACCATCTTCCAACACAACTGAACAAGTAGTTTTTAGTTCATCTGGAGTAAAACCTGCAGCTTGAAGATTAAATGCCAATTTCATTGTAAAACATCCCGAATGAGCCGCGGCTATCAATTCTTCTGGATTGGTACCAATGCCATCTTCAAATCGAGAACCAAACGAATATTGCGTTTGATTTAATACCGAACTTTGTGTCGTTAAATGACCTTTACCATCTTTTCCTGTGCCGTTCCAAACAGCTGTTGCATTTCTTTTCATACCTAAAATTTTTAATGAACTATAAAGCTACAGAAAAATTAGTTAGTCAAGTATTACTATTCTGTTAATTTTTTTCTTCAATTGTTTCCTCAGGCAATTTGATTTCGTTATTTGAATCAATAACAACTTCCTCTACTTCTTTGTAATCATAAAGCACTTTTTCAACTTTAGCGTAATCACTAATCACTTTAACCGTTACAATGGCTAGTGGTATTCCTATTATATTAGAAATCATACTTGCCGTGGTCAAACTGATTAATTCGTCTATTGATTTTGAACTTAGTGAAGTACGTAAAACATATTGTCCTACTAGATTATTTAAAATCCATAAAGCCCACCAAGTTCCAATAAAACGCGTTGAAAAAGCTGTATTAATTTTGATCTTTTTCTCATCCAAATAGTCATCTGTTTTTCGGTATAATTCTAACATCATGTGATAAGGTTTGTACAAACAAACAATAGGAACAAACCAACTACCGGCTGCCCAACCCTCAGAAAATTCTAAATAATTAACGCGCTCTTGTAAGTTATAATAGGCTCTTCTAAACCATTGGATAAAGGTAATTCCGGATATTATAAAAACGCAAAAGGTCACAATTCCCATAAATTTTTCTCTGCTATCATTGGCTTGAGCACTTTCAAGAGTTACTGATACACCATTAGCAGCATCCGTTAGTAAATCGTGTTGTAAATAGCCCGATATAAAAGATAAAATATCGGCAGCCATTGAAAACCAAATTAATAAGATAGCCAGTTTGGCTCGTTTTTCGTTAAATCGCAAGTGTTCCATGGGTGATAGATTTTATATTCTACAATTATAGGTAATATTTTTTATTTATTTTTAAAATAATGATGATGTATCCAAAATGCATAAGTTTTCAAACTTTTTTGTAGTTTTACCACTTTAACATGCTCATTATTCTTAATTTAGTAAACCAAAAATCAATTGATATGAAACTTAAAAAAATACTTTTATCTGTCGCATTCCTACTAGTGGTTAATATGGCTAGTGCTTTCACAATACGATATTACAACAACGATTCGCAAAACTATACGATGGAAGTACGTTCGAATGGTTCCACTCAAAAAATTGAATTTACCAGTTCAACAACAGGTTCCACATCGGTGCAAACTAGCGCTTCTGAAATAGAAATTAAAACGTCTTGCGGTTGGGTTAAAGTAAAAGATGGTGCTAAAATTAGCATCAAAAATGGGTGTATTAAAATTGAATAATTTTCAGTTTAACGATGTAAAAGCTCTGTGAAAACAGGGCTTTTTTTAATAATAAAAAGTTTTTATTAAATTAAATGAATATTATTTTTAGTTAAATATTACTAATTCGTAATTCCATAACCGGCATGAACCTGCCCTTAATTGCCGTTTCAAACGATCCTATGGTTTTAAATCCGTGCTTTTTATAAAACCCTTCGGCATAGGGTTCGGCATCAAGATAAATCCTTTGGAAATTTTGTTTTTGTATGCGATTTAAAAAATCGGTCATCAAATAACTTCCTATTCCTTTGCCAATGTATTGTGGTAAAAGAAACAAATTATCTAATTTTATTGTTTGGTTTTTTTCTTCAAAATACGAATAGTAGCCAACTGTTTTTTCTTCAATTACAAGTTTATATACTGGGTAAACGTTAAGATAGTCTTGGGTAATAGTAAGCGCTTCATCCCAAGCCAAAAGCAAGTCCTCTGAATAATTCCAATAGGCTTTCGACTTTTTGGTAATTTCAGTTAATAAGCTATGGTCGTTAACAGTTGCTTTTTCTATTGTCATGGATTTATTTTCTCAAATATACTTAAAAATAAATAAAGTCAGAAATAAGAAAAGACCTAACCGATTTTTTTATAATCAGTTAAGTCTAATCCACTAAAACCAACCTTATTAATTATCTATTGAGTAATTCGTAAATTTTAATTCGCAATTGCGGCTTCACTTTGATTTCTAAACACCAATTGTCCGTCGAAAGCATCGAGTAAAATGATACTGTCTGTCGTTACTTTCCCAGCCAAAATCTCTTTACTCAACTGGTTCAACACTTCTCTTTGAATCACTCGTTTCACGGGTCGTGCTCCATATTGAGGATCATATCCTTTTTGAGCCAAGTAATCAATCGCTTCTGGAGTGGCGTCCATGGTAATGTTTTGATGTGCTAACATTTTGGTCACACTTTTCAGTTGCAAACTAACAATCTGTTTGATGTTGGCACTAGTTAACGGTGTAAACATTACAATTTCGTCAATTCTGTTGATGAATTCTGGTCGAACCAATTGTTTTAATTGTCCAAGAACTTCCACTTTAGCGGCTTCGGTTGCGGCTTCGATACCACCTTTCAAGTTCTCAAATTTCTCTTGAATAATAGCACTTCCCATATTGGAAGTCATAATAATGATAGTATTTTTGAAATCCGCCACACGACCTTTGTTATCGGTCAATCGTCCTTCATCCAATACTTGTAATAAAATATTGAATGTATCCGGATGTGCTTTTTCAATCTCATCCAACAAGATTACAGAATACGGTTTTCTTCGAACGGCTTCCGTCAATTGTCCACCTTCGTCATACCCCACATAGCCTGGAGGCGCACCTACTAATCTGCTTACAGAATGACGTTCTTGATACTCACTCATGTCAATACGCGTCATGGCATTTTCATCGTCAAATAAATATTCGGCTAAGGCTTTGGCCAATTCGGTTTTACCGACACCAGTAGTTCCCAAAAATAAGAACGAACCAATTGGTTTTTTCATGTCTTGTAATCCAGCTCGACTTCTACGAACGGCATCGCTCACGGCTTCAATAGCTTCTTCTTGACCTACCACACGGTTGTGTAATTCGTGTTCCAAACGCAATAGTTTTTCGCGTTCGCCTTGTAGCATTTTCATCACCGGAATACCTGTCCATTTGGCTACTACTTCAGCAATATCTTCACGAGTCACTTCTTCCTTAATTAACGATGTTCCAGCTTGGTTTTCGGCCAATTGTGTTTGTAACACATCCAATTTGGTTTGAGCATCTTTTATTTTTCCGTATCGAATTTCGGCTACTTTACCGTAATCGCCATTGCGTTCGGCTTGTTCGGCTTCGGTTTTGAAATCTTCAATTTCTTGTTTGACGTTTTGAATATTATCCACCACATCTTTTTCAGATTTCCATTTGGTAAAAATCTCGTTGCGTTCTTCTTTTAAATTTGCCAAATCCATTCCCAAACCTTTCAATTTGGTTTCATCGTTCTCGCGTTTGATGGCTTCAATTTCAATTTCCAATTGCATGATTTTTCGATCCAAAACATCCAATTCTTCGGGCTTCGAATTGATTTCCATTCGCAATTTAGAAGCTGCTTCGTCCATCAAGTCAATCGCTTTATCGGGTAAAAAACGATTGGTAATATACCGTTGCGATAATTCAACCGCCGCAATAATAGCATCATCTTTAATGCGTACTTTGTGGTGGGTTTCGTATTTTTCTTTAATACCTCGCAAGATGGAAATGGCACTTTCGGTATCGGGTTCATCCACCAATACTTTTTGAAAACGTCTTTCTAAGGCTTTGTCTTTTTCGAAATATTTTTGGTATTCGTCTAAAGTGGTAGCACCGATAGCACGAAGTTCACCACGAGCTAAAGCCGGTTTCAAAATGTTAGCGGCATCCATAGCGCCTTCGCCACCACCGGCACCAACTAATGTGTGAATTTCGTCAATAAAAAGTACAATATCGCCTTCCGCAGAAGTCACTTCTTTAACAACGGCTTTGAGTCGTTCTTCAAATTCGCCTTTGTATTTAGCACCAGCAATTAACGCACCCATATCGAGTGAATATACTACCTTGTCTTTTAGATTTTCAGGTACATCACCATCTACAATTCGGTGTGCCAAACCTTCTGCAATAGCTGTTTTACCCACACCAGGTTCGCCGACCAACATCGGGTTATTTTTGGTTCTACGGGTAAGGATTTGCAACACTCTACGAATTTCCTCATCACGACCGATAACAGGGTCGAGTTTGCCGTTTTTAGCTAATTCGTTGAGGTTTTTAGCGTATTTATTCAAAGAGTTATACGTTTCTTCGGCTGAAGCAGAAGTGACGCGTTCGCCTTTGCGCATTTCGTCAATTGCTGCTTGCAATCCTTTTTCGGTAACACCTTGATCTTTCAGAATCTGTGCAACTTTACTTTTTGATTTGAAAATAGCTAAGATTAAATGCTCGATAGATACAAATTCGTCGTTCATTTTTTTAGCGATGATTTCGGCTTCGTTTACTGTGGTTGCAGCATCACGCGAAAACATAATGTCTCCACCCGATACTTTCGGAAAACTTTGAATGGTGCTGTCTACTATTTTTTTGAACAACTCCACATTCACGTTGAGTTTTTTCAAAATAAAAGGAGTTACATTTTCATCGACTTCTAAAATGCCTTTGAAAATGTGTTCGTTTTCGAGCTGTTGTTGCCCAAAACTTTGTGCAATTTGCTGTGCTTGCTGCAATGCTTCTTGCGATTTAATGGTAAATTTATTGATGTTCATTTTTTTGTTGTATGTTGTTTTGTAATAGTTGTTAATCTGTTTGCGATAACTTCGACAATTTGTATTCCAATACTAATTTTAAGACATAATGGCTGATAACGCATGGATTTCCATACTAAAGTTACGTCAATAAGTCGGGTTTTGTGACAAAATTTCCTTTTATTTCTATTTAAGTTTACTACAATTAAAAAAGCCCTAACAGTGTATCACTGAAAGGACTTTTTTGGGGTTGGTTAGTTAAGTTATTTATAATTTAAAAGGATACCATTTTTCAGTTGAATTGGAAGAGTTTACCACATTTTCAATGAATTGCATGCCGCGAACTCCATCATTTTCATTTGGAAAATCTAACATAATTTCAGTTGGATTTTCACCCTTTAAATCGGCTAATAAAGTCAATGCAAAATTACGGTAAATGTTAGCGAAAGCCTCTAAATATCCTTCGGGATGGCCGCCTGGAGTTCTGCAATTGGAAGTCATAAACGGACTTAAATTGCCATAATTACTACCTGCTCTTAAGATTTGTGTAGGAGCATCAAGCCATTTTAATAGCAATGTATTAGGTTCCATTTGATGCCATTCAATACCACCTTTTTCACCATAAACTCTTATTTTTAGACTATTTTCTTCTCCAGCAGCTACCTGTGATGCCATCAAAACACCATTGGCTCCATTGTTGAAACGCAACAATACATTTCCGTCATCATCTAGCATTCTGCCGTCCACTTTAATGCTCAAATCAGCACAAAGTTCGGTAATTTGTAATCCCGTGATGTATTCTGCTAAATGAGCTGCATGGGTTCCAATATCTCCCATACTGCCGCTTTTGCCGCTTTTGGTTGGGTCGGTGCGCCATGCTGCTTGGGCATTTCCTTCACGTTCCGATAGTTTGCTCAACCATCCTTGTGGATATTCTACCCAAACTTTACGGATAGCACCTAAATCACCGTTTTTCAACATGGCTTTGGCTTGTTTTACCATAGGATAACCAGAGTAGGTGTGGGTTAAACACAAACGTAAACCCGTTTCTTGAACTTTAGCATGCAATAGTTTTGCTTGTTCTAAAGTCAAGGTGATTGGTTTTTCAATGACTACATTAAAACCATTTTCTAATGCCATCATTGCGGGTTCAAAATGAGCAAAATTTGGAGTTACAATAGATACAAAATCGATACGTTGTTCAGCAGGAAGGGTAGCCTCTTTGGAAAGCATCGTTTTATAGTCGGTATAAATTCGGTCTTCATCTAAATGTAAATCACGTCCAGATTCAAGGGCATTTTGAGGGTCAATACTCAAGGCACCGCACTTGATGTCAATAAGTCCGTCCATCCATAAGGCATGACGGTGTATGGCTCCAATAAAAGCATCCTTTCCGCCACCAATCATTCCCATTCGTAATTTTCTTGCACTCATAAAAATCAATTTTTTAGTATTGTTAATGCAAACTTGCATAAAAAAAGTAAGGTTCACAACAAAATAAATAATATTTTTCTTTTATTGCTTGAAAATGAAGCAATTGTTTTTTTTAACCATTTTTTTTGGTATTTTTTTTTATCTTAAATGAAATTAATTTGTATGTTTGATACATTAAATAAAAAAATAAGAAACTATTTTTAAGCATCTTACAAAAAATTATCAATAAAAATACGAATTTAACTATGAAAATTAATACACGAATTCAGCTTTCTTCGATGATGTTTCTCAACTTCTTCATTTGGGGAATTTGGTTTGTAACTATGGGAACTTTTTTAACCAAAGGAACTATTGGGGCATCTGGAGCACAAACTGGTTTGGCTTATGGAACGCAATGCTTAGGTGCAATTATAGCTCCATTCATTGTAGGGATGATTGCAGATAAATTCTTTGCGGCTCAAAAAATATTAGGTTTTTTGCATTTAGTAGGAGCAGGCTTACTTTACTTATTATCTACTAAAACCGATTTTGATTCGTTTTATACCTTATTATTGTTTTACATGATTTTGTTCATGCCAACCTTAGCACTTGTCAATTCCATTTCTTTGAATCAAATTAAAGATGCCGAAAAGGAATTTGCTAACATTCGTGTTTGGGGAACCATTGGCTGGATTGCCTCTGGATTGACCATTGGTTGGATGGCTTGGGAAGCCTCACCAAAATCATTAAATATTACGTTTTTAGTAGCGGCCGCAGTTTCTGCTGGATTTGGTGTTTTTTGTTTCTTCTTACCCAATACACCGCCACCAAAGGCAGGTAAAAAAGTAAGCGTAGCCGAAACTCTTGGGCTTGATGCTTTAAAAGTTTTGGGTGATAAAAACTATTTAGTTTTCTTTTTGGCTTCTATATTGATTTGTATTCCATTAGCGTTCTACTATGGTCAAGCCAATCAATTTTTGAATGAAGCAGGTTTGGAAAGTGCTGCTGCAAAAATGACTTTAGGACAAGTATCCGAAACCTTATTCTTGTTATTAATGCCATTGTTCTTTGTTCGTTTCGGAGTAAAACAAATGTTGCTTATCGGAATGATTGCTTGGGTGTTACGTTATTTATTGTTTGCTTATGGCAATATAGATGATAATTTATGGATGTTGTATGTTGGAATTATCCTTCACGGAATTTGTTACGATTTCTTCTTTGTAACAGGTCAAATTTATACCGATCAAAAAGCAGGTGAGAACGTGCGTTCCTCGGCTCAAGGATTAATCACTTTAGCAACTTATGGTGTTGGAATGTACATCGGATTTTATGTAGCCGGAATGATTGTCGACCAAAACGTTATGGGTGCCACTCATAATTGGAATAAAATCTGGATTTTCCCATGTTTGTTTGCAGCAGGAATCGCTTTGATGTTCTTCGCATTCTTCAGAGAAAAGGCTAAAGTTAAAGCATAAATTGTAAAATAATAATTGCAATGAAAAGAAGAGATGTCATTAAAAATCTAGCCTTGGGAAGTTTGGTCTTGCCTAAGATTCTTGATTTCACAAGGGATGAAAGTTTCGCTTCTTTCGGGCAATTAAAAGGCAATATCAACCATTCGGTTTGCCGTTGGACATACGATCAATTGACGTTAGAAGAACTTTGTTTGGTGGTTAAAAAATTAGGCTTTTCCGCAATCGATTTAGTCGAACCCAAAGATTTTCCCATCTTAAAAAAACACGGAATAGACTCTTCTATGTGCACTGGTGCGTTAATCAGTTTAACCGAGGGATGGAACGATGTAAAAAACCATCCCATTTTAATAAACAATTATTTAAAACATATTGATCTTGTGGCTGATGCAGGCTACAAAAATTTAATTTGCTTTAGTGGGAACCGTAATGGAATGAGCGAAGCAGAAGGATTGAAAAATTGTGTTGAAGGTTTGAAACAAATCATGAAAAAGGCCGAACAACGCGGTGTGATTATTCAAATGGAATTGTTCAATAGCAAAGTCAATCATCCCGATTACATGGCCGATTCATCCCGTTGGGGAATCGAATTGTGTAAAGCATTGGGAAGCGATAATTTCAAATTGTTATACGATATCTACCACATGCAAATCATGGAAGGCGATATCATTCACACTATTCAAACCAATCATCAGTATTTTGGTCATTACCATACCGCAGGCGTACCCGGACGTCATGAAATCGATGTTACTCAAGAGCTAAATTATCCAGCGATTATGAAAGCCATCGTAGCAACTGGATACAAAGGTTATGTCGCACAAGAATTCATTCCGGTTTCAGAAGATAAAGTTAAAGCCTTGAAAACGGCGATACAAATTTGTGATATTTAAAATAAAAAATAACTCTATAAAAAAGTATAAAAATGGCAGATAATCATTACGATGCGATTGTTGTTGGCTCCGGAATTTCGGGAGGATGGGCAGCAAAAGAATTAACAGAAAAAGGATTGAAAGTATTGCTTTTAGAGCGTGGACATAATATTGAGCACATCAAAGATTATGTAGAACAAAACAAACCTATTTGGGAATATCCTCACCGTCATTACCGTCCTACAAAACAGATGGTAGAAGATTATCCTAAATTAAAAAGAGATTATCCATTGAACGAGAGAAATTTGTCGTATTGGGCAAGTGATAAAGAAAATCCGTATACTGAAACTAAGCGTTTTGATTGGTTTAGAGGGTATCATGTTGGTGGACGTTCTTTGATGTGGGGAAGACAATCGTATCGATGGAGTGACCTTGATTTTGAAGCCAACTTAAAAGACGGAATTGCTGTCGATTGGCCAATTCGTTACAAAGATATTGCACCATGGTACAGCCATGTGGAAAAATTTATTGGCGTAAGTGGTTCTAATGAAAATTTGCCTCAACTGCCAGATAGCGAGTTTTTACCACCTATGGAATTGAACGTAGTTGAAAAAACGGTTGCATCTAAAATAAAAGAACACTACAAAAACGCTCGTACTTTAATCATTGGTCGTGTAGCACACGTGACTAAAGCTATTAAAGACAGAACGCCATGTCAGTTTAGAAACATGTGTTGGAACGGTTGTCAATTTGGAGGTTATTTTTCTACACAATCGTCTACATTACCTGCTGCCGTAAAAACTGGAAACTTAACACTTCGCCCTTTTTCAATTGTAAAAGAAGTGAATTACGATAAAGCAACTAAAAAAGCAACAGGTGTAACAGTTATTGATGCTGAATCTAAAGAAGAAATGGTATTCACAAGTAAAATTGTGTTCTTGTGTGCTTCTTCATTCAACTCTACATGGATCTTAATGAACTCTGCCAAAGACGTTTGGAAAGATGGTTTAGGAAGTAGCAGTGGCGAATTAGGACACAATGCCATGGATCATCATTTTAGAGTAGGTGCTTCAGGTGATTTTGAAGGACACGAAGATTCATACTATTCTGGTTTCAGACCAAATGGATTCTATATTCCGAGATACCGAAATTTAGATGCGGCTACCAAAAGAAATTATTTAAGAGGTTTTGGATATCAAGGTGGTGCTTCTCGAAACGGTTGGGAAAGTCAAGTGGCTGAAATGAGTATTGGTAAAGATTTGAAAGATCAATTTGGTGAACCAGGAAAATGGACTATAGGTGCGACGGCTTTCGGAGAAATGTTGCCGTATCATGAAAACAGAATCAGTTTAGATCCTGAGAAAAAAGACAAATGGGGATTGCCAGTTTTGAACATGGATGTTGAGATAAAAGAAAATGAAAAGAAAATGCGCGAAGACATGAAAAAAGACATGAAAGAAATGTTAGAAATTGCTGGCGCCAAAAATGTAAACATCTTCGAATCGGATTATGCTCCTGGAATGGGAATTCATGAAATGGGAACAGCGCGTATGGGTAGAGATCCAAAAACTTCTGTATTAAACGGAAACAACCAAGTATGGGATTGTTTGAATGTATTTGTTACTGATGGTGCTTGTATGACATCTGCTAGTTGCGTGAATCCGTCTTTAACTTATATGGCATTAACCGCTAGAGCAGCTAATTTTGCCGTTGAAGAATTGAAAAAAGGAAACTTATAAAACCTATTTTACACATTAAAAAGAGAGTAATATGAATCGTAGAGAATTATTAAAAAGTATAGCAATCATTAGTGGTGGGGTTTTCATAGGTTCGAATTTCCTACTAACAAGTTGCAAAAGAGAAGATGCTGGTTCTTTAGTATTGAGTGATGATTTGATGAAATTATTAGCGGAAATTAGTGATACCATCATTCCAGAAACCAATACTGTGGGAGCAAAAGCAGTTAAGTCGGCCGAATTTATCAGTGTCGTTTTTAAAGATATTTACAGTGAAAAAGAGCAAGAAGATTTTATTGCAGCTCTAAATTTAGTAAATGACAAAGCTAAAGAAATAGCAGGTGACGATTTTACTAAACTTTCGGCAGAAAAACGCGCTGAGGTTTTTAATAAAGTGAAAGATCCAAAAAATACAGGATTGTTATCGATGTATCAGATGGTATTATTTGCTTATCTAACTTCTGAAAAAGGCATGCAAGCCTCGTTTAGATATACACCAGTTCCAGGAAAACAAGAAGGTGATATTCCGTATAAAAAAGGTGATAAAATGTTTGTCGGATTGAACGGATAAATTGAATTTCAAATTTTGTGGAGTAATGCTAGTTTGTAAGGAACTGTCTAAAGTTGTCTTGGTATAACTGGAAAGGTAAAATCAAAGACTAGAGAACGCAAAATATACCAATAAAAAAAATAATTCTAATAAATAAGATTATGAACAGAAGACAATTTGTGGTAAAAACGAGTCAGGCTGCAGCACTTTTAGCGGTGTTGCCATCATTTGCGTGTTCGAGTCAAAACGGAATCACCAATGGGATTTTTAACGACTTCGGAATTCAATTATGGACTTTGCGTGATGTTATTAATGCCAATCCTCAAGAAACACTTCGACAAATTGGTAAAATGGGATTCACTCAAATTGAGAGTTTTGAAGGTGAAAAAGGGATTTTTTGGGGCATGAAACCTAATGAATTTAAAACATTTTTGGATGGTGAAGGACTGAAAATGATAAGTTCTCATTGCAATTGGACCAAAGATTTGCAACAAAAAGCTGCAGAAATTGCAAGTGTTGGTGGCAAGTATTTGGCATGTCCATGGTTAGGACCACAAAAATCGTTAGATGATTATAAAAAATATGCTGATGAATTTAACAAAGCTGGCGAAGTGTGTAAAAAAGAAGGCGTAAAATTTGTATACCACAACCACGATTATTCGTTCAAAGCGATGGAAGGTGTCATTCCGCAACAATTGTTTTTAGACCGAACCGATGCCGATTTAGTAGCATTTGAAATGGATATTTATTGGGTGGTAACCGCAGGTGCTGATCCGATTGAATACATGATAAAATACAAAAATCGTTTCAAATTATGCCATATTAAAGATCGTTTAAAAGATACAACTGAACCTTTTGCTTCGTGTACGCTTGGTGAAGGATTGATTAATTATCCTGAAATTTTAGGCAAGGCCAAAAAACTCGGAATGGAATATTTCATTTACGAACAAGAAAAATACAATGATAAAGGCGTACTTGTAAATGCACAAGAAAGTGCCGATTTCCTTAAAAAGTTAAAAAAATAATCGAATTTAGTACATGAAAACAATTCAAGGTCCAGCATTATTTTTAGCCCAATTTTATGGCGATAAGGCACCTTTTGATACGATTGATAATATTTGTCAATGGGCTGCAAGTCTTGGTTTTAAAGGTGTTCAGATTCCAACTTGGGATGCAAAGTATTTAAATCTACAACGCGTTGCTGAAGACAAAGTATATGCTCAAGAATACAAAGATAAAATTAATAGTTACGGATTAGAAATCACAGAACTTTCTACCCATTTACAAGGGCAATTAATTGCAGTTAATCCAGCATACGATTTATTGTTTGATGGATTTGCGCCTGAAGAATGCAAAAACAATCCTAAAGCGCGTTATGAATGGGCGGTTCAACAATTAAAATGGGCTGCCAAAGCTTCTGAAAATTTAGGACTTACAGCACACGCCACTTTTAGTGGTTCCTTACTTTGGCAAGTAGTATATCCATGGCCACAACGACCAGCAGGATTGGTTGAAGAAGGCTTCACCGAATTAGCCAAACGATGGACACCAATTTTGAATGAGTTTGATAAATCAGGTGTTGATTTGTGTTATGAAGTGCATGCTGGCGAAGATTTACACGATGGTATTTCCTATGAAATGTTTCTTGATAAAGTAAATCAGCATCCAAGAGCTTGTTTGTTATATGATCCATCACATTTTATTTTGCAGTGTTTGGATTATGTGACTTATATCGACCATTATCATGAACGAATTAAGGCTTGTCATATAAAAGATGCCGAGTTCAATTCAAATGGAAAGCAAGGCGTTTATGGTGGATTTCAAAATTGGACCGATAGAGCAGGAAGATTTCGTTCTTTAGGCGATGGGCAAGTCGATTTTAAAAAAGTTTTTAGTAAATTAGCACACTACGATTTTCCAGGTTGGGCAGTTCTTGAATGGGAATGTTGTTACAAAAACCAAGAAGATGGAGCAAGAGAAGGTGCAGAGTTTATCAAAAACAACATCATTAGAGTTACCGATAAAGCTTTTGATGATTTTGCAGGCGTTGCTAAAGATCAAGCATTTAATAAAAGAGTATTAGGAATTTAAATAAAGAAACGCTCAGTTTATGAAGAGAATTATTTTAGCAGTTGCATTTGCTGCCGTATTAACATCGTGTGGAGATAAGAAAAAAGAAGCTGTAGAAGAAACCAATTTCAACCCAGCAGATACCTCATTTACAAAACAACCAGAGGTTACAGGTGAACCAGCTGCAGAATTTAAAAAAGGATATGATTTAATTGCAGCAAGTGATTGTTTAGGGTGTCATAAAATAGATGAAAAATTGGTAGGACCTTCTTACAAAGAAGTAGCTGCAAAATATACAAACAAAGATGTGGCTACTTTAGCTACTAAAATTGTGGAAGGCGGTAAAGGCAATTGGGGTGAAGTTCCAATGACTGCACATCCGGCAGTTACAAAAGAAGATGCTACAGAAATGGTGAAATACATACTATCATTAAAATAAAAAAAATGAAAAAAATAATCTTAACCGCTGCGGTAGCCTGCGCTTTGTGGTCGTGTAAAAAGGAAGAAAAACTATTGGCTTACAATGCACCAATAGAGCATGTCATGCCGGCAGGTGAGAATACATTAACGCCAAGCGAAAAAAAGCAAGGATGGAAACTTTTATTCGACGGGAAAAGTCTTAAAGGTTGGCACAAATACGGTACCGATTCTATTGGAAAAGCTTGGGTTATTGATGATAAATCCATTCATTTGGAAGTGTCTGATAAGAAAGATTGGCAAACCAAAAATGGTGGCGATATTTTGTCTGCAAATGAATTTGAAAATTTTCATTTAAAAGTAGATTGGAAGATTTCAAAAGATGGAAATAGCGGTATCATTTTTAATGTACACGAAGATCCAAAACAGTATAAATACCCATGGATGACTGGACCCGAGATGCAAGTATTAGACAATAACGGTCATCCAGATGCCAAAATCATCAAGCACAGAGCTGGAGATTTATACGATTTAATCACTTCTAAAGAAACGGTTAAGCCTTATGGCGAATGGAATCATGCTGAAATTATTTCCAATAAAGGAAGCCTAAAGTTCTTTCTTAACGGAGAATTGGTGGTAGAAACAACCATGTGGGACGATGCTTGGAGAGACATGATTGCGAAATCAAAGTTTCATGAATTTCCGGGATTTGGAACGTATAAAAAAGGACGACTTTGTCTTCAAGACCACGGAAACAACGTGTGGTTTAGAAATATAAAAATCAAAGAATTAAAATAATAAAATAAAAATCCGAAGGCCATTACTTCGGATTTTCTTTTTTAATTTTGAACAGAAAATAATCAAACAAAAACTATGAGTTTATTTAAAACTTTTTTTGGAAGCTCCGACCATGCTTCGTCTACTAATTCAAAAATCCAATGGAATGCATTAGTTGACTTAGGTCAATTGAATGATGTGATAGAATTGTCTAATGACAAGCCTGTTATTATTTTCAAGCACAGTACACGTTGTAATGTGAGCAGAATGGCGTTACGTCAGTTTGAAAACGAATTTGATCTAGACAATAAAGTAACACCTTTTTTATTAGATTTATTAAATCACCGTGATGTTTCTGCTGAAATCGCTAGACAATTTGAAGTAGAACATCAATCGCCGCAAGTACTACTTATCAGTAAAGGCAAATCCGTTTATGATGCGTCCCACAGTGACATTGCAGTAGAAGCCTTACACCGTTATTTATAAATTATGAAAATCACACACGCCATTGGGGTATGTTTGGCTGTTTTAGTAAGCAGTTGTTCGTCACATAAATCGGTTAATTATTTAGTTGGAACCTACACCGATAATGCCTCGCAAGGAATTAATATTGTGAACTTTAATTCAGAAACTAAAAAATTGGAACTGAGTTCGGTTGTTTCTGGAATAGAAAATCCGTCATTTGTAATTACAAACAAGTCCAAAACTGTTGTGGTAGCTGTAGAAGAAACCGCGAGTGAAAATGGAGGTAAAGTGACATCATTTTTTTATGATAGAAAGACCAATTCCTTTCAGAAATTAAGTTCGTTTGCGACCAAAGGAAATCATCCTTGCACAGTAGCTTTTAGTCCGGATGAAAATTTTGTATTGGTTGGAAATTATAGTGGTGGAAATTTGAGTGTGTTTCCTATAGATAAAAAAGGTGTGCTGTCTGAAAGTAGCCAATTTATCCAATATGAAGGAAAAAGTGTCAATGTTGCACGTCAAGAAAAACCGCATGTGCATTGTATTGTTTTTCATCCCAAAGAGGAAATTATTGCGGTTGCCGATTTGGGTAGCGATGCCATTCGATTGATTCCTTTTGAAGATGATTCAACTACTTTCTTAGAAGAAGAAAAAACACAAATTACTACAGTAGCTTCGGGTTCTGGACCAAGACATTTGGTATGGAATTCGGATGGAACTCGCTTGTATGCTACTTTTGAATTGACCAATGAAGTAGGCGTTTTTGAATACCAAAATCATCAGTTGCATCAAGTTCAAACCATTCCATTAACAGCTTCGACTAAAAGCGGTTCTGCTGCTGAAGTGCGATTGAGTAACGATGGTCAATTTTTGTATGCTTCGGTTCGAGGTAACGATAATCAAATCGTAGTGATGAAAGTTCTTGAAAATGGTAATTTAGAGGTGATTCAAACCGTAAAAACAGCAGTTATGCCACGTAACTTTATACTCGCTAAAAATCAAAAAAATGTTTTGGTAGCCACACAAGGTTCTAGTTTGATTTCTGTTTTTGATCGTGATGAAACAACCGGAAAACTTACCGCTACTTCAAGCGTATTAAGCATCAACAAGCCGGTGTATTTATTTCCATTTTAGAATCTAAATACAGTAAAACAAAAAACGCATCTGAAATTTCAAATGCGTTTTTTTATTTATTTTCTAATTCTGTTTTGGGTAATGATGCCTTTCAATTTGGCTTTTAAATCTTCTCCAGAATCGTAAACCATTTGTTCATTACTTGGAAAAGGTACGGCTCTTTTATCAAAGTATGGGAAATAATCGGCTTCACAAGCATTTTTATCACCAATATATTTGGAGTAAATGTTTTCAAAAACAAATTCGCTTGCTAATGGAAACGTATCAATTAATTGATTGGTTTTGAAATCGATATAATCTACTTTGGCCACTACTTGAGCAGATTTGAATTGTCTAGATTCGTATATAGTAGCTCTAATAGTTTTAAAATTATCAACCATAATAACATGGCCTAAACTGTCTTTTACTTGTTGTCCTTGAGCGTTTAACAGTGGTTTAGTTCCGTCTTTAATTTGTTTTTCTTTCACTAATTCTTTCTCCTTAATTTGCTCAGGAGAAATATTTATTTGACGAAAGTTTACAATAATTCCATAATCATAAGCAATTCCTTTTTGACGGTTGCTGTGGTATACGGTCCATTTATCGTTTAATCCAAAGGTGCTGAAGTCTAACAAATCATTTTCTAAACGAACAGGAATGACCATATTGGTTTCGTTTTTAGTATAAACGCTCACAAAATCGGTACCTTTTAGTCTGGCTTCGTCAATCAAACTTGCCACGTCTTTATAGTTTGGCGATAGTCCATTTAAGTATTGTAAATCATCAAAAGCACGACGGAAACTCATTTTGTCTTTAGTAGCTAATAATGCTTTAGAATTGTCATACAGATGTTTCGCCAACGCATTTTTACTATTCACAATTTGATCGGAATAATCTTCAAAAGGAAAAATTGCATTTCTGTTTTCTTTGATCAATCGCAATGGTAAAACTGGTTTGATTAATTCTTGACGGTTATTCAATTGCACATAGGTGTTGTAAATTTTCTCAGTATTACTTGGATTAGCATCTTTAAACCACAAGTTGATGTTTTGCAAATCGCGTTCTTTAGCCTTGGCAAAAGCTTCTTCTAAAAGGTAGATGTAGTCTTGTTTTCCTTTGGCATCTTTTCGGTTACGTAATCCTTCTACAGCCGTTTGAATGGCTGCATCATAATCTCCAGTAGTGAGTGATTCTCTTGTTTGTCTAACACCACATGAGGTGATCAGTACAAATAAGGCAAATAATAAAGTAATTTTTTTCATGGTAAAAGGTTTAAGAGTTACTAATGGACACTATCCAAAAAGTAAGCCAAAATAATGTGATACTTATTTTCTAACGAAAGGCGGTAATAGTTTACTTGAAACTTCACCAAATCCTATGCGTACCGAACTGTTTTGACAATATCCTTTCATGATTACCGTATCGTTGTCGTTGATGAATTTACGTTCGGTCCCATCACTCATTTTAATCGGTTTTTGTCCGCTCCAAGTCAATTCTAACATCGAACCAAAACTGTCTTCGGTTGGACCAGAAATGGTTCCGGAACCCATCATATCACCCGAATTTACACGACATCCATTGGAAGTGTGGTGCGTTAATTGTTGGCACATCGACCAATACATGTATTTAAAGTTTGATTTAGAAACTAACGTTGGCGTTGCATTTTCTGGTTCTATGTAAACTTCAAGGTTGATGTCGTACGCATGCTTTCCTTTTTGTTGTAAATAGGGTAGTGGTGTAGGTTCTTGTTTTGGACCTTTAACTCTAAAAGCTTCCAACGCATCCATGGTTACAATCCATGGTGAGATGGAAGAAGCAAAGTTTTTGGCTAAAAAAGGCCCTAGTGGAACGTATTCCCATTTTTGAATATCTCTAGCACTCCAGTCATTAAGCAATACCATTCCAAAAATATAATCTTCGGCTTCATTAATCGGAATATTTTCGCCCATAATATTGGCATCGGTTGTGATGAAAGCTGTTTCTAATTCGAAATCGACCAATCGTGACGGGCCAAAAACAGGCGTAGTTTCACCATTTGGAAGCGTTTGTCCCATAGGTCTGTGTACTGGAATTCCAGAAGGAACAATCGTAGAACTTCTACCGTGATATCCTACCGGGATGTGAAGCCAATTGGGTAACAAAGCATTTTCAGGATCGCGAAACATTTTTCCCACATTGGTGGCGTGCTCTTTACTAGAATAAAAATCGGTATAATCGCCAATTTGAACCGGAAGTAGCATCTCAATATCGGAAATATTAAAAATAACAACATCACAATGTTCTTTGTTGTCTCTTAGTTTTGGATTGTTTTCGTCAAATAAATCGGCCAATCGATTTCGAACCAAGCGCCATGTTTTTTTTCCATCCGAAATAAAATCGTTTAAGGTATCTTGCATAAACATGTCGTCGGTCAATTCGATACCTTCAAAATAACCTAGTTGTTGAAGTGCTCCCATATCAATAGCGCTATCTCCAATTCGAGTACCAATGGTAATTACATCTTCTTTCGTTAAAAAGACTCCAAAAGGAATGTTTTGTATCGGAAAATCACTGTTTTCGGGAACCGCAATCCATGATCTTCTACTAGGGTCGTTTGCTGTATTTGGCATATCTGGGTTGTTGATTTGTTGTTGAAAAATTTGTAATCAAATATATCATTTTGAATTTATTTGACAAACATATTTCGTAATTTTGAAAAGTTTTTAACGAAAAATCAAAAAAAATGCAACGCGACGAACAAATTTTTGACTTAATTCTTGACGAACAAGATAGACAAATTCATGGAATTGAGCTAATTGCCTCAGAAAACTTTGTGAGCGACCAAGTAATGGAAGCTGCTGGTTCTTGTTTAACTAATAAATATGCAGAAGGATATCCAGGCAAACGCTATTATGGTGGATGTGAAGTGGTAGATGTTGTTGAACAAATTGCTATTGATAGAGCTAAAGCTTTATTTGGAGCTGAATATGTCAATGTGCAACCGCACTCTGGATCGCAAGCTAATACGGCAGTTTTTGCAGCTTGTTTAAAACCAGGAGATAAAATTTTAGGTTTTGATTTGTCTCATGGTGGTCATTTAACGCATGGTTCACCAGTTAACTTTTCTGGAAAATTATACACTCCAAGTTTTTATGGTGTAGAGCCAGAAACTGGAATGTTTGATTACGATAAAATTCAAGCCATTGCGACTAAAGAACAACCCAAAATGATCATCGCAGGTGCTTCGGCATACTGTCGAGATATGGATTTTAAACGCTTTAGAGAAATTGCAGATAGCGTTGGCGCCTTATTATTAGCAGATATTTCACATCCAGCTGGGTTAATAGCCAAAGGATTGATGAATGATCCAATTCCGCATTGCCATATTGTAACAACTACGACACATAAAACGTTACGAGGACCAAGAGGAGGAATGATTATGATGGGTAAAGATTTTGAAAACCCATGGGGATTAACTACTCCAAAAGGAGAAATCAGAATGATGTCGCATATTTTAGATATGTCGGTTTTTCCAGGAAATCAAGGTGGTCCATTAATGCACATTATCGCGGCTAAAGCAGTTGCTTTTGGAGAGTGTTTAACCGATGAGTTCTTCCGTTATGCCATGCAAGTTCAAAAGAATGCCAAGGCTATGGCAGAGGCTTTCAATAAAAGAGGATATAATTTAATTTCAGGAGGTACCGATAATCATATGATGTTGATCGATCTTAGAAATAAAAATATTACAGGAAAAGAAGCGGAAAATGCTTTGGTTAAAGCGGATATCACAGTAAATAAAAATATGGTTCCATTTGATGACAAATCGCCATTTGTAACTTCAGGCATCCGTGTAGGTACTCCAGCTATAACTACGAGAGGTCTTGTAGAGGAAGATATGGAAGCTGTTGTTGACTTTATTGATCGCGTTTTAATGAATCATACTAACGAAGAAATTATCGAACAAGTAGCCGATGAAGTGAACGAAATGATGAGCGAAAGAGCTTTATTTGTGTTTTAATAAATTGTTAATAACAATCTTAATAACAACCTCTGTAGTCTATTTTCTACGGAGGTTTTTTTGTTAATTTTATAAAATATTTTAGGTTACTAACCCATACATAGTAAAACAAATATGAAAAAATTAGCAATAATTTTTATATTATTTTTCGTTCAAAATTTTTATTCACAAGAAGCTAACATCAAACATATTGTAAGTAGTGGTGAAACTTTATCTTCAATTGCTCAAAAATATAAGGTAACTCCTTATGATATAGTTAAATTGAATCCAAATGCCGTTAATGGAGTTAAAGAATCTGATGTGTTAGTCATTCCGAAAGCACGGGTTACAAATACAGCGATTTCTAATTCAAATTCTTCTACAGATACTCAGAATTCAAGTGTTCCGAAAACAATCAGTTCCGAAAATAGAATTCATATTGTGCAATCTAAGGAAACAAAATTTGGTCTTTCGAAGTTGTATGGAGTAACGATTCAGCAGTTGGAAGAACAAAATCCACAAATTGTAGCAGGTTTGCAAGTTGGGCATAAACTTCAAATTAACGGCTCTACTACAGGTTATAAACAAGATTTATCTCAGGTAAATGTTTCTCCAAAATTTGACTCAAAATTTGATTATGTCGTTTTACCTGGCGAAACCTTGTATGGTATTTCAAAACGAAATGGTATAACTGTAGATGAACTTACCAAAGCCAATGCATCTGTGTTAAATGGTGTTTTGAAAAGTGGTCAAAAATTAACGGTTCCAACTCGCAACGGAAGTGCTTTAGTAGCTGCTCCAGTAAATAGTTCTTCAGAAACAAGATATCATTTGGTTGAACCCAAAGAAACTAAATTTGGGCTTTCTAAAAAATACGGTGTTACTATTGCAGAATTAGAGAATGGGAATCCCCAAATTGTTAAAGGACTTCAAATTGGTCAAAAAATAAGTATTCCTTCTTCTTATAAGGGCGATGATGCAGTAGTGGTAAATACAACTCCAAAAGTGACTGCTGTAGAAGTTGAATCAAAACCTCAAACAGAAAATACTCCAGTGGTTGAAACAAAACCAGTCGTTGAAAGCTCTGTTGAAGCAAAACCTTCAAAATCAATTATTAGTCAAGATTTTGTTGATTATCAAATTCAGCCCAAAGAAACGCTTTTTGGATTGTCTAAAAGAGCTGGAATGACTGTTAAAGAATTTACCGATTTAAATCCGAAATTAGCTGATGCAGTTCAGGTGGGTATGGTTATTAAAATGCCTAAAAATGCTTCTTCGGCAGTAAGTACCACTCCAGAAAAAGTAAATCAGCCTATTTCTGAAAAAACAAATGAAACTACTACAGAAAAAGTAGCTTCGCCAGAAAAGGCTACGGTTATACCGGTTAAAAATCCTTCCCGATACAAAGATTTATACTTGAGTATTGACAAATCAACCACCAAAGAACTAGCTCTTGTGATGCCTTTTAGCGATACTAAATATCAAGAATTTGTTGCTAAAGGGAATGATTTTAAAGAGGTAAGTGACAAATTTGTGAAAGGAAATTTAGAGTTTTATAGCGGTGCATTAAAAGCTATTGATTCTGCAAAAAGTTTGGGAGTAGCTGTCAATGTTAAATTATTAGAGCTTCAAGATAATCCAACAGAACTAGCACTAGATAGTTTGTCTAAAAACGAAGTCTTGGTTAAATCAAATTTGATTATGATGCCTTATTTTGAAAAAGAAGCTCCAAAAATAGCGGCAGTTTTTAATCAACAAAATATTCCGGTGGTTACAACAAAATCAATAATTGCCGAAAAAGGATTTTCAAATTTGTTTGTTTCATTACCATCAGAGCAAGAAATTCGTACGCAAGTGTTGAATTATTTATCTGCTGCAAATGCCAATATTATTGTAGTCAACAGTTCTAATAGATTGATTAGTAAAAGCAGTATTCTAGAAAAATTTCCACAGGCTAAATGGGTTAAAGTATCCGATAAAAACGTGGTTGATACTGAAGACTTGAAGACATTGTTAGTTAAAGACAAATTAAATTATGTTATTTTGGATACCGATAAGAACAGCATGATTATCAGTTCTACCAATGTTTTATTAAATCAATCCACCGAATTTTCAATTCAGATTGCAGTTTTAGAGCCTTCATTGTTGGCTAATTACGAAAATGTATCTTCGATTAGAATTAACATTTTAAAAATGATTTATCCAACATATATTTCAGTTGAAAAGGCAGCACAGGCTCAAATTTCATCTAATAGTAGCAAGAAAAAAACATTAGAACAGAATCAGAATTACTTGACTGGGTTTGATGTTACTTTTGATGTTTTGTTGCGATTGTCACAAAATAAAGATTTTGAAACCTCTACTAAAGAGGATGTTACCGAGTATAGTAAATTTAAATTTGAATACCATAAAAACCAACAAGGAACTAGTGTGAATGAAGGGTTTTATATTCTTCAACATGATACTGATAATACCATAAAGGAACTGGGTAAGATGCATTAATTTCATCGTTAAACGACACGTTTCTTTATATAAATTTGACGTAATAGTCCTAAATAAAATCTGTAGTTTGTTAGATTGCAGTTATGTAAAAATAAGATGTAGCTTATGATAAAAAATATACAAAAGACTAAATACTTAAACCTATTTTACTTATCTCTTTTCTTTTCTATCGGATTGAGTAAGAGTTTCGCACAATGTCCAACTGTAGTCAATCCGACTCAGACTTTTTGTAATACACAATCACCAACCGTTTCCAGTTTAGTAGCAACTAATAACGGAAATGGGGTAGTTTGGTATGCTACAGCTACATCAACAACACCCTTATCTCCTGCAGCTGGATTAGTCAATGGAGAAGATTATTTTGCAGATGACAACTCGGGTTCCTGTGGTGTTAGACAGCAAGTAGTGGTAACGATTTACTCGGCACCAACAGGTCAGAATTTTCAAGGGGTTTGTGTGGACAGTCCGTCACAAGCGACCATTGCCAATTTAATTGCTAATGGAAATAATGTTGAGTGGTATTTGACTCCTGGTGGAGGAACTGCTTTGTCGCCTTCAACCGTTCTTACCAACAATACCATCTATTATGCTGGTCAAACGAATCCATTTACGGGTTGTAAAACATCACGACTTTCTGTGTTTGTAACCGTAGGAGTAGTGCCAGTACCAACTGGAAATGCGAATCAGTTTTTTTGTACAACACAGTCGCCAACTATAGCAGATTTAGTAGCTAGTGGTGCTAATAATTGGTATGCTACCATATCTTCTTCTGTTCCGTTAGATCCATCAACACCATTAGTTAATGGACAAAGTTATTTTGCAACTACAATTGATCCGCCTTGTGAAAGTACAGATAGATTGGAAGTTACGGCTAATTTGGTTCCACCTAATAATTCAGGTGCTAATGGTTCGTTACAAATATGTTCCAATCAAATAGCTTCTAATCCAACTCAAAATTTATTTAGTAGTTTGGGTGGAAGCCCTCAAACAACAGGTACATGGAGTGGACCACTAACGACTACAAATGGATATTTAGGAACGGTTAACTTAACTACTTTAACAGCAGCTGGAAGCCCTTATGTGTTTACTTATACTGTTAATAATGGGGTTTGTGCGGCAAGCTCATCAACAGTAACAATCACAATATCAGACCCCAAAAATGCTGGGACTAATGGAACATTAACAGTATGTAGTAATGCTGCAACTCAAAATTTATTTAATAGTTTAGGCGGTACTCCTCAATCGGGTGGAACATGGAGTCCGCCTTTAACCAGTGGAACAGGTATATTTAACCCTGCTGTAGATCCATCAGGAGCATATACTTATACAGTTTCAGGTTTAGCACCTTGTGGAAATGCGACTGCTACGGTTACAGTAACGGTTGTTCCAAAAGCAAATGCAGGTACAAATGGAACGCTTAACATATGTAGTGATGCAGCTCCAAGAAATCTTTTTATTAGTTTAGGAGGATCACCTCAATCTGGAGGAACTTGGTCACCTCCTTTAGCCAGTGGAACAGGCGTATTCAATCCTGCTGTTGATCTTGCTGGAGTTTATACCTACACTGTTACTGGTACACCGCCTTGTGCAAATGCGACGGCAACAGTTACTGTAACCATTACAACAACGGTTACTCCAACTTTCACCGCTTTAGGACCGTATTGTCAGAATGCTACCCCAGGTACACTTCCAACGACATCCAATAATGGCATTAACGGAACATGGTCACCAGCCACAGTCGCTACGGCAACGGTAGGT